>Ga0210390_10000931_pt1 | contig 29577 bp, 29 predicted proteins | sample IncBWH11OmetaG_FD_161050 | JGI IMG/M metagenome (GOLD analysis project Ga0210390, IMG submission 161050) | Forest soil microbial communities from Barre Woods Harvard Forest LTER site, Petersham, Massachusetts, United States - Inc-BW-H-11-O ...
TCCATGCCGGGCCAATCATCGTCGGGGAGATGGGCTATGGCCTGGCGTCCTCGATCACCGCGATCGGCGACGCGGTCAACACCGCGAGCCGGCTCGAAGAGCTGACCAAGGAATTCGGTTGCGAACTGGTCGTCTCTGAGGCGGTGGCGGCGCGCGCCGGGCTCGATCTCGCGGCGTTTCCGCGTCACGAGGTCGAGATCCGCGGAAAGCGCGAGATGCTGGCGGTTAGAACGCTCGCCAGCGCCACCGAACTGCCGCCAGAAGATGCCGCGGCCCGGCCCCGCCCGGAGCGGGCGACGGCCTAATTAGCTTCGGAAGCTCGCTCTTGGTACTGTCGAGGCGGCGCGCTTAACTATTGACTCCGCGGATCACTCGGGACAGGGCCGCCAATCCGACCCGATATGTGAGCGAGTGCCTCGGCATCCGACAGGCCGGGTTGCGGCAGGGCCGGCACGAGATCAAGCGGCACAATAATCCCCAAGCGCGCGATCGGTCGGGGTTCGCCCCATCCGGTGGGGCGCCCATCGCGTGGCAGGCAGGCATCCTTAGCCCTGCGGCGGCAGCATCTTGTCGATCTCGCCGGTGATGCGGCGGTCGCCGGGGGCCACGGAGGACGGCCACGTTCCAGCCAGCTCGCCGTCGGGCGCGATCAGATATTTGTGGAAATTCCAGCGCGGCGTCCCGGCTTCGCCCAGACTTTCGGCGACCCAGCGGTAGAACGGATGCGCCGCGCCGCCGATGACCCGGCATTTCTGCGCCATCGGAAAATCGACCGCATAATTGGTTTCGCAGAACTGCTTGATTTCCGTGGCCGATCCCGGCTCCTGCTGGCCGAAATCGTTGGACGGCACGCCCAGCACCACGAGACCGCGCTCGCGATAGCGCTGCCATAGCGCTTCGAGGTCGCGGTATTGCGGGGTATAGCCGCAGAACGAAGCGGTGTTGACCACCAGCACCGGCCGACCGCGCCAGACGTCGAGCGGCAGTTTTTCGCTACCGTCGATCGACGTGAATTCGAAGCGGTGGGCATTGTCGGCGGCGGACATCGGCGGTCTCCGGGCGGCGGAAATGGTTATCCCTCCAGCATAGCGCGCCGCGGGCCGTGGTAAAGCCGCCGGCGGCATTTCGCATTGCACCGATCCGGCATGTCCCCGAGAGTGCGACCCGCATTCGCCAGAGGCGCGCCCCGATGCTTTTGGTTTTCTTTTTGAAAGGCATCGTGGTCGGCGCGGTCATCGCGGTGCCGGTCGGCCCGGTCGGCATCCTTTGTCTGCGCAAAACCGTTTTCGAGGGGCGGCTGGCAGGGTTGGTATCGGGGCTCGGCGCCGCCACCGCCGACGCGTTTTTTGGGGCCATCGCCGCGTTCGGCCTGACCTTTGTCTCGAAATGGCTTTTCGGTTACGAAAATGTGCTGCGCGCGGTCGGCGGCGGCTATCTGCTCTATGTCGGCATCCGCGCCCTGATCACCGTGTCGCCGGACGCAGTCCGCGAGCAGAGCGACCCCGAGAGCTTGTTTCGCGATTTCTTTTCGACCTTTGTGCTGACCCTGACCAACCCGATTACGATCCTTATGTTCCTTGGGGTCTTCGCGGCGCTTGGACTAAACGGCGAACGTGCGACGTTGTTGCGCGCCGGGGTTCTGGTCGCGGGCGTGTGGGCCGGCTCGTTTCTGTGGTGGCTGGGGCTGAGCCTGGGGATCGGCTTGTTCCGCCGCTCGATCGGGCCGCGCCAGATGGTCTGGATCAGCCGCGGCTCGGGCTTCATCCTGTTTTTGTCGGGAGCGGTCTTGCTGGCCGCGACCGTGGTAAAGATTGTGGCGCATCTGCTCTGAACGAGAAGGCTTATCCCGTGGTTTATCTGCCGCCCGCTTTCACCGAGACGCGGCCCGATGTGCTGGTCGCGCATATCGAGCGCCACGATTTTGCGCTGCTCGTCACGCACGGCCCGGCCGGGCTGGTGGCGAGCCACATCCCGTTTCTGGTCGAACGCCAAGGCGAAGAATTGCACCTCCTCGGCCATCTCGCGCGGCCAAACCCGCAAGTCGCGGATTTGTCGGAGCTTTGTCGAGCCGGGGGCGGCGAGGTGTTGACGATTTTCAGCGGCCCGCACGCCTATATCTCGCCGCGCTGGTACCTGAGCGGACCGGCGGTCCCGACCTGGAACTACGCCGATGTCCATGTCTACGGCACGGTGCGCGTGTTCGATGATAGCGAATGGCTGCGGCGCTTTTTGCACCGGCTGGCGCAGCGCCACGAGGCCGGCAGCAGGACGCCGTGGCGGATCGACGACCAACCCGCCCCCTATATGTCAGGGATGCTGCGGGGGATCGTCGGCCTGGACATCACCGTCACCCGCCTCGAAGGCAAATTCAAGCTGAGCCAGAACCGACCGGCAGCCGATCGCCCGGCCATCGTCACCGCCCTCGATGCCGGCGGCGACGCCGATGCTGCCGGGGTCGCCCGATTAATGCGCGAGCGGGAGCGCGAGCAGGGGTGAGCCGCTGACGGTGGATGGGCTGGTTTGTGCGTGATCAAAGGCGGGCGCGGGGCACCGTCGATGCGTAAGGCGGTATGGCTGCTGCTCGCGGTCCTGGCCGCTTCCCTGCCGGCCGCCGCGCGGGCGGCGGCGCCAGCCCATGCGTCTGCGGCGGCGCCAGCCCACGCGTCTACAGCGCCGGCACAGCTCGCGCCGGTTTCGGTCGGGGAATTGCAGGGTCTCGTCGACACATTGCAGGACGAAAGCGCACGCGGAAAACTTGTCGCGCAGCTGCAGGCGCTGATCGCGGCGCAGCGTCAAACAACACCCAAAAAGCCCGAGGGGATCGAGCTCCTCGGGCGCCTGTCGCGCCAGATCGACGCCTTTACCGGCGAAATCCTGGCGGGTGCCGCGATGGTCGTCGATGCGCCTCGGCTGATCTTCTGGGCGCGCGAACAGATCTACGATCCGACCGCGCGTCAGCGCTGGGTCGATGCCGCCGTCGCCTTGGTCCTGGTCTTCGGCACCGCCGCGGCGGCCGAATGGGCGCTGCGCTGGGTCATCGCGCGGGCGCGGCCGAAATTTCCGGTGCGGCGGCGCGACACCCGCTCCGTCAGGGTATTGTTCGCGCTGCTGGGGCTGGTCTTTGACCTGGTGCCGCTGCTGGTGTTCGCCGCGATCGCTTATGGCGCCGTGGCGATGGCGCTCGACCCGATGACCCCGACACGGATCACCTTGTCGGTCCTCGCCGTGGCGACGATCGAGGCGCGCCTGATCCTGTGCCTCGCCCGCGCCGTGCTGCTCCCGCCGGACGACGGCACCCTGTTCCTGAGGCTCGACGCCGAGACCCGCAACTATCTCTACATTTGGGTCAAGCGCTTCGCGTTTTGGGGCGTCTACGGCTACGCAGTGCCCAAAGCCGCGTGGTGGCTTGGCATTCCGGGCGCCCTCTACACCTTGATGCTAAAGCTGGTGGGCTTGGTGCTGGCGCTGCTCGCGATCGTCTTTCTGCTGCAAAACCGGGTGCAAATCGCCGATTGGATCGGCGGCGAGCGCTCGACCGGGTCGGGTTGGGGCCGCGTCCGCCGCACCCTGGCCGAGATCTGGCAATTGTTGGCGATCTTCTACATCGGCGGCCTCTATGCGATATACGCGGTGCATATCGAGGGTGGGTTTGTCTATGTCGCGCGCGCCACCGCGCTGAGCGTGCTCGTCATCGTCGCGGCGCGGGTTCTCGCGCATTCGATCCGTGGCCTGAGCCGGCGCGGCTTCGCCATTTCGCCGCAGCTTCAAGCGCAATTCCCGACCTTGGAGCAGCGCGCCAATCGCTATGTCCCGATCCTGACCGGGCTGGCGAGCACCGTGCTTTACGTCGTCGCCGGATTGTCCGTTCTACAGGCCTGGGAAGTCAGCGCCTTTGCCTGGCTCGACACCGACCTCGCGCGGCGATTGGGCGGCGATCTTTTGTCGATCGGACTGATCGTGGCGGCAGCCCTCGCGGTCTGGGAGGTTTTCGCCTCGGCGATCGAGCGCTATCTGAGCAAGATCGACGGCGGCGTCCCGCGACGCACCCGTGTCCGCACCCTGTTGCCGTTGCTCCGTACGGCGATGCTGTCGCTGATTGTCGTCATGAGCGCGCTGATCATCCTGTCGCATCTCGGCATCGACATAGCACCGCTGCTCGCCGGGGCCGGCGTCGTCGGCGTCGCGATCGGCTTTGGCAGCCAGGCTTTGGTCAAGGACGTGATCACCGGGCTCTTTATCCTGCTCGAGGATCAGCTCGCGGTCGGCGACATCGTCGATGTCGGCAAGGACCATGCGGGCGTCGTCGAGGCGATCAGCGTGCGCACGATCCGGCTGCGCGACCAGTCGGGCACGGTCCACACGGTCCCGTTCAGCGAAGTCATGACGGTCAAGAACATGACCCGCGAGTACGCTTACGTCGCCGCCCGGGTGACGATCGCCTATGGCGAAGACATTGACCGCGTCGTCGAGATCCTGCGCGCGGCGAGTACCGAGCTGATGGAGGACGAGACGCTGCGCGATGCGATCCTCGACCCGTTCGAATATCTCGGCGTCGATGCGCTCAATGACTCCTCGGTTGTCCTGCTGGTCCGGATCCGGACCCTGCCGGCAAAGCAATATCCTGTCGGCCGCGCCTTCAACCGGCTGGTCAAGATTGCCTTCGACAAACACGGCATCGCCTCGCGCGACCCTTCGCCGGTGCTGATATCAACCCCGCCGGCGGCGCCCGCCGAAACCGGCCTCGGTCAGACGCCGCCCGAGCGGCGGCGCCTCGCTTGAGGCGGGCACGCTATCCGAGATCTGGCTGGGCGAGCGCCTCTACCGCTTCGATATCGCTGCAGGCGAGTACTCGTCGGGCGATCTGCCGGCTGAACCCGGCGCGGGCAAAGGCGGCAAGGTCGCGGGTTTGATCGACCTCACCTCGGCGATAGGGACCGAGCCGGCGGCGGCGGGCAAAGGCGCAGGCGGCGGCGAGATCGGGGTCCCCGGCTTCCTCGCGAAAGGCCGACAATGCGTCGGTGGCGACTGAATTCTGAATCCCTTTGGCGACCAATCGGGCGCGGATTTTGGCTATCGACTCGCCGCGCCGATTGAGCGACTGAACGCGCTGTGCGGCATAGGCGGCGTCGTCGAGCAGCCCGGAGCGGCGATAGCGCTCGACCAGCGCGTCGATCAGCGCCGCCGCTTCCGGCGCCGCCTCGGAGCCGGGGGGCGACCGCCGCCGGACGCGGCGCAACAGCACGCGCCGCAAATTCTCGGCCGAACTGGCAAACCGCCCGAGATAGGCGAGCGCCCAGCGTTCGAAAAGCTCGCGGCCGATTTCGCTGTCTTCCACCTTTGCCGCCCCACCCAACCTCAACGATCGGCTATGGTCCTGGCATCGGCTTGTGTCAACGACCAGAAACGGGACGCGAATGGCGGCGGATGGCCGTTCACATTCGGGCGACCGGAGCGGCGCTGTGCGGTGCGGCCGTCCGATCGCGGAAGCAGATAGGCGGGGCCGGTGAGCGGCGCCGGCCTTTCCGGCGCCGAGCAAGAGTCGCGGCGGGCCATCGTCATCGCGCTGATCGTCGGCTGCGCTTTTTTTATGGAGGGGCTCGACTCGACGATGATCGCCGTGTCGATCCCGGCGATGGCCAAGAGCCTAGGGCAGAACCCGCTGCGGCTCAATCTGGTGATCGCGACTTATCTGTTGAGCCTTGCCGTTTTCATCCCGGTCAGCGGCTGGATCGCCGACCGGCTCGGCGCGCGGATCGTCTTCTGTTCGGCGATCGCGATATTCACCACCGGGTCGGCATTGTGCGGACTGGCGCCGAACCTGCCGGTGCTGCTGGCGATGCGCGTGATCCAGGGTTTCGGCGGCGCGATGATGACGCCGGTCGGCAGGCTGATCCTGTTGCGCAGCTTCCCGCGCTCCGAACTCGTCTCGGCGATGAACTGGATGACGATCCCGGCGATGATCGGTCCCACTGCCGGCCCGATCGTCGGCGGGTTTTTGACCAGCTGGATTTCCTGGCGCGCGATATTTTTCCTGAACCTGCCGATCGGCGTGCTCGGCCTCGTTCTGGCATTGCGCCTGTTCGAGAATTTCCGCGCACCGGCGCCGAGCCGCTTCGACCTGCACGGCTTTTTGCTTTCCGGAATTGGGCTGGCGCTGCTCGAGTTGGCCATCGAAAACCTCGGCCGCCCGATCATCCCGGGGGCGCTGGGCATGGCATTTTTCCCGGCGGCTCTGGTGATCCTGGCGTTTTACGGCCGGCATGCGCGGCAGCGTGAGGACCCGGTCCTCGATCTCGGCCTGCTGCGCATCCGCACCTTTCGCATCGGCACGGTTACCGGCGGGTTTTGCCGGATCGGGCTCGATGCAGCGCCGTTTTTGCTGCCATTGCTGTTTCAGGTCGGATTTGGGATGAGCCCCATTCAGTCGGGTCTCCTGTCCTTTTCCTCGAGCGTCGGAGCGATGTTCGTGCGCACCTTCGCCGGACCGTTGCTGCGCTTTTTCGGCTTTCGCCGGTTGCTGGTCGGCACGGCTGGTGTTGCGGCCGCGGTGACCGCAGGCTGCGGATTGTTGCAGGCGAATTCGCCGATCTGGCTGATCGTTTTGCTGGTGCTGCTGTCGGGCTGCGTCCGTAGCGTGCAGTATCTGGCGCTGAACGCCGTCAGCTATGCCGACTTGCCGGGACCGCTGCTGAGCAAGGGCACCAGCGTCGCCGGGGTCGCCCAGCAGGTGGCGCGCGGCTTTGGCGTAGCGGTCGGCGCGGCGTTGCTGGCGGTCATCGCCGGGCCGGCGAAAGTCACCGTCGCGGATTTCCGCCTCGCCTTTTTTCTGATCGGGCTGATCCCGCTGGTCGCCGCATTTGGGTTTCTGCGCCTGACGCCAGGCGACGGCGCCGCCGTCAGCGGGCACGTCCAGCCGCAACGCCGCGCCGCATAAAGCGAGCGCCTGCGGTCTTTCTCGAGCCAAGGGTCCCCGCCGAATGACCGGGGTGCTCGCCGCCGGGATGTGTCTAAATGCTGCGTCGCGTCCGACGCGGCAGAACACGGATTACGGAGGCGAGAAATGGCGAAGATGCGCGCGGTCCAGGTGCCGCGGGCCGGCGGGCCGTTGGAGCTGATTGAACGCGAAATCCCGGAACCCGGTCCGGGGACGGTGCGGATCAAGGTGCAGGCCTGCGGCATCTGCCACAGCGACAGCTTCGTCAAGGATGGCCTGTGGCCGGGTATCCAATATCCGCGGATTCCCGGCCATGAGGTGATCGGGCTGGTCGATGCGGTCGGCGCCAATGTTCGCGGCTGGAGCATCGGGCAGCGGGTCGGGATCGGCTGGCATGGCGGCAATTGCGGCTATTGCGACACCTGCCGCCGCGGCGATGCTTTTGCGTGCGAAACCGAAACTTTGGTCACCGGGATCACTTCGGACGGCGGTTACGCCGACTACATGGTCGCCCCCGCCGAGGCGCTCGCCAGGGTGCCCGACGAATTATCGGCGGTCGAAGCAGCGCCGTTGATGTGCGCTGGCATCACGACGTTTAACGCCCTGCGCAATAGCGGTGCGCGCCCGGGCGATACCGTCGCGGTACTTGGGATTGGCGGGCTCGGCCATCTCGGGGTGCAGTTCGCGGCGAAGCTCGGCTTCAAGACCGTCGCAATCGCCCGCGGTCAGGACAAGCTGCCGCTCGCCCGGCAACTCGGCGCCCATCACTACGTCGACAACGCCGCGGAGGATCCGGCTGCGGCCTTGCAGAAGCTCGGAGGCGCCAAGACGATATTGGCAACCGTGACCAGCGCCGATGCAATGAATTCGGTGCAAGGCGGCCTCGCTGTCAACGGCACTCTGATGGTTATCGGCGCCGTCGATAAGCTCGCGGTGGATGCGCTGTGGTTGCTCAGTGGAAGACGGTCGATCAAGGGCTGGTATTGCGGCACGTCGATCGACTCGCAAGAGACTTTGGCGTTCAGCGCGCTGAGCGGAGTGCGTTCGATGAACGAGGTTTTTCCGCTCGAACGCGCCGCCGAAGCCTACGAGCGCATGATCGGCGGCAGCGCCCGCTTTCGCGTCGTGCTGACCGGCGAGAATTGATCTGGGGCCGACCGGCGGTCATATGTTCGTGCCGAGGAGGATCGGAGATTTCCGACAACGCGACCCAGCTCTACGACGAGGATTTCGTCCGCTGGACCGAGGAGCAGGCGCAGGCGCTCCGCCAGGCCGCGGAGCTCGCGACAAACCTTTCGCTCGACTGGGCGAACCTCGCCGAGGAGATCGACAGCTTGGGCCAATCACAGAGAAACGAGCTCGGCAGTCGCCTCGCCGTGATCCTGGAATATCTGATCAAATTAGAAACTTCGCCCGCTGGGGATCCTCGCTCCGGCTGGATGGATACGATCGATCGCGAGCGACCCGCCGTTGAGCGCTTGTTGCAGCAGAGCCCGAATCTCAGGGGGCGAGGCGAGTCGGATGATTTTAGCGGAAACGCCTCGGGCCGTGCGCTTGGCATCTCGCAGCCTTCTCCGCCACGAGGAGACAACTGCGGCCGCCGTCCTACGACTCAGAGGAGCAAGCTACACCGAGGATCAGGTGCTGGGAGATTGGTTCCCGGGCGACACCTCTCGCTACTCGCTTCCTGAGAACGGGCAGGGGGGATAAGGAGGATCGATCATGTCCGGCAACGCCGCGCGTCTTTACGAGGAGGATTTCGTCCGCTGGACCGAAGAGCAGGCGGCGGCGCTCCGCCAGGCCGCGGGGCTCGCCACAAACCTTCCGCTCGACTGGGCGAACCTCGCCGAGGAGATCGACAGCTTGGGCCGCTCACAAAGCCGTGAGCTCGGTAGCCGCATCGCCGTTGTTATTGAGCACCTGATCAAACTCGAAACCTCGCCAGCGATCGAGCCGCGGTCCGGTTGGATCGATACGATCGGGCGCGAACGACGAGATATCGAGGACCTGCTCAACGACAGTCCGAGCCTCAGGAGCGGAGTTGCGGGCATGATCGCGCGCGAAATGCCCCGGACTATTCGGCTGGTTGCCCGCAGCCTGCGCAACCGCGGAGAGACGAACCCGGAGACGATCGCCAGGATTGAAAGAGTGAGCTACGCCGAAGAGCAAATATTGGGCGACTGGTTTCCCGGAGACGCCCCTCTCCCCGCGGACGGGGAGAGGGATCAGCGCGCCAGTAACGGCTAGATGCGCACCCTTTACGCGAGGTGCTTTTTGAAAAAGGCGGTAACCGGCTCGTAGGAAGCGCTCGACTGCCGCTTTTCGTTGTCGATATAGACGATCTCGATATCGCCGCCGGCATTGCGGTAGTTCGAAATGAACCGCTCGGGCTCGTTGCCGGGGAAAGTCGAATCGTCATCGTGGTAGTCGTGCACGATGTCGGGCCGGCCCTGGACCCACAATGCCGGCGGCATCCTCACCTTTTCGCCGCGTTCGAGCATCAGCATCGGGTTGCCCTCGGTCATCGCGGCCTCGGTCTTCCAGTAAAGATCGTGCTTTTCCTTCATGCCGATCGAGAAGGCCGGCGGGTTCGGCAACTTGGCCGCCTTTTGCGCATTGCGATAGCGCGATAGCGGGTTGATCACCGGCCACGACATGGCCACGGCCTGCACGCTCGCATCGACCGACGGCGAGCCCGCCGGCAGTGGCGCCGAGGCGTAGCGCTGGTCATTGGGGCGCATCGCCGCCAGCATCGCGAGATGGCCGCCGCTCGACGCGCCGCCGCTGCCGACCCGGTGGGGATCGACTTTGAGATCGCGGGCATGCGCCTTCAGCCAGCGGATCGCGAAGTTGATGTCGATGAGCGAGGTCGGATAGCCGTCGGCGTTGTGACGGAACTCGAGCGAGGCGACGACAAACCCGTTTTTCGCCAGGGTTTCATCGAGACCCTGGGTCCCGGTCAGATCGCCGCTGGTCCAGGCGCCGCCATGCAGATCAATGACCGCCGGGAACGGCCCGTTGCCTTTCGGCTTGTAGAGCCGCGCTGTCAGCTTCTTGTCGCCGTGGCGGAGATATTCGACATCTTCGGTGGTGATTTCATAGGTTGGCATGACCACTCCCTCCCGGAGTTGTGTGACGCTGCGATGCGTCGGCGAAGAGGACATTGACGCCCCGATCTCCGAGCCCGGCATTTCAGCCTACTCGCATGCGACGCATTGGAAAAGGGGCGCTTCTCGCCGCCCGCACTGTAGTTTGACCGGATTGGCTCGCCGATCCGCCTTGACCCGTCGCATCGCAACCGCCACATAAAGACTACCCCACCGGGGTGGGGGTGGGGGTCGCGATGGACGCAGGGCATAAGCGGGACGCGCTGCTGCGCCTGAAAACGGTGCGCGGGCACTTGGACGGCATCATCCGGATGGTCGAGGCCGAGGCCTATTGTCCGGAGCTGATGAAGCAGGTCGCTGCGGCGCAAGCCTCGCTCGAACGCGTCAACCGAGTTCTATTGCAAAATCATCTGGAAACCTGTGTGACCGAGGCGATCCAGGCTGGCGGCGGCAGCGCCAAGATCGCCGAACTGATCGACGCCTTACGGTTCAACGGCAGCCTGACCGACTTTCGCGAACGCGCAACCCCGCTCGCCAGCCCGCCGCTCGACGCCGTCGAGGACGAGACAAACGGCTGCTCGCCGGCCCGGTCCGACAAACGGACAGGCAAGCTATGACAGCGGCCGAACAATTTACCGCGACGGAAACCGGCAAACACCCGCCCCCTGAGCGTGGCGGTGTCCGCGATCCGGTGTGCGGGATGACCGTCGATCCGGAATCTTCGCCGCACTGCGCCGAACATGACGACCGGCTCTATCGCTTTTGCGGCAGCCGCTGCCGCGAGCGGTTTATCGCCGAGCCGTCGCGATTTCTGACGCCGGCGCCTGTGGCGAAAACATCGCCGACCGCCTCGGCGGTGCAATGGACCTGCCCGATGCACCCGCAGATCGTGCGGAGCGCGCCGGGCAGCTGCCCGATCTGCGGCATGGCGCTCGAGCCGATCACACCCGCAGCCGGCGACGCCGCCAACCCCGAATTGCGCGGCATGACGCGCCGCTTCTGGATCGGCGTCGCCCTGTCATTGCCATTGGTCGTGATCGCGATGAGCGAGCATGCCGCGGGGCTGTTGCCGGCACGCGTGGCGGTTTGGGCGCAGCTGGTTCTCGCGACACCCGCGGTGCTGTGGTGCGGCTGGCCGTTTTTCGAGCGCGGCTGGGCCTCGGTGCTGAACCGCCGGCTCAACATGTTCACCCTGATCGCACTCGGCGCCGGCGTGGCTTACGCCTACAGCTTGATCGCGGCATTGCTGCCGGAGGTGTTTGCGGCCTCGTTTCGCCTGCCGGACGGCACGGTGCCGGTCTATTTCGAGCCGGCGGCGGTCATCGTCACCCTGGTGTTGCTGGGGCAAGTGCTGGAATTGCGCGCCCGCGCCGAGACCGGAAGTGCCATCCGCGCGCTGCTCGACCTTGCCCCCAAAACCGCGCGCCTCGTCGGCGACCACGGCGCGGAAGCAGATGTCCCGCTAGAACGGGTCGTGCCGGGCGACCGGCTGCGGGTGCGGCCGGGCGAAAAAATCCCGGTCGACGGCGTCGTGCTCGACGGCGCCGGCACGGTCGATGAGGCGATGCTGACCGGCGAGCCGTTGCCCGTCGAAAAGCGGCCCGGCGACAAGGTCGCCGGCGGCACCGTCAACGGCGCCGGGTCGTTCGTCATGCGCGCCGAGCGGGTCGGTAGCGACACCTTGCTCGCGCAAATCGTCCATATGGTCGCCGAAGCGCAGCGCTCGCGCGCGCCGATCCAGGCGCTGGCCGATACTGTCTCCGGCTGGTTCGTGCCGGGGGTAATCGCCGCCGCGGTGCTTACTTTTGTCGTGTGGTCGCTGTTCGGGCCGCCGCCGGCGATGGGATTCGCACTGGTCAACGCGGTCGCGGTGCTGATCATCGCCTGCCCCTGCGCGCTCGGGCTCGCGACCCCGATGTCGATCATGGTCGGCACCGGCCGCGGCGCGCGCGCCGGCGTGCTGGCCAAAAACGCGCAAGCGCTCGAACTGATGGAAAAGGTCGATACCCTGGTCGTCGACAAGACCGGAACCCTGACCGAGGGCAAGCCGCGCGTCTCCGGTGTGGTTGCGACGGGTAGCGTCGGCGAGGACGCATTGTTGCGCTTCGCCGCCAGCCTCGAACAGGGCAGCGCGCACCCGTTGGCCGGGGCTATCGTCAAGGGCGCCGAGGACAGAGGACTAAGTCTCACGGCGCCGTCGGACTTCGCGTCGGACACCGGGAAGGGCATTTCCGGGATTGTCGACGGCAGGCGAGTGGCGATCGGCAACCTCGCCCTTTTTGCCGCACTCGGCGTGGATCCACGCGATCTCGCCGTGCGCGCGGAAGAGCTGCGGCGCAAGGGCGAGGTCGTGATGCTGGTCGCGGTCGACGGCGAGCCGGCCGGACTGATCGCCGTGGCCGACCCGGTCAAGGAAAGCGCCGATGCCGCGCTGAAGGCGCTGCGCGCCGAGCGCATTCGGGTGGTGATGCTGACCGGCGACAGCCGCACGACGGCCGAGGCGGTCGGCCGCCGGCTCGGCATCAGCGAGATCGCGGCTGAAGTGCTGCCCGATCAGAAGGCGCGGGTGATCCGCGACCTCCAGGCAAAACACCGTTTTGTCGCGATGGCCGGCGACGGGATCAACGATGCCCCGGCCTTGGCGCAGGCCGAAGTCGGCATCGCGATGGGCACCGGCGCCGACATCGCCATGGAGAGCGCCGGGCTGACCCTGCTCAGGGGCGACCTCAACGGGATCGTCCGCGCCCGCCGGCTGTCGCGCGCGGTGATGCGCAACATCCGGCAAAACCTGTTCTTTGCCTTCGTTTTCAACGCCTGCGCAATCCCGATCGCCGCCGGCGCGCTCTACCCGGCCTTTGGCCTCCTACTCAATCCGATGATCGCCAGCGCCGCAATGAGCCTGAGCTCGGTGCTGGTCATCGGCAACGCCCTGCGCCTCCGCACGGTGCGCCTATAATTGGCTCTAATGGCAAAAATCTGACAGACGATCCCCCGGGCCGGAGCTCCGCCTAGGGTTAGGGCGACCATTGACGGAAGCAGAAGACCTACCGCCGGCAAGAAAGGACACGGCCGCATGGATGACGCAACGCTGAGCGCGTATGATCGCGATGCAAAAGCTTTTGCCGACGAGTGGGACGCACAGCCGCCGCCATCCGACCTGTACGCCGTCATCCGTCAATTTTTCAGCTCGCGCCCGACGGCAGATATCGGGTGCGGCAGCGGCCGTGACGCGGCCTGGCTCAACGCCTGCGGCTATCCGACAAAAGGTTTTGATGCGTCAGAAGGACTCTTGGCCGAGGCGCGGAGGCGGTATCCGCAGATCGATTTTAGCACGGCCATCCTTCCGGGCCTCGATGGCATCGCCGAAAGCAGCTTTGCCAACGTCCTCTGCGAGACCGTCATCATGCATCTGGAGGCCGAAGCGATCACGCCCGCGATCGAGAGGCTTCTCGCCATCCTTGTCCCAGGCGGCATCCTTTATCTGAGCTGGCGGGTGACCGAAGGTGCTGACAGGCGGGACGAGCACGGGCGTCTCTATGCGGCCTTCGAGCCGGAACGGGTACTACATGCCCTGACAGCGACTCGGGTGCTGCTGGACGAACAAGTAGGCAGCGTGTCATCGGGCAAGTTGATCAGGCGCATTGTCGCACGAAAGCAAGGCGCCGAAGATTGAGGGAATCGTTCACGCGGGGCTGCGCTGCGAAGCGTCGTGACTCCGCTTTGGTCGAGAGCGGACATCCATTTTGTCGGCCAAACGGGATTCCGAAGCGTCTCGCCCGATCAGCTAGAGCAGTTTTCGATCAGGTCGGGCCGCCAGTCTCGGATTTGGTCATTGCGAGCGCAGCGAAGCAATCTCGGGCCGCTGAGCGTCGTCCGGTCGGGATTGCGCCTTCGCTCCGCTCCTCGCAATGATCCCGTGGCAACTCGGTGGGAAACTGCTCTAGCGCATGTTGCCGGTGTGGCCGAAGGAATAGCGGCCGGGCTGCGGCCAGACGGTCAGGCCGTGCGGCTCCTTGCCGACGCGGGTTTGGGTCACCGCGCCCGTCGTTGTGTCGATGTCGTAGACGACATTGTCGTAGCGGCCCGACAGCCACAGCTGCTTGCCGTCGGCGCTGACATTGCCCATGTCGGGGCTGCCGCCGCCCGGGATCGGCCAGGTCTTCTCGACGGTGCGGGTGGCGAAGTCGATGACGCTGATGCTGCCCGGCCCATGCGGCTGGCCGTGAACCTTGTGCGAGCCGCGGTTCGAGACATATAGCTTGGTGCCGTCGCGGCTCGGGTAGAGACCGTGCGTGCCGATACCCGTCGGGATAAAGCCCACCCTGGTGAAACTGTCGCCATCCACGACAAAGACCCCGTCGGCGAGCATGTCGGCAACAAAAAACACCTTGCCGTCGGGCGAAATGCGGATGTCTTGCGGCATGCCGCGGGCGTCGAGCTTTAGATATCCCAGCACCTTGCGGTCGACCATATCGACCTTGACGAGCCCGCCGCCGCGAAACTCGCAGGTGAAGATCGCATAGCGGCCGTCGATCGAGAAATCGGCGTGGTTGACGCCCGAGCAGCCCGGCGTCGGCACCGACTGCTGCAATGCCATCGTGTGCGGGTCGCGGAAATCGAGCCGCTTCAATCGTTCGGCGACGACGATCGCGGACTTGCCGTCGGGCGTGAAATACATGTTGTAGGGGTCGGCGACCGGCACGCTGGGGCCGGGCCTGCCGGTCTTGGGGTCGATCGGCGTCAGGCTGCCATCCGAGCGCCGCCGCCCGTTGTTGGCGACCCACAGGGTTTGCAAATCCCAAGCAGGTACGACGTGCTGGGGAAGAAACCCGACCGGAAAGCGATCGACCACTTTGCGGGTCGCCGGGTCGATCACATAAACATCGTTGGACCGCAAATTCGGCACATAGACCCGCGGCAACGCGCCCGCCACGGCCGGGCTGAACATATCGGCGCCGGCCGCACTGTAAAGGTTCGCGGGATTGAGGACCGGCGGCATCCCGGCCACCGTCTGGATCGGGCTCGGGGCCGGCGCCGCTGATGCCGCTGCCGGAGCCGGCGCGGCAGGTGCAGGAGGCTGTTTTGGCGAGACCGCGGATTGCGCCACGTGCACGATCGCCGCCGCTGCCGAGCATAACAGGCCATAGCCGCCTTTCACGCTGCCGGCGGGCCAGATCGGCAATCCGCTGATCCAAGCCCCGAGCGCGAGCAACGGAACGATCCACAAAGCGCCGCGGAGCCAGCGGCGAATCTGCTGGGGCAAGGAGACCTCCAAACAAAAGGTGCGATAACGCGCTGGTGCCGCGCCGCGCAGCCCAGATGGCCTCAATGGCCGGCGGTAGCGGTTCTGATCGCCGCGACGGTGCGGGTCACGATCAGATCGACGCCGATTTGGCCGAGAGCGGCACTCGACCGGCGCGGATCGCCGTGGGTCCCGTCGCCGGGCTTGGTCTCGCCCAGCATATCGGCGCGCACCAGGCTCGGATCGGTCGCCATCATCAGCGAGGTGTCGAGCAGCCCGGCATGGGTCCCGATCTCGGCCTCGCTGTAGCCCTTGCTTTTCAGCAACTGGCCGAACTCGTCCTCGCTCGCGCGGTAATATTCGGTCAGCGCATGGGCGCGAACGGGTGTGCCTGCCCATTCGCGGTCGAGGCGCTGCGCCACCGCCTCGTCATCCTTTTGGTAGCCGCCATGGTCGCCCAAAAAGACGATGTTGCGGAAGCCGGCGAGCTTGAAACTCTTCGCGGCGTATTCGAGGGTCTTCTCGAACGCGTCCGGCGGCACGGTGATCGTGCCGGGGAATTTCAGATGCCCCTCCGGCCGATCGATGTTGCCCTCGGGCACATAGGCGATGACCGGCGCCACCAGCGCGTCGCCGAGCGCCTGGGCAATCTTCCCCGCCAGCACTTTGACCCGGACATTGTGCTTGCCGAGCGCCATGTGCGGGCCGTTCTGCTCGGTGCCGCCGATCGGCACCAGTATCGTCGTCTTGCCCGCCGCGATGTCGGCGCGCAATTCGGGCCAGGTCAAATCTTCGAGATAAACGCTCGCCGACGGTGCCGCAGCATGGGCGTCGGCAATGCCGATCGCCAGAACCCACAAAACAAGCAATCCCCTCGCCATCGCCGCATCCCCCCGGTACCGGCATATCGCGCGCCTGCCGCTCAGCCCGATCCCACGATCCCGGCGACCCTCGTCGCCGGTCCTCGCGGGACCCGATTGGCCGCGACGCGACGACCGCACTCAACGGCAGAAATGACGGCAGGAAAATGGCGAAGAACGAGAGCCGCCCACGGTGCGGAAGCAACCTTGCGAACAGCATCGGAGAGACCGCGGCCCACGGCGAATCGGTGTCCAGACGGCGCCGAAAACCCACCCGAGATTACGGGACGAATTCTGACATCGAGGCGGCGGCGACGCAAAAGATCACGATGGCGAGCGGCGGGACCCGCCAGCGTTCGAGCAGCAGAAAGCCCGCCAAAGCGATCGCGACATCGCGGCCGTTGCCGACGGCGCTCAACCAGATCGGATTGTAGAGCGCCGCCCCAAGAACCCCGACGACAGCGGCGTTGATCCCGGCGAGCGCCGCCCGGGCGGCCGGGTGATGGCCGAGCCACAGCCACACCGGCAGACCTGCCAAGGCGATCAGCAACCCCGGCAGGAACATGAAAATGAGGGCAACGGCCGACCACAGCAATGCGTCGCCCGCCGGTGCGACGATCGCGCCGAGATACGCGGAAAAGGTGAAGAGCGGCCCTGGAATCGCCTGGGCCACGCCGTAGCCGGCGAGAAAGGCGTTGTCCGACAGCCAGCCCCGCGGCACCAAGGCGTCGCGCAGCAATGGCAAGACGACATGGCCGCCGCCGAACACCAAAGCGCCCGCCTTGTAGAAGATGCCCGCCAGCGCCAGCAGGCTGTGCGGCGCCGCAGCACCGGCGAGCGGCAACGCCACCAGCAGGATCAGAAAAACCGCCAGCGCCACCCCGCCCGTTCGCAACGAGACCGGCATCACCGGCAGCGCCGGTGCGGCCGGGAGGTCGCGGCACATCAGCGCCCCACCGAAGGCACCGATCGCGAGTGCTGCGATCTGGAAAAATGAGCCGGTTGCCACCAGCAGCAACGCCGCCGCGAGCAGCGCCAGGGCGGCCCGCGCTCGGTCGGGGCACAGATTTCGAGCCATGCTCCACACCGCCTGCGCTACAACCGCGACCGCGACCAGCTTCAACCCGTGCAAAACCGCGTCGGTCGCCGGGCCTTCGAGCCGCGGCGCCAGCAGCGCGAACCCGAACATCACGATCGCGGAGGGCAAGGTGAACCCGGCCCAGGCGGCAAACGCTCCGCCCCAGCCGGCGCGGCGCAATCCGATCAGGTAGCCGACCTGGCTGCTGGCCGGGCCCGGCACCATCTGGCACAAGGCGACAAGCCCGGCATATTCGTCGGGCGTGAGCCACTGCCGCTGCCGCACATAGGTGCGCTCGTAATAGCCGAGATGGGCGATCGGGCCGCCGAACGAGGTCAGCCCGAGCCGCAGCGCCACCCCGAAAACCTCGCCCACGGTGCCCCGCCGGAGCTCGACAGCGGAGGATGCAGCAGTTTCGCTCATGCCCACTCCGAGATGCTATCTGAGCCCGAATTGGGATCAGATTCGACGAATCTCCGGCGCCCACCGTCGGCTGGTCGGGCGTAAGGAGGAGCCAACGAATTTTGATGCTGCGTCAAGTCACGACAATTCGAGCATCAGCGGATCATCGTCGTCGTCGCCGGCTGGGGCGGCGGGCGGAAGAGACCGAGCAGAGTGTCGAAAAAGCCCCGGACCGGCGCCGGGATCATCGCCACACCCGGCGGCGCCGGCGCGCTCGGCAATGCCCTAACCGGCATCGACCGGGTCGCGGCCAACATAAAGGTGCGCCAGGTCTGCGCCGGCAACGAGCCGCCGACGACCTTGTCCATCGGCGCGTTGTCGTCGTTGCCGAACCACACGCCGGCGACGAGATCGGCGGTGTAGCCGATGAACCACGCGTCGCGGTAATCCTGGGTGGTGCCGGTCTTGCCCGCGGCCGGCCGCGGCAATAGCGCGCTGCGGCCGGTGCCATGGTCGATGACTCCGGCCAGCATCTCGTTCATGTCGCCCTCGAATTCCGGGCTGACGACCCGGCCGGGCCCCGAACCGTTGCGGCGAAACAAGTAGTTGCCCTTGCCGTCGCGGATCTCGGCGATGCCATAGGGCCACACCCCGGTGCCGCCATTGGCGAACGGCGCATAGGCCGAGGTCAGCTCCAACAAATTCACGGCGTCGGTGCCAAGCGCGATGCTGGCGTCGCGCGTCAGCGGCGAGGCGATGCCGAGCCGGTGGGCGACGGCGACGATGTTGTCGACGCCGGCGCGCAACGTCACCTGCACCGCGATCGTGTTGATCGATTGCGCCAATGCCTCGGCCAGGGTCATGTCGCCCAGATAGCGGTCGCCGTAATCGCGCGGCCGCCAGCCGCCGATCTGGATCGGGCCGTCGACAAAATGGTCGGACGGGCGCAACCCCGCCTCCAACCCGGCGAGGTAGACGAACGGCTTGAACGCCGAGCCCGGCTGGCGCTGCGCCTGGGTCGCGCGGTTGAATTGGCTCGAATCGTAGCTGCGACCGCCGACCATCGCGCGCACCGCGCCATCGATGGACATGGCCACCAGCGCACCCTGGCTGACCGCGTCTTTGGCGCCGTTGTGGGTGATCGCGCCGGCGATGGCGGCTTCCCCCGCTGCCTGCATGCGCGGGTCGAGGGTGGTGACGACGGTCAGGTCGCGGCTGTCCGGACCGACAAAATCAGCCAACTGGGCGGCGACCCAGTCGGCGAAATAGCGGTTCCCCGGCCGCGCAACGGCGATCGCCCCAAGCGCGCTTTCCTCCCGGTTTGCCGCCGCGGCCCCGCTCTGTTTGATAAAACCGGCTTCGACCATGTTGGCGAGCACCTGGGCGGTGCGCGCCGCGGCCAACTCGCGGTCGCGGGTCGGGTTGAACCGCGCCGGCGCCTTCAAGAGGCCCGCGATCATCGCGCTTTGGTAGAGATCGAGCCGCCGCGCCGAGATCCCGAAATAGCGGTGCGCGGCGGCGTCAACGCCGTAGGCGCCGGCGCCCAGATAGACCCGGTTCAGATAGATTTCGAGGATCTCGTCCTTGGTGAACCGATGTTCGAGCCACAGTGCCAGCAGGGTTTCGCGGATTTTGCGCGCGAGGCTCCGCTCGGGTGTCAGGAACAGGTTCTTTGCCAGTTGCTGGGTGATCGTGCTGCCGCCTTCGACGACGCGGCCGGCGGCGAGATCGGCCAGCGCCGCGCGCGCCAGCCCGATCGGGTCGATGCCGAAATGGCTGTAAAACCGGCGGTCCTCGGTCGCGATGACCGCCTCGGGCAGATAGGGCGACATCTCCTTCAAGGTCAGCGGCTGGCCGAACAGATCGCCGTAAGTCGCGAGCAGACTGCCGTCGGCGGCGAGGATCGTGACGCTCGGGCGCCGCTGCGATTGCGCCAATTGGCTGGTGTCGGGCAGGGTCAGCGCGAAATAGCCGGCGACACCGCCGCCGCCGATCGCCGTCCACAACAACAATAGGACAGCGAACCGGATAAATCCGCCGCGCCGGGATCGCCCGCCCCCGCCGCGCCGCGGCGGCCGCGGCGGACGGGACGGCGGCGGTTGTCGGCCGCGCGACATCGCCGGCCGATCGGCCGGATCGGCCCGCAGCCGGTCAGCCATTGGCCGCGGCCATTTTGAGCGCGCTGAAAATTACCCCCATCCCCCACGACCCAATATACCGGGCTCCCAACCCCCGCTGGTGCGCTATTATTATCGGAAAACTGTGGCAGTGGTTCGGCAGCGCTCCATTATTACGCGCCGTCGGAACCCGGCGCCGCATGCGGTTGTTTTGCCGACAATCACGGGTGACGTGTCGTCGTGGCCTTTTCCTGATTGAAACACGGCATCGCAACCGCGGGAGTGAAATCATGGCTGAGGCGACCCCCTCGACACCAGGCGTCGACGCGCAGCCGAGCATTGCACGGGCCAAGATGATCCTGACCGAACTCGCCTGCGCCGCCCAAGCGGCGGCACTCTCTGCCGTGGACGAACAAAGGACCCGCGCCGCGGCGCAGGTCGCAGGCGCCGCCGAGGCCGTACGCTCGGCGGCGCGCTCGTTCGAGCGCTCGCAGAGCCCGACGGCGGCGCGATACGCCGATTGCGCCGCGCGCCAGATCGAGGCGCTGGCCGAGGCCGTCCGCGCCCGCCATTGGACCGAACTCGCCGTCGATGTCGAACAAGCGGCACGCCGCCGGCCCGTGCTGTTTGTCGCCGGGGCGGTGGCCCTCGGTTTTATTGCCGGCCGTTTTTGGGCAGCCTCCCGCCGGATAGAGCCGTCGGCCGCATCCGTCGCCAGAGCCACCGAAACCACGGTCGCCGCCGCGGTGTCGAGCGCCACCGGCAACGGCCGGCTCACTGATTGGCCACCGCCGTCGCAAGCGCAGGAACTGCCGTGACGGCGCCTGACGATTTCGCCGCCGAGCCCGAAGAAGCATCATACCGGCCGCGGCCGGAACGCCCGGTCGGCGTCTTGTTCGCCGACCTCGCCGAAGATTTGGCCAAGCTTTTCAGGCTCGAAATCGCACTCTTTAAGCTCGAGCTCGCGGAAAAGGGGCGCCGCCTCAGCCGCGGGCTGACCACGGTCGCGATCGGCGGATTTCTCGCTTTTAGCGCCTGGCTGTTACTGCTGGCCGCGGCGGTGCTCGGGTTGTCGACCGTTTTGCGCCCGTGGCTCGCGGCGCTGATCATTGGGGCGGCGGTGCTGGTCACCGCGGCGCTGATACTGTTTTTCGGGAAGCGCTGGCTCGCCGGGCACAAGCTCGTCCCCCGCCGAACCCTCAACACGCTGCGCGAGGATGGCGCCCGGTTCAAGGAGTGGATGTCATGACGACCGGTTTCGACCGCTCGATGGACGAGATCGAAGTGGAAATCGCGCGCACCCGGGCACGCCTCGCTGGTGAAGCGGACTTGCTCGCCGCCGAATTGGCGCCGCCGCGTCTCGTTGACAAAGGAGCGGACATGTTGAACGGCTTTCTCGGCCGGATTGGCAAGATCGGGCGCCGCGGTGGCGGTCGCGCCGATCCGGCGGCATTTGCGCTGATCGGTCTCGGCATCGCCTGGCTCGTCGCCGAAAACCTCGGTCTCCTCGACGAATTTATGTCTCGTCGCGGCGCCGAATCGGCACCCCCGGCCGAGAAGATCGTTGCCCTGCCCGTCGAAGAGCCGGCCCGGCCCTCTGCGGCCGACGGCGACGGCTGGTTGCATCAGGCGGCGAGTGCCGCGCAAGGGGCGCTGCGTTCGGTGTATGACCGCGGCGGCGCGGCGATCGAACAGGCCGGCGGGTTTGTCGCGCATCCGCTCGATTCGGGCGAGCGCGTGCGCCAGGCCGGCGGGCGAATGATCGACGCCGTCGAGCGAACCCCGCTGCTCCTTGGTCTTGCCGGGATCGCCGCCGGTGCCGCGATCGCGATGCTGCTGCCGGCGAGCCGCCGAGAACGCGAGATTGCAATCCAGGCGCGCAATGATTTATGGGACAAGGCTGAAGAACTCGGCCATCGCGCGGCCACCTCGATGCGCGAGATGGCCGAAGGTTCGGCGCGGGCTACTACAGATTATTGAGGGCGTTCTTTTCCAGGGGCTTTCCGGGACGACAAGGGGAGGGGGAACCATGGCACCCACTTTTGGCGGGGCTTGCGCGGTCTTTGTCGGCATCGCGCTGTCGGTGCTGGCCGGATCGAATCCGGTGCGAGCGCAAATGTCGAGCGACCCGGCCGCGATCACCGCGTGCTTGTGCCAGCAACAGGGGGTTGCGACCTTGTCGGCCGACATGTCGGCCAAGACCCAGGCGCTCGCCGCCGCCCGCCAACGTGTCGCCGACCTCGACGCCCAGCTGCTGCAGGCGCGGCAGCATATCGACGTCAACAACGCGGATTCGGAGGCGCAGTACAAGGCGCTGCTGGCACAGCGCGATCAAGCGTATCAGGCCTCGATCGGGCCCGTCGTCGGCGACGCCGACCAGTCAACCGCGCGCTACAACGCCCACGTCAACCAGTACAACGCGCAATGCGCCAATCAGATGTTCAACTCCGACATGATGGCCCAGATCCAGGCGCATCTGGCCTGCCCGCCGCTGCAATAGGCGCCGCCGAGCCTTTTCAGGAAGCTGCGTTTGCGTTCAGGACGCCGCGCTTCCCTCGGGATAGAGTGTTTGCGGGTCGATCTGCGGTTCGGCGATGACTGCCCAGCCGCCCCTTCGCCAGGCGCGGAAAAAACAGTTGCGCCGGCCGGTATGGCAGGCGACGCCGGGCTGGTCGACCAGCAGCAGCACCGTGTCGCCGTCGCAGTCTAGGCGCAGCTCGCGCAGCAGCTGCGCCTGGCCCGAGGTTTCGCCTTTGCGCCACAATTTGCGGCGCGAGCGCGACCAATAGCAGGCGCGGCCTTCCTCCAGGGTCGTGCGCACCGCCTCGCGGTTCATCCACGCGACCATCAGGACTTCGCCGGTGTCGTGTTGCTGGGCGATCGCCGGCACCAGCCCATCGCGGTCGAATTTGATCTCGCCGAGCGCCCGCTCGATCTGGTCGCCCACTTTGCACATCCTTCGGCCGTTGCCGCCGTCCCGACCTCGGATTAGGGCGGCGGGGTTGCGAAAGCAATACCCCCGGCGCATTCAAGGCAACCCGTGCTCTCGGCCAGGGCCTCACCTCCTCTTGGTCGAGCAAGAACCTCCGTTTCGCCGGGACCGCGACCCCAAGTCGCGGGCGCCTGCGACCCCCTGCCGGCGAGTGCCTCGGCCTTGGGGGTTGACCGAGGAGCGGTTAACCCCGATCTATTGCGTACCAGATCAGTCCGAATTGGGCTGCTCACCGAAAGCGAGATCGCCCGGCTGATGATCATCCTCAGCAAACTTGCGGATTACGGCGTCATCGTCGCTACGAGGCTGGCGGCCGATCCCGATCGGCAACTGACCGCCGCGTCGGTCGCGGCCGAGACGCGTCTGCCGCGGGCGACGGTCGCCAAGATCCTCAAAAGTCTGGCGCATGCCGGGCTGGTCACGGCGACGCGCGGGTCCGCCGGCGGCTATCGCCTGGCGCGCCGAGCGGCCGCGATCTCGGTCGCCGAGGTGGTTGCCGCGATCGACGGCGACATCGGGCTGACGCAGTGCTCGGTGCATGTCGCCGAATGTGCGCGCACCAGTTACTGCCCGACCCGGCCGCACTGGGCGGCGATCAACCGGGCGGTCTCAGAGGCGCTGGCGGCGGTGTCGCTCGATGCGATGCTGACGCCTTCGGCTTTTGTGCCCCATCGGGCCGCTACCGTCGCCCATCCTGCTCCGAACTGACGAGCCAAGAACAATCGCATGACTGCTTCAATCGATACTCTCGATACCGTCCGCGCGCTGTCGCAGGCGGGCTACAAATACGGTTTTGTCACCGACATCGAAGCCGATGAGGCGCCGCCTGGCCTGACCGAGGAAACGGTCGCTTTCATTTCGGCCAAAAAGGGCGAACCCGAATGGCTGCTCGCATGGCGGCTTGCGGCGTTTCGCGCCTGGCAGAAGATGACGCCGCCCAATTGGGCCAAGCTCAACTTGGCACCGATCGACTACCAGGCCGCTACCTATTATTCGGCGCCACGGCAGAACGCCGGGCCAAAATCCCTGGATGAGGTCGATCCCGAGCTGCTGCGCACATACGAAAAGCTCGGCATCCCGATCCGGGAGCGAGAGGCGCTGGCCGGGGTCGCGGTCGATGCGGTGTTCGACAGCATCTCGGTTGCGACGACCTTCAAGGGAGAGCTCGGCAAGCTCGGCATCATCTTCTGCTCGTTTGGCGAGGCGGTGCGCGAGCACCCCGATCTCGTCCGCAAATACCTCGGGACCGTGGTGCCGCCGAACGACAATTTTTTCGCGGCGTTAAATTCGGCGGTGTTCAGCGACGGCTCGTTCGCCTATGTGCCGCCGGGCGTGCGCTGCCCGATGGAGCTTTCGACCTATTTCCGCATCAACGCGGCCAAGAGCGGGCAGTTCGAGCGCACGTTGCTGGTCGCCGACAAGGGCGCCTATGTCAGCTATCTCGAAGGCTGCACCGCACCGCAGCGCGACGAAAACCAGCTCCATGCCGCGGTTGTCGAGCTGATCGCGCACGAGGATGCGCAGATCAAGTATTCGACCGTGCAGAACTGGTACCCGGGCGACGCCGAGGGCAAGGGCGGCATCTACAATTTCGTGACCAAGCGCGGCGCCTGCCGCGGCGACCGGGCCAAGATCTCGTGGACCCAGGTCGAGACCGGCTCGGCGATCACCTGGAAATATCCGAGCTGCGTGCTCGAGGGCGACCATTCGGTCGGCGAATTCTATTCGGTCGCGATCACCAACAACCGCCAGCAGGCCGATACCGGGACCAAGATGATCCATATCGGCAAGGACACCCGTTCGACGATCGTCTCGAAGGGGATTTCGGCCGGACGCGGCCAGAATACCTATCGCGGCCTCGTTCGGGTGCAGCCGCGAGCGCAGAACGCGCGCAACCACACGCAATGCGACTCATTGCTGATCGGCGAGCGCTGCGGCGCGCACACCGTTCCCTACATCGAAATCCGCAACCCCTCGGCGCGGGTCGAGCACGAGGCGACAACATCGAAGATCAGCGACGACCAGCTGTTCTACTGCCGCCAGCGCGGCCTCTCCGCCGAGGACGCGGTGTCGTTGATCGTCAACGGCTTCTGCAAGGAAGTCTTGAAGGAACTGCCGATGGAATTCGCGGTCGAGGCGCAAAAGCTGCTCGCCGTCAGCCTCGAAGGCAGTGTCGGGTGAGCCAGCTCTCCGTCATTCCCGCGAAAGCGGGAACCCAGGGGCCAAACGCCCCGGCGCCTGCCCTGGATCCCCGCTTTCGCGGGGACTACGGGGGTGCGTTTCCCCCAATCCGAATTCGCTCAGTAATGCTCGAAATTACCAATCTTCACGCGCGCCTCGCCGATGACGGGCGCGAGATCCTCAAAGGCATCGACCTTTCGGTCGGGGCCGGCGAGGTGCACGCGATCATGGGGCCGAACGGCTCGGGCAAGAGCACGCTCGCCGCGGTGCTGGCCGGCCGCGAGGGCTATGAGGTCACCGCCGGCCGCGCTGCCTATCTCGGCCACGACCTGTTGGCGATGCCGGCGGACGAGCGCGCGCGCGAAGGGCTGTTTCTCGCCTTCCAGTACCCGGTCGAGATTCCGGGCGTGAACAACATGTATTTCCTGCGCACGGCGCTCAACGCCGGGCGCCGCCACCGCGGCGAGCCCGAACTCGACGCCGGCCAGTTTCTGCGCGCCGTGCGGGCCAAGCTCAAGGAGCTCGACATCGGCGAGGATTTGTTGCAGCGCGCGGTCAATGTCGGGTTTTCCGGCGGCGAGAAAAAACGCAACGAAATCTTTCAGATGGCGATGCTGGAGCCGCGTCTGGCGATCCTCGACGAGACCGACAGCGGGCTCGACATTGACGCATTGCGTGTCGTTGCCAGCGGCGTCAACCGCCAGCGCGCGCCCGACCGCGCGATCGTCATCATCACCCACTACCAGCGCCTGTTGAATTACATCGAGCCCGACCGGGTGCATGTCCTGCAGGACGGGCGGATCGTCGAATCCGGCGACAAGACCCTGGCGGCCGACCTCGAGCGGCGCGGCTACGGCGCCTTCGGCGACGCCGCGTGAGCGTGGCGGCAATAGTAAGCCTGGCGATGGACAGACCATTCGTCATTCCCGCGAATGCGGGAACCCAGGACCCCAGCGCTCCAGCGGGAACCCGGGACCCCCGCTTTCGCGGGGGCGACGGCTTTCAATTTCGGGGGCTTTATCAGGCACACCAGCGATGAGCGCCGTCGTCGATTTTCCGGTCAAGCCCGAGGCGCGGCCTTATCTCGACGCCGCCCGCGGATTGGCCGGCGAGCCGGATTGGCTCGCGCGGCAGCGCCGGGGTGCTCTCGCCCGCTTTGCCGAATTGGGTTTTCCGAGCCGGCGCGGCGAAGCGTGGCGCTATCTCGATCTGCGCCCGCTCGAACAGGCGCCGCTGCTGCCCGCCGGCGTCGGGGCCGCGGATCGATCCGGTGGTGCCGCGGCCCGGCTCGCGGAGTTCGGCGTCGCTGGCGCGGCGGCGCGCCTGGTTTTCGTCAATGGCTGTCTTTCGCCCGGATTATCAGGAGGAGCCGGGCTGCCGACGGGCCTCTCGCTGGTCTCGATCAGGGAGGCGGTCAACTCGCGGCCGCAATCCGTCGAGACCGCGCTCGGAGCGCTGCCGGGCGACCGTGATCATCCCTTTGCTGCATTGAACGCGGGGTTCTTCACCGATGGTTTTGTCCTCGAGGTGGCGCCGGGCGTCGTTCTGGAACAGCCGATCGAAATCATGCATGTCGCGGCCGGCGAGGTTGCGGCTTCGCTGCACACCCGCAGCCTCGTTTCGCTCGGCGCGGACAGCCGCGTTCAGCTGATCGAAACCTTCGCCGGCGAGGGCCGCTATTGGCGCAACGACGTTGTCGCCGTGAGGCTTGGCGCCGGCGCCGCGCTGGATCGCGTCACCCTGGTCGAAGAGGCCGGGGACGCTATTCACCTCGCGACGCTCGACGCGGCTCTCGGCCCGGCGGCGCGGCTCACCTGCTTCGCGCTGCTGCTCGGCGGCGGCACGGTGCGGCATGAGGCGGCGGTGCGCAGCGCCGGCGAGGGCGCCTATTGCGGCCTCTACGGCGCCTTTGTCGCGTCGCGGCGTCAACAGATGAACATCGTCACGAATGTGGACCATTCGGCCGAGCGCGGCGAAACCCGCGAGATCTTCAAGGGGGTCGCGGCCGGCCGCGCGCATGGCGCGTTTCAGGGGCGGATCACGGTGCGTCCGGGGGCGCAAAAGGTCGACGCGCATATGCTGAGCCGCAACCTGCTGCTCGGCGCCCGCGCCGCGATCGACACCAAGCCCGAGCTCGAAATCTTTGCCGACGACGTCAAATGCAGCCATGGAGCCGCGGTCGGCGATCTCGACGAGGCGGCGCTGTTCTATCTGCTCGCCCGCGGCATTCCGCATCAAGAGGCGCGGCATATGCTGATCGAGGCCTTTATTCGCGAGGCGGTCGAAATCGTCGAGCCGCGGGCAGTGCGCGAGCATCTGCTGGCGCGGCTCGCCCGCCGCTTGGCGGTGTTGGAGGACTGAGCATGTCGACGGCAAGCCCGCGGAGTTCCGACCTTCCGGGAGAGCGCCTGCCGGGCGGGTTCGACCCGCGCCGGCTGCGCCAGCAGTTCCCGATCTTCGCCAACAATCCGGGTCTCGTCTTTCTCGACTCGGGGGCGAGCGCGCAGAAGCCGGCCGTGGTCATCGACCGGATCGCCGATTACTACCGCACCGACTACGCCAATGTGCATCGCGGAGTCTATCGGCTGAGCGCGCGCTCGACCGAATTGTTCGAGGAGGCGCGGGTCAAGGCGCAGCGCTTTCTGAATGCCGCCGACCCGCGCGAGATCGTCTTTGTCCGCGGCGCCACCGAGGCGATCAATCTCGTCGCACAGAGCTGGGGCGGGGCTTTTCTCGAAGCTGGCGACGAGGTCGTCATCAGCGAACTCGAACATCATTCGAATATCGTGCCGTGGCAAATATTGCGCGATCGGGTCGGCATCCGCATCGTCGTGGCGCCGATCGACGCGACCGGCGGCCTCGACCTCGCGGCTTTTGCGGCCCGCCTGTCGCCGCGCACCCGGCTCGTCGCGATCACCCATCTCGCCAACGCCACCGGCACCTTGGTGCCGATCGAGACCATCGTCGAGCTGGCGCATCGCGTCGGCGCGCGAGTGCTGGTCGACGGCTGCCAGGCCGCACCCCGCCTCAAGCTCGACGTGCAGGCGCTCGGCTGCGATTTCTATGCCTTTTCCGGGCACAAGACCTATGGCCCGACCGGGATCGGCGTCTTGTGGGGGCGCCACGAATTGCTGGCGGCGATGCCGCCTTGGCAAGGCGGCGGCGAGATGATCCTCAACGTCACCTTTGAAAAGACCGTGTATCAGGAGCCGCCGCATCGCTTCGAGGCCGGCACCCCCGACATTTCGGGCGCGATCGGGCTCGGCACGGCACTCGATTTCATCGAGGAACTGGGGCGCGACAACATTCTCGAGCATGAGGAGGCGCTGACCGGCTACGGCGTCGACCGCCTGTCGCGCATTCCCGGTTTGCGATTTGTCGGCGCCGGTCAACGGCGGCTCGGCATCCTGTCTTTCGATCTCGAAGGAATCCATCCGCACGACGTTGCGACGGTGCTCGACCGACATCATGTCGCGGTGCGTGCCGGGCATCATTGCGCCCAGCCCTTGCTCGACAAACTCGGCCTCAGCGCCACAACCCGCGCCTCGCTCGGCGTCTACAACGACGAGAGCGACATCGACGCGCTGGCCGCCGCGATCGAAGCCGCCCAGGAGATGTTTCGCTGATGGATCTGCGAGAGCTGTACCAGGACATCATTCTCGATCACGGCCGCCATCCGCGCAATTTCCGCGCGATCGAGGACCCGACTCACACGGCGCAAGGCTATAACCCGCTGTGCGGCGACCGGGTCACCGTGTTCCTGACGCTTGATGGCGATCGCATCGCCGATGTCGCGTTTCAAGGGCGCGGCTGTGCAATCTCGACCGCGGCCGCCTCGCTGATGACCGAAGTGCTGAAGGGCAAAACCGTCGAGGAAGCGCGCGAGCTGTTCGCCCATTTCCATGCGCGCGTCACCGGCGGCGAGGAGAGCCCGCTCGGCGAGCCGTTGGCCGAGGAGATGGAGCGGCTCGAACCCTTGACCGGGGTCAAGGCCTATCCGGCGCGGGTCAAATGCGCGACCCTGTCGTGGCACGCGCTCGAAGCCGCCCTCAAAGGCGACGGCACACCGGTAAAGACGGAGTAGCAGATGATGGCCGAGAGCGATCCCTTCGATTTCGCGCCCGAAACCTCCCCGGCCGAGGTCGGCGACGACGTCGAGCGCCCCGAAGGTGGCGAGGACGACCCGGCGCTGATTGGTCCGGTGCTCGAAGCGCTGAAGACCGTGCGCGACCCGGAAATCCCGATGGACCTCGTCGAACTCGGATTGATCTACGAGCTGATCGTCAAAAAAGGCGGCCTCGTCTTTGTCGAGATGACGTTGACGACGCCCGCCTGCCCGGTCGCCGCCAGCATGCCGGGCGAGGTCGAGACCGCGATCCGCGGCGTGCCCGGCGTCGACGACGTGCGGGTCAAGCTGGTCTGGACCCCGCCCTGGGGCCCGGAGCGGATGAGCGAGGAAGCCCGGCTCGAACTCGGCATGCTGTAAGCGGCGTTCGGCGATCGTCCAACCCAAAACAGCGGGGTCACTACCCGGTCAACGCCGCGTCGAGGTCGGCCAGCAGGTCGTCTGGATCTTCGATGCCGACCGAGAGGCGCAACAGGTCGGGTGGGACGGGGCTGCCCGCGCCTTCGATCGAGGCGCGATGCTCGATCAGGCTTTCGAC
>Ga0210390_10000932_pt1 | contig 29538 bp, 21 predicted proteins | sample IncBWH11OmetaG_FD_161050 | JGI IMG/M metagenome (GOLD analysis project Ga0210390, IMG submission 161050) | Forest soil microbial communities from Barre Woods Harvard Forest LTER site, Petersham, Massachusetts, United States - Inc-BW-H-11-O ...
GGCTTCGATTGCGGCTTGACGGCAACGATCGCGGCACAAGTTTCGGTTCCGGTAATTGCTTCCGGCGGCGCGAAATCGTTCGACGATTTTCTGGCCGTCTTCGGCGAAGGCCAAGCCGACGCGGCGTTGGCCGCTTCGATTTTTCACACCGCCGAATACTCGATTGGCGCGCTGAAAAACTACTTGTCGGATCGCGGCGTGCCGGTGCGCCTCAGTCGATGAACCCGCGACTCGGTGGTCATGCACAGCCATGATTATTCCTTGCATCGATCTGCAAAACGGCAAAGCCGTACAACTGGTTCGCGGCCGGAAGCGGGCGCTTTCCGTTGACGACGTGCTGGGCCTGCTCGAGCGCTTCCGTGAGTACCCGATCCTGCATGTGATCGACCTAGACGCCGCGATCGGCACCGGCTCGAACAGCCGCTGGATCAAGATATTGTCCCGCCGCGCGAAAATGAAGATTCGTGTTGGCGGTGGGATCCGCAGCGTCGCGCGCGCACAGAAGATTCTTTCCTGGGGTGCGGATAAAATCATTGTAGGCAGCGCCGCATTTCGCAACGGACAAATCGCGCACTATTTTCTGCGCAAATTGCGCGCGCGCGTGGGTCGCAAGAATGTAATTCTGGCGCTGGACACCGAACGCGGCCAAATCGTCGTGCGCGGCTGGCGCCAGCGCCTGAAATTGCGTCCCGCAGACGTGATTCCACACCTCGAACCTTACTGTTCCGGCTTCCTTTGCACTTTTGTGGACAACGAGGGAACGATGAAAGGCACCGACCTTGCCTGGTTCCGAAAACTTCGGCGAGTAACAAAAAAGCCGATCACCGCAGCCGGTGGCATTCGCAGCCACAAGGAAATTCGCGCGCTGGAAAAGCTGGGCATGCACGCAGCGGTCGGCATGGCGCTCTATTTAGGCAAACTCTCCGGCTCGTGACCGGCGAATTCCTTCAGCGTCACACCACTCACACGCAACTGCATCATCTGCGCGCACAAATTCAATATGCGCGCCGCTGCATGCTCCGCGCTCAACCCCCGGCCGTGAATATTCGATATAAGATTGCGATTCGCATCCGAATGGGTGCGGTCCGGCTGGTACGCCATATATGCCGACAAACTTTCCGCGGTGGCAAGCCCCGGTCGCTCGCCAATCAGCATCAGCACAATCCGTGGCTTCAGCAGCTCGCCAATCTCATTCATGATCCCGACGCGGCAGTGATGAATGATAAATGTCTGGCCCACGCTCCAGCCCTGCGCCTGCGCGCCCTCCATCAGCAGCGGTAGCAACCGTGGAACCTGCGCGCCAATCGCCGGAACAGATAGTCCATCGCCGATAGCGATTTGCGCATCGCACCCGACACCGCAGCGCCGCACAATTTCCGCGCGCGCCGCGTCGCTGAACGCGCGCCCCAGCGACGGGTGCTGCAAGTATTCATCCTTCGACATGGCGCGCGTGCCAACTTCGAACAACTTCCATCGTTCGATGAACCCCGCGCCAAACGCAGCGTTCACGTCGAGCTCCGCCCGCACCGCGTCGCGCGCTGCAGCGTGATCTTCGCGCAGCTGCAGCTGCGTTTCCGTGCGATAGGCCGGCCCCGCGCGTCCCACCAGAATCCGCGCCGGCGTGCGCGCGCGAGCTTTCCGCACCAGCTCTGGCCACTCCGAATTCGCAGCCAATTGATCGACGGTTATTTTTGTCAGATCCTCGGCCATTCAAGCCATGCCTTCGAGGGACGATTCGAGTCCATGCAGCAATCGCCCACGCGCCGGCGCATCCAGCCTCACCAGTTCGCCGTCACGATAAATTCCGGCGCTCTCCAGCCACGCCAGAAATTCAGGCGCAGGACGCAGCCCGAAAAGTTTGCGTACGCCAATCGCGTCGTGATAGCTGGTGGATTGGTAATTTAGCATCACGTCGTCGCCGCACGGAACGCCCATAAAATAGTTGCATCCGGCCGCGCCCAGCAGCAGCAAAAGATTGTCCGCGGAATTCTGATCGGCCTCCGCGTGATTCGTGTAGCAAACGTCGCAGCCCATCGGCAATCCTAGCAGCTTGCCCATGAAATGATCTTCCAGACCCGCGCGAATAATTTGCCGTTCGTCATAGAGATATTCCGGGCCGATAAATCCCACTACGCTATTCACCAGGAACGGATCGAACACGCGCGCAACGCCGTACGCGCGAGCTTCCAAAGTCAGCTGGTCCACGCCGCAGTGCGCCTCCGCCGAAAGCGCGCTGCCCTGCCCCGTTTCGAAATACATCACGTTCGTCCCTCTCCACGCGACGTCGTTGCGCTGGCCGTGATGTGCGAGCACCTGTTCGCGTCCCTCGCGCAACATCGCCAGCGTGATGCCGAAACTTTTGTTTGCCGCTTCCGTGCCGCCGATGGATTGGAACAACAGGTCAACGGGCGCGCCGCGGCCCAGCGCCGCGAGTTGCGTTGAAATGTGCGCCAGGCAGCATGTTTGCGCCGGCGCTTGGCAAGCTGTCACCAGGCGATCGAGAGCATGCAGGATCGCGCCAACTGTTTCCACCGAATCGGCCGCGGGATTTACGCCGATCACCGCGTCTCCGCATCCGTAGAGCAGCCCTTCAAACGCAGCCAGCAAAATACCGCCAATGTCGTCCACCGGATGATTAGGCTGCACGCGAATGCCCAGAACACCGCGCTCGCCCATGGTGTTGCGGCAGCGCGTGACGTTGCGAATCCGCGCCGCGGCCAGCACCAGGTCCTTATTGCTCATGATTTTCGCCACGGCAGCGGCAATTTCCGGAATGATGGCGCGCCGGATTGTCTTCAGTTCTGCGTCGGTGGTCGCGTCGTCGAGAAGCCGTTCGCGGAATTCGCCGACGGTGACACTTTTCAGCGGCTGAAAGCTCTTGCGGTCGTAGGAATCCAGAATCAGACGGCTGACGTCGTCCTGATCCGGATCAATCAGCGGATTCTGTACAATTTCATCGAGCGGCAAATCGGCAAGCTGGCGTTTCGCGGCTACCCGTTCACGCTCCGAGCCCGCGGCGATTCCAGCCAATTGATCGCCAGACTTCACCTCGTTCGCCTTGGCAAAAAGCTCACGAAGATCGGAAAACGCGAATCGCTCAGGCATAAAGGCGTTTCAGAAAACCATCGTGCGAATTTCACCTGAAAATTAACATCAATCCTCAGGCAAAGGAAGGCGATCCGGTTTATCCCACGCACGAGCGAATGCACCAACGTGGCATGCTTGTCACGCTGTCACGAACCGGGCTATAAATGAATTTGGTACAAATTGCACTCGCAATGTGCGCAGAGAGTTCTAGCGATTTGTTCATGAAACCACAGGAATCCGAATGGTCTCGAAGAAAATAATTTTCTGGCAAGTGGACGCGCAGGAAGACTTCATGGCCCCGAGCGGCAAGCTCTACGTCCCCGGCGCGGAAAAGCTGCTGCACAATATCCGGCGGCTCACCGACGCAGCACGCCAAGGGCGCGTGCTTCTGGTTTCGCACGGCTGCATTCACACCAAAGACGATCCGGAGTTCGCGCAGTTCCCGCCGCATTGCGTTCAGGAAACGCCGGGCGCGAAGCTGGTACCCGAGGCGCTCACCGAAAAATACGTCACGGTCCCAAACCATCCCGCGGCGAAACTGCCGGATGACCTTGAACAATTCCAGCAAATCCTGCTGGAAAAGCAAACGCTCGACATTTTCGAAAGCCACCACGCCGAAGCCCTGCTGGATCGGCTGCCACGCGACGCAGAATTTATCGTGTTTGGAGTAGTAACGGAATACTGCGTGCGGCTTGCTGCAAAGGGTCTGCTGGAACGAGGGCGGCGCGTCGCAGTAGTCAGCGATGCAATCGAAACTCTGGATCCGGCAGAAGGCCGCCGCACCATGGCTGAACTGAAAGCGATCGGAGCGACGACAATTACCACGAACGAAGCGCTACGCCGTCTCGACGACACGGCAACAGCGGTAGCCAAATCGCGCACACGATCCGGCTCCCAGCTGCCGCGTCCACATAAGTCGCACGGCAGACGGGAACAACCCTGACGTCGTTCCCTTCACCCGGCAAAAAACTTACGACAGCGCGTTCTTCAAGCGCTTTGTGGTTTTCTGCAGGCGCTTCTTCAGCGAATCCACTTCCTTGGACAGCGCCTCCAGCTCTTTCTTCGCGAGCACGCCGGCCTTGGCAACTTTGTGCGCCGTGCGATCGGCCTTGCCGATTGCGCCGCCGATGCTTTCCGCAACTTTCGTGAGCCTGCTCTTCGCCATTTTTTCCTCCGGATAAAATCGTCGTAATCGTATACGCCGCCCGTGCCAGCGTCAATACAGGATCACCGCAGTAATGCGATTGGTAACGTCAGTCGTGCTGTGTGAAAGTTGCGCAGGCGATATCGCAATTTGGGAGGCTGTAGTGCGCGGAGGGCGATATGCATCGTCAATTCGGCAAGCGAAAAACGAAGGTCACGTCTTCCTGCATCTCGACGGGTTTTCCGTTCAACAAGGTGGGTCTGTAGCGCCATTCGCGAACCGCCAGCATCGCGGCTTGCGCCAAAGCTTCCGGCCCGCTGATAGTCCGGAAGCTCTGAATTTCGCCGTCCGCGCCGACCACCACATGCAATTTCACAGTGCCTTCCAGGTGCGCCTGCCGCGCATCGGGCGGATAAACCGGCTCCACCATATTGGCCAGCTGGCCGATCTGCAGATTGCGCGCGTGTTGCCCAGCCTCCATTTCGCCCGCTGGCATCGGCACCATGCTCGTCGCGCGAATCGCAATGGAACCGGAAGCGCTGATCGGCGTTTCCGGCAAACTCAACATCAGCGGCGCGCCCGGTTGTGCAGTGACGGCAACCCCGGCGTTCGATGTCACGCCCTGCTCGGAATTTTGACTGGGCGCCTCCACGTGCGAGGCTGCAGACGACGGCGCACCTCCATCTGACCGCACAGCCACGTTCGATTGTGCTGAGCGCGGGGCGTCGGCATCAGCACGGTTCCCACCGGCCGCCGCCGGAATCGTCCAGCGATGATTTTCCAAATCCACAATCTCAATTTGGAGCGGCTTAGCCGGCGCAGCTGAAGCCGCCGCGCTCGAAACATTCCCGGAAGGATTCGCCGCGAGATTTCCCGTCAGATTTCCAGACGATGGCGCGGGCGCGCTCTTGGGTTGCGCCACGTCGTCCACGTCGCCCATCATCGCGTTCAACGCTCCGCGACGAACCGCCATGCCGGCCACAAATGAGATCGTGGCGAGCAGCAGCACCAGCGCCGCAAGAAACCATCCACTTTGCAGCTGGACGCGAAAACTTTTCCAGCCATCATCCGCCGCCGCGGTAGCCCCGTCCACTCGCACGCGTGGTTTCGGGAACAACGACGCCGCGGCATCGCCACCGGAGTAAAGCGGAGGGGCGAGCGGCGCACGAATCTCTGCAAAAGCCGGCGCTCCGTGCGTGCCGCTGATCGGCGTGTACGGAGTAACGGGAATTTGCGGTTTCGTGTCGAATGCCGCGACCGGCGCGGCCACCGACGGCGCAACAGGCGGCACAATGCTTTGCGAGCGCTCTTGTTCCTTGCGCGTAGTCAGCTCCGCGGCGGCTAATTTTTCCGCCACTCCAGACGAGGCTTCCATCGTAATGGCCGCGCGCTCCCCGACTTCAGCCAGCTCCTCTGCATCCTCTTCGTCAAACGCGGCCAGCTCTTCTTCAAGCTCGCCCGGTTCCAAATATTCCTCCGACGGCTCCTCAACTTCGCTGCTCGGCTCGCCGCCTTGCGCCGCCCTCTCCTCACCGTCAGCGACGGGATTTTCCGGGCGAGCCGACGATTCTTCAACCACGGTTTCCGCGCGAACCTCCGCAGCACGAACGGCGGGCGCCTCGACGTCCTCCTCGCTTTCTTCTGGCGCAGTTCCCGGCGATTCCTCGCGCGCCATCCACGAACGAATCCGCCTCAGCGCATCCTCCTGCAAATCCACAAAGCGTAACCCCGCCTCTTTGTGCGATTCGCCCACCCACACGATTTCTCCGCGCACTTCCAGCCGCTTGCGCGAGTGCGGGATTTCGATGCGCATGGCGATCACGCCCTCGCCGTCATCCAACGCCTCGGCAGCCTGCACGCAGATTCCGCCTTGGCTGATATTCAGAACGATCCCGCCGTTCCCTTCGCCCAAATGCACGTACGCAAGCGAGCGAATGCGTTGGCGCGGATGCGTGCGCCGGTCACGCGCCGGAACGGAAACAGAATTCGAGTCTGAATTTTGTTCTGGTTCGTCAGTCATTCATCGTGTTTGTTACGCCGCAAGCTGCACGCAACAACCCTCAGCACGCCCTCAGTTTCTAATTCAACGCCGCCGCGCTTGCCGGCGTCTGCAATTCCTGCCAGCCGCCGGGAAGTTCAATCTGAAAATGCGTGGCCGTATCAAACATCACAAATCCGCTGAAGTTCCCGACTTCGTCCGCCACCAGTTGCCGGAATTTCAATTGATTCACCGGGCCAATCTGTCCGCCGGGCAAGCCAGATGGCCAGTTGAAAGGCCGCGTCACCTGCACTGTGATGCGCGTGCGATTGCGCGCCGGCAAAAACACGGAATTGTTCAATTCGATCGGCTGCTCCGAACTCAAGCTGCCGTTGGATTTCAGCCGAGTCATCACCACGGTACCAGCGCCTTTCGCAAAGTGGTAATCCGTGTCGGTGTTGTTGTCCAGGTCGAAGAAAAATTCCAGCCTTGCGTGCGCCGGGTCCGCCTCGTGCACCTCCGCGCCTGCAAATGTGCTCTGAATCGCACTGGAATTCCACGGCGACGGCGACGGCTGCGGCTTGCGCGCCGCGGTCTCCTGCCGGGGAAGTCGGGGCAACCCGACGAAGATCACCAGCACCAAAACCGCCACGAATATCACGAAAATCAGCAGGTTTTTCATCGCCGCACTTGGATCGAATTTACCACATCGCGCCGCGTTCCGGGCACAACCGTATTAAAAGGGGCAACACTCGCCAGCTGCGTTCCGCGCCCGGCGGCAGCGGTTCATTCCGTGAGGTATTTTACGAACACCACTTCGTTCTGCTTTTCGTTGTAGAGCAACTCGTCCACGTTCGCCTGCGTGAGCAGCAGCCCGAATCCGCCCGGCCGCAATCCTTTGCTTTGCCGGACCTGATCGTGCGCGGTGGGCTCTTCTGGCGTATGCGATATTGCCGCGTGATCCAGCCCCGCGAATTTGAATCCCTGCCCGGGATCCGCGATGCGATACATCAGCATACGCTTCGCGCGCAGGTACGAGATCCGCACCTTACGATTGGGATCCAGCTTTCCGCCCCATTCCACCGCGTTCAACAACAGTTCATGAAACGCCTGCCCGACTGCGCGGCGCACTTCGTCCGGAAGTCCGGTCTTCAAATGCGCCATGAACGCTTCGATGCGCTCCGCTTCCTCCAACGAGCACGAAAGCGACAGCTCCACCCAGTTGGGACTCGCGGAAATCACTTCGATCGGCCGCTGCCCCGGCGTTTTCGAGAGCGTTTCTTTCACCAGTATCACCAGCGCGTTCGGGTCAATTGGCTTCGCAACGTAGGTGTACGCCTCTTCGCGAATCGCGCTGAGCAACGTTTGCGGCGTGTCGTCCGAAGTCATCACAATAATTTTCGGCCTCGTCTTCGTCTTGCGAAGTTTTGCCAGCACTTCTAGGCCGTTCATCTTCGGCATCCAGATGTCCAGCAACACCAGGTCGAATTTCCCGTCCTTCAATTTTTTCAGGGTTTCCGCGCCGTCAGCGGCGGCGACCACAGTGTGCTTTTGGGCCCGGAGCGTTTCGGTCAACAGTAAGCGGGTTGTGCGGTCGTCGTCAGCCACTAGAATGCGCGTCATCGTTTCCTCCCGGGTGCGTGTTGCCGGCGGCTGGTCCGCCGCAGAGGCCTTTTTTGCGCGCCGATCGCGTGCAGCGCCGGCAGCAGCAGCGCGATTTCGTCTTCCAGCGTCGCGTAGAGCTCCCAAGCGCCGTCGAGTTTACCCTGTCGAGCGATTTTTTCCATCTCTCGAGTGGCCTCCAGCGCAGCCGTCGGGCCAAAATTCCCCACCGAGCCTTTCAACGCGTGGGCGCCCTCCGCCAGCAAGTTGGCGTCGTTCGCCGCCAGTGCGGTGCGAATGCGCGCCATCATCCTCGGGCAATCGTCGCGAAACGTTTTCACGATATTTCGCAGTAGCTTGTGGTTCCCGCTGAACCACTCCAGCAGCGCCTTGGCATCCAGCGAGCGATGGCCATCCCCGCCTTCTTCACTCGCCGCCGCTTCCTTAGGCGTCGTCTCGCTTTGTGCCCCGCGTTGTGAAATTCCTTCCACCGTTTGCAGAAACGATTTGGGATCGATCGGTTTCGCGAGGTATCCGTCCATTCCAGCGGCGATACACCGCTCGCGATCGCCCTGCATCGCGTGCGCCGTCATCGCCAGAATCGGCAAATGCTCGCCCGTGGATTTTTCTTTTTCACGAATCAATTGCGTGGCTTCCAGGCCGCCCATTTCCGGCATCTGCACATCCATCAACACCAGATCGAATTTGTGGCGCTCGATTGCCGTCAGCGCCTGCCGCCCATTTTCCGCGACGATCACCGAATGTCCACGGCGCTCCAACAAACGCAAAGCCACTTCCTGATTCACCGGATTGTCTTCGGCCAACAACACGCGCAACGGATGTCGTGCCGCACGCGCGCGCGCCTTCGCAGCCGCCGGCAATGACGACGCGCGAGATTTCTGCCGTCCCGGCACGTTCAACGCAGTAGCGATGGCGTCCCACAATTCCGACTGCTTCACCGGCTTGCTCAACGTCGCCGCCACTCCCACCGTCTTCGCTCGCGCCACGTCTTCGCTGCGTCCAGCGGATGTCAGCAGGATCACTTCAGCTTCATGCAGCTGCGGATCCTGTTTCACCCGCGCCGCCACCTCAAATCCATCCATCCCCGGCATGTGCCCGTCCAGCAGCACCAGGCGAAATGGCGTTCCGTTCTTGTGTGCCCGCTGCAGAGCCTCCATCGCCGCCGGACCGTTCGCCGCTGCCACCGGCTTCATCCGCCAATTCCCGATCATTTCCTCCAGGATTTTCCGGTTCGTCGAGTTATCATCCACCACCAGCACCGGCAAATCCCGCAGCTTCACCGGCTCTGATTGGCCGGATTTCTTCGCGGGCGTTTCAGGGCGTCCAAAATGCGCGGTGAAGTGAAACGTGCTGCCGCGCCCTTCTTCGCTTTCCACCCACATCACCCCATTCATCAATTCGCAAAGTTGCGCGGAGATCGCCAGGCCTAGCCCAGTGCCGCCGTACTTGCGCGTCGTGGAGGAGTCCGCTTGCGCGAACGCTTCGAAAATATGCTGCTGCTTCTCGGTGGGAATTCCGATTCCGGTGTCCGTCACCGAAAAATGCAGCAAAATGTCCGGCTCGCCGTGCGTTTCCACGTTCACCTGCACCACCACTTCCCCTTGCTCGGTAAACTTGATCGCGTTCCCCACCAGGTTCACCACAATCCGCCGCAGCCGGTCGGGATCCCCAATCAACGCGTCCGGCACCTCCGGCGCAAAACGCGAAGCCAGCTCGATTTCTTTCTCCTGCGCCCGCGCGGCCAGCGATTTCAGTGTTTCCTCGATCGTCTCGCGCAGCGCAAATTCCACGTGCTCCAGTTGTTCCTTCCCCGCTTCGGCTTTCGAAAAATCCAGAATGTCGTTGATCAAATTCAGCAGCGAACCCGCCGAGCTTTTCACCGTGCCCAGAAATTGCCGCTGCTCCGTGGACATTTTCGTTTCCAATGCTAGTTCCGTCATGCCGATGATGGCGTTCATCGGCGTGCGAATTTCGTGGCTCATGTTCGCCAGGAACTCGCTCTTCGCCCGCGTGGCTTCTTCAGCCTTCTCCTTCGCGGCTTCTAGCTCTTTCACCAGCTGCGCCAGCCGCCGCGCGTCCGCTTGCTGCGCGTTGCGCGCTGCTTCCAGAAAATCGGCGTACACCTTCAGCTCCATCTCCGCTCGGCGCCGCTCGATAAATTGCCCGATCTGGCTGCCGATGGAATCGAACATCTCCATCAAATCCGGCTCCAGCTTGCGAATCTGCCGGCTGGAAAATTCGATCACCCCCGCCACGTGCTCACCCACGCGTACCGGAAACGCAAACGAAGCGTGCAATCCTTCGGCGATCGCGAAAGGCACCCGCGGAAAATTTTCCGCCTGCGGCAAATCCGCCAGCCACATCGGCTGCGACGTTTCCCACACATGCCCGGGCACACCCACGGACTTCTCGTATGCGGACTCCCGCGTGGCTTTCACGAATTGCGGAAAACTCAGTTGCGGCGAATGCCACACGTTCATGCAGCGCAAAACTCCCGCTGTTTCGTCCACGCGCCACAGAACTCCCAAATCCCAGCTCAGCCCTTCGCAGATCGCCATCAGAATCAACGGCGCCGCCGCCTCCAGCGATTCCGCCTCCGCCAGCACCCGCGTCACCGCATACCCGGTCGAAAGCCGGCGCTCGGCTTCCTTGCGCTGCGTTACATCGCGCGCTACGGCAAAAATTAATTTACTGTCCGGGCTGGGCGTCGCGTTCCACAGCAGCCACCGATAACTTCCGTCGTCGCAGCGGTAACGATTCTCGAACGAAATTACCTGCTCGCCTTCGTCCAGCTTCTCGGACTCCGCCGCTGTTCTGTCGCGATCATCCGGATGAACAAATTCAGTGAACGGCTTCGCGAGTAGTTCCTCGATCGGGATGCCCAGGGTCTTTTCCCAAGCTGGATTGATGCGCTTGAAATATCCGTCGAACCCCGCGATGCATAGCATGTCCAGCGAAACCGTGAAAAGCTGGTCCAGCTCTTCTTCCGTCATGCGCCGCTCACGGATGGCCCGCGACAAATCCGCCACGCTGCGCCGCAGCTCCATCTGCGTTACTACCAGCCGGCTCAGTGCCTTCAGCGATTCTTTCTGCTCCGGCGTCAGCTCTCGCGGTACGCGATCGATCACGCACAGCGTCCCCAGCGCGTACCCCTCCTGCGAAATCAGTGGCGCGCCCGCGTAAAAGCGAACGTTGGGATTTTCCGTAACCAGCGGATTCGCGCGAAATCGCTCGTCCTTCAGCGCGTCCGGCACCACCATCACGTCCGGCTGCAGAATCGCGTGCGCGCAGAAAGCCACGTCCCGCGACGTTTCCGTTTCCTCGATCCCGATTCGTGATTTGAACCACTGCCGGTGGGAATCCACTAAACTGACCAGCGCGATCGGCGTTCCGCAAATCATCGCGGCAAGGCGCGAGAGATCGTCGAATTCCTGCTCGGGAAATGTATCCAGGATGGCGTAACGCTGTAGTGCTGCGAGTCGTGCCGATTCGTTCTCAGGTGGCGGCGCTTTCATGGCAGGAGGCGGGCACGATCCCGGCTGCGCGCCATCTTATGGCCGCGCCATCCTCAAGTCAACGCCAGCGCGTGCGCCAAAGCCGCATCGCCAGCCGGGATATACGTCTAGTCCGAAAGGTAAGAAGGCGCCGACAGAGTAAAAATGCGCTTGTTCCCCTGCGCCAGCAGCGCCCATTCCAGCAAACGCCCGCGCTGGTTATGCAGAAAATATTCGAACCACTCGCTTTCGACCAGCTGCGGGATCACCACCACGATGCGCCGCTGCGGATTGTCCTTCGAGAGCTTCAACACATATTGCACCACCGGAACAATCACCAGACGGTACGGTGAGGGCAGCAGCGTTAACGTGGGCGGCTGCAGGCCGGCTTCGTTGAATGGCGCCTGCACATAACGGGACCACACATCGCGCAGCAGTTCGCCGCTGTCGGTCGATTCCACATGTACCGCAATGATTTCCGACGAAATCCGCGACGCGAACTCCAGTGCCTGCTTCGTAACCACGCTCCAGCGGTCAACCGGAACCACCGTGATGGGCGAACTCTTGTGATCCGCAGGCTCAACCGGCGCGGACGTCGAAGTGGCCAGCGTGACGGCGTGATAGTGCCGCCGCACGACGCGAAAAATGAAAATCAGCAGCGGAATAAAGATCACCGTAATCCACGCGCCGCTCGTGAATTTCGCCACCAGAACGATCAGCACGGTAGTACCGGTGACGAGCGCTCCCAGCCCATTGATAAAAACGCTGCGCACCCAATGCGGCCCGCGTTTTTTCATCCAATGCCGCACCATGCCGGCCTGCGAAAGCGTAAACGCCAGAAACGCTCCTACCGCGTACAGCGGAATCAGCCGGTCCGTCACCCCGCCAAAAACAATCAGCAAAAAACCCGTCGCTACCGCCAGCACCACGATCCCGTACGTGTACACCAGTCGCCGGCCGCGGTACGCAAACGCGTGCGGCAGATAGTTATTTTGCGCGATGGCGCGGCACAGCCTTGGAAAATCGGCAAACGCCGTATTCGCGGAAAGCGAAAGCACCAGCAGAATCGCGGCGATGGTCACGTAATAGAACGCACCCCTGCCGAATACCGCCAGCAGCAGCATCGCCAGAACGCTCTGGTAACCTGGCTGGCCGGGATCGGTGGCGGCAATGCCGTAGGCCTTCACCAGAAAGGAAATTCCCGCGAGCAACACCGCGAGTAGAAAAATAATAACGGTCAGCGTTCGTTGCGCATTCTTCACGCCGGGTTCGCGAAACGCTTTCACGCCATTGCTTACCGCTTCCACGCCGGTCAACGCTGTACACCCGCTCGCGAAGACTTTTAGCAGCAACCAGAGGCTCACCGCCGCCGTCGCAGGTCCCGGCGTCGGCAACGGCGACACTGGCGTCGGATGCCCGCCGCTCAGCAACACCCGCACCACTCCACCGCCAATCAGAATCAGCAGCGTCCCCACAAAAAGGTAAGTCGGAATCGTGAAGGCGATCCCGGCGTCGTGCACCCCGCGCAGATTCAACACCATGATGACCAGCAGAATCCCCACGCACAGCAACACCGTATGCCGCTGCAACGACGGCACGGCCGAAACCAGCGCGCCCACTCCCGCGGAAATTCCCACCGCCGCGGTAAGAATGTAATCGGTCAGCAAAGCAGCCGCTGCCAGCAGGCTCGCCGACGCGCCTAGATTGAATCGCGCCACCGTGTACGAGCCGCCGCCCGCCGGATACGCCGCGATTGTCTGCAGGTAGGAAAAATAAACGATGATGAGCAGGGTGATGATCGCCACGCTGACCGGCAAGATGTAGCGCACTCCCAGAAGACCCAGCGGAATCAGCAAGCTCAAAGCCGCTTCCGGGCCGTACGCTGCGGAACTCAATCCGTCCAGCCCGAAAATGGAAACGCCCGCGGCCGGCCCAATCTGCTCGGCGCGCTCGTCCGTCGTTCTGAGCGGTTTGCCAACAATCAAATCAATGATATTCATTCGCGGCAAATCCCGAAAGATTTGCGAGGCATCCATTTGCAACGACCTGCCCGCCAAAGTCAACCATCTCACGCAAACGCGAAGAATTTTCCGGCCCACGTCGCGCATTCACGTCGGACTTGACGAGCAGGTGTAGAATTCGCGTCGAAGTGGGGTAATGAGGCAAAGCCGTCCGAAAGCAAATCGCGCTGTTTCGTCCAGTTGTCTGCGACTTTTCAGGTGTTGTCTTCATCTCACATTTCGACACAGTACCTGATTTCCAAATCCGTCGACGGAGTCTATTTCGAATCACAGAGGTGATCATAATGAGCAACGAGACCGAGAAGGACGCACCGAAGGATGAATTGACGCGCAGAGGCTTCCTGGGAGTAGGCTCAGCAGCCCTCGCAGCGGCAGGCATACTCGCCGGGGAAAAATTGGCAGCCCAGGAACAGGCCCCCTACCAGCAGAAAAGCAATCGCAGTTCCAGCGACCCCGGTCCCACCAATCCTGCGCTGGACGCGGCCAATCCCGATTCGGACAGTCCGCCTGTAACCGACGCCGGTGGCGTGCAAACTTTCAAATATCCCTTCTCGCTCGCGCACAAGCGAATGCAAGAAGGCGGCTGGTCGCGCGAAGTCACGCAACGCGAACTGGCGGTTTCCAAAACTCTCGCCGGCGTGGACATGCGCCTCACGGCTGGCGGCGTCCGCGAACTGCACTGGCACACCGCTGCGGAATGGGCCTTCATGCTCTACGGCACCGCGCGCATCACCTGCGTTGACGCCGACGGCAAGAGTTTCGTCACCGACGTAAAAGAAAACGAACTTTGGTTTTTCCCTCCTGGAATTCCACACTCCATCCAGGGACTCGCTCCCGACGGCTGCGAATTCCTGCTGGTCTTCGACGACGGCAATTTTTCGGAATATGAAACCGTACTCTTGACCGACTGGATGGCGCACACGCCCACGGACGTAGTCGCGAAAAATTTTGGAGTCAGCGAAAAAGCCCTCGCCAACATGCCCAAGAAGGAAAAGTTCATTTTTCAGACTGCGGTCCCCGGCCCGCTCGCGGAAGATAAACGTATCGCCGCGGGCGCGCTCGGTCCATCACCCATTGATTTCGCTTTCCGCACCATGGATATGCCGCCCACCAGGAGTAACAAGAGCGGTGATGTCCGCATCATCGACGCGAAAAATTTCAAAGTCACCACCACTTCTGCCGCCGTCGTTACCGTGAAGCCCGGCGGCGTGCGCGAACTGCACTGGCACCCCAACGCCGACGAATGGCAATATTTCTACGCCGGTAAGGGCCGCATGACCGTCTTAACCACAGGCGGCCGCGCCCGCACCATGGATTTCGAAACCGGGGACGTCGGCTACATTCAAAAAACTCTCCCGCACTACATCGAAAATACCGGCACCACCGACCTGAAGTTCCTGGAGATGTTCAAGAGCCCCTACTATCAGGATCTGGCGCTCTCCGAGTGGCTCTCGCACACTCCTCCCGAACTCGTCGCCGCTCACCTGAATCTCGATAAAGCCACGCTCGACGCCATACCACGCGAAGAAACCATAACTATGCCCGACTAGCATGAGCAGAAAAATCGCGCCCGCCCTATGTCCGGAGTTTGTCGCGGCCGCACTGGAAGCGCGCGAGTGAGCTTGCTAGACTCTCACGCGCTTCTGGTCTATTCGGCGCTTCGTGGGGGCGTGCTCATGCACGGAAGGTTTGCTGCGACCGCATTGCTGCTCGTCGTTCTTCTCGCCGCCGTGCGAACACTTCGCGCGCAACGCAAATCACCTGACGCCCTGCCGCATCCCTGGTACCAGCACGCCGTCTTCTACGAAATTTATCCGCGCAGCTTCATGGATAGCAATGGCGACGGCATCGGCGACCTGAATGGCATCGCTTCCAAACTCGATTATTTGCAGGCTCTCGGGGTGGACGCCATCTGGATCGCCCCGTGCTTCCCGTCACCCCAGGTGGATTTCGGCTACGACGTCTCCGATTACGAAAACATAGACAAGATGTACGGCACCCTCGCCGATTTCGATCGTCTGCAAAAACTCGCGGCAGATCATGGCATCAAAATCATTCTCGACTTTGTCGTGAACCACACCTCGGACCAGCATCCCTGGTTCGTTGATTCGCGTTCCTCGCGCACTTCGCCGAAGCGCGATTGGTACATCTGGCGCGACGGCAAGGGCGATGGGAAGGATGATGGCAAGGGCGACGGTAAGAACGGTGACCCGCCGAACAACTGGATCGCCGTGTTCGGCGGCTCGGCCTGGCAGTGGGACAGCACCACAAAACAGTATTACTACCATTACTTCTACCCTCAGCAGCCGGACCTGAACTGGCGCAACCCCGCAGTCGTTGATGCGATGTACGGCACAACCGAGTGGTGGTATCAACGCGGCGTCGCCGGCTTTCGCCTGGACGCTGTTGATTCGCTCTTCGAAGATCCAGATCTGAAGGACAATCCGGTCTTGCCCGGCACCAACGCTTTCGGCGATCCCAATATCGTGGATAAGTACACGCAGCGATTGCCTGAAGTGCATACCGCACTGCAAGGCTTGCGCACCGTGGCCGACAAATACAACGCAGTGCTGATCGGCGAAACCTGGACGGATAACGTCGAGCAGTTGAAACCATATTACGGCGCGGGCGACAACGAGTTGCAGATGCCGATGGATCTGCTGCTCACCAAGCTCAAATTTTCCGCAGCGGTGTTTCGCGAACACATCGCTGCGGTCGAATCTACCGGCGAGTGGCCGGTGTTCGTCATCGGCAATCACGACATCGTGCGTTCCTGGAATCGCTACGGAGACGGCCAGCACAACGATCAGATCGCCAAAGACATGGCGGCGATGCTCCTGACCCTGCGCGGCACGCCCATCCTGTACTACGGCGAAGAAATCGGCATGCAGAACAATGATCCCACGCGCCGTGAAGACGTGAAAGACCCCATCGGGCGCCGCGGATGGCCAAAAGAAAAAGGCCGCGATGGCGAACGCACGCCCATGCAGTGGACCGACGCCCCCAACGCAGGATTTACCACCGGTGTTCCCTGGAATCCTATTGCGTCGACCTACAAAACCTACAACGTCGCGGACGAGCTAAAGGATCCGAATTCGATCCTGAACTGGTACAAGAGCCTGCTCGCGTTGCGCCGCGCAAATCCAGCGCTCCTCGACGGCGATTACATCGCATTGAACGAAAACGACCCGAATGTGCTGTCGTACCTGCGCACAACCAAGAACGACGCGGTGATTGTCGTCATCAACATGTCCGCCGCGCCGCAAGCCGTGAACTTTAAACTGTCAAAACCGCGACTCAACGCCAAGCAGGCAAAGACTCTGCTGACCACACGATCATCGCTGCAAAATATTTCCAACGTCGCGCAACTCTCGCTCGACCCGTTCGCGGTCTATATCGCCGCGCTGCAAAAATAGGCACGCGAGCCCTCGCGCAGCCGCCCTCTCTCGCCGCCGAGCCCTCCCACCGGCGCACTCGGTGTACAATTCCTGCAGCCGTGAAATTCAAAACGAAAACCCCGGCCGCTGATCTCGCATCCTTAGTTTCTTGAGAATCACTCTGCCATCGGTGTTGTTTCTGTTATGCGCGACGGCCTGGCCCGCCGCGCAGCAAGAGCAAAATCAGCCCACGCCGCAGCCGCCAACCGAACCGTCGCAAGCATTAGTTGCCACGCCCACCTTCTATCGCGACGTCCTGCCCATCCTGCAGCAGCATTGCCAAAGCTGCCACCGCACCGGCGAAATCGGCCCCATGCAATTAATTTCCTACGCCCAAACCCGCCCCTTCGCTCGCGCCATCGCCGATTCCGTCGCGAAACGCCAAATGCCGCCATGGTTCGCCGATCCCTCCATCGGCCATTTCTCCGATGATCCGTCACTCACCCAACAAGAAATAAACACGCTCGTTTCCTGGGCGAACGCGCAAGCTCCCGCGGGCGATCCGCACGCAGCGCCATCGCCGCGCCAGTGGCCGGAAGGCTGGACGATCCCGCAGCCCGACGCAATCGTGCGCATGCCCAAACCCGTCGCGCTTCCAGCCCACGGCGATATTGATTACACCTACGAGATCGTCCGCACCGGTTTCACCGAAGATAAATGGGTGCAAATGTCCGAAATCCAGCCGTCCAGCCGCGCGAATGTGCATCACGCCGTCGTCTACGTGCGTCCGCCAAATTCCAATTGGCTGCGCCACGCCCCGATCGGTGTTCCGTTCACCGGCGCGGACATGACCGACGAGCAAGATCGCGAGGACACGCGTTTCACCCAAGCCGATATTCTGCTGGTGTACGCGCCCGGAAGTTCGCCTGACAATTGGCCCGAAGGCATGGCGAAATTCATTCCGGCCGGCTCCGATCTCGTATTTCAAATGCACTACATGGCGCATGGCCACTCCACCACGGATCAATCCAGCATCGGCATGAGCTTCGCGAAAAATCCGCCGCCGCAGCGCGTCCTCACACTGCAATTGACCAATGACCGTTTCGTGATCCCTCCAGGCGTGGACGATTATCGCGTGGAAGTCCACGGCTCGCTCCCCAACGACGCCGTCCTGCTCAGTTTTTTCCCGCACATGCACCTGCGCGGGAAGCGCTTCGAATACAATATTCTGCGCGCCGATAAGACCGCCGAACCTCTGCTGCGCGTCACTTACAATTTCTACTGGCAGCTCAGTTATCGCCTCGCTCAGCCATTGCCCCTGCCTGCGGGTACCGTGCTTCAGGCTGTCGCCTGGTACGACAATTCCAAAAATAATCCGCATAATCCCGATCCCGACGCCGCCGTCCGCTGGGGCGATCAAACCTACGACGAAATGATGGTCGGTTTTTTCGACGTAGCTGTGCGCGCCGATCTGGACAAGCCTCATTACTTCATCCGCTCCGGCAATCCGCCGGAACAACAGCGCTGACGCTGTCAGCACATCACCCGCGCCAGCCCGCACACCTGCTAGGATTTCTTCGTCGTTGACATTCCCGCCGCATGCGGCGGAATATGGCCGCTGCAACTACGCCGCAGAACTACGACATTTCCGGTAACCTAAGGTTTCCGTCACGCATCTGATTACATAGGAGGGCTCATTCATGAAGGCTATCCCGAGCCTCACGTACATTTTCCAACGCTCCAAAGCGCTCTCAGTTCCCGGTTTGGGAAAGCAAATCTTGACGTGCGTGCTGGCATTCGCACTATTACTTCCGATGCTGCCGCAAACTTTTACCGCCGCTCAGGAGCAGGATCAGAACCCGCAAGCTCCGCCGCAAACTTCGCAAGCGCCGCCCTACACGCAGCAAACGGCTGACCAATTGCAGCAGCTCGTCGCGCCCATCGCGCTGTATCCGGATTCGCTGGTGGCGCAGGTCCTCGCCGCATCCACTTTCCCTGCGGAGATCGTCGAGGCGGACCGCTGGGTGCAAGCGAATCCGGATTTGAAGGGCGACGCGCTCGCCCAAGCCGTGGACCAGCAATCCTGGGACCCCAGCGTGAAAGCCCTCACCGCGTTTCCCACCGTGCTGGGAAATATGGACAAGAATATTTCCTGGACGTCATCTCTGGGTGACGCCTACTACAACCAGGAACAAGGTGTAATGGATGCGATTCAGGTGATGCGCCAGAAAGCCCAGCAAGCCGGCAATCTGAAGGACACCCCGCAGCAAACCGTACAGACGCAAGGCTCGGACATCGTCATCCAACCGGCTCAACCCGACGTGGTCTATGTCCCCGCCTATGATCCATGGCTCGTGTACGGGTATCCCGTAGTGGCGTGGCCGGGTTGGTATCCCTATCCCGGAATCTGGTGGGGCGGCCCGTCGCTTTATTGGGGAGGAATTGGCTTCGGCATCGGCTTCTACGGTGGCTTCGGATGGGGCTGGGGCCACTGGGGCGTAGGTTGGGGCGGTGGCCGCGGTGTGATTTATAACAATAACCGCTACTACTCCCGCAGCAACACATTCTACAACCGCAACAATTACTACCGCGGCGGCGGTGAACGTGGCGTCGCTAACAATGTGAACCGCGGACCCGCGAATGTTTACAACAATCCCGGCGGGAGGGACACGCCTTTCCATGGAAATACCCAAGCCGCGCGGGGATACGAGCCGGCAGCCCATGGCCAGGCCGGCGAGCCATCAGCAGCCCGCGGCCAAACCGGCACCCGCTCCAGCGGCTTCAGCGGCTACGATCATGGTGGCGAAGCCCGCAGTTATTCCTCGCGCGGAAGCTCAAGCTTCGGCGGGGGCGGCGGTGGATTCCACGGTGGTGGTGGCGGGGGTCACGGCGGCGGCCATCGCTAGTCGCAAACTTAAAATGTTCCCTTCTTAAAACGTTCCTGACGGCTTGCGAAATTTAGAAATGGAGAAAAGACTTATGCGGCAATCGAAGCTGAACTTTGCAGCTCGGCAATGGGGCCATCTTCCGAAATTCGCAGCAGTTGCTGTTTTGTTGTTGGGTTGCATGCCCGCCATTTCCCGTGCCCAGCAGCAAGGCCAGAAAACTTTCGCCACGGCCGAGGAGGCCAGCAGCGCGCTGGCCGCCGCAACAGAGGCGAATGACGAGAAGGCCATGCTCGCCATCTTCGGACCCGACGGCAAACAGGTCGTTTCCTCCGGCGACGACGTCGAGGACCGGGACATGCGCGCCAACTTCGCGACAAAATACCTGCAAATGCATCGCCTGGTGAGCGAGCCGGACGGTACCACCTCGCTAGTCATCGGCGCGGAAAATTGGCCCACGCCCATCCCGCTGGTGCACAAAGGAAATGTCTGGTACTTCGACACCGCGGCCGGAACCAAGGAAATTCTTTACCGCCGCGTCGGCCGTAACGAAATCACCACCATTCGCGTCTGCCAGGAACTCGTAGCGGCCCAGAAGGATTACGCTTCGCAAAATCACAATGAATACACCCAGCGGTTCTTTAGCGACGCGGGCCAGCACAACGGCCTCTATTGGAAAGCCGCGGACGGCGCGCCGCAAAGCCCCATTGGTCCGCTGATCGCAGCCGCAGTCAAGGAAGGTTACGAAAACATTCCCGAAGGCGGAGCCACTCCATTCCACGGTTATTACTTCCACATCCTGACGGCCCAAGGACACCATGCCCCCGGCGGCTCGAAAGCCTACATCGTGCGCGGCAAAATGACCGGTGGCTTCGCCTTCGTGGCTTATCCCGCCGAGTACAGATCGTCCGGCGTGATGACCTTCATCGTCGGCAGCAACGGAGTGGTTTACGAGAAAGACCTTGGCAAGAACACCGAAGCGATCGTCAAAGCCATGAAGAAATTCGACCCCGATTCCAGCTGGCACCAATCCGAAACCGATCAGGAACAATCCGCGAGCCAACAGAAGTAATCAACTCGCAATGCGCCGGCGTAGGTTTTAACTCTGCGACGCCCATCCCGGTATGCGGGATGGGCGCTTTTTTTTGTATTTGAATTTGTGAATCGCCCTGCAAGACGATTCATCTTTAGATCCCGCAGTGCGAGGTCGAAGGGCAGCGGCTACTTCAGGTGGTCGCCGTTGACTTGGTGCTCGTCGCGGCGCACTTGATGCCAATCACCGCGCGCTGGCCGCTCGCGTTTCTCCCAGCCACTCGTCAATCCGCTCCAGGGCCTTCTGCAAATGTTCCGGATCGCCGCCGAAACCAAACCGCACGAACCCTTCCATCCCCACCTGCTCTCCGGGCACCAGTAGCACGCTCTTCTTCACGCGCAATTCTTCCGCCATGTGCGCGGAATTCCTGCCCCCGCGCAATCCCGCCCACGCAATCGCGCCAGCCTTTGGCGCCACGTGCGAAAAAGTCTCGGCACGCGCGTCCAGCCAGGCCCGCAGCGGCGGATAATTGCGCCGCACAAATTCTCGCGTGCGATTCAATATCCACGCGCGTCGCTCCGGCGCTAGGGCCACGGAAGCCAGCCGGTCCGTCAACATCGAAGGTCCGATGCTGGTGTAATCGTGATAGCTCCACAGTTTCTCGATCGTTTTTGGCGCCCCAATCACCCATCCCGTGCGCAACCCCGGCAAGCTGAACGCCTTCGACAGCCCCGCCGTGCACAGCATGCGCTCGTACCCGCCCCACATCGTCTCCGTCAGTTCGCCATCGAATTCCGCGCCGCGATACACTTCATCCGAGATAATCCACGCGCCCACTTTCTCCGCAGCCGCCACCACTGCCGCGCGCATGTCGTCGCGCAACACCGCTCCCGTGGGATTGCTCGGATTGCAAATCGCGATCAATTTCGTTTTCGGCGTCACCACGCGCGGTAGATCGTCCACATTGATTCCCCAATCCAGCGCCTCGCGCAGCCACAGCGGCTTCACCGTCGCGCCCATCGCCCGCGCCACTCCCGCGATCTGCATGTAATTCGGCATCATAAAAACCACTTCGTCGCCCGGCTCGATCAATGACCACGTCGAAACGTAATTCGCCTCCGACCCGCCGCAAGTCACCAGCACATTTTCCGCGCCAGCGCCTGGGTACAATTCCGCAATCCGCGAACGCAGTTCCTCGCTCCCGTTCGTCTGCGGATACAGTTGCTGCACATCCAAGATTTTCCGCAGCCGCTCGGGATCCGGCACCAGCTCTGCCGTCGTCAGCGGATGCACCCCGCTCTCCGAAATATTCAGCTCGACCTTGTTCTCCCACACCGATTGCCAGCGTTCCAGCTCAAACGGCTCAATCTGCATTTCATTCACCTCAGCTCGACCGCGAAATCGCGCCGCAACGCGCGCGCCAGAAATGTAGCGAACTCACCCGGTTTACCCAAGCGAATTCCACAACGCCGTCGTTGCCATCACCATCCTGAAAAACTACAATCGCCTGTCGCTTTCAGCCGGAGGAGTTCACAAACCACAACAATGGCTCGCCGAACTATGATCGCTGCGGGTTTGCTGGCACTGACAACACTCTGCGGATTCAGCCGTGCTGCGTTTGCACAATCATCCGCGCCTGCATCCTCAAGCGCCACATGGAACTTCGCCGTCTCCGGCGATTCGCGCAATTGCGGCGACGTGGTCATGCCCGGCATCGCCGCCGGCGTAAAACAAAGCGGCGCCGCCTTCTACTGGCACCTCGGCGATTTTCGCAAAAACTCCGACTTCGATGAAGACATCCAGCATCAGCCCGAGCATCTCGCCAGACCTCTCAGCATCAGCGCTTACCAACAAATCGTCTGGGATGATTTCCTGCAGAATCAAATCGCGGCCTTTGGCTCGCTGCCGGTTTTCCTGGGTATCGGAAATCACGAAACGGTCTGGCCGCACACCCGTGAAATGTATCTGATTCAATTCGCGGACTGGCTCGATTCGTCGGTCCTTCAGAAGCAGCGTCTCAGCGACGACGGAAACGCCCACAAACTCACCACCTACTACCACTGGATTCAAAACGGAGTGGATTTCATTACTCTCGATAACGCCGTGAACAACGAATTCGAGGCGGACCAGCTGAAGTGGCTCGAAAAAACACTCGCGCGCGATGCCTCTAGTCCGCAGACTCACACCATCGTCGTCGGCATGCACGAGGCTCTGCCCGACTCCATCGCCGCAAATCACGCGATGGACGATTCGCCTGCGGGGATTGCCAGCGGCCGCCGCGTATATGCCGACTTGCTGAAGGCGCAGAACGAAGCCCACAAGCTCGTCTACGTCATCGCCAGCCATCAGCATTTTTTCATGGACGGCATTTTCAACACCGCCTACTGGCGCGAACACGGCGGCATCCTCCCCGGCTGGATCATAGGCACCGCCGGGGCCGTCCGCTACGCCCTGCCACCGGAAAAAGCGGACGCCAAAGCCGCCGCCACGAATGTTTACGGATTTCTGCTCGGTACAGTGCAACCAACCGGCGAAATCAGTTTCGCTTTTCATCAACTGAATGAATCCGACGTCCCGCCCGCCGTCGTCGAAACCTACAAACCCGAATTCGTTCACTGGTGCTTCGCCGAAAATTCCGCTGCTCATTAGCGCATACTAAAATTCAGGAGCGTATCCCATGACTACCGCACCAGAACCAGCCAACGTAACTCCAGAACGCATCTTCGAAACTCTGAATGCCTACCAAAAAACCGCTGCGCTCAAAACCGCGATCGAGCTGGACCTTTTCTCCGCCATCGCCGACGGCGCCACCACCCAAGCCTCCATCGCCAAGCGCTGCCAGTCCAGCGAACGCGGCATCCGCATTCTCTGCGACTATCTGACGATCAACGGATTCTTGCTCAAAAACGGCCAGGAGTACGCCCTCGCCGACGATTCTGCCGTATTTCTCAATCGTCGCTCGCCGGCCTACCTGGGCGAGGCCGCCAAGTTTCTCGCTCTCCCCGAAATGATCAACCTCTATCAGGATCTCACTGCAATCGTCCGCGCCGGCACCTCGCTCAAGGGCGAGCAGTCCACCAACGAGCCGGACAGCTCCAAATGGGTGGAGTTCGCGCGTTCCATGAGCAACCTGCAGCGCATGACTGCCGTAGCCGTCGCCGAAACCCTCTGCGCCAGCGCCAGCGAAAAGTGGAAAGTGCTCGATGTCGCCGCAGGCCACGGCATGTACGGCGTCATGATCGCCAAACAAAATCCCAACGCGGAAATTTTCGCTCTGGATTGGCCGGAAGTTTTGAAAGTGGCCCACGAGAACGCCAAAGCCGCAGGCGTGGCCGCGCGCCATCATCAACTGCCCGGCAGCGCGTTCGAAGTGGATTTCGGGAAGGACTACGACATCGTGCTGCTAACCGGCTTCCTGCATCATTTCGATCCGCAAACGATCGAAACCATCCTGCGCAAGGTTCATGCCGCGCTGAAGCCGGGTGGCCGCGCCGTCACCGTGGAATTCATCCCCAACGAAGATCGCGTCTCGCCGCCCGCCCCTGCCGCCTTCAGCATGCTCATGCTCGGCAACACGCGCGCCGGTGACGCCTACCCCTATTCCGAATATGACAAAATGTTCCGCAACGCCGGCTTCACGCTCAACGAGCTCCGCCGCAGCCCCGGCCCGCAAAGCTTCATAATTTCAAAGAAATAATCGCTGCGCTGCAGCAGATCTCGCGAACGGATGATCCGAAAACGCGGGAATTAAAACAGTGGAACGCACCAGCGCCGTAGGCGCGGCACAAGTTAGCCCAGGCCGGAAGGCCTGGGAAAATTCGCAATAAGAATCCGGAGCGCCGTAGGTGCGACACAGCTCTTGCCGGTGCCGGAACAACCCGCAATCGCGCTCCTGCGAAAAACAGAGGACTTCAAAAGAGGAACGTAACTTCCGCTCAGCTTTTTTCCGGGCCGCCGAACGCCAGCGTCAACAACGTATGCTGCTCCATCTCATGCGCCTTGTGCGAACCAGTCGCCGGACTCGCGCTCGCCGACCGCTTGATCGAGAGCACCCCGCGCCCGCGCGCCAATCGCTCCAGCCGCGGCAACAAAAACGCCAAGGCGCCCATATTCGCCGGCTCTTCCTGCACCCAAACAAATTCCCTCGCACGAGTGTGGCGATCCATCTCCGCGGCCAACTCCGCCTCCGGAAACGGATACAATTGCTCTAGAAAAATAATCGCCGTGGAAGTATCCTTCCGCCGCTTCCGCTCCGCCATCAATTCATGCCCGATTTTTCCGCTGCACAGCAGCACGCGCTCCGCTGACCCATCTCCGCGATCCGGTATCACCGTCTGAAATCGCGCCGTTCCCAAATCCGCCAGCGATGAAGACGCCGCCGGATTCCGCAGCATGCTCTTCGGCGTGAACACTACCAACGGCTTGCGCCAAGCCCGCAATGCCTGCCGCCGCAACAGATGAAAATACTGCGCCGCCGTGGTTGGCTGGCAGATCTGCATATTGTCCCGCGCAGCCAATTGCAAAAATCTTTCGATCCGCGCGCTGGAATGTTCTGGCCCCTGCCCCTCGTAACCATGCGGCAGCAGCAGCACCACGCCCGACAGCAAATTCCACTTGTCCTCGCCCGCCGAAATAAACTGGTCAATAATGATCTGCGCGCCGTTCGCGAAATCCCCAAATTGCGCTTCCCACAGAACCAGCGCTTCCGGAAAATCGCGGCTGAACCCGTACTCAAATCCCAGCACGGACGCTTCGGACAAAGTCGAATTGATCGCCTCGAACCATGCTTCGCCGTGCCCCAGATGCTCCAGCGGCACGTACTCCTCTTCCGTCTCAATATCAATCAGCGCCGCGTGCCGCTGATTGAATGTTCCGCGCCGGCTGTCCTGCCCGCTCAACCGCACCGGCACGCGCTGTTTCAGCAGCGTTCCAAACGCCAGCGCCTCCGCCATTCCGTAGTCCAGCGGCCGCTTCCCCTGCGCCATTTCCAGCCGCTGCTCCAAAAGTTTTTTCACCTTCGGGTGAATGTGAAACCCCTCGGGATAGCGCGTCAAGGCCTCGCCAATCGCCGCCAGCTCCCCAGACGCGACGCCGGTATCCACTTCCATCGCCGCGTTGTAACGCCCGCCGCGATAAGCATCCCAATAAGGTGGCAGCTTCCGCATCGGCGGATTTTTCTCCAGCTCCAGCGCCTTCTTCTGCGCCGCATCCAGTTCCGTGCGCACGCGCTGCACAATCGGCGCCGCATCCACGCCGATTTTCTCGGAATAAATCTCCCACAGCGGCGGGTGCGCATCAATCTTCCGGTAACGCAACGGCTGCGTGATCGTCGGATCGTCCACTTCGCTGTGCCCGTGCCGCCGGTAGCCGATCAAATCCACCACCACCGGCGTTCCAAACGCGTAGCGATAATCAGCCGCCATACGCCCCACGCGTGCCACCGCGTCCGGGTCCTCCGAGTTCACATGAAAAATCGGAATCGGCAGCCGCTTCGCCAGGTCGGAAGAAAATCGCGAGGACTGCGAATCGCGCGGAATCGTCGTAAACCCGATCAAATTATTCACGATGATGTGCACCGACCCGCCCACCGAGAATCCCTCCACGCCCGCCATGTTCAACGTCTCCGCCCACACACCCTGCCCCGCAAATGCCGCGTCTCCGTGCATGATCACCGGCAACACTTGGCGCAAGCCCGCGTCGCCGCGCCGCATCTGCTTCGCGCGCGTGCGCCCGATCGCCACCGGGTCCACCGCATCCAGGTGGCTCGGATTCGAAACCAGATGAATCCCCACTTTCTTTCCGCCAGCCGTCGAAAATTCCCCGGTCGCGCCCATGTGATACTTCACGTCGCCGCCGCCCAACACGCTGCGCGGATCCACATCTTCAAATCGCGCGAACACTTCCGCCGCCCCGCGCCCCACCACGTGCACCATCACGTTCAACCGCCCGCGATGGCTCATCGCCAGCACAGCCTGCACCGCGCCCTGCTCCCCTGACGCATCCAGAATCGCATCGAGCAACGGCAGCAGCGCTGCTTCTCCCTCCAGCGAATACCTCTTCGTTCCCAGATAACGCGTCTGCAACACTTGCTCGAAAATTTCAGCGCGCACCAGCCAGTCCAGAATTCGCGCGCGATTCGCTTCCGGCGCCTCCGCCTCCATCCGCGCTTGAACCCATTCCCGCTTCTCGCGCTCCGGAATGTGCATGAATTCGACGCCGATGGTCCCGCAATAAACCCGTCGCGCGGCTTCCGCGTCGGCTCCGCTCACTTCTAATTCCGGCATGGGCACCGGTGCCATATCGCCCAGCGGATCCAGATTTGCCTGCAAATATCCCCAGCGGCGGAATGCGTCCCAGACGCGCTCCTGCGCGTCCTGCGTCGCCGCGGAATCCACAATCGCTTGCTGACGGCTCATGAATCTCCCCAAATCTTCCGAACTCTTTTGCTCTCTCTATTCTAACGATCCTATTATAACAAGGAGCTGCAACGGCGCGAGAGCAGCCCCCGCACTTTTCTTACCACGCGCTCAGCAACCGCCGCACCAGCACCAGCTGCCCCAAATGATATGAATTGTGGTCAACCAACAGCAAGACTTGGCGCAGAAACGTCTGCCCCGTGCCGTGCGCAATCCGCGCGAAAAGATCCGTCCGCGGATTGTTCACCAGTTTCTCCATCTCTTTCAGATCGTGGAAAAATTCCCCCACGCTCTTCTCCCACTCCGCATCATCCGCCGGCGCCAGATTCTTCGGCCAATATCCCGCCGGCCAATCCGGCGACACATGTTTCGGATTCACCGTGAAATCCAAAATGTCCCGCTGCGCCAATCGCACATGCTCCAGCAAATCCCACACCGAATGTGGCGATCCCGCCGGACGCACTCCGCGATGCGCCGGATCCAGTCCCGCCAGCGCCTGTTTCCAATCCGCATGCGCCTCGTGCCAATCAAGAACCTTCCGCAATTGCTCGCGCAGCGCCTTGTCGTTCACATCGCCGCCAGCCGCTGCGCCCGGCTTCTTCGTGACCGGCTTCTTCGCGGACTTGCGTTTCACCTGCTGGTTGTTTTTCCGTTTCGTCGGCATTTCCGCCTCCGGTTCAATGCATCATCCTCATTAGGAAAAGCATTCAAGCCATTTATTGTTCGCGACGCTACCACGGAGTATCATCCGGCAGATTTTTTCAACTCAGGAGCATCCCATGACCGCCGCAACCCATTCCCGCCGCGACTTCTCGCGCATCTTCGCACAATCTCTAGCCGCCGCAATTGCCGCGCCACGCCTGCCTGACCTAGGCCTATTGGATGCGACAAAGCGCAAACCGATGCCCCCAGGCGCCATCCGCCTGAACTTCAACGAAAATCCCTACGGCCCTTCGCCCAAAGCCCGCGCCGCTCTCGCCGATTGCGGCCCCATCTCCAACCGTTACCCCGACCAAGCCTATCGCGACGTAATCACCGCGCTCGCGCAAAAACATAAAGTGAATCCCGAAAATATCATCCTCGGCTGCGGCTCCACGGAAATTCTCCGCGCTGCAGACGACGCCTTCCTCGATCCCACGCGCAACGTCGTGGCTGCCACGCCCACCTTCGAAGCCGTACTCGACTACGCGCGCGTCCTGCATTCCAACGCCGTGCAAATCCCGCTCATGCCCGACCATCGCCACGACCTCTCCAAAATGGCCGCGGCCTGCACCTCCAAAACCGGCGTGGCCTACATCTGCAATCCCAACAATCCCACTGGCACCATCGTCACTCGCGATGAATTCGCCGCGTTCCTGCAAGCCGTTTCGCCGACCACGCTCATCATCGTGGACGAAGCCTACTACGATTTCGCCGATGACCCGCGCTACACAAGCGCTGTCGGATTTATCGCCACTAACCCCAACGTCATCGTCGCGCGCACATTTTCAAAAATTTACGGCATGGCCGGAATGCGCCTGGGCTACGCCGTCGGCTCGAAGGAACCCATCGCTCACCTAGCCGCACAGCTTCTCCAGGACAATGGCAATGCCGCCATCCTCCAAGCCGCTCTCGCCAGCCTCGCGGACGACGAGCACGTCGCTTCCTGCCGCGCGCAACTCAACTCCACGCGACAATGGCTCTGCGCCGAGTTAACCAAAGACTCTCGCCCGTTCATCCCCTCGCAAGCCAATTTCGTCATGCTCGACATGGGCACGGACGTAAAACCCATCATCGAACAATTCCAAGCGCGTAATGTCTTCGTCGGACGCCGCTTCGCGGCCATGCCCAATTTCCTGCGCGTCACCATCGGCACGCAACCCGAGACCGAAACATTCCTCGCCGCGCTCCGCGAAATTTCTCTCGCCAAATCAGTACGCGCCGTCACGTAGCAAAAATCAAAATCGACCCACCAAGCAGCCCGCCATCACCCAAAAAATCGAAAGGCTCTTCCTGGCGCTTTCACGCCAGGAAGAGCCTTTGAAGATGGTTTTCCCTTTTTTCCGGGCTGGCCCCCCGCCCCGCCCTCTGTTGGCTCAACTCACACGCCACAGAAACGGGGACTACCAGGAACTTCGCTCGGCCATTTTCAAGCCACCTTGTAGGACCCACCCCCTACGGTGCCGCGATGCTCTGCGGCCCGGCCGATCGCCGCTGCTGAAAACATTCGCGGCAATATACCGGGCGTCCTTGCGTTGGCTTGAACGGAACCGTCGTTTCTTTTCCGCACTGCGAGCATACCGTCTTGGTTTCGACACGCTGCACGCTGCCGGAACCCGATGCTGTGCCCGCCGAGCGGTTGGCCTTACACGCTTTGCACCGCTTGGGCTCATTCTTGAAGCCCTTGTCGGCGAAGAACATCTGCTCGCCGGCGGTGAAAACGAACTCAGCCGAACACTCTGCACACTTCAAAACCCGATCGTGGTATTCCATACGCTGCT
>Ga0210390_10000934_pt1 | contig 29529 bp, 18 predicted proteins | sample IncBWH11OmetaG_FD_161050 | JGI IMG/M metagenome (GOLD analysis project Ga0210390, IMG submission 161050) | Forest soil microbial communities from Barre Woods Harvard Forest LTER site, Petersham, Massachusetts, United States - Inc-BW-H-11-O ...
AGGGCACCGACCGAGAGCCGTTCCGCAAATTGTCGCCGGCCGATGCGTTCGTCCGCCTGTCGCATGTTGCACCGCTTTCATGAGCTATTGGGAGCCGGCGGTCACTTCGTCCCACGACTTGATGCCGATCACCGGGAGCGCGAAGCGAAAAGCCGACTCCCATTCGGGCGTTCCGGCCGCGCGGAAGACTTCGTAAATGCGCTTCTTGACCGCAGGTGTGGCAATGGTGCCGGGCTGCCGCGTCCAGAGACCCAAATTGAGTCCCCCCTCCTGGGCATTGTCGACGTGACGATTGAGGATGAAGGCGTCGATCCCGTCCAGGCTGGCGGCCTTCACCCAGCCATAACAATAGCCGGCCGCCTGCAACGTCTGGCCGTCGGGCGTCGCGGGCGTATCGAAGCCTTGCTCCGAAAGGATCACGCGCCGCGGCTGAGCGTGGCAGAGCATCTCGGGCCGACGCAGATACTTCGTCAGCTGCTCGAGGTTCTTGAAGGTGATCTTCGGCGTGTCGGCCCGCGGCAGCGCGCTTTTGTCGCGCCAGGTTCGTGGGTCGCGCAGGTTCTCGGGATACGGATGTAAGGCCACGTGCCAATCGAAATCGCCCCCCGCCTTCGACAAGCGATTGAGTTCATCGAGTAGATCGCGGCCCGGACACGCGCGGAGCGGATCCTTGCCGTTTCGCCACGTCCAATGATGCTCCAGCGAAATGTAGACCCGCGCGTCGTCTGAGGAACGGCGGACGGCCGTGTGAGCACTGCGCACCGCCTGCAAGTATTGGGCAGCCACCTGCTGCGTCGTCGCCGGACCAATGTTGTACCACTCGTAATGCGAGTTGAGCTCGTTGCCGACGATGTACCCAACCACGCGGCCGAACTGCTCGTCCTTCCGCGAAAAGCGATCCGCGAGGAATTCGACGCAAGCCTCGAAGTATCGCCGGCCGTCCGGATCCATCACGTTGAATCCGGTGATGCCGTTGGGCGCTTCGCGAGCAGCGGCTGGACGTACAATTTTGTTGAGCCGAGGCTCGCTGGTCACCGTGGACAACAAAATCAGATAGACGCGGACGCCCGCGCTGCTGAGCGGCCGCACGGGAATGCTTTCGACGACTCCTCGCGAAAAGAAGTAGGTCTGGCCGCCGCTTTTCCAGCGAAAACTCTCGGGGCGACCGTCGAGATCAATCATCGCGGTCAGGCTGACGTTGAGCGCGGCATGCTTGATGCCCAACGCCAGCGCGTCGTCGACCATTTGCACTTGCAGCCCCTTGATGTTGGCACCTAGCGGAGCCCGGGACTGCGCGAACGCCGGCGAGACGCTTCCGACGAGGCAGGCAACACAAGAAAGTGCGACTGATCGCACGCGAGCATCTGTCGGCAATGGTGCCTCCACGAATCCAATCAAACAGAGTTCCATGAGCTGGCAGTGAAAGCCGCCTCGACTTTACCAAGCCGCGAATTGGCCCGCGACGTGGCCAAATAGCGGCACAGTGGGAAGTTTTTTCTCACGGAACTTTTCCTGCGACGAGTGCGTCGAAGTCGGTAGCGGGCAGCAATCGCCAAAACGGCTCGAACGTACCTTTGGGGCAATGGACGCAGAATGAGCGCGCGCATCTTTCGGCTGGTCGTCTCGGTCTTGGCCGCCAACGTCTTCGCGGTACTCTTCGCGGGCTTGCCCAATCTGGCGCGGGCCCAATTCCTGGTTCCCGACCGAGACGATGCTCCGCCGGTGCGCCGGCCTCCCAATCGTCCGATCCACCCCGTTCCGCGGCCCGTGTTTGCCTCCTACCGAATTCGCGTCGTCGACGTGCAGGCGACGGTCCACGACCAGGCCGCCAAGATCCGCATGTCGCAGGTATTTCAAAACACGAGCTCGACCGACGTCGAGGCCCAAGTCGTGTTTCCGATTCCAGAAGGCGCCGCGATCAGCGATCTGACGCTGCTCTACGACGGCAAGGAACTGCCCGGCCGTCTGCTGCCAAAAGAAGAAGCCCGCCGGATTTACGAAGAGATTGTCCGCCGGCAGCGCGATCCGGCTCTCCTCGAATATCTGGGCGGCGGAATGTACCAGACCAGCGTGTTTCCCATTCCGCCGCGGGCCGACCGCACGGTCGAAATCCGCTATACGCAGTTGCTGAGAAAGTCGGGGGGCCTGGTCGATCTCCTTTTGCCGTTGGGAACGCTGAAGCACGCCAACCACGCGATCGACACGCTCAGTGTGAGCCTCAAGCTCGACACCACTGAGCCGCTCAAAAGTGTCTACAGCCCGACGCACACGGTGACCATCGATCGACCGGACGAACACCACGCGGTCGGCAAGGTGACCCTGACCAATATCGCGTTGCCCGACGACCTGCGCGTGCTTTACAGCACGCAAAGCGGGGCGGTGGGCATGAACCTGCTCAGCTATCGGCCGAACGAAAAAGAGGACGGCTATTTCCTGCTGCTGGCCAGCCCGGATCTGAATGCCGCTCAGAAGGTTGCGATCCCCAAGACAGCCGTGATCGTAGTCGACCGCTCGGGCAGCATGGCCGGCCCGAAGATCGAGCAGGCGCGGCAGGCCGTCAAGTTTTTCCTCGGACAACTCAAATCCGGGGACCTGTTCAACGTCATTGCCTACGACTCAGACATCGAAGCCTTTCGCCGGGTGCTGCAGCCCGTCACGCCCGAGACGATCGACGCGGCCACGAAGTTTGCCGACACCATCAACGCGGGCGGCGGCACGAATATCGACGAGGCGCTCAAGACGGCCCTCGGCATGCTGGCCGACGACAAGCGGCCGAGTTACGTGCTGTTTTTGACCGACGGCGTGCCGACCGTCGGCGAGCGAAGCGAGAGGACCATCGTCTCGAACTCGCGGAGTTTCAATCGCGTTCACGCGCGGATCTTCACACTGGGAATCGGCTTCGACGCGAATGGCCGTTTGCTCGACCGCCTGTCGCGCGAATTCGAGGGGCAGTCGGCATACGTCCGCCCCAACGAGAACATCGAGACCTACGTCTCGGCGCTTGCAGGCTCGATCGGGTCCCCCGTGTTGACGAACATCGCGGCGCAGTTCCAGTTTGACAAGCCGCAAACCGAGGCGCGACCGACGATCACCCGGGCCTATCCGCGAAAGCTCACCGATCTGTTCGCGGGCGAGCAACTCGTCTGGGTCGGACGCTATCGCGAACCGGGACCGGTGAAGCTCACACTTTCGGGAGATCTGGGCGGAAAGCGACAGACATACACGGTCGCGGCGAACTTCGCGGCGCATTCGGTTCCCGACGCCAACGCCTTCGTCGAAAAGGTCTGGGCGACGCGGCGCATCGGGGAGCTGATCGATGAAATTGATCTGAATGGCAAAAACCGCGAGCTGACCGACGAACTCGTGCATCTGTCGCTCAAGTACGGCATTATGACTCCCTACACGTCCTTTCTGGCCGATGAGCATGTCGATCTGGCAAACCGCAGCAACTTGAACCGCCGCGCCGGCGAGTCGCTCAACCAACTGCAAGCCGCCGACGGAACCTCGGGGTTCGAGCAGCGCAAATTCAAGCAACGTGCGAAATCCGCTGACCTCTTGCCGCCTCCAGCGAATTTCGGAGGGGGATTCGGTGGCATGGGCGGCGGGGGAATGGGCGGAGGCGGCGCGGGTATGGGCGGCGGTGGAGGCAGGGGGGGCGGTGGAGGCGGCATGGGCGGAGGTGGCATGGGTGGTGCCGCTGTCCCCAGCCCGGCTCCCGTCTCCCCCATGTCGATGAGCGGCAAGAGCGTGCGCTCGTGGCGGAAGCGCCAGACCGCTCCGCAACCGGGCGATCGCTCCGAAGTTTCGCCCCGGCCCGTGATGCAAACCGTCGGCGACAAGACCTTCTATTGGAAAAACAATCGCTGGCGCGATGCGGATCTGACCGAAGAGACCGAGAAGGACCCGATTCGCGTCCAGCAATTCACCGACGCCTACTTCGCCCTGGCCGCCCGCGACAACGGCCGCTTCTCGAAGTATCTCGCCCTGGAGGGCCCGATCCTCGTGAGACTCGACGACAAGACGTACTTGATCGAGGCAGCCGAGACGAAGTGAATTGGCAAGCCGAAACTGCTCGACCTACGCGGCTGCCGCGTGGGTCGCGGCCGGCGGTGCCTGGGCGCTAAAGGCCACGTTGATCGTCGCGGCGAGGCTCGACTGGCCCGATTGCCGGGCCTCGATCCGCAGCCCGTACGACTTCGCCGCCGTGATCCGCACCCGCCCTTCGAAATCCGAGAGCAAGTGGCACTCGGCCCGCGGATCACAAGCCAGCGGCGGCGAGAACGCCAGGTGAGCGACGCCCACCTTTTCGGCGGGGTCCAACTCGATCCGCACGGCCCCCTCGATCACTTCGCCTCCGTCGGCCAAGCGCCGTCTCGTCATCCATTGCACGATCGATTCATCAGCCTCGCGCTCCTCATCGATCAGCGTCTCGGATTCCTCGTCCGCGAACGAATCGTCGACGAGGCATTCGGCCGACTCGTGGCCAAGCTCGATGTCAGGTTCGATGCCAGGTTCGATGTCGGCCGCGGGAACGGATACCGTCGCGGGAGGCGCCTCCAAAAGCGGCGCAGCAACCAGCCTCTCTGGGTCACGAGTCGTATTCACGAGGCGGTCCGGCTCGGCGGGGGCCCGCGCGAAGAGTGCCGATCGAAGCTCGTCGGTGAGAACAAATCCGCCCGCGGAATCCTCAATTGCCACCGCACCGACCAGAGAGACGAGCGCTAGTGCCGCGAGGTAACCGCCGACAAATGCCGACGGAGTCAGCCACAACGCGGCCCCGAGCGCTAATGGCGCCAATACGGCCAGCGCAAGTGCCGCCAGAGGGATCCATGCTTGCCGGAAACGAGCGGGCGCGGCCTGTCTCCACAGCGCCAGCGCCGCCAGAGACAAGAGCGCAGCCAGCGCGGCGACCAGGCAAGGAACCGCCGGGGCGACCGGTCCGCTGAATGATCCGCTCAGGCGGCGAGAAACGACGACGACCGTCACGAGGGCGATCGCCGTTTCGGTCGTCAGCGCGAAGACCTTGCGAAAGTCGTCAGGCGCTCGCAGCTGTCGGAGCCGACGGTTCGTTGTCGACATGGCATTGGCATCCTTGCCAAAAGTTTCATCGACTTACAGGCCGGCCGCTTTGGCCAACTCGGCGGCACGATCGGTCTTTTCCCAGGTGAAGTCCGGATCGTTACGGCCAAAATGCCCGCCGGAGGCCGTCTTGCGGAAGATGGGCCGTCGCAGCTTGAGATACTCGATGATCCCCTTGGGTGTCAGCGGGAAGATCTCGCGGACTGCCGCGGCGATCCGCTCCTCGGGGACTTTGGCGGTGCCGTTGGTATCCACGCAGATACCGACCGGATCGGCAACACCAATCGCGTAGGCGATTTGCATCTCGCACTCGTCCGCCAGGCCCGAGGCAACGACATTCTTGGCGACGTGCCGGGCCATGTAGGCGGCCGAGCGATCGACCTTGGTCGGATCCTTGCCGCTGAAAGCCCCGCCGCCGTGCCGTCCCCAGCCGCCGTATGTGTCGACGATGATCTTGCGGCCAGTGAGCCCGCAGTCGCCGTGCGGCCCGCCAATGACGAAGCGGCCGGTCGGATTGATGTGGTATTTCGTGTCGCGTGTCAGCAGATGCTCGGGCACCGACCGCGGGATGATCTTCTTACGGATGTACTCGCCGATCTCGGACTGTTCGACTTTCTCGGAGTGCTGCGTCGAGACGACGATCGCCGTAATGCCGACAGCCTTGCGGCCATCGAACTCGACAGTGACCTGGCTCTTGCTGTCGGGCCGCAGCCAGTCGACTTCTTTCTTGTAGCGGGCCTCGGTCAGCTTCTCGAGGATGCGGTGAGCCAGCGCGATCGGCAGCGGCATCAGCTCGTCGGTCTGACGGCAGGCGTAGCCGAACATCAGCCCCTGGTCGCCCGCTCCGTCGCGGTCAACGCCCATGGCGATGTCGCCCGACTGGCTGTGAATGGTGGTGCAGACCTTGCACGTGGCGGCGTTAAAGCCCTCGTCCTCGCCGTTGTAGCCAATGTCGTGGGCGACCTTGCGGGCGATGTCGGCGAAGTCGACCTGGCCCCGCGAAGTGATCTCACCGGCCAGCACAACCTGATCTGTGGTGCACAGCGTCTCGCAGGCAACGCGGGACATCGGGTCCTGGGCGATCAAGGCGTCGAGAATTCCGTCCGAGATCTGGTCGCAGACCTTGTCCGGATGCCCCATGCTGACCGATTCGCTGCTGAACAAAAACTTCGACATGAACCTCGCTCCGCACTCAACAGTCGGCTGGTTGGAAGGCCAAAACTCTCCGGACGACGCCTGTTCTCCCACGTTTCGCCGGCTGCTGGACGAACTCGACAGATTTGGGCGCACAAGCCGCGGACGCATCATTCTACTGCCCCGGACCGTAGCCAACAATAATATCGGGCGGTCGAAAAGGGCCGACCGGCCGATGTCGCCCCGGCCGGATTCCGGGGTGAAAACAGCATCCGGAGCCGCGCTTCGGGTTGGTACGGCCCATTAACTAACCCGAAGCGGTCAGCGAGGGCTTTTCATCGCAGCGAATTCCCGACGGTCTCACGTTAAGCCGTGGGCGTAGCAGCGGTCCGGCGGGTGTCGGGACGACGCGCAAAAGGGGTGGAACTCTTCTTGCCACCGGTGCAAACCGGTGGAAGAGTGGCCGCCTCTGTTTCCGAAGCCCCCGAAGGGGGCGACACTCTGCTAGCCACCGGTGTCAACCGGTGGTCCGCGAGCCTCTCTCCGCGCTCAAAGCCCCCGAAGCGGGGCGACACTCTTTATTCGCGAACCGCCGGCGCGGTCGCCAGAAGGGTGTCGCCCCCTTCGGGGGCTTAAGAGCGCGCTAGCGAGGGGGTTCCGTTCCACCGGTTGACACCGGTGGCAAGCGGAGTGTCACCCCTTCGGGGTTCAAAGCCGTGCACACGCGATTGGCCCGTTCCCGGTCCAGCAAAACTGATCTTCGCAAATCTCAGGAACTGGTATAATGGAAGCGTGACAACCTGATGTCGCATGACGGAGACGCGTAAAGCGTCGCAAGTTTCTTAACGAAAGCCGTCGCCTTTTCAGCCGCTGGGCTGGGCGATGGCTTTGTTCGTTGATAAGCCGGTCTCGCTCAGCAAGGCGGTGCAACAACCAATTTGCGAGGCTGGTATGCAGAACGAAAACGGTAACGGGACGGTCGCGGGCAATGGCGCAGCGACAGACAATGCGCCAGCAACAGGAAATGGGACCGCGACAAGCCCTGCGATCGGAAACGGGACGGGGCATAAACCGCTCGGGACGTGGACGCTGGCGGGCCGCACGTACACGAATTACGCCGACTTTTGCGAGGCGCGCGATCGACGGCAGCGGGAGTTTCTGACGCGGAGCGGCGGGACAACGACGGAGGAACTGGGGCCACCGTTGGTCGTGCCCGAGGACGCAACGCCTGAGACTTTCAATCCTGAGCGCGAGTGGCCCGTCTCTTCGGAGATCGATGCGGCCCTCAAGAATCGCTTCCGCCTCTTCAGCGGGGCTCAGCTCAAGTCGGGCCTCAAGTCGGCCCAAGACACGCGCTATCTGATCCCCGGCATTCTGGCGGCCGGGCAGCCGGGGGGAATTTACGGCGGGTTCAAGACGCTCAAAACGTCGCTCGCGGCCGACCTGTTGATCTCGCTGGCCAGCGGCACGCCGTTCCTCGGGCGGTTTCCCGTCGCGAAGCCGGGGCGGGTGCTGTTTCTGTCGGGCGAAGCGGGGCTCGAGGCGCTCCAGGCGACGGCCGACCGCATCTGCCGCGAGCGCGGCTTGTCGCTGGAGTCGCTCGAGAATTTTCATCTTTCGCCCGATCTGCCGCGGCTCGATCGGCCGGTCGACGTGATGGCCCTCCGCGAATTGATCGAGATTCAACAACCGATCTGCCTGATAATCGACCCGATCTCGCTGGCGATGGGGGACTCGAACAGCCGCAATCCGTTCGCCGTCGGCGCGCTGTTGCGAGAACTGGTCGAGCTGTGCGACACGACGGGCTGCGCGATCCTCGTCGTGCATCACGCCAAGCGTTCGCACAAAGCGGGTACGCCTCCCACGCTCGACGACATCGCCTGGAGCGGCTTTGCCGAGTTCTCGGCCCAGTGGCTGTTGGTCTCGCGCCGCCGGCCGTACAACCCAGACACGGGCCATCACGAGTTGTGGCTCTCCGCCGGCGGCCGCGCGGGGCATGCCGGCCTGTGGGCACTCGACGTCGACGAGGGGGCCCCACCCGCGCTGCCGGACGAAGGACCGATGACGTCCGCCGGCGAAGACGGCCGCACTTGGAGGCCGACGCTCCGCTCGGTCGCCTGGGCCGAGGCTCAAGCGGACGAGCAGTTCGTCGCCACCCGCGAAGATCGCCAATTGCGTCGCCGGGCGATGGCCGTCGAGCGTCAGAGCCAGCGAGTTTTGGAGCTGCTCGCCGCCTACCCGGACGGCTGCACGGCTCGCTTCATGCGAGACCCGTTGGGCGTCAGCGGCGACCGCATGACGCGGCTGCTCGACCGACTGGTCGAGCAAGGCCAGATCGTCAAAAACGAAGATCGAACATTCGACAACCGCCGCCCAATCGTGACCTACGCCCGCGTGCAGGTGATGGACCTGTCGCAGACAGCCATCAAGGCCGGCCAAGTGTCCCGCCCGGACCCAAAGTCGTACGACCCCACCACGGGCCAGTGGGTCAGCAGGTGCAGCAGGGGCAATGCCCCTGCACCCGGGGCGGCCGGACTCGGGGGTGGTGGGACGCCGTGTGCCGCGGCACGCGGGATTGGCGATGACTCGGCCCGCTCGATGGGACCGGACGCGGGACGGGACACGTTGTTTCATCGGGAAAACAGCAGTGTTTTGGTTCCCACCAACGACCAGCGTGAGGCGGCAGCCGGCGTCCCATCACATCCCAGCGTGGCCGCACCGGGTCCAGGGGCGTTGCCCCTGGCTTAGTTCGCGCGGCGTTTGACTGCGTAGCCGTACTGCATGGGCCAGCTCGCCTGGGCCCCGAGCTCGGTTTGCGCCTTGAGGGCCCAGTATGGCTCTCGCAGCATTTCGCGGGCGATGAAGACCAGGTCGGCGTCGCCGCTGGTGATGATCTCGTTGGCGTGAGCCGCTTCCGTGATCAGGCCGACCGCGCCGGTCAGGATCTGGCTCTCGCTACGGATCCGTCGCGCGAAGGGGACCTGAAATCCTTTGCCCACCGGAATGCGGGCGGTCGGCGTCAGGGCTCCCGAGGAACAGTCGATCAAGTCGATTCCCAAGGTCTGCAACTGTCGGGCGAAAACCACCGAGTGCTCGATATCCCAACCGCCTTCGACCCAGTCGGTGGCCGAGATGCGGACGAAGACCGGCAGCCCCGCCGGCACAAGCGCCCGTACGCGCTCGCACACGCGCAGGGGAAAACGCATGCGGTTCTCCAGGCTGCCGCCGTAATGGTCTGTGCGCAGATTGCTGAGGGGCGAGAGGAATTCGTGCAGCAGGTAACCGTGGGCCGCGTGCACCTCGATCAGCTGGAAACCGGCGGCCAGCGCGCGACCGACGGCCTTTTCGAACGCCAACACGATGTCGTTCAGACCCGCCTCTTCGAGTGCGACCGGCGGCGGGTCCCCTTCCCGAAACGGAACGGCACTCGGTCCCACGACCGTCCAGCCCCCGCTCTCCGGAGTCTTCAGTCGGGCGCCGCCCAGCCAGGGAACATCGCAGCTCGCCTTACGCCCGGCGTGCGCCAATTGAACGCCGGCGATCGCTCCCTGGGAATGAACGAAGCGGGCGATGCGCGCCAGGGGTTCGATGTGTTGGTCGCCCCAGATGCCCATGTCCTTCGGCGTGATTCGTCCCTCGGGGGTGACGGCCGTCGCCTCGACCACGACCAGTCCGACGCCACCTGCCGCCCGGCCGCCCAAATGCACGAGGTGCCAGTCGTTGGCCAGCCCGTCGTCGGAGCTGTACTGACACATGGGCGAAACGACGATCCGATTACGAAGCGTCACGCTCCGAATCGTCAGCGGGCTGAGCAGGTCAATTTCCGGAACCTCCCGGTCATGCTGAGCTCCGGCCGGGCAGCCATGGGCCGCGGAATGCGAACCCTCTTGCGCGGGGGTCGCCGGCGCCTCGTGTCCCTTGGCCGTGTTGGTCTCGCTCGAACCGGGATTCTGCATGGTCGCGCCTTCAAACGTCGTGAGTCTGGCGGTTTGCCTTCGATTCGGATGGCATTGATTCTCCGAGCCAGTCCTGTCCAATTCGCCAGTTTGTTCTATGAGCCGGGATCAATCTGCCTGGACGATCTCACACAAGTGAGCGAGGACTTTGGCGATCGTCTTGGTTTCCGCCGCCTTGTCGATCGCGACGCCGGTGACCACGAACGAAAAAACCAGCTGGCGGTCGCTCTTCGTTGTGAGGTAGCCGGCGAGGGCCTTACTCGTCACCAGGAAGTGATCGTCGAGCAGGTTTTCCCAGAGGAGCGTGCCCGTCTTGGCGTGGACTTTTCCCCAGACGGGGCTGGTTTTGGGGACGTCGTCCGCCAGCGTGCCGTCGACACCGAGAATCGGCAACGCCCGCTCGAAGGCGGAGAAATCGGGACGTGTCGACAAATAACGCAGCAACGTGACGGTCATGCGGGGCGTGGTGTAGTCGGATGGGGCACCGCCGGCGCCGCCGCCGAAGGAAAGCGAACCAGGGTCCAGCCCGGCACGCCGAAAGAAGTCGCGTTCGAAGTGCATGCCGTCCGTCAACTCCCGTTTCCCGCGCCGCATTGCAATCAACAGGGGCAGCGTGCTCGCGTGGAGATTGTGGCTGACCTTGAGGATCAGCCGGGCATTCTCCGCGAAGGGAGGCGACTTGAGCATCGCCACTTTGACGAGTCCGTGCAGGTCTCCCGCTTTGGGCAACAGGCTGTCGGGATTAAAGTCGTAGAGCGAAGCGGAGACGCGGACGCCGGCCCGCGCGAGGGCTTCGATGAAGAGCGTTCGAGCCCAGCGAGCCGGGTCGGCTACTTCGCTCACGCAAACGAACTGCGGGCGGTCGGCAGCAATTCGGCCCCGCACGACGACGCGGTCGTCGCCGGCCGGACGGCAGTCGATCGTCGATTGGCCGCCCGGAGCAATCGTCTCGACCTGCGCGTCGACGCCAAGCGCGGCCGACTTCGGCCGCCAGTCAACCTTGGCGGGCGAGCCTTTGGCGGCCGGCGTGATCGTGAAGTCGATCAGGTTGTCGTTGACCATGATGGGCGTCAAACGCGAAGGTCCGCTGCCCGTGCCGCTGGCCGGAGCGAACGCCCGGGCATCGATGATCACTTGCCCGCGGACTTCCCGCACGCCGGTTGCCGCGACTTGCCGCGCGAGCGAGTTCAGACCGGCGAGCGGATCGCCCGCCGTCAGCACGGCGATGCCTGCCGGGTTGGCATAGGTGTGGTCAGCCTTGGTGTATTCGATCTCGTTCGCCTTGGTCGTCCGGCCGCCCAGCGTGAGATCGCCCACCGCCACCAGGATCAGGTCGCCGTTCAGCACGCCCGCCGCATCGACGGTTCCCCGGCGGAACACGGGCGTCTCGAAGCAGAAATTGCTGCCGAGCGCGTCCAGCGCGGCGGACACCGAGTAGAGCTTGGTCGTGGACGCCGGCGGAAAGAGCTTGTCGGCATCGCGCTCGTACAACACTTCGCCCGTGCGACGGTCAGCGACGAGTAGGCCCCAGCGCGCGTGCTGGAAGCGTGGGCCGTCGATCACGTCGCGAATTTGAGGCGACAGCCTTTCGCCCGCGGTGGCGGAGGCGGCCGCCAGGATCAAGCCCGCGCCGCAAACAACCAGCTGAGCGACAAGGCAAACGGCGGCACGAGACATGGACTGGTTCCCAGCGGATTCGAGCAGGATGGTCGATCTAAAATCGAAGGCGGTTGGGCGTGGCTAGGACGGATCGTCGTGGAGGATCTTGCTCACGGTCAGTCCGAGTTCCTGCAGACGTGTCCGCAGCGTATTGCGCGAGAGCCCCAGAATCTCGGCCGCCCGCGCCTGGTGGCCGCCGACCGACGCCAGCACCTGTTCCAGCAGCACCCGATCGACGGCCGCGTGAACCTGATCGCTCAGGTCGGCGGTTCCCTGAGCGAGCAGTTTTTGGACGAGGGCCCGCACGTCCGACAAATCGCCGGCCCCCACCTCGCGCGGCGACTCCTGCGGACGGGTTGCCTCGCGCGAGTGGCCGCGAACGCTCGTCGGCAGCGCTTGGGGCGTCACGATCTCGCCCGTCGTGTGCACCAGGGCGAACTTGATCGCGCTTTCCAACTCCCGCACGTTGCCCGGCCAGCCGTGTCGGGCCAGCGCATCGATCGCCTCTGCCGAAATGCCGCGGACGCCGTCGGCCAGATCACGACGGAAGCGCTTCAAAAAGTGTTCGGCCAACAGCGGGATATCATCAGGTCGCTCGCGCAAGGGGGGCAGCGTCAGCGTGAACGTGTTGAGCCGGAAGAAGAGGTCGGGGCGGAATTCCTTCCGCTGCATCGCTTGTTCGAGGTCCTTGCTGGTGGCGGCAATGATCCGCACGTCGACATGAATTGTCTGGTTGCCGCCCACGCGCTCGAACTTCCCGTCCTGCAGCACGCGCAAGATCTTAGCCTGCGTGGCCGGGGCCGCGTCGCCAATTTCGTCGAGGAACAGCGTCCCCTGATGGGCCTGTTCGAACTTGCCGATCCGCACGCGGTCGGCCCCGGTAAACGCCCCCTTCTCGTGCCCGAAGAGTTCGCTTTCCAGAAGTGTTTCGGGAATCGCCGCGCAGTTGATCGCCAGAAACGCCCGGTCGCTGCGCCGGCTGTGATCGTAGATGGCCCGCGCGATCAGCTCTTTGCCCGTGCCGCTCTCGCCCAAAATCAACACCGTCACGTCCTGTGCGGCAATCCGGCCGACTTCCTTGAAGATGGATTGCATCGCCGCAGATCGACCGATCACGTGGTCCGCGCGGTCGTCCGCGACGGCGTCGGGATCGATCACCGTGCGGACGTGGGCCAGCCGTCCTGCTTCGAGCGCTTTGTGCACCAGCCCGGTCAATTCGTCCAGGTCCCACGGCTTGAGCAAGTAGTCGAAGGCCCCGCGCTGCATCGCCTCGATGGCCGTCTCCGCTGTGCCATGAGTCGTCATCACGATCACGGGCAGCTTGGGGTCGGCCGCTCGCAGTTCCTTCAAAACGGCGAGGCCGGAGAGATCGGGGAGCCGGACGTCGAGCAGGACGGCGTCCGGTTGTTCGCGGCTTGCCGCTTCGATGCCCGCTTTTCCGGTTTGTGCCGTCACGATCCGCAGGCCGTCGCAGCGCAGCCCCTTCTCCAGGGCGTAGAGCACGTTTCGCTCATCGTCAACGACCAGGAGTGTCGGCATCGCTTGGTTTACTCTTGTCCGCGTGGGGCACCCATCGACGACTCGGCCGAAATGGTCGTTTGGCCGCTCGTCGATTTATCGGTGGTCGTTCCGTCGCTAACCGGTTTGTCGCCGGGCGCGGACCGACCGAGGGTCGGCAGCGTGACGGTGAAAATCGCGCCGCCTTGTGGGCCGTTGGCCGCTTCGATACAGCCACGATGATCTTCGACAATGCGGCGGCAGATTGTCAGCCCCAAGCCGGTTCCCGATTCCTTCGTGCTGACAAACGGCTCGAACAGGCGGTCCCGCACGGCCTGGGAAATGCCCGGACCGTTGTCGGCTACAGTGACCGCTGCGCAGCTCGGCCTCCGTCTCTCAATGCGGATCGTCACCTGGCCCTCGCTGCGAACGGCGTCGAACGCGTTGAGCAGGAGGTTGAGCAGCACCTGGTGCAACTGCTCCGGATCAGCGTCGACTTCGATCGGGCGTTCCGGCGGCTCGACGACAACCCGAATCGACTGCTGCTCCGCGCGGCCGGCCAGGAGCTGGCACGTCCGTTCGACGACCGACGCCAGATCCACCCGCCGCTTGGCGATGGCCGGCGGACGGGCATAGTCCAGAAACGATTGCAGCGAGCGATTCAATCGCTGGATTTCCTCGTCGAGCACGGCCAGGTCGCGGGCGTTGAGCGATTCAGTCTGCGGCTCACGGCGGGCTGCATCGACGATTGTCTTCATGGCCGTCAGCGGATTGCGCAGCTCGTGCGCCAGGCCAGCGGCCAACTGCCCCAGCGCGGCCATCTGATCGTTGCGCAACCGATCGCGCTCGGCCGACTGCAGTCGTTCGACGACCTGCGCGACTCGCTGGGCCAGGCCGGCCATTGCCGCATCGAGCTGGGCGAAATTGTCGGTCGAGACGACCTGGACCGGCCCGACGACCTGGTCGAGCGAACCCAGGGCGCTACGAATCGGGATGCTCAATTCGATCAGCTCGCGACGGAGACTGCGGGCGATGCCGAACCCGGCCACCACTCCGCCCAGCGTGCCCCCCATGCCCAACACGAGCAGGGCCCAGTCGGCCCGCCGCGTCACTTCGAGTCCGTTCTTCCGTGCCGCATGCAGCGCCTCGACGCAAAGCTCGCGTTCTTCGCGGGCGCGGGACAGAAGCTGCGGATCGAGCAGCGTGCCGATCACGCGGCGGGCGACGGCTTCGCGAGCCTCGCGGGGCGTCGGCGCCGTGGGCATTTGATTGAGCTCGCGTCGCAGGGCGACCGTGTACTGCTCCATCTCGGCGACCAGCGAATGGCCGCGTTCGGACATCACCAGGCCGTCCACCTGCACCAGGTCGTTATCCCCCTCCTGGCCCAGGCCGCGGGCCACTTCGACCTCGCGGGCCTGCCCGGCCGAAGCATAGTCGGTGAGGTGCCGTCGGCACTCGTCGAAGACCTGCTCGACGCGCTCGGCCGCTTCGCTGGCGGACATCGCCTGATCGATTACGCGGTCTGCCTCGAGTTGCATCCGCCGCAGTGCCAGCGACGCGATGGCGACGGTCGCCAACAGAAGCACGCTCAGCACCAAGGTGGGAGCGGCGACCCGCCAGACAATTCCGCGACCGGCAAAAGTCATCCTGTGAGTCTCGGACAAATCAGTGGCCTGTCAACCTGCGGAAAACCAAATGACCGGCAAATCACAACGACCAAGAGTCACCGTCAAGTCTCGCGCGCGGCGGTTAAAAACTGAGCGCGATTTCCATCGTAACCGACCGGGTCGGGAATTGGGCGCGCCGCTATTTATTCGCATTAACTCGAACCCACTGGAGATTTTCCGCCCCAATCGCGAACGGCCACGACGGACTTGGCACATGGACTGCATAGGTAGTGAATCGTTCAGAACTCTTACGAAGCGTGTTGGAAAGAACTCGGATCGAAATCAGGAAGTACGGGCCAGCTATTCACGGTGCCACCCATTCACGGGACCACTGCGATCCGGGAGGGCCGCCATGTCGGACGCAAAGCGAAGGCGCAGGCATTCTCCCAATCATGTGAAACGCGCCTGGTATGCCCGGCACCGCTGCATTCGCTTTGCCCGTCGTTTCTTCGCGGGAAGCAACCCCGCCATTTCGCAAAGTGATCGAGGATGAGCACTTCACTCGGGCCATTGGATAAGACACGGATTCTGTGCCGCTCGGAAATCGCGGCCGTGATCGCCGACCTCAAACGGAAGCGGCGATCGGTCAACACCCGGCAGAATCTGATCGTGTTTCGCCTGTCTGCCTCCTGCGGCTTGCGGGTCTCGGAGATCGCTGGAATTTGCATTCGCGACGTCCAGACCGAAGGCCCGCGGCCGCACCTTTGTCTCCCCCAAACCGGGGCCAAGCGATGTCGGCCCCGCACCGTGCCCCTCTGGTGGGACGCGGAAACTCTCGCTGACATCGCTGCTTGGAAGCGCGAGCGGATCGAGGCGGGAGCGCAACCGTCCGATCCGCTCGTTTGCAGCCAGCACAAAGACACCTGGGGCAAGACGCTCTCGGCACGCAACCTCCAACATCGCTGGAGTGTGGCCATCAAAGTGCTGGGCCGGGACCGCGCCAAACGGCTCAGTATTCAAAAGGGACGCCATTCGTTCTGCTCGCACGCCCTGGCCAGCGGCCGCAGCATTGCCGAAGTTCGCGAGGCCGCCGGCCACGCCAATCTCGCCACCACCGCCAGCTACTTTCAGTTGAGGTCGGATCACTGAAGGTCTGCCGTCAGCAGGGCGACTCGAGCGGACCATCTCGACGAATTTCTCACCGCTCCATGAGCCGCGTTTGACGGCCGGACCCCGGGGTGCCTCTGGCCCCGGGGTCTCTTTTTGCGCGTCCGCCGCCACGCTGCGTCCACCGGCGAGTTTTTCGGTTCTTACGCCTGAGCCGATTCCCGCGGTTCTCTTGGGTCGGTTTAGACGCAGTGAACCGGTTTTGCTGAGGCGAAGGCCGGCTCACAAGTGGCGTGCACGCGCCAACCGATGAAAACGGCGCGTCGTTCTTTCTCGATAGGCCCGGTCGGTTGTGCTTAATCGACCCCAGCCGAGAGTCGTGCCATGCGATTGTCCATCCGTGCCTTCGGAGTCGCCCTGCTGGTGGGAACGCTGGCCGCGTCGGGTCGCTGCGGTGACCTGTCACTCGACCTGACGGAAACGCCGCCTCCCGATCCGACGGCTCCGGCCGCCCCGGCGACTCCTCCCGCGGCTCCGGGACTCTCGACGCTGCCGGCCCCGGTCATCGCCCAACCGTGCGACAGCCCGAGCCTTCCCGCCTGCACGCCATCCCCCTTCGACGGCGACTGCTGCACGCGACCGCTCCTGTTAGGCAGTTTGTGCGGGGTCCGCGACCAGCTGGCCGCCCACGGAATCACCTTCAACGCCGATACCTATCAGTTCTACCAGGGAGTGGCGACCGGCGGCATTCACGACGTCGGCGACTATTCCGGCCGCAACGACTACTTCGTCAACATCGACGGCGAAAAGCTGGGCCTCTGGAAAGGCTTCTTCATCACCCTGCACGGCGAAACCCGCTACGGCGACACGGTCAACGGCGACACGGGTGCCATCATCCCCGTCAACACGGCCGAGCTCTTCCCCACGGCGAGGGGGTCCGAAACGGCACTCACCGGCGTGAAATTCACGCAGGCCCTGTCCGAGAACTTCGTGCTGTTTGGCGGCAAGCTCAACATGCTCGACGAGTTCAAGATGCCGTTCACGGGCGACCGTGCGATCGACGGCTTCTGGAACCTCGGCATGTCGTTCCCCGTCATCGTGGCCCGCACCGTCCCGTATTCGACTCTCGGTGCCGGAGCGGCCATCCTCAAGGACGGAGCGCCCATCTTCACCGTGATGGTGCTCGATACCAACAACACGCCGACGACGAGCGGCTTCAACGAGCTCTTCAGCAACGGCGTGACGATCTTTGCCAACCTCACGTTGCCGACCAAGTTCTTCGGCCTGCCCGGCTCGCAAGGGGTCTCCGGCACGTTCGGCACCGGCAATTACAACAGTTTGTCGCCAACCGCTTACTTCGATCCCGAGCAAGGACTCGTGATTACGCAGGAATTCGTCCGCGACTCGTGGTGCGTCTTCTACACGGGCACCCAGGCCCTGTGGGTCGATCCCTGCAATCCCAAGCGTGAGTACGGCGTCTTCACCAACATCGGGACCGCGGACAACGGCCCCAGCCCGATCAGCTTCGCCGCCAACGTGGCCCTCTACGGCAGCAGCCCGATCACCAATCGCCCGCTGGACACGTTCGGCATCGGCTACACCTTCACGCGATATTCGTCGCCCATCCGCGACTTCGCTCCGGTCCTCCTGCCGATCGGCAACGATCAGGCCATCGAGTTGTTCTACAACTTCGCCGTCACGCCCTGGTTCAACGTCGCTCCGGACCTGCAGGTCGTCTTCCCCGCCCGCGACGAGACCCTGCCGCCCAATCGCGAATCGATCGACACCGCCCTCGTCCTCGGCATCCGCGCAAAGATCAATTTCTAAGGCAGGGGCGTGCCCCTGCACCCGGGGCGGTTCGAACTGCTTGAGCTGAGGCGCTGGCGCCCGCCGGGGAGTCTTGCGAGGAAGGTTTGAGTCGGAACAGCCGACTGGTGATGCCCGCCTTGTCGGCGAAGAGTCGTTCGCTGTTCAGGATCCGGTTCTCTCAACGATCGCGTTGCTGATGGTCGGACACGAACCTTCACCGTTCCGATCGGGGCGCGGCGTGCATTGAGACCAGCCGCGCGATGAGCATCGCGACGAACAGAGTGCCGGTGGTGGCTTCCAGGGCTGCCAAAAGTCGTGCGGGCCGAGACACGGGGACGATGTCTCCATAACCGACCGTGCTCAGCGTCACAAAGCTGAAGTAAAACGCGTTGAAGCCGGTCATGCTGTTCGGCCCCATCGAGTGATCGCTCGTCGCAAAGGCGGTGGGGTTGAGGCTCGCGATCAGCACGTAGGCCATGGCCCACCCCAGACCCAGCATCAGATACGTCGACACCGCCGCGCAGAGCACGCCGAACGTGACAATCTTAGCCCGGAGAATGTAGGCCAGATAAACGACAAGGACATAACCCAGGAGGGCCAGAACCGGGACCAGGTAGATGATGGGCGACAGCTGATTCGCGTAGAGATGGTGCAACCAGCGGGCGACAATCGCCATGACGGCGAGAGCCAGCGAGCTCAGCAGGGTCGACCAGCGATTTGAGACCGCCAAGACTGCCGAGACCAGCATGAAGGTCAACAGCAGCCCTTCGATCAACGGCCCGTGTTCCAAGTCCTCCACGAACGGCGTGACGACGATCAGCAACAGCAGCGAAATCAGGAATTCGACGGCCGACCACTTGGAGAGCACGACAAATCGCCGCCGCCGCTTCACTGTGGCATGCGTTGGGCCGGAATCTGGAGCATTGTTATCCATCACGATCCTTCAACCTGAGCCCAAATTAACTCTTCTCCCCTCGCCCCTCGCGGGAGAGGGGTCGGGGGTGAGGGGACCCTTTTTTAATCCCGTCCCAATCCACACGTCCCGTCCCGTTCGTGTCCCGTCCCGTCCATCACGCGTGTCCCGTCCCGTTCGCCCCACGTTGGTCTTCAGCCCCAACGGGGCGAGATTCGATAGCCCAGGTCGGAGCGCAGCGCAGGCCTGGGATCCGGAGCGACCCAACGAGCTTGCTCGCCGAGCCCCAGCGGGGCGAGACAACGTTCCACCGCGGCGCCCGGTCCCGTTCTTGTCGCGTCCCATTCGTCGAAAGTGTCCGGACCGGACCACTGGCCTTCATAACCCATTGATTGCGATCAACTTAAGCCGGACACTTCGGTTTCGTGCGATCTGGACCGGGGACCCGCGCGGTGGGACCACTTTCGGGCGCCCCCTTATATTAAATGTGAGAGTCCCGTCCCGCCGGGGATGAAATTTCTGACCGGCTGGGACGACCTGAGAGCTGGCTGAGCACTGATTCGAGCCGCCACCGACCGCGCGCACCTCGACCGCGGGGACAAATCGTCTCATTTCATTCTGCGGCGGTTTCGAGGTTCCACCAAGCCCGAGTTTCTACGCTCTTGGAAACAACCGCCGAAGTTTTCTCTGGCGCCCGTTCTCTCACTTCACCTCTTCAAAATCCGCCGGTTTCCAGCTGCCGTCGAAGGCCGGCCCCTTCGGGCCGTAGATGCGGAAGTAGACGAACCAGCCTTTGCCCGGAGCGGTTTTGATCCAGCGCGACTCTTTGCCCGCCGGCGCAGTTGGGCCGAAGTAGAGGTCGACGGAATCGCCCGTGAGATCTTTGAGCTCAAACAGCGAGCGGAGGGCCGCCTTGTCCTGGTCGGTTTGCACTTCGCTGCGGGTCGCCGCGTCGTAAGCGGTCACCGACCAGAAGAGGCCGGCCGGCACGGGCAGTGGGACCGTCAGCTTGTAGCTCTTGCCGCCGTCGAGATAGGCGCCGCTGTGGTCGCGCGCTCCCAGCCAATAGAGTGAGCCGGCACCCGGCGAGCGGCGGAACATGGCGGGCGACGCGACAATCGCCTGGGCGAACCAGCGGTCGCGGGCCTCGAGATCGAGGCCGCTCGGCGTGCGGAAGTTGCCGTTGTCGGAGACAAAACTCGCCCATTCCCATTTGCGATCGTCCCACGCCGCGCGGTTCGGTCGGTTGCTGTCGAAGGCCGAAACGAGCAATTGTTCGCGCCCGGCCTTGGCGGCCCGCACCAGGATTTCATTCATCCGCGCGTCGGGAGCGAAGGGTTTGCCCTTCTCGATGCCGAGCGCCATCAACGGCCCGTACATCGCGCGGAACTCGCCGACGACCGGCTCCGCCTCGACGACGTCGTGCAGCTTCTCCCAGAACTGAAGGTTGTCTTCCCAGCGCAGGCATGTGCCGTCCATCGGCTTCTGCGAGATGTCGGTGTACTTCACCAGTTGAGGATTGGCCGCGGTCGACAGGGGATAGATCTTGATCGAACGAAGAGCGGCCATCGCCCCGTCGACGTCCCCTTTCACCGGCAGCGAGCGAATGGCGACGAGCACCTTGTACGATCCCGCCCGGCCGACGTGGTAACCGCTCGGCACTTCTCCCTTGTATCCGGGCGGCAGCAGCAGGTGCTTGCCCCCTTTGCCGGCGTCAGGACCGGGCAAACCCATGTCCATGATCCAGCGCTGGTGATGATCGTCCGCCAGCGCGATGAACGGCCCCGGCGGCAACTCGACGACGAGCGGCCGATCCTTCAGGTCGAACGTGCCCGAGCCGTACGGCGTGTCGGAATTGGCCGTGAACACGACGTGCCGCGGACCGGCCGACAGGATCATCATGTCTTCGTTGATCTTCTGACCCAGCTCCAGACCACCATTGAAAATGCCTTCGCACGAGAGGGTCGGGTACCAGAAGCGGTAGGCCGTGACGGCCCGCTGAAAGTCCTCCGCATCACGAGCCTTTTGCGAGGCCTCGGGAGTGGGGAAGCCGCCGCGGAACGTGGATTCTTGTCCGAGCGCGATCGCGGGCGCGACAAGCGCTGTCAGAAGGAAGATTTGGATTCGCATGTGGGAAGTTCCCTGTCTTAAGCGACCAGAGTTTGAGCTTTGCCAGCCGGCAGGCCGTGGGATCATGGTGCCCTCTCAACATCCGGCAGCTTCCACGTCTTCTGGTAGAGCGCCTTCGTCGGCGCGTACAGGCGGAACATCAGCTCGAACTTGCGGGCCGGATCGGTCGGCAGCCAATTGCTTTCCTTGCCGGTGGGGGCACTGGGACCGATGTAAAGGTCGATCGATCCATCGGCGTTCTTCTGCAGCTCGGGGATCTGCGACGATCGGCTGGCGCGCGAGACGCCCTTAATGAGCGCGTGCGTCTGCCGGTCGTACGCGGTCAGCGACCAGTACTGCTTGACCGGCGCATTTGGCGGCACCGTGAGTTGATAGGTCTTGCCGCCGTCGAACGCCTCGCCGTTCTTGTCTTTGATCGTGATCAGATAAAACTGCCCCGCGCCGAGCCGCTTGAGGCCGATGAAAGCATAACTATACGCCACGCCACGTTCATCGACCGGATAGTGGTCGGGGTCGGTGTAGCCCTTCTGCGCAGCCTCGACGAGCGTGGGATACGTCGGGTACGTCCAGTGCCCGCCCGGCCAGAAGGAGGGGAAGCCGGCGTCGTACTTCATCTCCAGCCAGTCCCGCGCTTCCTTAACCGCGGCGTCGAGGATCTGCTCCGCCGCGGCGTCGGGATGGAACGGTTTGCCTTTCTCGATGCCCACCGACTGGAGTTGTTCGATCATCGCCTTGTCACGCTCCAGCCACGGCTCGCTCTGCACGATGCGGTCGAGATGTTTGAAAAAGCTGGCGTCGTAACGGATGGTCGAGTCGAAATCGACGTCTTTCACGTCGGTGAACACGGTGGCCGGCGGATTGGCCGCCCGTGACAGTGGATAGATCTTCATCCGCTTGCCGTAAGCGATCGATTTCTGCACGTCGGCGTCGCCGTGGCTCTTGAGGTTCGATCGCAACAGCATGTATCCGGCGAATGTGTCGGACTGCAGCGGGAGATAGCCGTCGGGCGTTTTCTCTTTGTATCCGGGCGGAAGCACAAGGAACTTGCCGCCCTTTCCCTTGTCGGCGCCGAGCAGCCCCGCATCCTCCAGCGGCATCTGCCACACGGTCACGATGTTGGCGTTGAACGATCCGTCGGCGTCGCCGGGCGGAAGATCGAGCACGACGGGTCCATCCGCCGTGTTGTAGAACGTCATGAAATAGAGCGCATCGGGATTGGGCGTAAGCGTTTGATTCTTCGAGTCGAGCGGCCGACCCCAATAAATCACCTGGCCAACCTGGCCGGGCGTCTTCGTCAGCATCTCCTGAAGCATCAGGTCATAGTTGACCGCGGGCATGCCCCAGATCACGGCCTCGACCGCCCGGCGATGGACGGTTCGCTCGGCGAGTTGGGCCGAGGTAAGCGATGGCTGCGGTGCCTTATCCTGAGCAAGGGCGGCGCAAAACAACCCCGCAAGTAAGACGCCCGGCAGAATCAGAGCCGCGGGCGCAGAGCGTGCAGCGCGCATGATCTCAGGTCCTTTCCAGCTTGAAGGATCGGGTCGCCCGGCCGCGATCGATTGCGCGAAGCGCGACCTACTCTTTTGGCCCCGGTTCGCCCGCGGGCTGACGGAGCATGGGAAAGACCTGGCGCAGTTTCTTGCCGGCCTTGATCTCCCGGAGTTTCTGTTCCATCAGGTTGGCCGGATTGAACGACGGCGGGAAGGAGCGCGGCGGGAATTCGTCGAATGTCGCCACGAACTTGAAGACGTCGTCCATCGCTCCGTAGACGGAGCCGACGTGGTTGAGATTCCAATCCCAGAAAGTGTTGGAGGTGATGTCGGCCCGCTCGAAGGGATCCTGCATCAGGTTGAAGACTTTCTGCAGCCGCAACGTCGTGAAAGGCTCGGCCCAGACCTGAAGTGTCCCCGGTGACCGCTGCTCCGAGAACACGTACTTGTAGTCGCCGTCGCGAAAGCCCACCAAGAGGCCGTCGTCGTCGGCATAAAAGAACTTGTCGCGGGCGCTCTTCGCGCCGTTGTTCTTGGCTGCGGTCCCAGTGACCGATTTCAAGAACGGCGACTGGTCGAAGCCGTCGAGGTGCACCTTGTAGTGCTTGCCGTTGGCGTCGTAGCCCTGCTTGAGCTTGCCGATGATCTCGGGCTCGCCAGCGATCGAGCACAACGTGGGGATCCAGTCGTTGTGGCTCATCAATTCGTTGGTGATCGTGCCTGCGTGAATCACGCCGGGCCAGCGGACGAGGCAGGGAACTCGAAAGGCACCCTCCCAGTTGGTGTTCTTTTCGGAGCGGAAGTGGGTCATCGCCCCGTCGGGCCACGAGTTCATGTGCGGGCCGTTGTCGCTGGTGTAGACGACGATCGTGTCGTTGGCGATGCCCATGTCGTCGAGGGCCTTCAGCAACGAGCCAACTGTGTCGTCGTGCTCGATCATGCCGTCGATGTATTCGCTGTCGCCGTGCTTGTAGCGACCGCGGTGCTCGGCGCGAACATGCGTGCGGAGGTGCATTCGCGTCGTGTTCATCCAGCAGAAGAACGGCTTGCCGGCTTCGTGTTGCCGTTTCATGTAGTCGATGGCCGCGCTCGAGGTTTCGTCGTCGATGGTCTCCATCCGCTTCTTGGTGAGCGCGCCGGTGTCCTCGATCGTCTGCTTGCCCATCTTGCCGAACTGCGGATCGACGGTTTCGTCGTCCTTGTCCGTGGCCTTGCACTTGAGCACGCCGCGGGGACCGAACTTCGCGAGATAGGCGGGATCCTTGGGATAGTCGGGAAGCTCGGGCTCCTCCTCGGCGTTGAGGTGGTAGAGATTGCCGAAGAACTCGTCGAAGCCGTTGACGGTCGGCAAGCTCTCGTTGCGATCGCCGACGTGATTCTTGCCGAACTGCCCGGTCGAGTAGCCCAAGTTCTTGAGCAGCCCGCCAATCGAGGGATCGAGCTGACTCATGCCCATCGGCGCGCCGGGGAAGCCGACCTTGGTGAGCCCGGTGCGAATGCCGTGTTGCCCGGTGAGAAAGGCCGCTCGCCCGGCCGTGCACGACTGCTCAGCATAATAGTGGAGAAATCGCAGCCCCTCTTTGCCGATGCGGTCGATGTTGGGCGTTTCGTAGCCCATGAGGCCGTCGCTGTAACAGCTGACATTCGTGACGCCGATGTCGTCGCCAAAGATCACGAGGATGTTCGGCTTGCCTTTGCGTTGCGGAACCACTTGCTGGTCCTGCAGGGCGGCCAGCAGCGTGTCGCTCGAGCAGCACACCGCATCGTCGATCGCGAGCCCGGTGCTCGCGGCTGGCGTCGCAGTCTGAGGCGAATTCGTCGGGGTCGGACGAACGAGCGGAGCCGGATTGTGAAGGTCGCGCGTGCTGACTGCTGCCTGTGGCGATGCGCCGGCTTGCTTGAGCCGCGGGCCGCCTCCTTGTGCCAGCAGGTAGCCCAGCATTCCGCCGATCAGGAGCACGGCCGGAATCTGCAGTCGCGTGAGGCGCATCGTTGATTCTCCCGTCGAGAAGTTCGGGACGTCAAAGTTGTTTGGCACAGTCCGCGGGGTGGCGGCAACCGTCAACAGCGACCGGCGCACTAGCCGACGACTCGCGCTCGGCTGGTCGCGATCGGGTGGCGACGAGCCTTCATCGCACGGCTTCGGGCGGCCCGCGGACATCGCGGCAAAGATGGGAAGCGGCCCCAATGGTGGCACGCGAATGTCAAAATTGCAATGTCGCCGAGCGCGCACTTTCTACACGCCCAACGTTTCCTAGACGATACGTGCGACGCAAGCGCGCGGTCGGCCAGGCGCGCATTCGATTGCCGAGGTGCGCGCTCAAGTTCCCTTCGTGCGCCACTCGTACGAGAAGGTATACGCGGCCGAGCGGGCGGCGGGGATGGGATCGTCGGTGAGTTCGATTCCGTCGGTCACTTTTACCGGATCGAAAATCAATTGTCGTTCATCGGCCGCGCTCGTCGGCGAGACGGTTTCGATTTTCAGACGGCCCAGCTCGACCTGACGGCGCTCGGCCGGCCAGATGACCGTGGCGTCGTTGGTGGGATCGCCGGCTTCGCCAATTTGCAGCATCAGGCGAAACGAAGCCGGGCCTTTCGCGACGCGGGCTTTCAATTCGGCCTGCAGGAAATTCGGATCGAGCTTGGCGGACTCGTCGGGATTGAGGTACGCCTCGCCTGCCTCGGGCACCCAGCGATAGCGGCCGAAGCGGCTCGTCCCGTCGGCTGCTGTGAAGCGGAACGCGTGGATCGCGTGGTAGAGCGCTTGGGTATAGCTGGCGGGCACCGGTTTCTGCATCAAGCGTCCTACAAACGCGCCGACGGCGGGATGGGTTTCGATGAAGCGGGGGACGGCCTGCGGATCGGGCTGTCCCGTGGCTGGATCGGGAAGATTCGTTTTGAGGAACGCGAGAAACTCCTCGGCCGTGCGGGCCAAGAACGCCTCGTTCGTGATCGCCAGGAGGTCGGTCTTCTTGCCGTTGGGCAGCGCGAATTTGACGGCCAAAGCGCGCACGTCCGGCAGGCCGTCGTGTTCGTGAGGTTTGCCGCTGCCGTTGGAGAAGCGGATCGTGACGGGAATCGGCTGTCCCTGCAGGTGCGCGGCTTTGCTGATACTGCGGGCCTCCGGTCCGGCGACGAAGGTCCCCGTGCAGACGATCCCTTTCGCGTGTGCCGTGCGAAAGCCCGGATTCTTGCCGGCAATCGCCTGCTGCACGTCGACAATCTGTTTGGCAACGCTTTTGACCGACGCGGGAATCTCCATGATGGCTCCTTTGACACGTTGCGCCGTTGAATTCGTTGAATCGCGAAACTGGCTGCATCGTACGCCGGCAGGCTCCGCGAGGGTAGAAGCGTGGGCGCCTGTGCAGCGCGCGTTACGGCTGGTTGTCGAGAGCGTCCCGGAAATACACGCGCGTTCGGGACGCGAAGTATGTCGCACAACGCGTCGAGAGTTTTAGAAACTCGTCGAATCTGGCACCGCGCCGTTTGAGGAATCCGTCGCGATGGTTCGCGCCCGAAGCGTTCATCGAGCACCCGACCCGTTTGACCTTTATAAATTAAACGAATTGCACGCGCCGTCCGATGCTAAGACGGTGGCTCGCAGGATAACCCGCAATCTTAGGCCAGATTGACATCAGATTGCCCAAACAGGGGGGAATGCGGCATCGAATCGATTGGGGTTACTAACACATGTACTGCTCCGAGTTAAGCAGCGGCAGGGCATGGAACGCAAATGAATCGCTCGCGACCACAGCCTACTGCCGACATTCGGAGGCAGCTCCGCGCCGTTGCGGCCGTTGCCGTCCCGGGCCTCTTGATCGTGGGTTTTGTCACGATCGGTGCCTCTGCACAATCGCCGACACCCGCAATTAATATTGGCGACAAGCCTTCCTCGGTCGTTGCGAGTTTCGCCCCATTCGGAGGGAACAGCTCGAACGGAACACCGCTCGCAGCGCAAGAACCGTCCACGAACGTTCAGACACAGATGCCTACGGCCTGCCCGAATTGCCGCGGCGTCCTTGAGGGTCCAGTTCTCTCGATCGACGAGCGGGCGGCGCGCTTGCCCGGCGCCGAGCCAGACGCAACGGACAGACCACTACCGATCAACCTGGCGACGGCCCTGCGCCTGGCCGGCGCCCGGCCGGTAATCATCGAGGCGGCTCAGGCGAGTGTGGGAGTTGCGGAGGCCGCGCTGTCCAAGGCCAATGTCTTGTGGTTACCCTCGTTCAACTTGGGGGCAGGTTACTACCGGCATGACGGCGCGACCCAAGGCCAGTCCGGAACCTTCTACGACAACTCCAAAGACCAATTTTTCGCCGGCGCAGGCCTGACCGCCAGGGTGTCGATGGCAGACGCCCTGTACACGCCTCTCGCAGCACGGCAGGTGCTCCGGTCGCGAGAGATCGACACTCAAACCGCACAGAACGATTCCTTGCTGGCGGCGGCCCTGGCGTATTTCGATGTTCAGCAGGCACGGGGCCGCGTGGCCGGGATCCGTGACGTGGTAGCCAAGAGCCTAGCGCTGGGAAAGGCCATCGATGCGGAGGCCTTGGGAATCTCCAAGCCAACGGACTTGCACCGGGGGAGGGCTCTACTCGCCACATTCGAGGATGATGCCAGCACTGCCAAGGAGCAATGGGGGCTCGCCAGCGCCGCTCTGACTCGAGTGCTGCGGTTGGATCCGGTTGCCATCGTCGTCCCGCTCGAATCGCCCAACCTCCGCGTGACCCTGATCTCGCCGCACATCGCGGTGGATGCCCTGATCCCCATCGGATTGACCGGCCGGCCTGAACTTGCCTCGCAGCAGGCACTCGTGCAAGCGGCGCTCGTCAAGATCAGGCAGGAGAGCATGCGGCCGCTGGTCCCCAGCGTGATTCTGGAGGGAAGCCCCGGACCCGCTGGACCAGGAAGCTACCTGATGGGCGGTATCTTTAGTTCCACCCTCAACGGCGTGCCGAATCCTTCGGTGGATCGCGCGGATGTCAGCGTCGGGCTCGTGTGGGAGCTGCAAAACCTTGGTTTCGGCAATCGTGCCCTGGTTCGTGAACGACGCTCAGAGCAGGAGCAGCTCCTGGTCGAATTGTCCCACATCCAGGACACGGTCGCCGCTGAGATCGCCGCGGCCCATGTCCAGGTTCTCTCGGCGAATGCTCGCGTAGCCTCGGCTGAGAGAGGCCTCCGTGAAGCCACACTGGCCTACGAGGGCAGTCTCGAGGAAATGGGCAAAATCGAAAAAAATGGCGACGTCACAGTGATCGTCCGCCGGGCTTTTGACGTGATTGATGCGCTCAGGTCGTTGTCCAGGGCGTACGACAATTACTTTGCAAGCATCAACGACTACAACCGGGGGCAATTCAGGCTGTATCGCTCCCTGGGTTGTCCTGCTGAGATCCTGTCTTGCGAACGCTCGCCGGGACCAATCGTACCTGTGGATACGACGCGTCCGTCCCAGATGGCTCCCGTCTGCGCCCCCGACCCATGTCCGCACTAGTCAGAGCGCGACGACGCAAATAGCCAGTCTTCGCGTCTTGCCCATATTGGCGAACGCTGGTCGGGCGAGGTGGCCCGACGAACCCGTGTGGCGAACTTGTGAAGCGGCGCGGAGTGGAGCGGTTCGCCGCCTCGATCCGCGGGAATGCATCCGGGTTGATTGGCCGGATCTTGAAACCGCGGAGCGCGAGGAGTAAGCTCGAACCCGCATTTCTGTTTTTTAAGCTAGAGCTCCCAATCGCAGCGCGGGCTGGTCCGGTGAACGACTCCCGGACGTCGACCTCGGACGGATGATTTATCCCTCGATCCGCGTGACTTCTCTCCGCGGGGACTAACTCTCACGGCCTTGTTTCGGCGCGGACTCGCGTCGCGACCGGCTGATTGCTCGAGTCACACGACCGACAATCGCGCTTAACACGCTCGGGCTCCCGGCACGCAGCGCTGACCGCAGTGACCACGTGCGCGCGGGTCGATCTCGCATTCTTATTCTCCACAAGGAATCCGCCATGCGAACCCGTCTCCCCCTTCTCAGCCTTGCCGGGCTGTTCGGACTGTGCCTGGCCGGCTCGGCCTTCGCTCAAAACGCCAAGACTCCAGCCGACGACGAAGCCACGATCCGCAAGGGCGTCGAGGATTACGCCGCCGCCTACAACAAGGGGAACTTTGACGCCGCAGGCAAGCATTGGTCCGCCGACGCCGAGTACATCAACGACGAAGGCAAAGCGACCAAGGGACGCGACGCCATCGTCGGCCTGTTCAAGAAGGGTCGCGTGGCGACGAAGGGTTACACCCTCAAGGTCGACGTGCAATCGGTCCGGATGCTCAGGCCCGACGTGGCGCTCGAGGACGGCACCGTCACGCTGACGGCCCCGGATGGCACCGCCGACAAAACGCGTTTCTCTGCCGTGCTGGTGAAGGCCGAGGGCAACTGGCAAATGAACCGCGTGCAGGACGTCGGTTCCGTCGCCGAGTCGGAAGAAACGACGCCCTACGCTCGGCTCAAGCAGCTCGAGTGGCTGGTCGGCAAATGGGCGGACGAAGACAAGCAGGGCAGCATTCACATGACCTGCCGCTGGGGCATGGGCAAGACCTATTTGATCCAGGAATACACGATCAAGCGGCCCAATCAGGATCCGGTCGAGATCGAGCAACGCGTCGCCTGGGATCCGATCAACGGCCACTTGCGAAGTTGGATCTTCGATTCGAAGGGGGGCTTCAGCGAAGGGACCTGGCAGCGCACGGGGAATCAGTGGGACGTCGCCGTTTCGGGCGTGCTGCCTGACGCACGCACGGCGACCGCGCGGCAGATCTGGACGTTCGTCGACGACGACCATTTCAAATGGCAGGCCGTCGATCGCTCGATCGACAGCAAGCCGATCGCCGACTCTCTCACCACGTTTCGGCGGGCCGCTCCGGAGACGGCGGCGACCGAGACCGGCAGTCATTGAGCGCAGAACCCAGGAGTAGTCCCATGAAAGCTCAACTGTTTGTCATCACGTCGTGCGTCATGCTGCTAGTGCCTCAACCGGCGTACTCGATCGGCGAACGGGGAGAACGCGGTGGACGCGGCGGCTTCGCCGGGGGCAGCCGCGGCCGAGCCGGCGGCGGAGGTGGGGGCGGGGGCGGCGAACGCCGTGAATTCGGCGGCGGCGAAGCCA
>Ga0210390_10000937_pt1 | contig 29405 bp, 15 predicted proteins | sample IncBWH11OmetaG_FD_161050 | JGI IMG/M metagenome (GOLD analysis project Ga0210390, IMG submission 161050) | Forest soil microbial communities from Barre Woods Harvard Forest LTER site, Petersham, Massachusetts, United States - Inc-BW-H-11-O ...
GTTTCGGCCCGGCCCCCTTTTCGCCCAGATCGTGCTCGCCGACGAGATCAACCGCGCCACGCCCCGCACGCAGGCGGCCCTCTTGGAAGCGATGGCCGAGCGGCGCGTCACGAGCGACGGCACCACCTATAGGCTCGAGCCGCCGTTCCTCGTCATCGCCACGCAGAACCCCATCGACCACGAAGGGACCTTCCCGCTTCCGGAGGCCCAGCTCGATCGCTTTCTGATCCGGCTCAGCCTGGGATATCCCAGTGCCGAAGAGGAAGGAAAGCTGCTCGACATGCTGCGGCAGGAGCATCCGATCGAAAGTTTGGGAGCCGTCGTGTCGGCCGCCGACGTCCTCGCAGCGCAACAGGCCGTCCGCGACGTCTTTGTCGATCCGAAGATTCGCGATTACATCGTCGAGATCGTCCGCGCCACCCGCGAGCACGACGACATCGCGCTCGGCGGCAGCCCGCGGGCGTCGATCGCGCTCTGCCGAGCCGCGCAGGCGTTGGGGGCCATTCGCGGGCACGATTTCGTCTTGCCCGACGACGTCAAGCGGCTGGCGCCCGCGATCCTGGGTCATCGCCTCATCGTCCGCCCGGAGAGCCGGCTGCGCAAGATCCGCTCGGTCGACGTCGTCCAGGAAGTCTTGGCCGAGACGTCGGTGCCGACCCTTTCGTCCGGCCAGAGCGCGTCGTGATGAAGCCCGGAGTCATTTCCGTAGGACAAGCTGCCAGCTTGTCCGCCGATCTCCAGCCCTCTATTCCGTCCAATGAGACGTGGTCACGGGCAAGCTGGCAGCTTGCCCTACGTGCGGAGCGCCGGCCCGTCGGTTTTGAGGCAAGGCCGTTCTGGCGCTGCAGGACATGCATCACATGAGATGGTTTACCGGCGCCCTCGCGCTCTTGCTCATCGGACTGGCGTTCCAGATGGGACTGCTCGTCTACGCGATGTACGTGTTGCTGGGCGTGATGCTGGTGAGCCGCTACCTGGCCCGCGAATGGGTCGAAAAGATCACGGCCGAGCGCGAATGCAGCCGGCCCACGGCCCAAATCGGCGACAAGGCGGCCGTGATCGTCAACATTCGCAACACGGGCAAACTGCCCGTCCCGTGGTTGATCGCGGAAGACAGCGTGCCGCGGGAAGCGCTCACGCAGCGGCCGCCGCGGATCGCCATCGAGGGGAAGCGGACCAACATCCTGCAGCTGGCGGCCCAGGGCGAAAAGGCGCTGCTGTACCAGGTGACCTTCCTGATGCGCGGCTTTTATCAACTCGGGCCGCTACTCCTCGAGAGCGGCGACTTGTTCGGGCTCCATCGGCGGTTTCGCCTGGAAACGAAGCCACAGTTTGTGCTGGTCTTTCCCAAGATCGTGCCGCTGCGAGGCTACGACCTGGCTTCGCGTCGGCCGATCGGAGAAGTGCGGCTGACGCACCGGCTCTTCGAAGACCCGACCCGAATTGCCGGCATCCGCGGCTACCAGCCCGGCGATCCGCTCAACCGCGTCCACTGGCGGGCGACGGCGCGGACGGGCACGCTGCACTGCAAGATCTACGAACCGTCGTGCATCGCCGGCGTCACGCTACTGCTCGATTTTCACAAGTCGGTCTATACAGCTCGCCGCGAGCCTGATCGCTCGGAGCTGGCCGTGACGTTGACGGCTTCGCTAGCGAACGCCGTCTATCAACTGGGTCAGCAGGTTGGTCTCGTCACGAACGGTCGCGACGCGGCCGACCGCATCCTGCAAGAGGGTTATCGGCACGAGTTCCGGACGCGTTCGCTCGCGCTCGACACGGCCAAGATGCAAGAACAAAGCAACCGGCTGCGGCCCGTGATCGTCGAAACGCGCCGCGGTCCCGAGCAGCTGTTGCAGATCCTCGAAGCCCTGGCGCGCTTGGAGCTGACCGAGGGCCTTTCGTTCGGTCAGCTGGCGATTGAAGCGGCGAGCCGCTTGCCGCGCGATGCCACGGTCGTCGCCATCCTGCCGACGGCCGAGCCCGAGACGGCAATCGCGCTGGGCAGTCTCAAGCGGCGAGGCTACGCGGTAACGGCAATCCTGGTGACGTACGATGACGACGAGGACGCACCCGCCAGTCTCGGCCGGCTGATGGCGGAAGGAATCGACGTGCGGCGCGTCGACAGCGAGGCGGCGATCGAAACCGTCTGCTCGGCCGAACTGGTGCGCTGACGAATTGATCCGCGGAAGTTCGTGGAATGGCGAAAAGAACTCGCAAGAAAACGCTGGCTGACTACGTCGTCATCGCCATCAGCCCCGTGCTGATCATGACGCTGGTGGGCAGCCTGGCGTTCTTTCTGCTCGAGCTAACCTACCACGGCCAGTTCGAGCTGCGAATGAAATGGATTTTGTTTTGGTTCGTGCTGGCGGCGGTGCTCGTGGCACGAATTGCCATCGAACAGGGAAAGGAATACGCGAGCCTGTTCGGCCTTGCGCTGACCGCGGCCGTCGCCCTGGCCGTGGTGCGGTTGGTCGACCAGATTTTGTTGGGCTGGACCCTGCTCGGTGTCACGTGGTGGTGCACGTGGAAACTGACTTATGACTGCACGCTGATTGACGACCGCGCAGACGCCTCGGGCGAAGGCCTGCTGCAAGCCGCCGGCCTCGACGCGCCGGCGGAGGCGGACAGCTCAAGTGATTCCGAGACGAAGCGCCGATCGGTGCACGCGCCAGGCAAATGGGTCGTCTACTTTTCATTGGCCGCTTTGCCCTTGTTCGGCGCCGGTCAGTTAGTGATTCCCTCGAAAGACACGGCGGCCCGCGCGTACGGCTTCAGTCTGGTCGGTGTCTACGTTGCGTCGGCGCTCGGCCTGCTGCTAACGACCAGCTTTCTCGGCCTGCGACGCTACCTGCGGCAACGCAAACTGCAAATGCCCGCGGCGATGACCCGCATGTGGCTGGCCATGGGCACCGGGCTGGCGCTGGCCATCTTGTGCCTCGCGCTCTTGCTGCCGCAGCCGCAGGGGGAATATTCGGTGACCGCGCTCGTCGACAAAGTCGACGCCAAACTCCGCGCGGCTTCGCGTTTTGCCGTCGTGCCCGGCGATCGGGCCAAGGGGGAAGGGCGACGAATCGGCGATCAGGATCCCAAGGCCGACAAAGCGGGCGAGTCGCCGCCGCGGAATCAGCCGCCCGATCAACAGGGGAAGGCCCAGCCCGGCGACGGCGGCCGGCCGGGACAAAACGGGGGCGGGAAGAATCCCGGCAGTCAACAGCCGGACAAAAGCGGCGGCCAGGGCGACTCCAAGGAAAAAGGCAAAGCCCAAGGCGGCGACAAGTCCGACGACAAAGGAAACAGTGGGCGCCGCGACAAGGGGCAAAATCGCGATGGCGAAAATCGTCAGCCGGCCGATCGGCAGCAAGCAGTGCGGCCGCCGAAAGAAACGTCAAACAGCGATCAGCGCGCCACGCCGCCGCCCAGCCCTCCCTCGGGTTCAGGGTTCGGCGGCTTCCTGCAGTTCCTGGCCGCCTCGGTCAAGTGGCTGATTTACGCGGCGATCGCCGTCGCGGTCGCCTTTCTGCTGATCCGTCATTGGTCGCGCTTCATCGAGATGCTGGCGAAATTCTGGGCCGACTTGCTCGCGGCCTTCGGCGGAAGACGCGGCGACGAGCGGGACGCGTCGGCCGAACCGGGCGCGGCGCCGCTCCCCGTCGTCCGTTTCGCGGCCTTCGAGAATCCGTTTTTCAGCGGCGCGGCAGGACGCATGCCCCCCGCACAGCTGGTGCGCTACACGTTCGAGGCGCTCGAAGCGTGGGCCCGCGAACGCGTCGTCGCCCGGCCGCCCGAGCAAACGCCGCTAGAATTCGCCCAGGAGTTGGGACGCCGCGATCCCGCGCTGGCGAAAGATGTGACGTCGACCGCCGAGCTGTACGTGCGAGTCGCCTATGCGCGCAAGAACCCGTCGCGAGAATCGGTCGCCGTGCTGGAGCGATTGTGGCGACGGATGGGAATGGGCACCGCGGAATGAGCGGCCGGCGAGTGTGTCGCCGGGTGATGAGCCGTCAAGTGGCGGAGCTGCCTCAATAGATCCACGGCAGGAGTCGCCACGTCCGCGCGCGGTAGGCCTCGTACTTGGCCCCGAAGTGCGCACCGAGCAGCCGCTCCTCCGAGTGCATTCGCGCGACGAGCGCCGGAAGCATTACCACCGTCAGTAGGACGCCGACGGCCGAGCGAAACGCCAGGGCCCAGCCGGCTGACGCGATGATGAGCCCCAAATAGCTCGGATTCCGCACGAAACGAAAAGGTCCCGTGGTGACCAGCGTATGTCCGCGTTGAATGGCGACCAGGCCGCTGAAGCGGTTGCCCAAAACAAACACGGGCCAAATCCGCAGCAGCGTCCCGAGGCCGAAGAGCGCGACGCCGATCCAGCGGAGGGTGTCGCCATCGAGCGTCCAGAATTCTTCGCGATCGGTATACGCCGGCAGATAGCCCAGCAACAGCCCGACGCCAATAAACACGATGAGCACCCAGCGATTGGACCGATCTTCGGTCTCGCCGCGACTCAGGTTTCCGCCCGCAAAGAAGGCGACGGCCGACACGCCGGCCAGCACAATTGCCAGTGCGACCAACGGCGGATGCGAGAAGTACGCGTGGAACCCGCCCCAGCCGGTGACGGCCAGTCCCAGGTACGCGAGCATCCCCGCAAGAACCGACAGTGCTCTGGCGGGCCTCTCCCGCATGGTTTCGCTCCTTCTCGCGGGCTTGTCGTCGCCGCGCGTCGATTCGGTGGCGTCGTCGCCATCAAATCGTGAAGATGACGTTCAGGATAGGGGACAAATCCCTGAGCGACGAGAATTCAGCAGCCGAGGCGGAGAAAAATGATGCGAGCGAGCGTTTCCCTATTCGTCCTCTTCACCTGGGCCGTCGCGAACCAGCAGTCGACGGCCGCCGATCCGAAACCGTTGCCGCCGACCCACGCGAACGTGCCCTACGGCCCGCACGAGCGCAACGTCCTCGACTTCTGGAAGGCGGACGGCGACGGCCCGCGGCCGTTGTTGGTCTTTATTCACGGCGGCGGTTGGGTGGGCGGCGACAAGAAGCAGAATCCAAACGCCGTTCGCTCCTGGCTCGCCGAAGGCATTTCGTGCGCCGCGATCAACTATCGCCTGACGGGCAAGGACCCGCTGCCGGCCCCCGTCCACGACGCGGCGCGAGCCGTGCAGTTCCTCCGCTCGAAGGCTGCCGAGTGGAACATCAATTCCAATCGCATCGCGCTCACGGGCGGGAGCGCCGGCGCGTGCACGTCGATGTGGCTCTTGTTTCACGACGACTTGGCGGATCCGAAGTCGCCGGATCCCGTGTTGAGGCAGTCGACCCGCGTTTGTGCCGCCGCCGTGACCGCCGGCGAGACGTCCATCGACCCGAAGGTGATTGTCGACTGGGTCGGCCCGAACGTGCTCAAGCACGGTATGATCTGGATGGCCGTCGGCGAGAAATCGATGGCCGACGCGCTCGCGCACTACGACCAGCACAAAGCGACCTACGCCGAGTTCTCACCCTATAACCACGTCGACGCAAAGGATCCGCCCCTCTTCATGACCTACGGCGACGACATGACTCTCCCTTCCAAAGACGCCGGCCATGGCATCCACCATCCAATGTTCGGCGTGAAGCTCAAAGAAAAGTCTGACCGAATGGGGCACGAATGCTACCTGCTGATTCCCGGCGTCTCGACCCCCGACAAGTACCCCGACGCCAAGGTGTTCCTGACGGCGAAGCTCCTGGCGCCCTAAGCCGAGCGCTACGCGCGCGTGCCTGCCAGACTGTCCTGAATTTGCCGTTCGATCCGTAGCGTCAGCCCGTCTCGCGGGCGGATGGCAATCAGCGCGTCGGGCACGACGGGCGGATGACCGGCCGGCAGCGTGAAGCGGCAACGGGGCAGGATCGTCGCGAGCGCGAGCACCATCTCCATCATGGCGAAGGTGTTGCCGATGCAGACGTGCGGGCCGGCTCCGAACGGGATGTAGGCGTGCTGCGGGATTGAATCGACGCGCTCGGGGGCGAAGCGATCAGGGTCGAACCGTTCCGGCTCGGGGAAGAACCGGGGGTCGCGATGCAGAACCCAAGGATAAATATTGACCCACGCCCCTTTCGGCAGCTCGTAGCCGCCGATCGTCACGCGTTGCGTCGCCACGCGGGGAATGAGCGCCCAGGTCGGCGGGTAGAGCCGCATCGACTCCCTGACCACGCGCGTCGTGTAAGCGAGCGCGGGCAAATCCGCGTACGTCGCTGCGCGGCTCTGCAGCACGCTCCGCACTTCCTCGAGCACGCGCGTCGCCACGTCGGGATGCGTGGCCAGCAGATACCAGGTCCAGGTGAATGACGACGCGGTCGTGTCGTGGCCGGCGTTGAAGAGCGTGATCGATTCGTCGCGGGCCTGCTCGTCCGTCATGCCCGTGCCGTCCCCTTCTTCGTCGACGGCCGCCAACAGCATCGACAACAAGTCGCCCCGATCCTCGCCGCTCGCCCGCCGTTCGCGAATGATGCGGCGAATCACCCGGTCGACAACGGCGATCGCGGCCCGCTTGCGGCGATTTTCGGCCGTCGGCAACCAGATCGGCCATTGGATGATGCGGCCCGCTTGCGCCGTGACGATCTCCGAGATCGCTTCGGTGGCCGCTCCCAAGGCATCCTCGGACCCGGAGATATCGGCTCCGAACAGCGTTCGCGAGACGATCGCCAGCGTCAGTCGCCGCATGGCGAACGGGACGTTGATTTCGGACTCGGCCGACCACGAGTCGACGGCTTGCCGCGCACAATCGACGATCGTCCCAGCGTAGCCGTCAAATCGCTTCGGGCTGAAGGCGGGCTGCACGAGCCGCCGCTGGCGGAGCCAGAAATCGCCTTCGCTCAGGACCAGGCCGTTGCCGTCGACGTCGCGGAGCGCCTTGATCACGCGGGGCAGCTTGCGAAAGTTTTTGCCCCGCGTGACGAGCACCTCCTTCACCAGGTCGGGATGATTGGCGAAGTAGACGTGCTGCGGGCCGAGCCGGGCATGGACGAAATCGCCAAACGTCCGCGCCAGCTCGAGGGGATACTCGAGCCGCTCGGTTTGCAACCGCCGCGCGAGCGTCAGGTCGAAGAAACCATGTCGCGGGCCGGGAGGGAAACGCTTCGCGGCAGTCACGTGTGAACTCGATGTGAATTGGCGAAAAGGACCCACCACGGATGGGGCTTCGCGATCTTGTCAAACCTGTCCCACTGCCATCGTTGTCATTCGCGGCCGCGGTGGATTTCGGCTTTGGCGCGCAGGCCGTGATTCTCGAAGGTTAGGCCGAAGTCGATCCAACGGACATCGGCAAGCGGCGCGGGAACGTCCGGGCCGAATCTGGGTTGGCCGGGATGTCCGTAGACGGTCGACTCCATCGTCTGATAGTCCGCGTTCCACACATATTTTCCACCACCCGGACAAACGAGGGCCGTGTGCCACACCTGCTCCTCGACGGCGACGGGGTCGCGATCCGGGTAGCGCCTCTTCCACTCGTTGAGGATAGGAAGATTCGACCAGGCGCGGGCTTGCATCAGCGACTGATACTGGCGCGGGCCGAACGCCTGTTCCAGGAGTTCGATTGCCCGTCGATCGATCTGCAGGGACACGCTTTTGCCGAGCCAGGGTCGCACGTCGGCCGGCCGCGAGTTCGAAGCGGGCGGTTCTTCCTTTTTGGTGTCGTGTCTGGCATTGCCGTCCGCCGCCGACTCCCGGTCCAGGGCGCGCTTGAGCAGGTCCTCGTTTAAGGTCAACGTCAAGAGACGCGGAGTCGCCGCGTAATAAATGGCGAACGACTCGGGAACCGGGAGCGACTGGCGGCCGCTCGCCGTCGGCGCGACCTTCACGTAAGGATGGCCGTGATACTCCTGCGACGTCCAGGTGACCAGCCCCGGGGCGGTTTGCTCGATGAAGGCCCGCAGTCCAGTCAAGAAGAGCGTGAGCTTGAGGCTGTCATGCACTTCGGCGGCAATCGCGACGGGCAGGCGGTGGACATTGGCCGTGGAAAACTTTTCGACCGGATCTTCGGGCGGTTGATCGGTCGTGGCCGCGGGCCGGGCCTTGGCCGCCTGCGACAATTCGGCCCAGAACGGGTCAGGATCGGCATAGATCGAAACCGAATCCCCCAGCCAGCTCATCAGGCTGACCTTGACCGGGCCTTCCACCCAATTGTTGGCCCACTTCAGCCACTTTGATTTCGTGTTGATCGCCACGGCCAAAGCGGCGAGGGTCCCCGGGTGCGGGTCGCCGGCCGCCGGCTTCAATTCGACCCCCGACACGATCTCCACGAAGTCGCTGTAACGGCTCGAGGTGATCAACGGCATCACGGTGACATCGACGAAGAGTCGGTCCTTGCGGATCGAGAATTGCACCGCGATCGGATCGAAGAACTGGCTCCAGTTTCGCTGGTAGCCTTCGCGCCACCGTTTGTAGGTGTCGGCTTCGGCCGGCGTCACCTTGGTGAAATCGAGTTCGGCGATCGGCGTCTGGAACTCGAGCGTGCCGTAGGTCGACGAAGCAATTCCCTCGGGCGTCGCCCGCAGCGTCCCCAGGTCGGCGACGGGCCATACGCTGTGGATGTTGTGCGGCTCGACGCTCCCGTGAACGAGATCGTCCAGGTATTCGGCCTGGTATTCCGAGAGGATGGCTGCGGCCCGTGTGCGGCGCGAGTTACCGATCCGCCACTTGGCGCCACACCAGCGGCGAATTGTCTTGTCGCTGATGACGAGCAAGCCGCTTTCCGCGCCCCCGCGTCGGTAACGGTCTCGAAAGAAGCGATATTCCGGGAGCGCGGCGAGCGACTCCGAGCGCCCGGCCGCTGTCTCGACGATCCGCTTGAGTTGGAAGAGCGAATTCGTGACGACGAGCGTTTCGTGGCGGTCTCGATCCTGGAGAGTGGCAAGATAGGAACAGACTCTTCGATGGGGCGAGACGGAACCGGTGTATTTCGTCTCGCCGATGCTCCCTTCGACCTTTTGACAATGCGAGTCGGCCTCGCGGGCAGCGGCCTGCAGTCGCTCAATCTGGTTCCGCAGCGCGGCCGCCTTGCCCGGTTTAGGCTCGAAGAGAAGGGCCACGTCGGAGCCGCTCGGCAGATAGGGGTCCGAGCCCGTGAACGCGAGACTGGCGATCATCTGATCGCCGAAGAGCCGCGTCACCGAATTGAGCGGCAGGCAGAGCTGTCGTTCATAACGGGCCCGCGTGCCGGCATCTTCCGCCCGTTCTTCGAGGATCTGCTTGATCGGAGTGCCGTCGCGATCCGCCTCGTCGATCGTCAGCAGCAGAGCTTCTAAGCTCGGAAAGAAAATCGCATGCTGATCGGAAGGGAGGGCGCTCGCCAGGGGATCGATTTCGGGATGGATCTTCGCCACGAACGGCCGCCAGTCCATCTCCGCGACGCTGATTCCCGGAAGCGAAGCGAGTTCGACCGTCGCCTGGCCGGGCTGCGTCGAGGGCATCAATCGATTGAGCTGCAGACTTTCCGACAGCGCGCGCCCACCGGAGAAGACATCCAGAGTTTCCGTAAATTCGCTCTGGCGGGTCTCATCGGGCGTCGACGGGTTGACCACGGGAGCCTCGGAAAGGCTCTTGCCCGAGAGGGTCGCCCGGGCTCGAAGAGCTTGGAAGCGGAACCAGGCCGCGCCCGGAAGGCGACGGTCGGCGAGCCATTGATCGTGTTGCGCTTTCGCCTCGTAAAAGGCCGCGCGTTTTTTCGGATCAGCCGTATTCTTGGGCGCGGCGAAGCGGACCTTGTGCAGCTGGGTGCGCCGGGCGTCTGGAACGTAGAGCGTGCCGGCGACGTCCGCGCCAGCCGCGGCTCGAATGCAAACGCTCGGAGCGGAACCTCGCGTGCGACTGAGCTCGAATCCTCCATAGGAGGCGTCCATCCCGGTCACGTAGATTTTGCCGGGCCCGTCGAGCACGGCATACGCACCCAAGTAGTCGCGGACCGCGCTGTTGCCGCCCCAATAGGCGTACTGGGAATCATCCGTCTCGAGCTTGGGAAGCGTCCCCTGCGTGATTTTCAATTCGCGGAGGGGAATCTCGAAATAAGCGTCCTCCGCGCGAGCCGCCCCCGACCAGACGAGCAGCCCGATGATCCCCGCAAACCGCGCGACACGGCGCTTCCAGGACACGGTCGACATACGTCGCCCTCCCAAGGTCGTTCGGTCATCGTGCTCTGTCGTCGTGCCGCAACCGTCAGTCGGAGCTTGAAATCGACGGCGCTCCGGGCCGTTGAAATCGCCCCTGCCGCTAATGACAAACGAAGCGCGAAGCCCCTCCGCTCGAACGGAATTGCTGGCTTTGGACTTGGATCATCGGAGCTGAATCCGACTGGCGGGCATCGTTCTTCCCGCCTAGTACTCGAACTGCTCGCCCTGCTCTTGTTCGACGCCGGCGAATGATGATTTGGCGATTTGCCGGATCTTGCGCGACGACACTTCTTCGCGGAGCCGGTCGAGCGCGGCGGTGATCGGCATCGTCCCCAGGTCGCCGTCGATGCGGTCGCGGAGGGCGACGGCTTCTGTTTCGGCTTCTTTCGGGCCGACGACCAGCATGTAGGGGATCAAATCGATCTGGGCATCGCGAATTTTGGCCTGGACCTTGGAGTTGCGGGTGTCGATCGTCACGCGGAAGCCTGCTTCGCGGAAGCGTTGCTCGACTTGCTTCGCGTAATCGAGCGACTTGTCGGAGAGCGGCAGCACGCGAACCTGCTCCGGAGCGAGCCAGAGCGGAAACGCGCCGGCAAAATGCTCGATCAGCACGCCGCAGAAGCGCTCCATCGACCCGAACGGGGCGCGGTGGATCATCACCGGGCGATGGGCATGGTTGTCGGCCCCGATATATTCGAGCTGGAATCGCTCGGGCAGGTTGTAGTCGAGTTGAACCGTGCCCAGTTGCCATTCGCGACCCAGGCAGTCGCGGACCATGAAGTCGGCTTTCGGCCCGTAGAACGCGGCCTCGCCCAGCGCTTCGACGTATTTCAATCCCGAACGCTCGAGCACGTTCCGCAGCGCGGCCTCGGCCTTCTGCCAGTTCTCCTCGCTGCCGACGTACTTGTCGCTGTTGGGATCGCGGAGCGAGAGCTGCACGCGATAATCCTCCAGGCCGACCGACTCGAGCACGAACTTCACCAGATCGAGCGTGACGCGGAATTCGTCCTCGACCTGCTCGGGCGTGCAGAACAGGTGGGCGTCGTCCTGCGTCAGGCCGCGGACGCGGAGCAGGCCGTTCAGTTCGCCCGACTGCTCGTGCCGATAGACGGTGCCAAACTCGGCCAGACGCACGGGCAAGTCGCGATAGCTTCGCGGCTCGGCCTTATAGATCTGGATATGGTGCGGGCAGTTCATCGGCTTGAGCAGGTAGCGCTCGTGCGCGTGCTCCCAGCGACGGAGCACGGCGATTTTGTCCTCGTTCGACGCCGCCGCGTGATAGCCGTCGAGATTCGCCCCCATCACTTCCGCGGCCGCGATCAGCTTTTTCTCCTGCTCGGTCGCGAGAGTGCCGGCGGTGAGCTGGCGGATCCAGAAGTCGACCAGCTGCCCAGCGTCGTGGCCGAAGAGCGGCGCGAACTGCGCGTCGCGATAATAGGGAAAGTGGCCGCTAGTCTCGTACATCTCGACGCGGCCGATGTGCGGCGAATAGACCGGCTGGTAGCCGCGAGCCAACAACTCCTTCTTGATGAACTCTTCCAAGAGGGCGCGGACAGTGGCTCCCTTGGGCATCCACAAGATGAGCCCCTGGCCCACGTCGTTGCTGATCGAAAAGAGGCCGAGCTTCTTGCCCAGCACGCGGTGGTCGCGGCGTTTGGCCTCTTCGACCTGGGTGAGATAGGCCTCGAGCTCATCCTTCTTGAAGAAGGCCGTGCCGTAGAGCCGCTGGAGCTGGCGGTTGGCCGCGTCCCCCTTCCAATAGGAGCCGGCGACCGTCAGCAGCTTGAATGCCTTGATCCGCCCGGCGTCGGGGATGTGCGGGCCGCGACACAAGTCGACGAATTCACCTTGCCGGTAGAAGCTGACGGTTGGATGCTGGGCGAGCCCGGTGTCGATGTGCTCGACCTTCAGCTCCTGGCTCAGCCCGTCGCAGAATTCGCGGGCTTCTTTGCGATCGAGAATGAACCGCTCGAACGGCTCGGCGTCCTTGACGATCTTCCGCATCTCCTCTTCGATCCGCGGAAAATCCTCCTCGCTGATTTTGTGCGGGCAGTCGATGTCGTAATAAAAGCCGTTGGCCAGCGTGGGCCCGAAGGCCAGATTGACCTTGGGAAAGAGCCGCATCACGGCCCGCGCCATCACGTGCGCACACGAATGCCTGAGCACGCCCAGCGCCTCGGCATCGCGATCGGTGAGCAGCTTCAAGTCGACCGGCTGCGAAACGTCGGCCACTTCTTTGAGCGGCCGCGCGCTGTCCACGACGGTGCCGTTTGTTTTGGCCGCCAGGACGGCCTGAGCCAGCCGCGAACCGATGCTGTTGGCGACGTCGAGGCTGGTACTGTCGTCCGCAAATTCCTTGACCGAACCATCGGGCAGGCGAACCGAAATCATGAGTCAAAAATCCTCGAAAGTCCGCAACCCGTTTCCGCCTCAACGAATGGCGGCACGCGGGCTTGGGACGGCCCTGCTGGTATATAGCCCAGCGGCGCAGCGAGCGTCAATGACTGCTGAAAGACGACAATGACGACTCCGGCAGGTAGGACATGAGGCGGGCCGCCGAGGTTCTCCCCCGCGGTTCGTCGCACGCGAGATGCCGGCCCGCCGATCGGTGACGGATTGACATTAGCGCCGGCGAGCCCCCAGTGTGAACTGGGGGGTGCTTCTCTTTGAGCTCGTTTTTTTAATGCTGACCCGGAAGATGCAAACGAATCGAAGTCCCACAGCACCATCGGGCTTACGCCCGACGCTCGCCGCGTCGATCGTTGTCCCGGGTGGGCGCGGGGCCGCCGTTGATTGCGCTGTCGTTTGGTGCCGCTCGGCTTGGTGAATTGTGTCCGCAAAGCGGGCGTCGTCTTCGGCTACAATGCGCCAGCGAGCGTCGGCAGGCTTCGTCAACTCTCATCTCTCATCGCGGAGCAAATGAGATGAACCATCGAGACTGGTTCGGCATCCTGGTACGCGGCTTTGGGCTTTACCTGCTCATTCAAGCGTTGCCCCAGTGCGTCGCGTTGATCATCGAGTATCAGTTCGGCGGGCCGGGTTTTAATGGGGGAGGAATGCAAAGGACTTGGTTCGGAGGTGGCATGGGCGGATTGATCTATGTTGGCATTTATCTCGTGCTGGGGGTGATCATTCTGCGCTTCGCCAACGTGATCGTGCGCTTTGCCTACCCGGGTGAGCAAAACCAGTGGGTTCCCCCGACCGATGAGCAGCATCCGGCGGTGCCGCGTCTGTAGCACGGCACGGCGTCACAATTCATCCAAGCTCCGCGGCCAGTCGTTCTTGAGAAGCCGCGAGAGGGAGCGGTCGGCCAGAATTCGGCCGCCGGTTTGACAGCGGGGGCAGTAGTTCGTTTCGTTGTCGGCATAGCGGATGCGTTGCACTGGAGCGCCGCACACCGGGCACGGCTTGCCGAAACGGCCGTGCACGGCCATCTCGGGACGAAAGGCGGTAACCTTTTCGGGAAATTTTTCGCCCGTCTGTTCGCGGAGGCGCTCGGTCCATTCGTTGAGCACGTCGCGGACGGCGTCGAACAGGCGACGGGTTTCGTCAGGCAACAATTTCTGCGTCTGGGCCAGGGGCGAAAGCTGCGCGGCGTGCAAGATTTCGTCGGAGTAAGCGTTGCCGATGCCGCTGAAGGAATGCGGATCGGCCAGGGCCCGCTTGAGCGTGTGATTTTCCCGCTTGAGCTCCGTCTCGAATTGCTCGAACGAAGCCGAGAGGACTTCGAGGCCGCCGGGATCGAGCTCGGCCACCGCGGCCGCCCCTTGCAAAATCCACAGCCCGGCCCGCCGCTTGGCTCCGGCCTCGGTGAGCGTGAGGGTGCCGGTCTCGAAGTCGAACGCTGCCAGGTTCTGCTTGCCGCCCAGCTTCGCGCCCGCATCCTTCCAATGCAGGCGGCCGGCGATCATTAAGTGCAGCAGCAGCCACAAGTCCTCGTCGAGCCCGATGGCGATCCGCTTGCCAATCCGTTTGAGCCCGCGAACTCGTTTGCCTGCGACCGCGCTCAGCGACGGCTCGAACGTCCGCAGGAGAAACGGGCTGTTGACGCGGACCCGGAGCAACACTTGCCCGAGGATGCGGCGCTCGAGCGCCTCGAGATAAACGGTGATATCGGGCAGCTCGGGCATCGCGGCGAAGCGCAGGCGAGGGACGAAAGGCGTTCGGCGCAAGACGCACGCCGAACACGGGCGTCCAGCCATCATCGGTCGCCCCGGCAACCGCTGTCCAGCCGCTGGCGAAGTGGCCCCGGGCGATGCGCGTCAGTTCTGTTGCGGGCTGCCGGCGCTCGGCCGAAACATCTGTTCGAGGTCGGCCAGGTCGACCGGCTTGATGGCATAGCGATGGAAGCCGGCCTCGCGGGCTTTGGTCCGATCTTCTTCCTCGCCTCGCCCCGAGAGCGCGATGAACAGCGAGTGGTCGAACCCGGGCTTGCCGCGCAATTCCCGCACGACGTCGTAGCCCGACATTTCGGGCATGCCCAGATCCATCAGCACGATGTCGGGCTGGAATTTTTCGTAGGCAACCAGGGCGTCGCGGCCGGAGGTGGCCGTTTGCACGTCGTAGCCGCGCAAGCGAAGCAGCATGCTCTGGGCGATGCAGGCGTCGACGCTGTCGTCCACTAGCAACACCCGCTGGGAACGCGACGACGCACCGCCGCACGCATCTTTGGCCGACTCGCGCTGCGTTCCCGACTTGTCGACTGCCGGGCTCACTCCGTGATGCGGACGCAGATCGAATGTTCTGTCGGACATGGAAGGCTCCATCTCGCTTCCGGGACCGCGCAAGACACGCTTGCGATAGTAATGGGAAATCAATTCCAACAACCGCCTTTGTTCGAGCGGCTTGGGAGTGTAGTCGTTACACCCCACGTCGAGACAGCGTTGCCGGTCCCCCTGCATCGCGTGGGCGGTGACGGCGATGATCGGCTGGCGGAAGCCGCGGGCACGCAACTCGCGGGCCGTGGTATAGCCGTCCTTCACCGGCATTTGCATGTCGAGCAGCACGACGTCGAACGGCTGGCCGCGACGCTCGGAGCGCTCGATGATCCGCAGGGCGTCGTCTCCGTCGACGGCCACTTCGACCTCGGCGCGGGCCTTCTCGATGAATTGCTTTGCGAGGAAGCGAATCTCGCTGCGGTCGTCGACGACGAGCACGCGGCAATCGGACAGGTTGGGCACGCCCGGCGCCACCGGGGCCACCTCCTCGAAGAACTGCGGCTCGACGAGTGGAATCCCCTCCAGCGGACCGGTCCGCACGGTGACACGGAACGTGCTTCCTTCCGCGAGCCGGCTCTGGACCGAGATCTGCCCGCCGAGCATTTCGGCCAGGCGGCGCGTGATCGCCAGGCCAAGCCCGGTCCCCTCGTAGTGCCGCGTGACCGACGCGTCGGCCTGCGTGAACGGTCGGAAGAGCCGCGACTGCAGCTCTTCGCTGATGCCGATGCCCGTGTCGGTGACTTCGAAAGCGATTTGCGATTGGTCCGTGTCGAAGCCGATCGTCAGCCGCACGGTGCCGCGGTCAGTGAACTTGATGGCGTTGCCGATCAGGTTGATGAGGATTTGCCGCAGCCGGCGGGGATCGCTCTCGATCGTTTCGGGAATACGGTCGGCAAATTCGGCTTCAAGCTTCAGGCCCTTCTCGACGGCCCGCAGCCGCATCATCGCCAAGATCTCGTTGACCAGCGAATCGACGCGGATCCGCTCGAAGTTCATTTCCAGCCGGCCCGCCTCGATCTTCGAGAGGTCGAGGATGTCGTTGATGATCTCCAGCAGGAAGCGGCCGTTGCGGCGGATCGTCTCAACGCAATGCAGATCGTCCTCGTCCATCAGGTGGGCGGCCAGCACGTCCGCGTAGCCCAGGATGGCCGTCATCGGAGTGCGGATCTCGTGGCTCATGTTGGCCACGAACTCGCTCTTGGAGCGGTTGGCCGAATCGGCTTCCTCGCGGGCCTTGTCGAGCTCGCGCTCGAACTGCGTTCGCTCCGTGATGTCGATGCAGGAGGCGATGTACCCGAGAAAATCGCCCGCGCCGTCGGAGAGAGGCACGCCCCGCTCGAGCAGGTGCCGGTAGGCGCCGTCGGCCCGCCGCATGCGAAATTCGATCTCGAAGGGCCGGCGCGCGTCGAAGGCCGCCTCGTAGTCGCGCGTGAACTCGGGCAGGTCTTCAGGATGCACGTCGGCCGTCCAGCCCGTGCCCAACACGTCGTCCAGCACGCGGCCGGTGAATTCGAGCCAGCCCCGGTTGACCCAGTTGCACTGCTTGTCCGCGCCCGAGCGCCAAATCAGCACGGGCGCGCCGTCCGCCATGATGCGGAAGCGGTTCTCGCTTTCGCGCAACGTCGCCTCAGCCCGTTTGCGGTCGGTGATGTCCTGGACGAGGGCGTAGAAGCCGGCTACCTCCCCGTCTTCGGCCCGCTGGGGAATGTAATGGACCTGCACAAACCGCGGCCCCTTCGGGTAGGCCAGCTCCCGCTCGTAGAAGACCGTTTCGCCGGCGAGCGCCCGCTGCATGTCGGGCCGAATCGAGTCGTACATGTTGCGGTCGACGACCTCGCTGAGCCGCTTGCCCAGGCTCGAAGCGATCGGACGGCCGTGCCATTCTTCGTAGGCCGCATTGAGGAACTGGTACCGCTCGTCCCGGTCGATATAGGCGATGAGCACGGGGAGCGAATCGGTGACGAGCCGCAGTTGGTCCTGTTGCTTCTGCAGCTCGGCCTGCGCCTGCTTGAGCCGCGAAACGTCGTGGAAGGTGACGACCACCCCTTCGATGCGATTGTCCCGCGTGCGATAGGGGAGCATTTCGCGGAGGAACCAGCGGCCGTCGAGCGTTTGCACTTCCCGCTCGATCGTCCCCAGCGTCTTGAGGACGTGCTGCGCGTCGGGCACCAGGTCGCCGCTCATAAAGTTGTTCGTGAGATCGGCGATCGGCCGGCCGACGTCGCTGCGAATCACCCGGAACAGATCGGCTGCCTGCGGCGTGAAGTTGCGGATGCGGAAATTCGTGTCGAGGAAGATCACGGCCAGCTTGGCGCTCGACAGCAGGTTGTCGAAGTCGGTGTTGGCCGCCTCCAGCTCGCGAACCTTTTCCTCGAGCCGCGCGTTGACGACGGTCAGTTCTTCGTTAAGCGATTGCAGTTCTTTCTTCGAGGCTTCGAGCTCTTCATTGCCCGATTGCAGCTCTTCGTTGACGGAGATGGCCTCTTCGTTGGCCGCCTTGAGCGCTTCGTTGGCCTGCTCCAGCTCTTCGATCGTGCTGTTGAGCTGTTCCTTGGTCTCGTGCAGCTCGTGCTCGAGCTGGCGGGCCATTTCTTCGCGGTTCTCTTCGGCTTGCGGGGCGGCCGGCTCGGTTTCCGGCTCGGGAACGCCGACCAGCTCGACCAAGAACATCGCCTCATCGGTCTCGGGATGCTTGACCGGCAGCACGGTCCCGCCGACCAGCACCGCCGGTCCGACGTCCTGCTTCACGCGGGCCCGCTCGAACGACGTGGCCGAGTTTTCCTTGGCCGCTCGCTGCAGGGCATTGCGTAATTTCAAGTGCAGGCCGCTGCGGGCCATATCGAGAATGCTCTGCCGCTGTTCCCCCTCAGAGACCTCGAAGAACTGCTTGACGAGCCCGGCGATATAAACGGGTTGCCAGCGCGCGTTCACCAAGAGCGTGGCTCCCGGGGCGTGTCGCAGCTTCATATCGGCCAACAGCTCGCGGTAACCGGCCGGCTGGCGTTTGCGCGCACCGGCTTCGGTCGCGTAAATCGAAGGGCGGCGGGTTCGCCGAGCATCGGCCATGGGGAGCGAATCGCCGCCAGCCCGGCGATAAATTCGCCACTTGGTCGAGATCGGCTCGAAGGGGGCGGTGCCGCGGCTGGGAGTTTCCGAGTTCCCCAGGAACAGGAAGCCGCCCGGCCGCAGCGCGAAATGAATCTTGGCCAGAATGTTCTTCTGCGCCGTCGGCGTGAGATAAATCAGCAGGTTGCGGCAGCTCACCAGGTCGACCCGCGAGAACGGCGGATCTCCTTTAATATCCTGCGAGGCGAAGACCACCATCTCCCGCAGCGACTTGACGACGCGATAGCCGTCCCCCTCCCGCACGAAGAACCGCCGCAGCCGCTCCTGGCTGACGTCGGCGGAAATCACAGGCGAATAAAGGCCCGCGCGGGCCACTTTCAAGGCGTTGTTGCTGATGTCGGTGGCGAAAATCTGCACCCGTTCGCGCCGGCCCTGCACGGCCTCGCTGAGCAGCATGGCCAGGCTGTAAGCCTCTTCGCCCGTGGCGCACCCCGGGATCCACACGCGAACCGGCTCGCTCGTCTGCTGCTTCTCCTCGACCAGCTTCTCCAGCACTTCGGTCCGCAGCTCTTTCCAAGCCTCGGGATTGCGGAAGAACGAGGTCACGCAGATCAACAGATCGCGGCCCAGCTCCTCCAGCTCTTCCGGCTTGTCGCGGAGCAGATGAATGTATTCGTCGATCGTCGACAGCGAGCGGAGCGTGACGCGGCGGCGAATGCGGCGCAACAGCGTCGAGTGCTTGTACTGCCGAAAGTCGTATTCGGTGTTGGCCTCGAGCATGAGGACGATTTCCGCGATCTGGGCCGCTTCGTCGGCCACGTCTTGCGGACGGTCGTCAAACAGCTCGTTGTGCTCGACATAATTGATGAGCACCTGATGTAGCTGTTCGGCCGGCAGAATGTAGTCGGCCACGTCGCTCTGCAGGGCGCTGCGTGGCATGTCCTGAAAGCCAGCCTCTTCCGGCTCCTGGACCATCACCATGCCGCCCCGCTCCTTAATCTCGCGGATGCCCTTGGTGCCGTCCTGGCCCGTGCCGGACAGGATGATGGCGACGGCGTTTTCCCGCTGATCCATTGACAGCGACCGGAAGAAGCCGTCGATCGGCATGCGATCGCCGCGGGGCTCGATCGGCTCGTGCACCGCCAGCGTGCCTTCGTGAATCTCGAGGAACTTGCCCGGCGGCAGGATGTAAAGGGTATCGGCCGCCACCTTCATTCCAGGGGCGATCTCGACGACGGTCAGCGGCGTGTCCTTCCGCAAACGCTCGGCCAGCGGGCTCGTGACGTCGACCGGCAAATGTTGGACGACCACGTAGCAGATGCCGGCTCCCAGCCGGGCTCCGCCGAAGAATTTGCTGAGCGCTTGAATGCCACCCGCCGACGCACCGATGCCGACCACGGCACAAGGCTGGTGGTTGCCCGGCGACTGCTGATCTGGCTGAACGCCCGGAAGCGGCTTCGTCACGGCAGTACTTAACGGTCTGCTATTGATGATCTGTCGGGCCAAAACGAACCGCCGTGGCCAAATGGAATAGCCCTGGAAGGTCGACTCGGCCAGCAAGGAGGGGTCAAGTTACTCGTGCGCGTTGCGCCGCGTCAAACTGCCCGGACGCGGCTGTTTTCCGCGCGCAAAACTACCATGGGAAGAAGGATCGCACTTCCCGTGCCAATGGGTTTGCAGGCCGACTTTGCGTGCGAGAGCCGCATGAATTCCGCAAGGACGCGAGAGGCGATCGCTCGTCGCTGGCGTACCGCGAACCCGATTGTTCGCGCATCGTCCAAGGGGCGTTCTCAGTCGGTCACTGCTTGGACTTTATTCTCGCGGCGGACCACAATGGATACCTGCGGTCCGCCCGCAGATTTTTTCGCGTCCCATTGCCGACCCGAGCAAGTCTCGGCCAGATTGGGCGCGTCGATTCACCATCCGCACGTGCCGTCCCCCCCTTTGGTCGGAGTGAGAAGAAAATGCAGCGCAGCGTTCCCCCTCGCTTAACTTTCCCACGTGTTTTACTGGCCGTGGCGGCCGCTTGGGCCGTGTGCCTGACCGCGCCGCATGTCGTGCAGTCAGCCGAGCCCGGCGTCGAATTGCTCTTTGACGGCGAATCGCTCAAGGGCTGGACGGGCAATCCGGAGTTCTGGAAGGTTGACGATGGCACGATCGTCGGCGAAACGACGGTCGAACACCCGACGAAGGGCAACACCTTCCTGCTCAAGGAAGGTTTTAACACCAAGGACTTCGACCTGACGCTCGAGTACAAGATTGGCTCCGGCGTGAAGCCGCCGCCGGCCTTCCAGCCCAACTCGGGAATCCAATACCGCAGCTTCGAGGCGCCCGGCAAGAAGTGGGTTGTTTACGGCTATCAGGCCGACATCGACGCCGGCAATACCTACTCGGGCTCGATCTACGGCGAAGGCTTCCGCGGCATGCTCGCCGCTCGCGGGCAAAAGACGATCATTGGCGACGATCACAAGGCGAAGGTCGTCGGCACTCTCGGTGAGGGCAGCGACATTCAGTCGCACATCAAGAAGGACGACTGGAACACCTACCAGATCACGGTCCGCGGCTTCCACTTCGAGCAGCGGATCAACGGCGTGTTGACGGCCGTCTGCGACGACGAAGACAAGACGATGCGCCGATCCGAAGGCATCTTGGCGCTGCAGCTGCACGCCGGTGTGCCGATGAAGGTGCAGTTCCGCAACATCAAGTACCGCGAGCTCAAGCCGGAAGGCTCGACCTCGAACGAGCCGAATGGCAAGCAGAAAAAGATCGTCTTCATCGCGGGTCATCGGAGCCACGGCTATGCCGAGCACGAACATCGCGCCGGCTCGCTGCTCCTGGCAAAGGCCCTCAACGAGAACGTCCCCCAGGTGCACGCCGTGGTCGTCGAGAACGGCTGGCCCAAGGACGCGAGCATCTTGAATGATGCCGACTGCATCGTAGTCTATGCCGACGGCGGCGAAGGTCACCCGCTCGTCAAGCACCTGGCCGAATTTGACAAACTGATGAAGCGCGGCGTCGGCCTCGTCTGCATTCACTACGCGGTCGAGGTTCCCAACGGCGGCGCGGGTGAAGCGATGGAAGAATGGACCGGCGGTTATTTCTCACCGAACTGGTCCGTGAACCCGCACTGGACGGCCACTTATAAGTCACTGCCGCAGCATCCGGTCACGCGGGGCGTGCATCCGTTCAAGATCAACGACGAGTGGTACTACCACATGCGGTTTCTGCCGCAAGGGGATGTGACGCCTATCCTCACCGACCTTCCCCCGAAGAGCAGCGTCGGCAAGGACGGCACGCACAGCGGCAACCCGGCCGTCCGCGCGGCGATCGCCAAAGGCGAGCCGCAAACGATGGCCTGGGCCCGCGAGCGACCGGACGGGGGACGGGGCTTCGGCCTCAGCGGCGGCCACGTGCACTGGAACTGGGGTAACGACAACTTCCGCAAGCTCGTGCTGAACGCCATCGTCTGGGCCGCGCACGTCGACGTGCCGCAGGACGGCGTGCCGTCCCACCCGCTCACGCTGAAAGAGCTCGAGGCCAACCAGGACAAGCCGCAACCGGCCGATTTCAACCCGGCTCGCATTCAGGCGCTGTTGGACCAGTGGCGTGCGGAGAGCGGCTCGTGAAGGGGACGGAAGAATCGGCCTGGCGAGCCTGGGGCGTCAGCCCCAGGGTGCTTTACATTTCCGAACTCGCTTGGGCACCCGATGCACCCGCCAGCTTACGCTGGCGGCTCGCCTGCGCGTTGTGCGCGATGGTGCTCGTGGCACTCAGCCAAGTGCCGCTCTTTGCCCAGGACGAGCACCCACCATCGCAGGCCCTAGCCGGGCTCGACGTCGGCCCCGGGTTGGAGGCCACGCTCTTTGCCTCTGAGCCGATGATGCTCAGCCCCACCAATATTGACGTCGATGCCCGCGGCCGCGTGTGGGTCTGCGAGGTCGTCAACTATCGCCATCGCAACGGCGAGCGCCCCGAGGGCGATCGCATCCTGATCCTGGAAGACACCGACGGCGACGGCAAAGCCGACAAGTCGACCGTCTTCTACCAGGGACGCGATATCGACTCGGCCATGGGCATCTGCGTGCTCGGCAATCGGGTCATCGTCTCCGTTTCGCCCAACATCTTCGTCTTCACCGACACCGACGGCGACGGCAAGGCCGACAAGAAGGAAGTCCTCTTCACGAAGACGGGCATTCCGCAGCACGACCACACGGCACACAAATTCGTCTTCGGCCCCGACGGCCGGCTGTACTGGAACTTCGGCAACGAAGGCCACTCGGTCCACGATCGCGACGGCAACGTTGTGAAGGATATTTTCGGTCGCCCGGTCGTCGACAAAGGGCAGCCTTTTCACGGCGGCATGGCATTTCGTTGCGAGCTCGACGGCAGCCGGTTCGAAGTGCTCGCCGACAACTTCCGCAACAACTACGAACTGGCCGTCGATTCCTTCGGCGGCTTGTGGCAGTCGGACAACGACGACGACGGCAACCGGGCCGTCCGCATCAACTATCTGCTCGAATATGGCAACTACGGTTATCGCGACCAGATGACCGGGGCCGGCTGGCAAACGCCGCGGACCAATCTTGAAGCCACCATCCCCGAGCAGCACTGGCACCAGAACGATCCGGGCGTCGTCCCCAACTTGCTCGTGACGGGCGCCGGCTCGCCGACGGGCATCGTCGCGTACGAGGGGACGCTGCTGCCGACGCGGTTCCAGGGACAGGTGATTCACGCCGACGCCGGGCCGAGTGTCGTGCGTTCCTACGGGATTGTTCCGGATGGAGCCGGCTACCGCTCGACGGCGACCGTCAATTTATTATCGGGAGCCCGCGATCACTGGTTCCGTCCGTCGGATGTCTGCGTCGCGCCGGACGGCTCGTTGATGGTGGCCGACTGGTACGATCCGGGCGTCGGCGGACACCACATGGGCGACATCAAGCGAGGCCGCATCTATCGCCTGGCGCCGCCGAAGACGCCCTATCGCGTCCCCTCGCACGACTTCAATTCAGTTTCCGGTGCAATCGAAGCGCTCGGCAGTCCCAACCTGGCGACGCGTTATGTGGCTTGGACCGCTCTGCGCTCACGCGGCGCGCAGGCGGAGGCAGAGCTTGCTCGAGCGTTCGAGAAATCTGGCAAAGCCACTCAGCGGGCGCGGGCCCTGTGGCTGCTCGCGATGCTGGACGAACGCGGCAGTGACTACATCGCACGCGCCTCGAAAGATTCCGATCCCAACATCCGGGTAACCGCCCTGCGGGCTGCGCGGCGTGTCGGTCACGGAAGTCTAGGAACGATCCGAACGTTGGTACACGACGCCTCGCCCGTCGTCCGTCGCGAATGTGCGATTGCCCTGCGCAACGTGGGGAACGTGGAACGCGCACAACTTTGGACGGAACTCGCACTGGCACATGATGGTCGCGACCGCTGGTATCTCGAAGCTCTCGGAATTGGCGCCGACGGCGATTGGGACGCGTGTTTGGCACGTTGGCAAGACGCTTCGTTAGCGCGAAGCTGGGCTGCCGCGGCTGCCGCCACGAAGGAACCCGGCAAACACGTGAGTGACACCGCAGCCGAGGTGGCCCGACAGAAGGCAGTTCGAGACATTGTGTGGCGCTCGCGCGGCCATCGAACGCCGGAGATTTTGGAAGAGCTTCTATTGTCAAAAACGACGCCCCACGAGGAACTGCCTCGCTTGTTGCGGGCGTTCGATTTTCAGCCTGCCCCGGACAGACAGCAGTCGCTCTTGCGACTCGCATTTGGAGACGCTCGTCCCGGCGAGGTTGGTGCGTCGCAGATGATCCGCACGGAAGCGATCTCGCGATTGGATCGCAAAGACGTGCTGGACGACCCCAGGCATGCCGAGGCGCTCACCGCTCTGGTCAGCTCGCTCAGCGGGACGCCGCGACTCGTGGACTTAATGGAGCGATTTTGGCTCCCGCGTTACGCGCCGGAAGTGTTGGCCGTCGCTCAAGCAAACTCTCAAGACAGCCTCGGCGTTCGGGCGATGCGCCTGCTGCTGGATGCGGCAGACAAGTCCGATCTCGAGGATGCCCTGAAGAGTCGCGATCCAAAAGTCGTCCACGACACAATTGCCGCACTGGCCAGCTCCGCCGATCCACGCTCCGGCAAATTTTTGTGGCCCATTGTCGACGACACGAAGCGTCCACTCGAAGTCCGCCGGCAAGCGGTTGGAGCGGCCGCCCAGAGTCGTCGTGGCGCTGTCGAAGCTCTGGAACGAGCCGAGCACGGCCGACTCGACGCCTCGCTCCGCGAAGCCGCCTCTGCCGCGGCTTACGCCTCCTCATCTGAGGCAATTCGCGCCCGAGCCGCGAAGGTCTTCCCGTTGCCGCCGTCGGCCGACGCGCGGCCCTTGCCGCCCGTCCGCCAACTAATCCGGCGTCGAGGCGACGTGCGCCAGGGCGAGATCGTGTTTGCGACCATCGGCACCTGTGCGAAGTGCCACGTCGTGAATGGCCAGGGGCGGGACGTCGGCCCCAATCTCTCCGAAATCGGTGCTAAGCTCAGCCGGCCGGCGATCTACGAATCGATCCTGTTCCCGAGCGCCGCGATCAGCCATAATTTTGCGGCTTACACGGTCGTGCTCACCAACGGCAACGTCGTGACGGGACTGCTGGTCAGCCGCACGGCCGATTCCATCGCCGTCAAAGGCAACGACGCGATCACTCGCACCTATAAGATGTCGGAAGTCGACGAGATCAAGGAACAAAGCGTCTCGCTGATGCCGGCCGATCTCCAAAAAGCAATGACGGCCGACGACCTGGTGAACGTCGTCGAATACCTGACGACGCTCAAGCCGCAGACGCAAAAAGCGATTTCCGCTCGTTTAAACGGGCAACCGAAGAAACACGAATGACGACGGAATGCCGCGCCCCGTTCCGCCGTGCTAGTTTGGACAACTGAATGCGAACGATTTTAGTCACCGGCGGTGCCGGCTTTGTCGGCAGCCATCTTTGCGACCGGTTGATCGAGCGGGGCGACAATGTGCTCTGCCTCGACAACTTCTTCACGGGCAGCCGCAACAACGTCGAGCAGCTGATTTCGCGGCCGCACTTCGAGCTGATCCGCCACGACATCGTTCGCCCGGTGTTCCTGGAGGTCGACCAGGTCTATAACCTCGCCTGCCCCGCTTCGCCCGAGGCGTACCAGTCCAATCCGATCAAGACGATCAAGACGTCGACGGTCGGCATGGTGAACGTGCTGGGGCTCGCCAAGCGGTGCTCGGCCCGCATCCTGCACGCCTCGACCTCGGAAGTTTACGGCGACCCCCAGGTCCACCCGCAGACGGAGGACTACTGGGGCCACGTGAATCCGATCGGCCCGCGAAGCTGCTACGACGAGGGGAAGCGTGTCGCCGAGTCGCTGTGCGTCAACTATCACCTGGCCCATCGAGTCCAGGTGCGGATCGTCCGCATCTTTAATACGTACGGCCCGCGGATGGCCCGCGACGACGGCCGCGTGATCTCCAACTTCATCGTGCAGGCGCTCCGCGGCGAAGCGCTCACGATTTACGGCGACGGCCGGCAGACCCGCTCCTTCTGCTATGTCGAGGACCTGGTGGAGGGACTGATCCGCATGATGGATCAAAATGAAACGACCGGCCCGGTCAACCTGGGCAACCCGGTCGAGACATCGATGCTCGAGCTGGCCCAGACCGTGCTGCGGCTGACCGGATCGAAGTCGGAGCTGAAATTCATGCCGCTGCCGCAGGACGATCCGAAGCAGCGCTGCCCCGACATCAGCCGGGCCAAGAAGGTGCTGGGCTGGGCGCCGCGCGTCTCCCTCGAGAGCGGGCTGACGAAAACGATCGCGTATTACCGGGCCCTGCTCGAGAAAGATCCCCAGCCATGAACGTGCCGACCGAGGGCTCCGCGCCTCTTCGAAAGGGCATCATTCTGGCGGGCGGAGCGGGCACGCGCCTGCACCCGGCCACGCGCGTCGTCAGCAAGCAGCTCTTGCCCGTTTACGACAAGCCGATGATCTTTTATCCGCTGTCCACGCTGATGCTGGCGGGGATGCGGCAAATTCTGATCATCAGCACGCCCGTCGACTTGCCCATGTTCGAGCGGCTGTTGGGCGACGGCTCGCAGTGGGGACTGGAGCTGTCGTACGCCGAGCAGCCGAATCCCGGGGGGCTGGCGCAAGCTTTTCTGATTGGCGAGAAGTTTCTCGCGAGCGACCTGTCCTGTCTGGTGCTCGGCGACAACATCTTTTACGGCGAGAACTTGAGCAACAACCTCCGCCGCGCGGCCGAGCGGACTTCGGGCGCGACGGTTTTTGCCTACCACGTCGCCGATCCCGAGCGTTACGGCGTGGTCGTGCTTGACGCTGACGGCCGCCCCGTCGACATCGAGGAGAAGCCCAAGCAGCCCCGCTCCAGCTACGCGGTGACCGGTCTCTACTTCTATGACCGGGACGTCTGCGAGATCGCCAAATCGCTCAAGCCGTCGCCGCGGGGCGAGTTGGAGATCACCGATCTCAACCGCCGCTATCTCGAAGCGGGCCGGCTCACGGTGGAGATCTTTGGCCGCGGCACGGCCTGGCTCGACACGGGCACGCACGAGTCGCTCTTGGAAGCGGGCACTTTCGTGCACGTGCTCGAGGCGCGACAGGGGCTCAAGGTTTCCTGTCTGGAAGAGATTGCGTATCGCATGGGTTACATCGGCAAGGATGAGGTCCGCCGTCTTGCCGAGCCGATGCGCAATAACAGCTACGGGCGCTATCTCCTGAGGCTGATCGAGGCCCAGGATCCGCATATCTGAAAACTCTTCCCAGTCTTCTGTCCCCCCGCGCATCCTCTCCACCATTGCGCGCGGCTGGCCCTCCCGGCAGACCTGTCGGCGTCAAGGTCGCATCCATTTTTCGCACGCGGCACGCCCGAAAAAACCGGCCCTCGGTTTGACGTAACCGCCTTGCGAATTAATGGTTTGTGCGACTAAAGCGGTCGTTCGAATGCCGCCGATAGATTGGTCCAGTCCTTCAAAGACCGAGAGTGAAGGACGTACCTCATGTACCGCCTGGAAGTGCGGCTCGGGTGGGGAACCTGAGCCCAAACAGGGGGCCAATGAAGGCTCTCCCTGCGTGGTTAAAAACGTTTTGTCGTCTCAGCGGCGCGACTGCGGTCGGTAACTCGGAATTAGCGACGCGCGTCGCCGGGCGGCCTCGATCTCCGAACCAGATCCGAGGCCACGAGTGCCCACGAACAAAATTTTTGCCGGCACGTCGCCGACCGATGGAGACGGCCCACGAATCCGAATCCCAAGGGAAGGAGACTCTGCGTCATGAAATGGATGAGACTCTTAAGCGCCGTGGTCGCCACCTTCGGCCTGGCCACTGCCGCACAGGCCGACATGTTCGACCTGTTCCACAGCTGGAACCATGATGGCTGTGCGAAGGGCTGTGGGTGCACGAGCGCCTGTCAGCCCTGCTGCTGCAAGCCGGTAATCGTCAAGCCCTGTTGCCCGACGGTGCACTGCTACCAACGGCAATGTGCTTGTCAGAAACCGGCCTGCTGCAGCCGTTGCTGCGAGGCTCCCAAGTGCTGTGCTCCGGCTCCGGCCGCTTGCTGTGCCCCGGCTCCTTGTGCCGCGGCTCCGCACTGCTGCCCGGCTCCGGCCGCCGCTCCGGCTTGCTGTGCTCCGTCTCCGTGCGCTGCGGCTCCCCGCTGCTGCCCGGGTCCGGCCGCTGCTCCGGCTTGCTGCGCTCCGGCTGCGTGTGCCGCTGCTCCTCACTGCTGCCCCGCTCCGGCGACCTGCGGTTGCCCGGCTCCGTGTGCCGCTCCTCGGTGCTGTGAAGCGCCGAAGTGCTGCCCGGCTCCGGCCACCTGCGGCTGCCCGGCTCCGTGTGCCGCTCCTCGGTGCTGCGAAGCGCCGAAGTGCTGCCCGGCTCCGGCGAGCTGTGGTTGCCCCGCTCCGTCGTCTCACTGCTGCCCGGCTCCGGCCACGTGCTGTGCTCCGGCGACTTGTGCGCCGAAGTACTGTGCTCCGGCTCCGGCCAGCTGCTGCGTGCCGGCCGCTCCGGCCTGCAACACGTGCAATAGCTGCAACTCCTGCAACAGCTACCCGCACGGCCTGTTCGACATCTTCCATCACAGCAAGGGCGTTTGCTACCAGACGTCGTGCACCACGACCAAGGTTTGCTGCGCCGACCCCTGCGAAGTTGCTGACCTGATCTACAAGTCGCAGACGGCCTGCTACGGCAAGCAGCGCGCTCACGCCATCCACAAGCTGGGCTCGTATGACTGCCAGTGCAATCCGGAAATCTTGTGCGCGATGGTCTACGGTTTGAATGACGCCGACGAGCACGTTCGTCGTGAGTCGGCTGAAACGATTGGTCACTCGCTGAAGAAGAACCCCTGCTGCTGCAGCCGCGAAGTCGTGGCGGCCCTGACCTGTGCGTTGGCGGACTGCGATCGTAGCGTCCGTCGGCACGCGGAGAAGGCTCTGAAGCAGTGCGGTTACGACGTGGTCGACGGCAACTGCTGCAAACCGGGCTGCACGGGTCCGGTCGGTGGTTGTGCTTCGACGTCGCAGCCGATGGCTCCGATGCCGACCCCGGCGCCCCAGATGGCTCCGGCCCCGGCTCCTGCCCCGGCGACGGCGCCGGCCCCGGCTCCTCCGGAAGACTCGAAGGCCTACTTCCCTTCGCGCCTTCGCGATCAGCAGGGCTAGTTCGATAGCCCGCTCGACTCGTTCGGAATGATTGACCGCCTCGAGCTGAATGGACTGAACGAGAAGAGTTGTTGATAGCCAAGCGGCCCTCGGAAGCAATTCCGAGGGCCGCTTTCTTTTTGCGCGGCCGGATGCGATCGCGTTCCCGTGAGCGGCCATGCCCACGCCGAGCCGTGACGACGTCCGGGAGTTCGCTGCGATCCAAGAGCCAACGCTCACGCTTCGGGTTGGTTGTCGCATTCACTAACCGGAAGCGTCAACGAGGGCCAGCGCCGCAACGACGCCCGCTGCGAACAGAAACTCTTTCGCCCCTCGCGGCCCCTGTCGGGGCTTCGGAGATTTTCAACGCGACGCGTTACCCAGCGTTGAAACGCTGGGCTATTTTCTGACGCCCCTGGGAGGGGCTTGAATTCGGAATCGCTGCGGCAGTCCCCCTCGCCCACGACGGGGACCGTCAATCCCGGATTCCAAGAAAACTGATCTTGGACGGATCTGGTTTTTGTGGCTGAATGGAGCGAGCGGACATTTTGCGCGCCAAGGTGCAGTGCAGCGGAATGGTCTAGGTGGAAACACGGGGGGTTGGGTCACGAATTTATTCTCAGATAGGTGACCCACGAAATTCGTGACCCACTGCCGATCGCAGGTCGGGACGGGACTCGGGGAAGTCCAAAGTCCAATGTCCAAGGTCGAAGATCAGAGGCTCGCGATCCTGACTTTGGACCCGGGGACTTTGGACCAACGCCCGGGACGGGACACGTTGTTTCACCGAGAAAACGCCGAAGAAATTGGCCTCACC
>Ga0210390_10000938_pt1 | contig 29375 bp, 21 predicted proteins | sample IncBWH11OmetaG_FD_161050 | JGI IMG/M metagenome (GOLD analysis project Ga0210390, IMG submission 161050) | Forest soil microbial communities from Barre Woods Harvard Forest LTER site, Petersham, Massachusetts, United States - Inc-BW-H-11-O ...
ATTGCACCACAGGCCCCCAGCAACCCAGCTTCACAATGCACAGAGGTGATCCGTATTCTTCAGCGAACTGAGCTTGCTCGTAGAAGCCGCCGCGGTCGCAGCCTTCGTGCACGGTGTTGCCAAAAATCCAGGTTGGCCGCAGCGCGTCGTCGAGGGGAATCATGGGCGCGCGTCCGGATGCCATGTAGAGCAAATACAGAAGCGTCTCCATGAAATTATCGGGCTGTACGGGACAGCCAGGGACGCACACGATGGGAATCCCAGCTTTCGACTTCCATTGCCAGCCCAGATAGTCGGGAAGCCCCATGCACCCCGTCGGGTTGCCTTCCATAGCGTGAATACCGCCGTAAGTGGAGCACGTCCCCGCCGCCACTACCGCCCACGCCTTGGGCGCGAGACGATCGATCCATTCGCAAGTGGTGATCGGTTGCCCGGTCTTCGCGTCCGTGCCCAGCGAAGCCCAATAGCCTTCTTCCTTATTGTGTTCGTTCGGAACGGACCCTTCGACCACGAGAATGAAATTGCCGATCGCTCCGTCCGCGGCTTGATAAAAGGGCTTCAGAAAATCGTCGCCATTGGTTGCGGCAAGAAAGGGATTGTGCAGATTCACTTTCGGAATCCAGGGTAGAGCGCCGAGCACAACTTCTTCGATGCTGGGCTGGGTAGCGGCGGTCATGGCGATGGTGTCGCCGTCACAGCCGAGGCCGGCGGTGATCCAGAGGACTTCGATTTCCTTGATCACGCCGTTGGCCTGCTTGTCCATTTCTCACACTCCGCGAGCCGCAGCTTCCGAGGAAGAAGCATCGAACGAATCGCGGCAAGCAATCCGCCTGAGTAACGCGGACCAGAGTTCATCGATCACGTTCACGGCGGCTATTCTACAACTACTTCACTGCCGAACGCAGAATGAAAATGAGCAGTCCGGGACGTGCGATCCTCGCGCTCGTAGAACGGTACCCGGGACCGGAATTGAACCGGTACGTCTCTTTCCAGACCCGGGATTTTAAGTTCTCTGTCATCTATTAACCCAACTCTTCTAAGCCTAATGGGGACATACGCCTACAGAGAGTTGGATCTGGCTGGCCATCTTCTTTACTTCCTGAATCACCTCGTGAAGCTCTCGCCCCAGGGCAGCGTCGAAGATACCAAACGATGAACTTGCGAGCAGGGCTTCTTAGGGTATCGAGCAAGTCCAACTAGACACTGTGAAAAACGAGATGAGCGCTTACGAATGCGGGGCGAGGATGATGTTCGAGATCAGTCTTGCTCTGGCGCAGCAACGGATCAGCTTCGGAATGCTTGTCCAACGCTGACAAACATTCTCCGAGTGCTCCCTCGGCTTCGCCCACCTGCCAGCGCACAAGTGGAAAAGGGCTTCCGAGTGCGGACTTAAGCGCCTGCCGCAGAATCGGCTCGGCTTCTGCGGCGCGGCCTTGCGCGGTGAGCGATTCGCCGAGGCGCACTTGCGCAATCATGATCGCGGGATGGCCTGGTCTCAATTTCTTCTCGCGAATGCTCAAAGCTTGCCGGAGCAAAGGTTCAGCGTCGGCGCTGTGATCTTCGAACATCTTGGCTTCGGCGAGTGCGATCAATGAAGAGGCCACTTGCGGGTGATCGTCCCCTCCGAGCTTTCGCGCCAAGGCTAGGACATCGGTGAATTCGGCATCCGCTCCCGCGTAGTCGCGCTCGTCGAACTTGAGCTGGCCAAGGTTCATACGTACTTTCGCAGCCTGCCAGCTCTCGGGACCACGGAGTTCGACCATCTTCTCCAAGGCTTCGCTGTAAAATGCCGCAGCGCCCGCGTAATCACGTTTCTCTTGCAAGTAGTGTCCCCAGTTGTTTTTTGCCGTGGCAATGCGGTCGCTTTTGCTGCCCAGCTTGCTGGTAATTTCCAGGTTCTCGCTCAGGAATGGTCCCGCGTCTTCCCAGTTTCCTTCCTCGAGAAGAATCCAACCCAGGTTGTTCAGCGAATATCCGATGTCGGGGTGACCGGGGTCGATCTTGCGTCGCAGCGCAAGCACTTGGCGCTCGCCCTTTTCTGCATCCAACAAGTCCCCGCTGTCGATCAGGGAAGCGGCGAGATTATGCATCGTCGTGAGATAGTCGGGTGTATCAGTGCCTTGCGTTTGACGATAAATCTCTGCTGTTTCTTGCAGAAGAGCAGCCGCTTCTGGGTAGTTGCCTGCGCGCGTGGCGATCTCGGCGAGATAGCCACGCGTTACCGCCCCGCGGGGATCGTTAGCTTTGCGGAAGATGATGAGTGCCCGCCGAAGCGCGGATTCGGCCTCACGCTCGCGATTTTCCCGGATCAAACAGTCGCCCAAGTCGGTCAGGGTTTCTGCGACGGCGGGATCGTCAGGACCGAGCTTCTTTTCGCGCACCGCCAGCGTCGAGCGCAACAACTTCTCCGCGTCGGCGTACTCTGACTTCATACGATGTGCTGACGCTAGATCTTCTGCCGCTTCGGCAGTCCGCAAATCGTCGTCGCCGAATAATCCCTTGCGCAGGTCGTAGGCGCGTTGCTGTAGTGGCTTCGCCTGATCAAAGAGGCCGAGAAAGTAATAGGAGCGGCCGATGCTCGCGAGCATTGCGGCTTGAGCCTCGGATTGGCCGGACAGTTCGCGATCCACGCGTTGCAGTCCGGCATCCAGCAAATCACGCGCCATGACTTGCTTTCCGCGCGCTTGCAACGGAGTGGATGCTTCAAAAATGCTGGATAGAAACTTGGATTCCGTTTCTGCAATAGCTTGTTGACTGCGAGCGCGTTTTGTCAGAAGGGCCATGCCGATGACAAATCCCACCAGAACCACCACCGCCAGTGCAGCGAAGCCTACAGCGGCTCGGTTGCGTCGGATGAATTTGCTTGAGCGGTAGCCCAGCGTCGCCGTTTTCGCGCGCACCGGATATCCGCTGAGGTACGCGTTGATGTCGTCAGCGAACTCGCGTACCGACCGATAGCGCTGCGTTGGTTCCTTGCGCATCGCCATCAGGACAATGTTGTCGAGCTCGGCGCCGATTTTTTCTGCTTCGGAGGCGGCAGATCCCTCCGACTTTGCCGCCCGCGTGCTGGGAGCCTCCGGATCGCGCTCGCAAATCACGCGATACAGCTCAACCGGAGTTGTTGTTTCCAGGTTAAACGGTCGCGACCCGGCCAGCAGTTCGTAGAGCAGCACGCCGAGAGCATAGACGTCAGTGGCAGTAGTCACAACACCGCCTGTGATTTGCTCGGGACTGGCGTACTCGGGAGTCATCAACCGTTCCGCTGTCCGGGTTTGTGCCGCAGTCCCTTGCTCCGCGTCCACCAGTTTAGCAATGCCGAAGTCCAACAGCTTCGGCTGGCCCTCCTTCGTCACCAGAATATTGGCGGGCTTGATGTCGCGGTGAACCACAAGATGTTTGTGCGCATACTCGACGGCAGCGCAGACAGTGATAAACAGCCGCAGGCGCTGTTCGATGTTCAATTGGTTCCGGCGGCAGTATTCGTGAATAGGGATGCCGTCGACGTATTCCATTGCCAGGAACGGCAATCCGCTCGGAGTCACTCCTCCGTCGAGAAGGCGAGAGATATTGGGATGGTCGAGATCGGCCAGAATCTGGCGCTCGCTGCGGAAGCGCAGCAGCATCGCCGTGGTTTGAGCGAAACCCGCCTGCAGCAGTTTGATTGCGACTTGTTTGCTGTACTGATCGTCGGCACGGGCGGCGAGATACACCTTGCCCATCCCACCTTCGCCGATTACCTTCAGCAGTTGATAGGCCTGGATACGGCTGCCGGGGCCCTCGCTGTCTTCGGCGAGTTGCTGCGCCACTTTGTGCAGCGGTTGTTCGATAAAGCCCACGCTCTTGTCGACCGACGCCAGGAGCGAGTCGACTTCGCGGCGCAGATCCGGATCGCCGGCGCACGCACTCTCGAGGAACGCTGGCCTTTCCTCGGCGCGAAGATCAAGAGCATCATTCAGTATGGACTCGACACGCCTCCAGGAATCAAACGCTGGCGTGTTCATGCTGACCCTGCGCCCTCGGGGCGAAGTTCTCGATGCAGCCACGCCTTGGCCACTCTCAGTTCGCGGTGAACGGTTTTGTCAGAGATATTGAGCACCGCCGCGATCTCCTCAAGCGTCATCCCGCCGAAAAATGTGAGCTCGACGATTTGACTCTTCCGGGCATCGGTTGTGGCCAGTCGCTTCAGAGCCTCGTCCAGGCTCATGACCTCCGAAGATGCTTGCGGGCCGACGACGACTGCTTCATCAAGCGGGATCTTCTCCGCGTCTCCGCCACGTTTCTGCCGCCGGTTGGTTTTTGCGTGGTCAACCAGAATATGCCGGAGCACGGTCGCTGCCACGGCGTAGAAATGGACACGGTTCTGCCAAGGGGTTTCTGAGCCAACTAACTTGAGGTAGGCTTCGTGGACTAACTCGGTTGCACGCAGGGTGTGGTTCGGACGCTCACCTCTCAAGGAATGAGCGGCGAGCTTGCGCAGTTGCGCATACACGATCGGCATCAACTGGTCGAGCGCTTCCTTGTTTCCCTCGCCCCATTGCTGGAGCAGAATCGTGACCGGTGCCGCCGAGGACATAAGGTTGATTCGCCCTCACTTCTCGAAAACGGCATTGTGGCCGCTTTTCGTGCACAAATTGTACCGCAGGAGGGAAAATCGCCAGATAAGAATCTGCAGGGAGGCCGAAAGCGACTACTCGCGGAAATGGACTTCTGCCATTCAGAAGATGCACGCGAAAGAAAAAACGGCGGGTAGGCTCCACCCGCCGCTGGAAGAGATGGTACCAAACTACTTGATCGTTGTCAGAAGGACGCCCTTGGTGCTGTAGACCTGGATCTCATTACCCTGAAAATTGGCGATGTAGACGCGACCGCGCGCGTTGTCGACCACCATTCCCCGGGAAATGAAAGCCACGTTCTTGAAAAGCGTCGACGTTTTGGTGGTGGAGTTGTAATAGCCGACGGTACCGTCGAGGTTGGCGCAGTAAATGTTTCCCGATCCGTCAAATGCCACGGCGGATCCTGTGGTGCCGGAGACTGGATTTTCGGTGTTGCCGACCAGAAAGAAGATGTCCAGACGCGAGGGCTCAAAACCCTGATCGGTACCAAGCGCCCAGATTGCTCCGCGGGTCGCGATTCCGGACACGGTGGTAACTCCAAGCGAGCTGGCATTGACACTCTGGATCAGTTGGTTGTCGAGCGGGAGCGAAATCAGGGTGACATTCTGGAAGCTGTTGTTGACGAACAAATCGCCCACGCCATCAATTGCTATCGCGACCGGGCCGCCGATGCCGTTGGCGCTTGTAAGCTGCTGCAGTAGCTTGTGCGCTGGCGAATACTCGTTGACGGTGTTGTAGCTTTCGTCCGAAACGTACAAGTTGTTGTTGATGTCGAACGCGACGCCAGTGGGCGCACGGAGTGCGTTGGTGATGGTTTTCGCAGGAAGTTGCTGATAGCTCGGGTTATAGACGAGGACCTGTCCGACCTGGAAGTTGGCGACGTACAGGTTGCCTTTTGAGTCCAGGGCAAGTCCGAAGGGTTCAGCCAGCGGTTGAGTGGCGGCAACGCTGACAGCTGCGAAAAGGAACAGGCTCATCAGCACGGATGCGATAGTGCGAGCGAACATCGAATGTATTGCTTTCATGGTGGTTCTCCTTATTTATGTGTTCTTGAACTTTCCAAGTTCGTGAGATTGCGGGCGTGATCGACTCGTTCGTCACTCGATTTCGCCTGCTCACTTTCATAAGCGACACCGCGCGGCGAAAGTGGACACGCGGCCGGAACTTTTCAGGTGTGTTCTCCAATTCTTTTCTCGTCCACCACTTCATGTCCAGATTCGCTAGGGGTTGTCGCTTATACGAGTGGAAGGCTTTTACGGGCGCGAACGAAGTCGCGAGGCGCTCACGTTGGCCAAATTCATAAAACTGGAGAAAACCATGTCGCGCCTTAAATCAACGATTTCGGCTCTTTTACTAGCCGCCTGCTCGGTTCTGCCGAGTGCGGCCCAACAATCCATCGTCGTACCTCCTTCAAACATCGTGGTACCGGCAGTTACCAAGTTCGCTGGCATATTAATGGATGGGAACGGCAAACCCATTTCCGGTATCACGGGCGTCACTTTCAGCCTCTATAAAGATGAGCAAGGTGGCGCCGCGCTTTGGATGGAGACTCAGAACGTCACCTCGGACAAGAACGGACATTATTCGGTCGTGCTCGGTTCGACTTCAGCCCGCGGCCTGCCCTCGGACCTCTTTGCCTCCGGTGAAGCGCGTTGGCTGGGTGTTCAGCCGGAAGGACAGAACGAAAGCCCACGCGTGCTGCTGGCAAGCGTGCCCTACGCGCTAAAAGCGGCGGACGCACAGACCCTCGGCGGAATGCCGGCATCAGCGTTTCTCAAAGCCAACGCTAATGGGAGCAAACTCTCATCGAACGGCCCTGCGAACCCGTCCTATACGGGCACTGGAAAAGCTCACTACATTCCACTCTGGCTAAGTCCAACCAAGCTGGGAGATTCAGAACTCTTCCAAAGCCCCTTGGGCAATCTAGGCCTTGGCACTACGACCCCGGCAGCCATGCTCGACGTAAACGGCGCGGCAGATTTCCGCAACACGCTGACGCTGTTTCCATCGGGAAGTTCACCGGCGCTGACGCTATCCGGAACGACTTTCGGAATCACGAACACTGGTGTCGTGAACTTCGTCTCCGGGCAAACGTTCCCCGGCACTGGCTCGATCAGCGGAGTAACCGCAGGCACGGGGCTTACCGGCGGCGGAACCAGCGGCAGCGTTACTCTAAACATCGACACCACCAAAGTTCCGGAACTGAGCACCGCAAACACGTTCACCAACAATCAGACGATCACTGGCAACTTCACCACGAGTGGAATCATCGCCGGCGGCACAGGGAGCTTCGGTGGTGCTGTGGCCGCCAGCGCCTTCGCGCTGCCCAGCACTACCGGTTCGGGCACAGGTATTCTGTCCATCGCGGGCTCGCCGTTCTTCCATGCGGCCGGAGGCACGTCCAATCTTTGGGTGGGAAACACCACCGGCAATTTCGCCACTACCGGCACCTTCAACACGGGAGTGGGATACGGTGCCGGAGGCGCCAACACCACCGGCACGCAGAACACATTCGTGGGATCTGTCGCCGGAGCGTCGACCACCACCGGATATGACAATACCGCAGTCGGAACTGGCGCCGGAAGAACCAATACCACCGGATTTTGGAATACTTTTTTGGGAATCGGAGCGGATGCTAATTCGGGCAATCTGAGCAATGCAACAGCGATAGGGTTTGCTGCCCGGGTAGGGGTGAGCAATGCTTTGGTGCTCGGAGGAACCGGATCGAGTGCCGTCAACGTAGGCATCGGTACCCCGACGCCGGTTGAACCCCTGACGGTCCAATCCGACGACAGCGGCAGTTCAAGGGGCACGCCGGCCCAGTTCCAGATCCAGGGCAGTTCCGACCCAACCAAACAACTGCTGATTGGCTACCTGTCAGACGGTGGGAGCGATGACGGCTATGGAGCGATCCAGGCGACTCATCAACACGTCACGAACACCTCACTTTCATTGAATCCGCTTGGCGGAAACGTCGGCATCGGCACGACCGCGCCCGGCGCCGGTCTCGACGTAAATGGAACCGCCAATTTCAGAGGCATCGTTTCATTTGCTTCCGGTCAAACCTTCCCAGGAGTCGGTACGATTACCGGAATCACTGCGGGGACTGACTTGACCGGGGGAGGAACCAGCGGCGGGGTCACCCTTAATCTCGACACGACCAAGGTTCCACAGCTGAACACGGCCAACGCTTTCATCGGCAATCAAAGTGTCATCGGCAATCTCACAAGCAGTGGAATCATCAGCGGCGGCATAGGCAGTTTCACTGGTGCTGTATCGGCCAGTGTTTTCGCCCTGCCCGCCACTGCCGGTTCAGGCGCGGGCGTTCTGTCCATCGGAGGCTCGCCGTTCTTCCACGCTGCTGGAGGCACCTCAAACACTTGGGTTGGTAACGCCGCTGGCAATTTCACCACTACAGGCACGCTAAACACTGGATTGGGAAACGGCGCCGGAACCCGCATCACCGCTGGAATGCAGGACACTTTTGTGGGAGTTTCCGCGGGCGGAAGCACCACGACTGGAGCGAACAACACCTTTCTGGGAACAGGCGCGGGAGGAACGAACACTACCGGGTCTGGCAATACCTTCGTAGGAGTTAACGCTGACGCTGTTTCGGGTAATCTCACCAACGCAACGGCCATAGGGATCTCCGCGCGGGTGGCGGCCAGCAACGCTTTGGTGCTGGGAGGAACCGGGGCATCCGCGGTCAACGTCGGAATCGGAACGCCAGCCCCGGTCGAACCCCTAACGGTCCAGGCAGATGACAACGGTGTTAACCGGGGTACGCCGGCGCAACTCCAGATACAGGGCAATTCAGACCCAACCAAACAACTGCTGATTGGCTACCTGTCAGACGGCGGGAGCGACGATGGCTATGGAGCGATCCAGGCTACTCATGACAACGTCAGAAACACTCCGTTGGTGCTCAATCCAGCGGGCGCTCCAGTTCTGATTGGCACCAAAACAAGCGTTGGTAACCCTCTGCAGGTGGGACAGGGTTTGGGATCGGCGCTGGCAGATGGCTGGGCGACTTACAGCTCACGGCGTTGGAAGACCAACATTCAGACGCTGCACGGTGCGCTCGATAAGGTCGAGGAGCTGCGCGGTGTTTCCTACGATCTGAAGTCAAACGGCAAACATGAAGTCGGCGTCATCGCGGAGGAAGTGGGCGCCGTGGTTCCGGAGATTGTGCAGTGGGAGAAGAACGGCAAGGACGCTGCGGGCGTGGACTACTCTCGCCTGACTGCGCTCCTGATCGAAGCCGTCAAAGAACAACAGACACAGATCAAGCAAGAGCGGGCGGAAATAGCGAAAACCCGGATCGAGCTTCGTCGCGCGCAAGCGTTGCTGCGAACTCAGGCCGTCGCCATGAAACAGCTGAAGGCCGAAATCGGAATCTCGCATTGGACTTCCACTGCGGCGAACACCTCCGTCCCTGATGTTCGAGGCGTTGCTGAGCACGGAGTCACCCGATAGAGCGGTCCTTACCTCGCCGTAGACTCGAAACGCAGCAAAACCGCGCCCCGGAAGTTCATACGATCTTCCGGGGCCAATTTTTCATCAACGCTCGCGGCCACTCCGTGCTGGTGTTCAGCGTTCTGACTTCCGGAGTTGGTTAGACAACGCTGGAGTGCTCTGGATCGGCAGCGCCGCCGGCAGCGCCTCGCTCGCTTCCGATCACATCGACGCACGCGACGCCGCCGAGCCATTACACCAACAGATATTCGGGGTCGTGGAAGACAGCAGTGGTTGCTTCTGGATCGCAACTTCCAATCACCTGTTGCGCGTGAAACGAGACCGACTGCTAGGATGCGGATCGAGCGCCGCCGATGTACGCGAGTACGGTCTGGCCGATGGCCCTTCTTGGCACGGAAGGAGTGAAGCGGCATCAAACCGTGGTTGTGGACCCCCTAGGGCGAACTTGGTTTCCCAGGATGCTATTGCCGAAGTTTCTTGGCCTCGCCCTCAGCAGGCCTTCATGTCGTCATTACCGGTCGTGAAGCCCGATAAAGCTGCCCGCCAAACGCTCCCAAACCCAGGCAAACCACGCCCAGCCGGACCAGTCCGCCAAGATACGGGATGAACCCAACGATGGTGAGGATCAACAGTCCCACCAGGAGTCCCAGCAACCAATCGCTCTTCGTGGCTCCGGATGGCTTCAGAAGTATTCGACCCAGGAAGGCTCCAACCCAAATTTTCGCCAAGTAGATCGCAGCCAAATACAGCGCGAGCAACATTAGCGAGAGCGGGAAGCCAACCAGCGTGATGGCTATGACGACCATGGCCACCGGCGCGCCCGCCAGGATCCCAATCCCCAGTCCCAGACTGAGCCAGCCTGAACCCACCAGCTGAGTCGTGGCCCGGAAGAAGCCGGGAAACAGAAGCATGCCGATCCATCCCACCAGTATGACGCCAGCCAACCAAACAGCTTGGTGAAAATAGAATCTGGGGCGCGTGAAGCTGCTCTCCCTCACCCTCACCTGGATGTCACGTTTGCCCCCAATGGTCGCGCCGTCGGCGATGTGCACCTCGTTCAACTGGCGCACGCGGGCGCTCAGGTTGCCGCCGACCCGCGCCGTGTTGGTCAGCGCTAAGCTACGACCGATCATCGTCAGATCGCGGCCGATACTGCCGCTCACGTCGGCACTGCCACTAGTCACAATGTTCACGCTGCGCTTCACCTCGCCCTCGAGGCTGGCGTCGCCAACGGCAACCACGATACCGTTACCCACGCGGCCACGGTCATCAATATGCAAGGATTGCACCGCGCCGTACATGCTGTGGCCCAATTGTCCTTCCATGTCGAGGGTGCGGGAAACGGTGTAGATGTGGCCTTCCACGGTTCCGCTGACCTCGGTCCTCTGGGCGAAACTGATCAGGTCGCCCTTCACCGTGCCGCGTACCTCCACGGTCCGGCCAAAAGTCAGCAAGTCTCCATTGATCACGCCATCCACGCGTACCACGTTAGCGGCGGCCACAAGACTGTCGTCCACAGTCTCGTTCGCCGCCACGGTGACGAAGTCGCCGTGACGCCGTTCCAGGGCAAAGCTGGGCAACGACAACCCCAGCAGGACGATCAGCAGGCGCAGGCCGGGGTAGTGTGGCCGCCCTCGGCGTCCGAGTAGCATTGCGCTGCCGCCCAACAGCAACAGCAAACAAATCCAACCCACGACCGCAGCATAATCCGCTAGCATGGCAGTACCTCCGTGTGCAAAGTAGTCAAAAAAGTGGAAGATCAGGTTGGTGCGGCCGTTTACGCTGAAAGGATTGAACCATTCCAGACCCGCCGGAACATCCAGCTCATTGAACCAACCGGAAATGACCGAACCTAGCGCCAGCACCGCGGCCAGGATCGCCAGGTCGCCCCACCCCCAGGACCAGCGCATAGGGGAGAAGCCCGCCGGGATGGCTGCTTCTTCCGGAAGCTCGTTGAGACTTTCGCTCAGTACGCGGTTTTCTGCGCGTAATGCATCGACTAGAGCCCGGCAGCGCTGGCACGTGCTCAGGTGGTCTCGCAGCCGCTGCGCTTCATCCGGCGCCAATTCGCCGTCCACGGCGAGGGCGCAGGTTTGTTCCGAATAACATTCCATGATCACTTGCTCCTATGGGGCAGCCGCCGGCGCAACTCCTGCTTTGCCCGAAATATCAGCGCCGCCACGTGGTTCCTTTCCAGGTCCAACTGCTGCGCGATTTCGTCATAGCTCAGCTCGCTGTAATAGCGCAGGACCAGCGGCACGCGATAATTGTCTGGCAGGCGTGCGATGGCGTCCCGTACCTTCGCCCTCTCTTCCTTGCTGATGACAGCACCCAGCGGCGAAGGCTCCGAACTGGGCGCGTCGATGGCCGCGGCTCCGTCATCAACTTCCACAATCACCCGCCGCCCCCGCTGCCGGCGCCGCAAGGTGTCAATGCATTGGTTGCCAGCCACCCGTAGCAGCCAACTGGGGAACGGTATCGAACGGTCGTAGCTCTCGATGAAGCGTTGCAGCTTGAGGAAGACTTCGCTGGTGGCATCCTCTGCGCTCTCCCGAGAGTCCAGCATGTAACGGCACAGTCCAAAGACACGCCGGACATAGCGGCGATAGATCTCCCCGAGAGCCCCGGCATCGTGACCACGTGCGCACTCAATCACGCTCTCCAAATCCATCCCCTCCATCTGCCTGGATCCGCTCTCGTGGGGCTGCGGTTCTTTCGCCATGTTCCTCTTGGCATCCATAAAGCAGTACGCTGCAGATCGGAGGATGTTACACACATTTTAGGGACTAGGGGAACTCAAGGTTGGACGCCTGGCCCGCTTCTTGAAAGGTTTGAGTTGCCCGCCGCAGTCAGGGGGAAAGCCTTAAACTAGATCCTTCCGGGATACCAGTTCCATGTCCTCGGGGGATAGACGGTCGAGATCACATTACACCGAGATACTATCCAAGGTCTCATCGCGGTTGCTAAATCCGAGAGAACCAAAAACAACACCAGAACACGACCGCTGTAATCGATTGTCGATGCTTCCAGAGACCAGCCACGAGCGTAGACTGGCACACACTTCGCCGCCTGCCAGAGTCAGACTGACGAAATCAGCGATTGCACGTTTTGAGGAGGTTTTGAGTGTAATGGGGATTTTACGTCAGTTACTGCATGAAGGATCGGTTCTCCCATGATGGGGCGACGATACCGCGCCCGCAGAGACCGGCAAATTTTTTGGGTAGTCTGGGGTGCGGCCCGATGCAACTCCATGGGCAAATCGCTGAGGTGACCTACGGGACGGATCATTCCGTTTAGGTCGGTAATTGTCACCCCGAGATTGTCGGAACGCTGAACGGTGCTCTCTCGAATGTTCCGACCGGGACGAGGACGGTTACGGCACGTTGAACTTCGAGACCGAACCAAGACTCGCAGTTTGACGGGGATAGCTGCAGGACGCGTGAAAATTCCTACACCCCCACCACTGAACTGGTTTTGACTTGGGCCGAGGTCCGCCCCCCCAGGCGCGGGGTCTCGCCCGTGCGCGGGGGCGCGTGCACGTCGAGCTTGCTCAGAGCAGGGAAAGAGCAAAGGAAAATGAGTCAAGGAAGGCCACGAAGTTCTGTCTCAAGCTGAACGATGTCATGCTCGTTGTATTCAGCATGGCGGCTCCCAGCGAGGGACAAAGCGGACTGATATTCTCTTCTTGCATCCTCAAAGCGATTGGCCACCGTCAGTGAGTGGGCAAGCTCTGCATGCGAAAGGAAGAAATCCGGCGACAATCCTACCGCCTTTCGCGCGGCATCCACTGCCTCCGCAACGTGCCCCTCCTCGGAAAGTGCTCTAGCGCGAGCAATCTGAGAGAGAGCGAACGCCAACGGCAGATCAAATCGTCCGCGAAACACCAAAACGGTACCAGCGATGTTTGCAACTGGCGGCATGTGCCTGAACCGAGCATAAGCATTCAGTTCCTCCGGTCCCAGGAGCTCCCAAGTACCTATAAGAAGAGTTCCTTCAACTTCTGATCCCGACATATCGTCATGCGACCCATAGGCAGCGCCGGGAAGGAATCTGCATCCTATTTGATAGTAGCCGGGAGGCGCAGAAAGGGGATATGCCAGCCAGCAGTCCTTCACGGCGTTCTTGTCCACGTAATTCTTAATGGCCTTGAGACTCTGTCCCCAGTCCACGTTAGAATCGCTGAGGACGCGGTATGTGCGTTTGGTTCCGCCGAACACTTCGTTGGAGTAGGGAATGTAATTTGGAAAGCTGCTTAGCGACGAGACAGCGTGAAGCACAATCAACGACCCGACGATGTATTTTCCGCCGCGATACTTGCACAATTCCCACGCCCCCGCGGAGGCAAGCACGATGAAAAACGGATATACAGGCAAAATATGTCGTATTCCTATGTTCAATCTTGCTGGAAGGCAAAGAATCAAGAACAACAGCGGCGGGATAGTTAGCATCGACAAACCCCTTCGCTGCTTACCTTGAGCAAGAATCAGTGCCAACGTACCCAAGAGTAGGAGAAACAAGAAGCCCAACGTCGACTTTACAAGAAGAACGGCTTGCCCTCACTCCCGCAACCGCATCTTGCCACCGAGTTCCTCTCCTCGCTAGTAGTTTCGTAACAGCCTCGCTTTTCGAGACCTGGGTTCCATGAAGCCTGTCCGCCGTCACTTGCCATATTTTTGACGACTAACCAGCCTCCTGCCCGCACCGCGCATCAAATCGCGTAACCCACTGGCCAGCCTCGGTCAGACTGCAGGAACGGGAACGCAACACCTTTGATGATTTGGATACAACCGCAAGACAGGATAAAGTTAGATTATTCATGGCCCGCCAGTTCAAGTCTGCATTCATAGGTCTTACTTTTGTCGCTTTGACTTGGACGTCGTTTTGCTTAGGGCAGACTTCCCCACCGGCACCTGCCCCGGAAAATGGTGCTGGCCAGCCGCCGACAGCCTCACCGAGCCAGCAACCGCTCGCGCAACAAATGCCAGGAAGCATCAGCGGGACCGTCGCCGATCAAAGTGGCGCCGTCATCGCCGGAGCTCGCGTAAAGCTCACTCGCACGGGCGCAGATCAACCCCTGAATCGGGAGGCCCTCTCCGGCGGCGATGGTCAATTCTCCTTCGCCAACATTGCTCCCGGACCTTTTCAGCTCACCGTCACCTCGGCGGGTTTTGCCACGCAAACATCCTCTGGAACCCTGCATTCGGGCGAGATCTGCGTCGTTCCTCAGATCGCCCTGACGGTTGCAACCGACGTCACGCAGGTGCAGGTCGGACTTTCTCCGGTCGAAGTGGCGGAAGAGCAGATCAAAATTGAAGAGAAGCAGCGTGTGCTCGGCGTCCTCCCGAATTTTTATGTCAGCTACATTCCCAACGCTGCTCCGCTCACCTCGAAACAAAAGTTCAAGCTTGCCTTCAGGACCGTGATCGATCCCTTCACCTTCGTGATTGTGGCTGGCGCCGCGGGAGTTGAGCAGGCGCAAAATCACTTCGAGGAATACGGGCAAGGCGCGGAAGGCTATGCCAAACGCTTCGGTGCTGGTTACGCCGATACGGTTGCAGGCACTTTTATTGGAGCCGCCATCCTGCCAGCGCTCCTGAAACAAGATCCGCGCTATTTCTACAAAGGCAGCGGCAGCATGTCGTATCGGGCTTTGTATGCGCTCGCAAATTCCGTGATCTGCAAGGGCGACAACGGACGCTGGCAGCCCAATTATTCGAATATTCTCGGAAGCGTGGCGGCGGGTGGTATTTCAAACCTCTACTATCCCGACCAGGATCGTAATGGAGCGGGATTAACCTTTGAAAATGCCGCCATCGGAATTGGCACAACAGCGGTTGCCAATCTGTTCCAGGAATTCGTCCTCCGCAAGTTGACCCCAAAACTTCCCAACAGATCTCCGAACAACCCTCCAGCCAAACCCTGAAACTGAGTGCCCGAAGGGGCTGGCCCACCTCTTCCGCCGAGCTGTCGGACATTTATGATATAATGTCTGACATGGCTCCCGGCCGCATCACCATTCGCATCCCCGAGACTCTTGAGCAGCGCCTGCGTCACCACTCGCGGATGCGAGGCCAGTCCGAGTCGGCACTCATCCGCGAAGCTCTGGAGACCCATCTTGGACAGCCCACCGAGGCGCGGCCGGCCTACGAATTGGCCGAAGAAGCGGGATTGATTGGCTGCATAGGGCGCGGCCCGAAATCTCCCGCAAAAGATCTCAGCACCAATCCCCGCCACCTGGAAGGTTTCGGGAAAACAAAATGAAGCGCCGCGTGCTGGTAGACACCGGTCCGCTGGTTGCCATTCTCTCCACTGTGGACGAGCACCACGCCGCTTGCGTCAAAGCCCTGCATCAACTGCCCGGCCCTTTATTTTCCTGCTGGCCGGTGATCACCGAGGCCGTCTGGCTCTTGCGTTCCCATCCTCCCGCCGTCCACCGGCTTCTCAGAAGCTGCTTCTCCGAGGGGACCGGCGGCTTTCTCGAACTGCTTCCCTTGGCTGGCGCAGAGGCCAGCGCCATCGCCGACGTGATGAAGGAATACCAGGACATTCGTCCTCAACTGGCCGACGCCGCACTGGTTCACTTGGCTGACCGCGAAGGGATCGACACCATCTTCACTCTCGACCGCCGGGATTTTGGCGTGTATCGCTCCGCCCACAAGCGCCCTTTTCGCATCGTGCCGTGATTTCCGATCCCACGTGTCAGTCGCCTTCCTTCCGCCGCCAGAGCGCCAACCCTTGAGCTCCAAGTGCTAGCATCCCGACCGTTCCCGGTTGGTCCGCAGAAGCCGTCGAGGGTGCGCTCGGACTCACACCCCCAGCGCGCTCCTTCGAACCCGGCCGGACGTGACGCGAAGCCTTCGAAGAACACTGGCCGGCTTTGATTGACGTGTTGGCCGTGGTCTCATATCCATATTTCCAAATTTGCATTGTGCCGTAGGGGCCGTCCCCGCCTCGCTGGAACGTCACCTCCAGTCGGACCCAGCCATAGTGGGTTTCGCCCGAGAAGGAGTACTTGAATCCAACGTAATTAAACTGCCCCAACCGAAGATTGCCCAGGTGATGGCGATAGGTCCCGCCATTAGACGGCCCATAGGTAAAGAGCATGCCATAAGACTTCCCCTTGCCAAACTGACCGCCTGGGCCGATCGTTGCTCCGGCGGCGAGAGCGGCAGGGTAGCCCTTCGAAAGCAATGCCTTGGCCCCTGCAGAATTCGGAGTCAGAAAACCGCGATTCCACGCAGTACCGCTTAAGGACGAAACGTCCTTGTTGGTTTCAGCCAGGTTGAACGGCGCGACCAGTTGGCCGCCGGGGTTCAGTGCGTAGGTGTCCGTATGGAAGAGCTTGACGAACACATTCTTACAGACCGGCGCGCAGTCGGCGGGGACCGAACAAGCCAGCACGGAAACTCCCGCAGCGCTTGCAGCCAGGGCGTAGCTGTTCAGACGTTGACGAACTCGCGCAGGAAGCTCTGAAGCGTTCCGTGCTAAGTCGACGGGTCCTGCCTGCCTCACTTCATTCTGTGCCATAAATTCCCTTTTCATGCATATTGATCTCAGCGTTGGTCACGCCCTCGGTTCCCTCGCCGGTTCTAGGGCCGACCGAAAATATACGCCCAGCCCTGGCTCCTGTTGTTGAGTGGCGCCCCGGTCACGATAGTGTTTCCATCGACTGCGACGCACGAGCCTAAGGCAGAATAGTATCTGGCGTCCGAGCCGGTCGCTTTGATCTTGCTGGACGCTGTTTTCCATCCGCCACTCGACTCGGTGAAAATGAAAACTGCTCCTTCACCCGAAAAGGCTAGTCCGCCACCGCCGCCTAGAGGGAACCCACGCGAATAGTCGGCTGCGCCAGCCGCTATGACACCTCCACGAATTGCAACGGATGAGCCCAGCGCATCGCCCGCTGATTCACCCTGGCCGCTACCCGCCTCCGTGAGCTTGGCAGTTTGCGTCGTATTCTTCCAACCGCCCGAGGGCTCGACGAACACGTAGGCGGCCCCTGCATTTGAACTATCACCCGCGGTAGCGTAGGGTGCCCCGGCCACTGCCGTTCTGCCGTCAATGGAAACGGAATAACCCAATAGATCCTTAGCTGCTCCGTACTCGGCCGTCAGCTTTGCGGTTTGGGTCGCATTCTTCCAACCGTCCGGCGGTTTCACGAAGATGTACGCTGCACCTTGCTTCTGATTCGAACCTATCGTGGCGTAAGGCGCTCCCGCGACAACGTCTTCTCCGTCAAGCGACACAGAATAGCCAAGCTGGTCGCCGTTTAGCCCATCGGACGAAGTCAGCTTGGCAGTCTCGTTTTCATTCTTCCAGCCGCCTGTCGGCTTCACGAAGACGTAAGCCGCGCCCGGAGTGCCTTGGGGATTTGCGCCAGGCGCTCCCACAACGACGGTGTCGCCGCTGATCGATATCGAGTTTCCCAGCGCAGCAGTCTGTGACTCGCGTGACGAGATAGTCAGCTCGGCGGTTTGGTTCAGCGTCCCTTTCCAACCTCCCGCCGGTTTTACAAACACGTAGGCCTTCCCGGGGAGATTGCTATTACAAAGGGTTTGCGGGGCTCCGACGACGATCGTGTCCCCGCTGATCGCCACCGAAGTTCCAAAGGAATCGCAATAGGTGCCATCGGGCGGGATCAGCAGCGCGGTCTGAGTCATGTTTCCCCAGCCGCCCGCTGGCTTGACATAGACGTAGGCCCCTCCCGTATTGCCGCTAGCCGCGTAGAGCGCCCCGACCACCACCGTTTCTCCACTAATCGCTACCGAAAGCCCAAGACGAAGCGGGTAGTCCACGCCCGACAGCTTGGCCAATTGAAAAATGGGCAGCAGCGTCTGTTGGCTATGACAGTTTGTGCCCAAGGGGAAAACCAGAATCACCGCGGAGATACAACGCAAGAACCGTTCCCGCATAGCAACCTCCAAACCACACGAAACCAGCAGGGGCCCCGGTTCGGTCCGAGTCCGCGCCACCGGCAGCGAATGGACCAAGGACCGCAATTATCCTACGCCGCAGAACCAAGATCAAGCGAAATGCCAGCGCCATCAAGTTGTGAAGGGTGCCCCGCTCCTTGCGCTTTTGCAAGGGGCGGGTGCCGCGTGTATCGCGCAGAGCAGAGGCGGGCGAGGACTCCGCCCTCCATTTTATTTTGGCTTCTCGAACAGTTGGGGATCGACTGTCGGATTGAGTTGGATCGAGGTGTACTTCACGGTGCTTGAATCCTTCCCGTTCTGTTTGTTCTGGTGCAGGTAAGGAAACGTTAAACCGTCCGCGGTTCGCCAGTCGCTCAGTTCCGTCTCGCCTTGAAATGGCCCGGACAGTGCCATTCCTTTGTAGTCCTCACGCAGAATTCGCCCGCTCTTCGGATCGACGTACCAGCGAATCCAGGGCACCGCGCCGCCCACGTCGACGATGGCAGCTTCAACGTCGCCGATTTTCTCTGTGCCCGCGGCGCTGAACGTGATCGCGGGGTCATTCACATGCTGGGCGAGATACACAGGATCGTGAAGAATCTGGGTCAAGCTGTCGGCCTTCTGCGGCGCAGGCAGGTCCGTCCCACCTCTGCCTTCGACCGACATGAACCCGGCCTCGGGCGACACGATGATGCTCAGAGTTCCATCAGGTGTTTGCACGTTCACATGCATGCGATCTGGAAATACGATGGTGGCCTCCATCGGCGTAACTGTTGGGTCTCCGGGATCGCTTTCGGTGAAGTTTGCTCGCAGCGACTTCACTGGCTGGAGCTTGTCTATGCCCATAGCATGGGCCACCCTTGCAGCGATGGCTTTACCTTCTGGATTTGAGGCCGACGGCTTCGCGGGCGCTTCTTGTTTCTCGCTCTTCTCACCGGGAGGCGGCGGAATGCTGATGTCCACGTCCGTTACTGTGCCCAGAGATGACAGCGGCTTGTCGAAGTCAGCGGTATTGCCAACGACCAGCACCGCGAGTTTGTCTTTGTGCAAATATTTAGCCGCGGCGCGGGCTACATCCTCCTTGCCAACTTTTTCGATTCCGGCGCGATAGCGTTCCAGGTAATCCGCGGGGTATCCGTAAAATTCATACGACATGCGTTCGCGCAGAACTTTCTCCGGCGAATCAAAATTGAAGACGAACGAGTTCAGGATGGAGTCCTTGGCGCGCTTGATCTCGTCGTCCGAAATCGGATTTGTCGCGAGGTTGTCGATCTCTTTGTAGAGAGCCTGGATAGATTCCACCGTGCTCGCGCTCTTCGTACTCATAGAAATGCGCACGATCCCAGGATGGTCAAAGGCCGAACCCACACCGCCGCCGACGCCGTACGCCAGCCCTTGTGCGGTGCGGATACTCTTGAACAAGCGAGAAGAAAAGCCTCCGCCGAATGCTTCGTTGAAAACTTGCGTCGCGTAGTAATCCGGATTGTCACGGCGGATGCCCAGATCCGTCATATCAATGGAACTCTGATTCACATCTTCTTTCGGAATCAGGTAGTAACCAGGCTTGGCGGGCTGGAATTTGATCTCGTCGTCTTTTACAGGTGTTCCTTTGGGCCAATCGCCAAAGACCTTGCGGAGTTTGGCTTCCATGGCGGCGGAATCGAAGTCGCCGACGATCCCCAGAATAATGTTGTTGGGAGATACGTGAGCATGATGCCAATCGAGCAGATCCTGCCGGGTGACGGCGGCGACGGTAGCGTATTCGGGTTCGCGAGTGTACGGATTATTCGCGCCGTATGCGAGCTTATTTGACTCACGGGATGCGATCGCGCTCACATCATCGTTGCGGCGCGAGATGGAGTCGGCCATTTCTTTCTGCGCCAGATCCAGCTTGTCGGCGCGAAATTCCGGCTGGCGCAACAGTTCATCGAACGCCTTGAACACATCGTCGAAATCGCCCTTCAGGCAAGACCACGAGATCGTAGTCGAATCCGCACGGCTGCCGGTTTCAAGTTTGGCAGCGCGAATTTCGAGGTAATCGTCGAGTTGATCGCCGGTTTGCGTCTTGGTTCCACCGGTCCGCCAGACTTCGCCGTAAATATCCAGCATTCCGGTTTTGCTCGCGGGTTCGGAACGCGAGCCGCCGCGGATGCGTGCGCTGCCGTCAATGAGCGGGAGTTCATGATCTTCCTGAAGGAAGATCACCATGCCGTTCTTGAGTTCGATCCGCTTGGGTTCCTGTGGGTGAAACGCGGGCAGAGGGGGAACTGGTATCTGCTGCCAATCGGTGGCCTGAGCGGTAGCGCGCGGAGCCGCGGCGCCTGCGAGAATTACGATTGCGAGGAGAAGCAGCGTGACACGCTTCATTGCGCTCCTCCTTTCTGGTCGGCTGCGGGAGCAGCGGTTTTGGTTTCGATAATTCCCACCGTACGATTGGCTGGAACAAAAGTCTGATTGGCGACGCGGCGGATGTCCGCTTTCGTGACTTTGTCGATGCGGTCGACTGAGCGAAACAGTTCGCGCCAGTCGTCGTAACGAGCCTGGTACAAAGCCAGACTATTGGCCAGGCCTTCATTGCTGCCCAGGCCGCGGATCAGATTCGCCTTGGCTCGCGTTTTAATCATCTTCAGTTCCTCGTCGCTGATGTCTTCCTTCTTCAGTTTCTCGATCTCGACATGGATCGCGTCCGCCATTTCGTCCGGTTTATGCCCAGGTAGCGGAAATGCGTAGAAGGCAAAAAGGTGCGGATATTTGTTTCCCGGCAGTCCGGTAAATCCCGCCGAAAAAGACGCGATTTTCTTATCGCGCACCAGCGCCCGATACAGCCGCGAAGTGCGGCCCTCGGACATGAGATCGGCAATCGCGTCGTAAACCGCGTCATCCGGGCTGCGATAGTCGGGCCGGTGATAGCCCTCGAGGTACAGCGGTTGCGACATCTCCTGCAGCACGACGCGACGCTCGGCGTTCTGCGGCGGTTCGGTCGTCGTGCGCTCGTCCGGCTGAGGGCGCGAAGGGATGCGGCCAAAATATTTTTCGACGATCGGCATGGTCGTGGATGCCTTTACATCGCCCACCACGGCCACAACCATATTCGACGGGATGTAGTACTTGTCGAAAAACTGCTTGGCGTCAGTGGCGGAAAACGAATTCAAGTCCGACATCCAGCCGATGGTCGGACGATGGTAGGGATGCGCCTGAAACGCCGCCGTGGTGAACTGTTCCAGCAACCGCCCGATGGGGTTGCTGTCGGTGCGCATGCGGCGCTCCTCGATCACGACGTTTCGTTCTTTATAGAACTCGCGCATGACCGGATGCAGAAAGCGCTCCGACTCCAGATAAGCCCATAGCTCAAGCCGGTTCTCGGGGAACGAGTAGAAGTAGTTGGTTTCGTCGTCGCTGGTGTTGGCGTTTAAGTCCTCACCGCCGTTGTTCTCGACGATCTGGGGAAATTCGTTGGGCTTGACGTATTTGTTGGCGTCGGTGACGGCGTCTTTCCACGCCTTTTCCAGGTCTTTCAGCTTTTGCTCGTCGCGGCCAACGGGTTTATCGCGTTCGGCGATGTAGGCCGCGTACGCCTGCTCCACTTTTTCCAGAGCAACTTTTTCGGCCGCGTAATCCGTGGTGCCGATTTTGTCGGTGCCTTTGAACGCCATGTGCTCAAACATGTGCGCGAGGCCGGTCTGGCCGAGAGGATCCTGCACCGAACCGGCGTCCACGTGGGTGAAGAAGGAGAAAACCGGCGCTTCCGGGCGCTCGCAGATCACCACGGTTAATCCGTTGTCCAGTTTCTTGACCGTGGTGCGCTTTTCGAAAGAAGAAATATCCTGGGCGGTTGCCAGTCCGGCGAGTACAAGAACGATAGCAAACGACTTGAGAGCACGGTAGCTCATTGGACCTCCATGAGGTTGGACGTGAATGAAGGGCAGAAGTTTGAAATTACGTGGCGGAAGGGGAAGTTGTCAAACCCGGTCGTTGGTCATTGGACGCTCGGCGGCAGCGGAGGGTCGAAGATGCCTCCAAAACGATGTGCGGAAAAACCGGTGGTCAGTTGCGAGTTCTCGGTTCTCGGTTCGTTCCTCAGAGGGGGGATGCCGATTTGGGATCAGTCCCACGGAATCTTATAATCCGGAGTGACATGGCAAACGCCTCAGTAGTCGAGATCGAAGGCAAACACCTGAGTCTGACCAACCTGGACAAGGTTTTATATCCCGCAACGGGATTTACCAAAGGACAGGTCATCGACTACTACGCGCGCATCGCACCCGTGCTGGTGCCGCATCTTTCCGGACGGCCGCTGACCCTGAAACGCTATCCCGAGGGAGTGGACAAGGAATATTTCTTTGAAAAGAACGCGACCAAGCACCGGCCGGATTGGGTGAAGACCGTCCCCGTCTGGAGCGAGGGGAACCAGCGCAACGTGAATTACATTCTGTGCAACGATCTTGCCACGCTCGTCTGGATTGCGAATCTTGCTTCGATTGAACTGCACCCGTCGCTTTCGTTGGCGAAAGATATTGCTTCGCCGCGCAGCATGGTGTTTGATCTCGATCCCGGCCCGCCGGCGAATATTGTGCAATGTTGCCAGGTGGGGATGTGGCTGCGGGCGATCTTCGAACATTTCGGATTGCAGAGTTTTCCCAAGACCTCGGGCTCGAAGGGCCTGCAAATCTATGTTCCCCTGAACACGCCTACCAGTTACGACGCGACCAAGACATTCTCCCATGCGCTGGCCCGCTTGCTGGAGAACGAGCATCGGGATCTGGTTGTTTCTGACATGAAGAAGCAGTTGCGCGTTGGCAAAATATTTGTCGACTGGAGCCAGAACGATGAGCACAAGACCACGATCGGTGTGTACTCACTGCGAGCACGCGAACATCCCACCGTCTCCACGCCGGTGAAATGGGAGGAAGTAGAGCAGGCGCTGAAGAAGAAAGATGCGGCCTTGCTGGTATTTGAAGCCAGTCGAGTTCTCGATCGAGTGCAGAAAATGGGAGACTTGTTCGAGCCCGTGCTCACGCTCAAACAGAAGCTGCCAAAGCTGGCGGGGATCGCGGAGACAGCGCCGGCAATGGAAGAGGGACTGGAACTGGCGGCACAAGCAGATAGCGTTGGCGTCAAAAAGAAAAGGGCGAAGCCTGGTTCCAAACGCTCGACCCCGAAGAAGAATCGTCGAAAGGTATAATCCGGCTAATTTCTAATTGCGAGGAGTTTTCGAATTCATGGCGCGACTGTACGCGGGTACATCGGGATGGGCCTATCCAAGCTGGAAGCCTGATTTTTATCCCGCCAAGCTTGCCCAGGCGAAATTCCTGCAGTACTACGCTACGAGGCTGAATGCGGTTGAGGTCAACTTCACTTTTCGCCAACTGCTGAAAGATACGACGGCGCAGAAGTGGATCGAAGCCACGCCCGCCGGATTTCGGCTCAGCATCAAAGCTCACCAGGTCATCACGCATATCAAGCGACTGAAGAATACCGAAGATTTTGTTCCCCGCTTTTTGGGCACCATCGAACCCATCGCCCGCGCGGAAAGGCTGGGCCCACTCTTATTTCAATTGCCGCCGAACATGAAAGCGGACGCCAAGCTGTTGGGGGAGTTTCTGGCTACGCTTCCGCGCGCGGTGCCTTCCGCGTTCGAGTTTCGGCACGCGTCATGGTTCACGGACGAGATTTTCGATCTTCTCAAGAGCAGCAACCGGGCGCTTTGCGTGGCAGAAACCGAAGAGCGTTTCACGCCCGACGTTGTCACCGCCGACTTCTGTTATTACCGTTACCGCAAACCCAGCTACACGGCTGACGAGCGGCGTGCAATGGTGGATCGCATTCGTGAGCATCTGGCGCAAGGCCGGAACGTGTTTGCATATTTCAAGCATGAGGAAACGCCGGAGGGGGCGATTTATGCGGTTGAAGTTTTGAATGAAGTGAATCACGCATAGCTCAGCGAAACGTCGCGCAGGTAGACGTAGCAAGCTACCTCTCTACCGCATCTGTTTCGACACTCCCGTCAATGTCCGATAACGGACATACTTCATTGTGGCTTCAGAAACGAATTCTCGGGTAGTCTCTGGTTTCTTAGACTACCTGAAGGTTGAAAAGGGACTGGCGCCGCTCACGGTTTCCGCGTATACCACCGACGTGGGCCAGTTTACTGGGTTCTTGGGGAAGCGCAAGCGCACGCTGCTGAACGCGCGCCGCGATGAGGTACGCGATTTCATTCAGGAATTGTTTGCCAACTCGGTCGATGGCAGATCGGTTGGAAGGAAACTCTCGGCGCTGCGCCATTTATATCGTTATCTGCTGCTCGACAAGCTGATCCACCACGATCCGACGCTGAACATTGATTCGCCGAAGCAGTGGAAGATCTTGCCCAAATCGCTGGCCCGCGACGAAATGGAAATGATATTGGGTGCGCCGAAGCCTGCCTCGAAGGGAAAGCACGCCGAAGCGATCGCCCTTCGTGATCGCGCCATGCTGGAAGTCTTTTACGCTGCCGCTCTCCGCGTGTCGGAGATGGTCGCAGTCAAGCTTGAAGATCTTAAGCTCGATCTTGGATGCGTGCTGGTGCGCGGCAAGGGCGACAAGGAACGGATCGTGCCATTGGGGAAATCGGCGCAGGAGATTCTTGCCGAGTACATGAAGCATTCGCGGCCTGCGCTGGCGGGAGAGCGAACGTCGCCGCTTTTGTTCCTTGGGCGCGGAGCGCGCAAGTTGAGCCGTCAGCGGGTTTGGCAAATGGTGCGGACGGCATCAGCGAGCATGGGACGAAATGCCAGTCCGCATATGTTGCGTCACAGTTGTGCGACGCACATGGTCGAAAATGGCGCCGACCTGCGCACCGTTCAGACGATTCTGGGGCACGCCGACATTGCGACCACGCAGGTGTACACACACCTGGCCCTCGACCGGTTGAAGAGCGTTTATCAGAAGCATCATCCGAGGGCGAAAGCAAGATGAAAAGGGCGCGTACTCCTATCGAGAAGGCCATCGACAAGTTTCTCCTTTCTCTTCGCCAGCGGAATGCGTCCGTCCATACCATCAAGGCCTACACCTTCGACTTGGACAATTTCTCTGTTTTCGTGGGTTCACGCAACTGGCGAACCATCGATCACGTAACGATTCGCGGGTTCCTCTCCCATCTTTATGAAAAGCAACTGGACAAAACCTCGGTTGCCCGCGCCTTAGCCGCGATTCGCTCTTTCTATCGATGGCTGGCGCAAGAAGGGATGGTGGAGCAGAATCCTGCAGCATTGGTCTCCACGCCGAAGCTGGCCAAACGACTGCCCCGCGTGCCCACGATCGAAGAAATGAATACCGCGCTCGACGGGCAGATGCCGGAGGTCGCGTCCTTTCCCGAGCGCGACGCACTCATGTTTGAACTGCTTTATGGCTGCGGCATCCGCAATTCCGAGCTGATCGGCATCAATCTTGACGACATCCGCTTGAGCTCCGAAGCCATTCTCATCCGCGGCAAAGGCAAGAAAGAACGCTACGTGCCTTTCGGGGATTCTGTGAAAGCCGCGCTCGCGAGTTACCTGCCAGGACGTCAGCAGATGTTAGTTGAGCGCAAAAAAAACACGACTGCGTTGCTGATCAACCAGCGCGGCGGACGGCTTACAACGCGCAGCGTCGGACGCATCATCAAGAAGATCGCGGTGGCCAAAGGGCTGTCGCCGGACGTGCATCCGCACACGCTGCGTCATGCCTTCGGCACGCACATGCTCGAGGAAGGCGCGGACCTACGCTCCATTCAGGAAATGCTGGGCCACGAGCGGCTCTCGACTACCCAACGCTACACGCAACTTTCCATGAAGCACGTGCTGGAGGTCTATGATCAGACGCATCCGCGAGCCAAATGACCGACGCTGGTGCGCACCATCACTGTAGAGACGTTGCTTGCAACGCCTATTGGTGAAGCTCACACAGTGAGGACGTAGCGGAGCTACGTCTCTACGGAGCGCGCCTCCGCAACTCTCGCCACATCTCCACCACGCTCCCCCTCAGCCTGGCAGTGAGTTCCTCGTAAGCCGCCTCAGATGCTTCCCCTTCGGGCGGGGGATAAATTACGTCGCCAAGGATTATTTCCAGTGGGGCAAATTTCTGAAACTGCTTTCCGCGTGGCCAAGCTTCATAAAAGCCTTGAATGGCCACCGGAACAATCGGAACCTGCAGGTGAATGGAGAGAATCGCAGCGCCCTTCTTGAATGTCTTCGGCGTTCCGTCAATCGAGCGTTCGCCCTCGGGATAAAGAATCAGCACTCCCCCGTGCCGCAGGCCGAAAGCCCCGGCGCGCATGGCCGGAATCAGGTTTGCATCCGGATCGACCACCACCACGCGCACCCATCGTGCCAGCATCCGCATAAAGCCTTCGCCAAAAATATCGCTGGTTCCGACGGCAAAACTCTTGCGGAATATCTGCCAGGGCAGGACACTGGCCAGGACGAGTGGGTCGATATAGCTCTGGTGGTTGGAGCAAAGGATGAAGGGCCCACGGGAGGGAAGTTTCTCCAACCCGGCTACCCGCAGGTGAAAACGATCGTGCGCGATGAGCTGCAACAACCGGCTGAAAACATACAAAAACGTTTCCTTGAACGGCTCGGGCTGCTGCAATGCGCGGAACTCGGGATCTGTGGGATCTTCTTGCAGCACGACTTTCCAGCCGGCGAAGTGGGCGCGGGGTGGGCCATCCTTGCCGCCTGCGATGCTGGTGCGAACCGCGTCCACCAATTCGCGTACGGTGTAGATTTCAGATAAGCGCGACTCCTCGACATCTCCGCCGATTTCCTGCTCCAGCGCGACCAGCAGTTCAACACGTTGCATCGAGTCCAGCCCAAGATCGAGTTCCAGGTTGTCGCCAGGGCGAATCGTTTGAGACCTGCCTCTTGCCGATTCTCGTATGATCTTGAGCGCGCGCTGCACGTCCGGCTGTTCGACCCACGCCAGATCTTCCGCGGTGAGAGGTTTTTCCGGGCCAGCCTCCGAATCGCGTGAACAGCCTTCCGCCTGCTCCGCTCGCACCCGCTTTTCGATCTCGAATCGCTTCAACTTTCGAGTGGTCGTTCGCGGCAAGCTATCCTGCCAGATCTCATAGCTCACAATCCGCTTGGTCGAAGGCAGTTGCGACGACAGGTTTTCAATATCGTAGCGGAGGACCTCCTTTGCGTTGACGATCTTCCGCTCTTTCAGCTCTGCAAAATTCGGGACGACCACAGCATGCAATCGCTCTGAGCCCGCTTCTCCCGGTCGGCCCTCCAGCCCAAGAACGGCAATCTCGCCGATGTAAGGCGATTTGAGGTAGTGCGCTTCGACCTCCTCCGGATAAATATTCTTCCCGTTGCTGAGGACGATGACTTCCTTCTTGCGGCCAGCGATAAACAGATTTCCACCGGCATCGAAATACCCGAGATCCCCGGTGTAGAGCCAGCCGTCTCTCAGGGCGGCCGCCGTAGCCTCAGGCCGGTTCCAGTATCCCTTCATGACGACGGCGCCGCGAATCGCGATTTCACCAACCCGTTGTCCGTTTTCTTCTCGCGGTTGCGGATTGCTGATTTGCGGATCAACGATTTGCGGATCAACGATCTGCGGATCAACGATTTGCGGATCAACGATTTTTCCTTCGACGCCCTCTAGCGGCTTGCCCACCGAGCCGATGACATTGTCGTCGATCGAGGTGGCGAAAGCGGCAGCGCTGGTCTCCGTGAGGCCGTACGCCTGCAGGATGTCAATTCCCAGTGCATGGAAATCGCGTCCGATCTGCGGATCAAAGCGTGACCCACCCGTGACCAGGTAACGCATCTTGCGTCCGAAAGTATTGTGAATCTTGGGAAAGAAAATCGGGCCCGGATTCCATCCGAGCCTCCGGCTGAAGCGTGTGATCGACATCAGGGCGCGAACGGCTGCTGCCGCCAGTTTTCCACGCTGCGCTATTTCTTTGAAAATGCGCTCGTGGATAAGGTAGAAAAACTGCGGCACCACCGCGAACGCCGTGATCTCCCGCTCCGCCAAAGCTCGAAGTAATTCGGTTGTATTCAGGCTCTCGAGATACACGACGCGCGAGCCCCTAACCAGAGGCACCAGAAGGTTAGCCATTTGCGACAGCACGTGAAACAGCGGGAGCACACCGAGCAACGCGTCCTCAGGGCCAAGTTGTGCCCAGCCGAACACAGCCCGCACTTCGCCCATAAGGTTCGAGTGCGTGAGCATCACACCCTTGGGATCGGCGGTTGTGCCCGAGGTATAGAGCAGGGAAGCGAGGCTGTCGTCTTTGACCGATACAGGTACAAAATTTCTTGGTCCAGCAGCAAACATGCTGTCGAGCGAGGATTGCGTGGGGACAGACGCCCTCGAGGGTCCGGCCGAGCGACGTTCGGCAGTTTGTGCGTTGCGGACACTCCCGTGGGCCTCCGGTGCGTCAAGCAGAACAATACCAATTCCTGCTTCGCCAATCGCTTCCCCTGCGACCGCCAGATGCCTCACATCGCAAAACAGCAGGGAACTGCCGCTATCCTGGAGAAGCTTCGCAACCTGATCCGCATGAAACGCCGTGTCCAACGGAACAGCCGCGCAACCGGCCGCGATGATGCCAAGGTAAGCAGCGATCCAACGCGGATGGTTGTCGGCCAGGATCGCAGCCCTGGCACCCGGCTGAAATCCTTTTTCCGTAAGCCAGCGGCCGATGCTCTCAGCCATCCGCCGGGTCTCGGCGTAGGTGTGGCTCTCCACCCGGTCACGCCGCTGAATCTCCAGCGCAACATTGTCAGGCCAGCGCTCAGCGCATTCGCAGAAAAGATCGTAGAAGGTCGGCATAAGGCCAGCGGGAAAATATACCTGAAAACGCGCCTCAGCGTTTTTCACGACGAAACTGATTGACAAGAGGCTTATCCTAAGAAGTCATGTGGTGAGCTCGTTGAAATGAATGTCACATTGCTGAAGGCGCTGGTCGCATTGCTGCCAATGGCTTTACTGTTCTCTGGTTCGATACTCCTTTTCCGAAAAAGTAGGACGGTCCACGCTTTTCTACAGTTATTGGGCGCAGGCTGTCTGCTACTGGTCGTTCTTACTCACGTCTTCGAGGTGCTTCACCTGTTTCCGTGGATGGGTTGGGGCGTTCAGGATAGCGCGGGTCACTACGTCGATTTATCGAGCGCCCTTCTTGGCCTTGCCTTGTTTCCGATAGGCTATCTGCTTCATGCGCTGAACCTGTGAAGTGAGTCTGAACACGTTAGCCCGCAGAGGGGGTTCTTCAAAGCGCCCCCTCGCGACTTACGCGCCGCGCACGCATCTAATATACTAACCTTTTGGGATAGCGGGTGTAGTGGCCCTCCAAGGACTTTCATTTTGATTAATGCGATTGTAGCCAAAGTTTTCGGGACTAAGA
>Ga0210390_10000941_pt1 | contig 29348 bp, 25 predicted proteins | sample IncBWH11OmetaG_FD_161050 | JGI IMG/M metagenome (GOLD analysis project Ga0210390, IMG submission 161050) | Forest soil microbial communities from Barre Woods Harvard Forest LTER site, Petersham, Massachusetts, United States - Inc-BW-H-11-O ...
ATTCCGAACAGTCAAAGCCCCTAAGTCATCTATTCCACCGGGCTGAGGCCATGAAAGTATCACGGTTCGATTTTCCAAAACAAGGAGAAAACAACCGTGAAACGCATCCTACTTGTGGTTGCAGCAGCTCTACTCTTCGTGAATACGCTAGTAGTTCCAACCGTTGTCCGAGCCGACGGAGGCCCCGGCGGCACCAGTTGCGGCGGGAATGGCGTCTGCAAACCGTGATTTTGACTACCGTTACGAAAAACGAACGCTGTTAACAACCACTATTGTCGCCTGCGGCAAGTCGCAGTATAGTCCCTGACTACGACTATGCTGCAGGCGCACTCGTTGCTGTGGAACTACCTCTGGCTCGCGCCTAGTGGGCTCCAGGTGGGCCTTGCTGTCCTTTTATGGCGTCGCGGGATTTACAGATCTTTCCCGGTGTTTCTTAGCTACCTAATCTTCGAAGCGACTGAGGAGTTTGCCCTTTTTGCGATGGACGTTCTTCCCCGGGTAAGCCCCGAAGCTTTCTGGAAAGCCTACTGTGTGGGTAGGCTCATCGAAGGACTCGTCAAGTTTGCGGTGATTGGAGAATTGTTCTCTCACCTTCTACGGCGCTGGCCCGCCCTAGCCAAGCTGGGCAATCGGTTGCTCCGCGGCACGGGCGCAGTTCTTGTGCTGCTTGCGATCCTCGCTGCGGCTTATGCTCCAATCGACGACCCTCGGTTTAGCCTGGTTTCCCGCGCCCATATTCTGCAACAGACCTTGTACGTAGTTCAGTGCGGGTTGATTCTATTTTTGTTCCTGTTTGCCTCGCATTTCAGATTGGCATGGGACAACCAGACGTTCGGGATTGCCCTCGGCTTCGGTATCGTCTGGTGCGAGCACATGGCTACTTGGGCTGTCATGGCTAGCGGGGCGCTGCTCGACAAACGCGAGCTTCTTGATTTTCTGAACATGGCAACGTATCACGTTTGCGTTCTGATTTGGTTCTACTACCTCCTGGTCCCCCAGAGGAGCGCCTCTGCGTCTGCGGTTCCCGTGCAGGAGCACAACCTCGAGGTCTGGAACTACGAACTGGAGCGTTTACTCCAACGATGACTCTGGCCATCATCCTCGTCGTCGCTGCTGTAGTTGCCCTGGGCGTAATCTTGCGCCTGGCCATCACGCGAAGCTTGCAAGCCAAGGGAAACGCAAGCCTGGCTGCGACGATCCGCCCTATCGACATAGAGGCTTTCCGTAATCTGATCGACCCCGCTGAAGACGATTACTTGCGGTGGCGCTTGCCGCCCGCGCAGTTTCGCGTCGTCCGTCGCGAGCGCTTGCACGCGATGGCGGCGTACGTCCATGTTGTGGCGAGCAATGCGGCCGCGTTGGTGCGCGTGGGCCAGCTCGCAGTCGCCAGCGGCGATCCTCGCGTTGCCGGAGCTGCACAACGAGTGGTGAATGACGCACTGCTGCTTCGTCGCAACAGCACAGTGGTGCTCCTGCGGATTTATCTGGCTTTGGCCTGGCCCAACTCTGGATTCGCGACCGGGCGACTGGTCGACGGTTACGAACAGCTGAGTGGCGCGGCCATGCTGTTGGGCAGACTTCAGAATCCCGCCGTACCGGTTCGTCTCTCCGCGATGCTTTAAATGTGACGTCGATCAGCGGCAAACCTTGCTATTTTGGCCATTGGCATCGCAATGCCTGCCACGACCAGCTGGTTTACTTGCGCACCACCCCTGCTCATTCCATCCTTGTTTTCGTCGTCCTTTCTGGTGTAAAAACCAGCGGGGACGTGCCAGCCTGCAGACCCTGTGCTCATATTTCGTACGTATTTCGCTCAACCGCCGTTGGATTTTTTTCTGCCGTCGCTGTCGAGTGGGCGGAGTCGAGGGAGACTGTATGATCCGCGGAAGCATGATTAACAGAGCCATGGCTAGCAGAGCCACGATTAACAGAATAAAGATTTATAGAACAAAGACCCGCACCCTGAAGATCTCCTTCGTCTCACTGCTCATCCTGCTGTTTTCCTCCATCGCCCTCGGCCAAGGCGGCGTCGCCACCGGTGATCTGCGCGTAACCGTGAAGGACCCCGCGGGTAACGTCGTGGTCAACGCTACGGTGACCGTAGCCGACCTTGCCAGAGGTGTGGAACGCACCGCTACCAGCGACGGCAAGGGCGGCTACAGTGCCCGCCTCCTGCCGCCGGGAGGTTATACGGTTACCGTGGCAGCGCCGAGCTTTGGCAAGGCCGAAGCAAAGGATGTGATCATCACCGTCGGCGGACTGGTAGACTTTCCGGTCGCACTCGCGCTCGCATCGGGACGCGAGGTTGTCGAGGTCAGTTCTCAGGCAGACTTGGTGGAAACCTCGCGCACCTCGACCACGGATACAATCGGGCAGCGTCGCATTGACAACCTGCCCATCAACGGCCGCAATTACATCAATTTTACCTTGACGGATTCCCAGGTCGTCCGCGACAACGCTCCGTTCCTCGGCGCCGCGCCCACGTCGGGACTGAATATAAGCGGACAGCGCGGCCGATCCAATCTGGTGAACGTGGACGGCGCCGACGCTACAGACAATTCCACCGACGGCGTGCGCTCCACTGTTTCCCAGGAAGCGGTCCAGGAGTTCCAGATCGTCACCAACGGTTATGCGCCGGAATACGGCCGCGCGGCGGGTGGAGTGGTGAATATCATTACCCGTTCAGGATCGAACGATTTTCATGGCGACGTTTTCGGCTTTTTGCGCAACCGAAACTTCCAGGCCGTGAACCCGTTCAGCACGGTTCCTAATCCCGCTTACACCCGCGTGCAGGCTGGCGCCGCCTTCGGCGGTCCGATCAAGAAAGACAAGACATATTTCTATTTTTCCTATGAAGTCACTCGGCGGCACGAGACAGGCTTCTCGTCGGTCGGAGAGGCTGATCCCAGCCTGTGCTCCTCGGCCGGTCTTCAAGGCACGGGCAGCTTCGGTTTGTGCAACTTCGATGCTTCCCCTTTCTTCGGGGCTCCGCCGGATACGTTTGCAATCCAGGTCACGCCGGAACAAGCTCAATTCCTGAGCACACCCGGGCTGCCCCTCACGTTGCTGCAGGGGTATTCGGTTTTGACAGGAGGAGTCTCGGGCGTCGCGCTTAACGGCAGCTACCCGGCAGCCTTCGGGCTGTTAGTGGGCGCTCCAGGCGGCCTCCCCGCCACTAGCGGAAATCCACTGACGCAATTTATTACTTCTTGCAGCGGTGCAACCCCGATATGCGATGGCCTGCCCGCATCCTTCGCCTCGCTGGGTTCACAAGCGGGCAACTTCCCGGTTTTCGAGGGCACGAGCCTCTACTCGCTTCGACTCGACCACAACTTCAGCAGCAGCAATCGCCTGACTTTGCGGGTCAATGTGAGCCCGAGTACGGTCACCGGCCTTGAAGGCAGCGGCGAAGACCAACCCTTCGGCCAGAACGCTTACTCGCGCACGTCCGAGCAAACCTACCGTGATGTCACTGGAGTGTTGAAAGATATCTGGACAATCGGCAACAACCGGGTTAACGAACTCACTTTTCAATATGCGCGCCGCGGGCTCTCGTACTTCTACAACACGCAAATCGCCGCAGGTGCGGACCCAGCTGTCAACATCCCTGGCTTTGGATATTTTGGCCGCGAGCCCTACTCCTACATTCAGCGCGTCGAGCAGCGCTATCAGTTCAGCGATAACTTCTCCTGGACCATTGGCCGCCACGATACCAAATTCGGCGTGGACTTCAACTATCTTCCGCTCACCGCCACTTTCACCGTTAACTACGGCGGAAATTACGACTTCGGCGCAGTCAGTGCAGCCGAGGTGGGATTCTCTGTTCCCGGTCTCCCGATCCCGGGGCTTTCGCCGGTGCAGGCTTATGGCGCTGGCATCCCCGGAGATTTCGTCCAGGGCCTTGGCAGTCCGAGCGGCACGTTCCATAACGTAGCCATTGGTGCGTTCTGGCAGGACTCCTGGCGAATCCGCCCCAAATTCACCCTCAACTATGGCGTGCGCTACGATGTCGAGGTTCCGCCCTCATTGAAACCGGTGACTCCGCTGGCGGAGGCGGGATATAACTTCCTCGGACTGCAGAAGGGCATTCAGACCGGCTGGGACCATATCCAGCCTCGCATGGGCATGGCGTGGGACCCCGCGGGTGACGGGAAAACGGTGGTGCGTGCTTCTTATGGCCTCTTCTACGACCATCCCCTGCTGGGTCTTTATTTCCTGGGGAATGCGTCCGACGGTTCCTCCAGTGGGCAACTCGCTTTCCCGGCGTTGGGCACATGCGCCGGCGCAGAGAATCCCGCCAACTTGAACGCCATTCCTATTTTCCAGGGTTTGGTAAATGACCCCAACTGTACTCCGGCGCCCTCGACGCTCCTTCCAGCGCTGGGTTATTTGCCCAATCAGCAGCAGTTCACCTCGATCAACTTCCCGAACTCCCTGTTTCTCAATCAGAACTACCTTATGGACGGCTTCCCGCTGTTCTTCCAACCTTTTGGTTATCCCCTAGCAAAGAATTTTGTGTTCGCCTATGCTCAGCAGATCAACTTCAGCATCGAGCGCGATCTGGGCAAAGGTTTTGACTTCAATCTCGCGTACAACTTCAACGGCGGACGCCATCTGAACCGCCCCATCAACGCCAGCGCTCAGCGCGGCGACTTGCTGCTGGCGAACTACAACGCTGCTCTGACTGATCCCACGTCCTATGCAGCCGTCGGCGGACCTTTGGGAGTGGGGAGCGGCCCCGCTTCAGATGGCTTTGCCCCTTGCGGGCAGAATCCGAGTGGGCAGCCATGGGTTTCCTCCGCACTCATGAATTTCTTCCGCCCCAGCGGTTTGAATGCCTCCATCGCCAACGCTTTGACCGCTGCCGGCGCCGGGGCTTGTGTGAACTTGGTGGCACCGGGAGTTCTACAATTTCTCCAGGCATCGGGTTACAGCACGACCGGCTTCAATACCTCCTGTAATCCCGCAACGCTTTCCGGCTGCATCCCTTTTGGCGACATGGATGCCAACTACTCGAATGGCAGTTCCGTTTACCACGGCCTCAGCGCCAACCTGCGCAAACGTTTCGGCGCGCACTATGAATTCCTCGCCTCCTACACCTGGTCCCATGCAATTGACGACTCAACCGATTTGCAGTCCCCCCTCACCCCGCAGGACAGTTACTACCCTTCCCTCGATCGCTCCAATTCGCTGTTCGACCAGCGCCACCGCTTCGTCTTCAGCGGCGTCTATCAGACGGGTAAATTCGGTGGCCGCGGCTTCGCCGGCAAGTTCTTCAGCGACTGGACCATTGCCCCGCTGATCGAATTCAGTTCTGGGCGACCCTTCAACATCATCACCGGCAACGGCGATAACCTCCAGGAATCGTCCCTCACCGGTCGTCCCAACACCTTCGTCAACCCGGCCTGCACCGCACTCGGATACCCGACGGTTCCGTCGAAGTATTCGCCAACAGGGATGTTTCAGGAGCCGTGCATTGCTGATTTCAACGGCACGCTGCTCTCACTCGATGGGAACCTGGGACGGAACGCGGGCATTACGCCCTGGACCGTGTTTGATGATCTGCGCGTAGCCAAACGAATTTATTTCGGCGAGCGCTACAACTTCGAACTGATCACCGATATGTTCAACATTGCGAACCGCTACAACGTCTCGGCCGTCAGCCCGCTCTTCACCAACGCCGGCCAGGCCACCGCCGCATACGATCCGCGGCAGTTCCAGTTCGCGCTCAAGTTCAACTGGTGAGTCTCATATCTTGATCCGTCATCGTCTGGACTCCGTGAACCAGCTTCTCTGAATCCCGGAGTCCCGGCCAGGTCCCGTATCCCCGAAGCCGGAAGCCCGCTTCCCGGTGTTACACTTTCCCTTCACCCATCCTTGGCGCTTGCCGGAGCTCTTCTTCCAATGTCCCAACCCCACACGCCCAGCCCGCGGACTCGTGTCGTCCGCGAAGCTCATCGCGCGGTTTACGATCGCGAGGCCGCTTACCGCATTCTCGACGAAGGCTTCCTCTGCCACGTTGGCTTCGTCGTCGACGGCCAGCCCTTCGTAATTCCCACGTCCTACGGACGCAAAGACGCGAACCTCTATATTCACGGCTCCGCCGCAAGCCGCATGTTGCGCCACATGAAGGAAAGCATTCCCGTCTGCCTCACCGTGACGTTGCTTGATGGACTCGTACTCGCCCGCTCTATCTTCAATCAATCCATGAATTACCGCTCGGTGGTGGTCCTGGGAAAAGCGACTCTGGTGGATGATCCTGCGGAAAAGCTCGAGGCCTTGCACCTTCTTTCCGAGCACATTCTCCCCGGCCGCTGGGCCGACACCCGCCAGCCGAACGCAAGCGAACTGAAACAGACCTCAGTCTTACGCTTACCCATCGAAGAATTCTCCGCCAAGGTCCGCGTGGGGCCGGCCATCGACGATGAAGAAGATTATTCTTTCCCCACCTGGGCTGGAGTTATTCCTCTGGAGATGAGAGCAGGTGCGCCGATTAACGATTCGCGGCTGGATCCCGGGCAGGAACTCCCGGAATATGCAAACCATTACTCCCGAAAGCGATAGCGAGGATTTGCCTGCTTACGGAATTAGCAGCAGCTTCCCTACCAGCTTGCGCGCTTCCATGTCCTGGTGCGCTTGCGGTGCTTCTTTCAGCGGATACGTTTTGGCAATGCGCAGTTTGAGCTTTCCTTCGGCGATCATGCCGAAGAGCGCGCTCGTGCGCGCCAGCAATTCCTCGCGTGTAGCGGTGAAATGCGCCAGAGTGGTGCGCGCCATGTAGAGCGACCCTTTCTCCAATAACTTCGACGGATCGACCGGCAGTACGGAGCCGCTGGACATTCCATAAAGCACCAGCATTCCGCGCAGGCGCATGACGTTCAGATTTTTCTCGAAGGTCGCCTTGCCGACGCCGTCATACACCACTTCCACGCCCTTGCCGCCGGTCAACCGCTTCACTTCGGGTTCAAAATCCTGCCTGGTGAATACAATCACCTCATCCGCGCCCGCCTCGCGCGCCCGTTGGGCTTTCTCTTCGCTCGAAACCGTGCCAATCACCCGCGCCCCTATCGCGCGCGCCATCTGCACGAGCAAAAGCCCCACTCCGCCCGCGGCCGCGTGCACCAGAGCGGTCTCGCCGCTCTTCAGCTTGTGGGCGTCGTTCACCAGATAGTGCGCGGTCAGGCCGTGCACCATCGCCGCTGCGGCCTCCTCATCACTGATCGCCGCCGGCACGGGCACCAGAAGTTCCTCGGGCGATACCACGAACTCCGCATAGGAACCCAACACTCCGCTCCACGCCACATGGTCGCCCACCTTCACCAACTTCGCCTGCTCGCCCACCGCCGTGACCACTCCGGCGCCCTCCTGCCCAGGAATAAACGGCAGCGGCGTGCGGAACCTGCCATCGCGGAAGTAGCCATCGATCGCGTTCACTCCCGCAACCGATACCTTCACCACCGCCTCGGTAGGCTTCGCTGGACGGACCGGCACCTCCTCCAGTTCCATCACCTCCGGCCCGCCTGTACGTTGCACGCGGATCGCTTTCATGGTTTTCTCGCGGAGCAGCCCTCGATTACGGGATCAGCAGCAGCTTCCCAGTCGTCTTCCGTGCTTCCAAGTCCCGATGCGCCCGCTGCGCCTCAGACAGAGGATACGTATGTTCAATTCGCAGCTTCAGTTTTCCGGCAGTGATCATAGCAAACACGGCGCTCGACCGCTCCACCAGTTCCTCACGCGTAGCGATGTAGTTCGTCAGCGTGGGCCGGGTCACATAGAGCGATCCTTTTTGTGCCAACACAATCGGCTCAAACGGCGGTACCGCTCCGCTCGATCCCCCGAACAGCACCATCATGCCACGCGGACGCAAAACATTCAGTCCCTTCTCAAATGTTGTCTTGCCCACCGAGTCGTAGACCACATCTACGCCCTCGCCGCCGGTCAGGCGTTTAGTTTCAGCTTCGAAGTCTGCCTGCGTGTAGAGGATCACTTCATCTGCACCGGCCCCGAGCGCGAGCTTCGCCTTCTCCTCGGTAGAAACCGTCGCGATCACGCGCGCCCCGAGATTGTGCGCCATCTGCACCAGAAGCAGTCCCACGCCGCCCGCCGCGGCATGAACCAACGCCGTCTCGCCCTTCTTCAGCGGATAGGTGCTGTGCGACAAATAATGCGCCGTCATGCCCTGCAGCATTACCGCCGCGGCTTGCTGATCACTCACGCCCGGCGGAATCTGCACCAGTCGCTCCACCAACACCGCTTCGTACTCCGCATAAGAACCAAGCAGCCCGCTCCACGCCACACGATCTCCCACTTTCACGGACTTCACGTCTGCACCGACGGCGCTTACCACACCCGCGCCCTCTTGCCCCAAGACCAGCGGCAACGGCGCCTTGTACCGCCCCTCGCGAAAGTAGACATCGATAAAGTTCACGCCCGCGGCGGCCAGCTTCACCACCGCCTCATTTGCCTTCGGCTGTGGCACAGGCAACTCCACCAGTTCCATCACTTCCGGCCCGCCGACCTGCTTCACCTGAATAGCTTTCATGGTTGCCTTGGATTCTATCTCCCGAACAAAGGATTCCGAGGGATGGCGCTTGCACCAGGTACTGGGTACTGGATACTGAGAACTGGGAACTGAGAACTGAACTCCTCTGCTAAACTTGCGATTCCGCTGCAAGGAGCCCTTCGTCATGGCCGAAAAGAAACCACAAACCTTCGCCAACCATGCGCGCCTTGATCCGCTCTTTCACTTTTTCGTCCTTCCGGTCTTCGGACTTTCCACCCTCGCGGCCATCGTCCTGTTCTTGTGGCACCCCAGTCTGCACTCGGCGTGGCGGTCCGTTCTCATTGCTGCCGCTACCGTCGCTGTGTTCAAGATCCGGCTGTACGCGCTCCGCGTGCAAGACCGCGTGATTCGTCTGGAGGAGCGTCTGCGGCTGGCTTCGCTTTTGCCCCAGTCGTCGCGGTCGCGCATTCCGGAATTCACTGAAGGCCAACTCCTCGCCCTGCGCTTCGCATCCGATGTAGAGGTCGCTAAGCTGGCCGAGAGGGCGCTCGCCGAAAAGCTTTCTCGGGCGGATATCAAGAAAGCGATTCAAACCTGGCGTCCGGACTACTGGCGCGTCTGAGTTGCAGTCGCGATAGCGCCGAGTAACCATTCGGCCCGATGCCAAAAGTAATCGCGGAGCTTGGTTTCAACGTTGACCCGAGGCGTAGCGAGGGGTACGATTTTTGATAGAATTCGGCAGATTTTAACCCCGCGGAGAAGTCCGCATCTCATAGATAAATATGCGCGTTGCAGAAATCCATGTGCGGATCGCGACACTAGCCGTTCTCGCTTTAGCGGCGTCCTCCTGCCAGACTGCGCAAAAGCCAGCATCCGTGGTGCCGGCAAAAACTGTCCCGGCCCTGACTGCCACGAAGGCTGCGCCTCAGCAACCGGCACCGCAGCAGACCCCTCCCGCTTCCGCATCGGTCGCCGCCGCCAAGCCGCCGCAGACCCAGACTCAGGCTTCGATTCAAGCCCCAGATCAAGTTTCAGCACAACCCCAAAATCAAGACAAGACCAAGCCAGAATCCCCGTCGCCAGCGCCCACAGCCGATCCCGTCGCTAGTCTCATCGCCGGCGTTGAAAAGGATTATCAAGCCGGACTTGACGCCTACAAGGCAGGCCAAACCGACACCGCGAAGCAGGATTTCGACAAAGCCATCAATGCGTTACTCGAAAGCAACCTGGATATCCGCTCCGACGACCGTCTGCAGCAAGAGTTCGACCGCATCGTGGAAGGCGTCAACCGTCTGGATCTCGCCAGCTTGGGCTACGCCTCCGACTCCGACGCCCAGAAGTCCGAGCCCGCACCCATCGATGAGACCAACGGCATCACACCCTCCGCTGACCCCAACGTGAGGGCCAAGGCTCAGGCCGAGATCAAGTCAACCCGTTCCGACCTGCCGCTCATGATGACCGACCAGGTCGCCGGCTACATCAGCTATTTCTCCAATCGTGGACGCGGCACCTTCGAGCGCGCCTTCGCCCGCTCTGGCCGCTATCACGACATGATGGTTACGATTCTCAAACAGGAAGGCGTCCCGCAGGATTTAATCTACCTCGCGCAAGCCGAGTCGGGATTTCATCCCCTCGCTGTTTCCCGCGTCGGCGCCCGCGGCATCTGGCAATTCATGGGCAGCCGTGCCCGGGGTTACGGCCTGCAGCACAGCATGTGGGTTGACGATCGCCAGGATCCTGAAAAATCCACACGCGCCGCTGCCCGACACCTAAAGGATCTTTACGCTCAGTTCGGCGACTGGTATCTCGCCATGGCCGCCTACAACTCCGGCCCCGGCACGGTGCAGGCCGCGGTCAAGCGCACCGGCTACGCCGATTTCTGGGAACTCTACCGCCGCAACGTTCTCCCCAAGGAAACCCGCAATTACGTTCCCATCATCCTCGCGATGACCATCGTGAGCAAGAATCTGTCGCAGTATGGCTTTGACGACGTTTCCATGGACGAGCCGGTGGCCTATGACACCGTAACCGTCAACTATCCCGTGGATTTGCGCCTGGCGGCCGAGTGCGTGGATGCGACCGCCGTCCAGTTGCAGGAGTTGAATCCCAGCCTGCTCAGGCTGACCACGCCTCGAGAAGGAACATTCGTGCTCCACCTGCCTTCGGGGACAAAAGATCAGTACCTTACCGCCATCGCCGCCGTTCCACCCGATATGCGCCTGTGGTGGCGCTATCACAAGGTTCAGCCCGGCGACACCCTCGCTTCGCTTTCCCGTTCTTACCGCGTCCCGGCCAAATCAATTGCCGCCGCGAATCACCTCGACGAGACGGACAAAGACCTCGAAGCCGACGCCAAGCTGGTCATCCCGCTGGCGGTCGGCAAGCATCCCGCTAGCGATACTGCCACCTACGCGCGCCGCATTACCCGCTACCACGTCCGCAAGGGAGACACCGTCGAGAGCGTAGCCGAGAACTTCGGCGTCTCCGCCCAGATGGTCCGCCGCTGGAACGGCCTGCCCCGCGGCTCCAGCCTGCGCGGAAGGAAAGTGCTGGCTCTGCACCTGCCGGTTTCGCCCAGCACCGAAGCCGTCGCCGACAAGCCTCCCGGGCACGGTCGAAGGACCACTCAAGCCGCCAGCGCGAAACTTCCGGCTGAGAACTCAGTAAGCGACTCCGTTCAAGATAGTTCCGGTCAACCCGGCGTTCTCCGCCACACAGTGAAAAGCGGCGAAACTCTCTATTCGATCGCCACCACCTACAAGACCACCGTCGCCGCTCTCAAGCGCAACAACGGCAACGTGGCCGTGCTCCACCCCGGCATGATCCTGATCGTCGAACCCAGCCGGTAGCCCAGCACGTAGACCCAACCTGTAGACGAAAACCAGCCGCCGAGCTTGCATCTCACTTCCTTTTTTCAACCTCGTCGCGTTCGAATCTTCTTCCCTTCCGCCCTTCCCTGTGGTAACAGGATAGGCAGGGTAGATGTGACCACGGCCCTTGCCGTCTGCCGCAAACGTCGTGCTATAATCGCCCGCCGTTCCAGCATAAGTTCTGGTGGTCTTTTAATTTCTCGTGCCCGGCAGCCTTGCGCAGCCGTTCCTGCGCCCGGAAGCCAAAACAAGATCAGGAGGAGCAATGACGTTCTACGATCCCACACTCTACGGCCGTGATGAAGAAGAAGAATTCGGCGACAGCGGTGCTTACAGTGAGTCGCTCGAAGAAGATTTCGAAGAGGAAGAAGAGGAGGAGGAAGAAGCTGGCGTGCCGGAACCCGCGATGAGTGAGCCGGTCATGCCCGCTCCCCCGCCTCCCGCACCCAGACCCGCCGCTCCCGCCGGAGGAGGCGGTGGCAGCAAGCCCGCCACCAAGAAGAAAGCGGCTAAAAAGAAGGCGGCTAAAAAGCCAGCCAAGAAGAAGGCAGCCAAAAAGCCTGCCAAGAAAAAGAAAGCCGCTAAAAAGAAGCCCGCTAAAAAGAAAGCGGCCAAAAAGCGAGCGAAAAAAGCAAAAAAGAAAGCAGCGAAGAAACGGCGTCGCTAAGAGCTAAGAGGAACATCCACATTCAAGAACCGCGGCCCACGGGTCGCGGTTCTTTTCTTTGTGCTCCCGCTCACCATGCGCGCGAGCGTTCAATCTGGCCATGGTTCGTGCGCTTCTGCTCGACAGACCGTTGGATCACGGTCTTGAGCCGATCCTCATCGTCATCGGCGAGCGCCACGAAGCGAAATGGTTGCAGGCCCCAGGAGAGCGGGCTGAGCATTTCCGCCGAACCCAGCACCATGCCGGCCGCGGTCAGAAACATTAATTTTGCGCTGGATCCCGTGTTCACCGGATGAGGCACGGAGAGCAATCCGCCCGTAAGAGAAACAACCTTCAACTTGGCTGAGACCCGGCGGCCGTCACCAAGTCGAAGCACCGCTGGAGTGCGTTCGGTGAAATGCACTCTCGTGGCCCGCGGCGCGGGCTGAGATTGAGGGAGGGACAACATTAGCTCAAGTATCTTCCCTAATGGCCCCATTCGAGCAGATTACGGAAGGCCTTGTCCGCAGCCGATTACGGCCCTCTATTTCTTCCCCTCCACCGCCGCCCGGCACTTCCCATACAACTCGAGCAAATGCCCGGCATACTCCTCGGGCTTCGATGCCGAACCCGTGCCCTGAAAACCCACACCCGACGAAGTGGTCCGTCCATACCCTGTGGTCATCGCGACAAATTTCATCAGATCAAGCGCGATATCCTCATTACGACGCGCGCTCCCATGCAAAGCTGGACCTTCATCCATAAGTCCTTCTCCTGAACCCGAAATATAAGGAAGTCCCTCGTCGTCTTCCAAGTCTTCCATAACGAAGCGATCCGTAATCATGTCTTCGATAGCGTTCAAAACTCCGCCCACGATGATAGCAGGGTCGACACCCTCCCGCCCCGCACCCAGCCGGGCGTCATCCCGAGTCCCGCGTTTTCACCAGCGGGACGAGGGATGTCCCCGGTACACTCAGCCGTCTCGGGTGCCTGGATTCGCACTCAATCACCGGTCGGCAATTGAAAATCCACCTGCGCGGTCCGGCGCAGCCGATACATCAGCCACAGCGAAGCCGCGAATAGAAACGGAGAAGAATAAAATCCCGGCCCCGGATACGGCACCGTCACGGCAGCCACAGTATGTCCCAGAATCGAAAACAGGGCAGATCCCAGCCCGCTAAGAAACATGAGGACGGCGTAAACCCACGCCAGAGGCCGCAAGCCGCTCATCCCGCGCCCTGCCACCGGAGTCAGAAAAAACAGCACACCGCAGGCCACGATCAGCGCTGCCAGCCACTCCCCGAAATCGAATGTTCCAGTGGGAAACCAACCCCAGCGCCCGCGCAGGATGGTCACGGTTGGGTTGTACACGGCAAGAAAGCCGCTGGACGCCGCGTCGAAAATATGCAGCGCGAACGCCACGCACAGCGCAAACCACGCACTGCCAAATCCCGGCGCTGAAAGTGCAGCTGCTTGCTTCACGAAACCGCCTGTCAAAAGAATTCTCAATCACCAATCCAAGAATTAGCAATTAAAAATGGTCTCTTGAGAGCGCACGGATGGGCACCGGCATCGCCATCCTCCCGCTACCGCGCCACTTCGCTCATCAGCGCCAGCAGGTTTCCTTCCGAATCGCGGAAAAACGTCATCCATAAATCATGCGTCGGCATTTTTGCGATCACATGCGGTTCGTCCTCAAAATGCACTCCGCCTTCTTTCAGTTTGCCGTATGCCCCGTGAATGTCGGGCACGGAAAAATACAGGACCGAGCTGGGATGATCGAACTCCGGCTTCTCCGCCCGGTCCAGCATCAACCGCACCCCTCCGCAATCGAAAAATGCTAGCCCCGGCGGCACTTTGAACAGCAACTTCAGCCCCAGCTTGTCCTGGTAGAAGCCCGCCGCCCGTTCCACATCCTTCGCATTGATGGCAATCTGGCCGAGGCGCGTAATTCCAATTCCAGTCGCGCTCGCGCTCATGTCTCTGACCTCCTGAGTTAGTTTAAGCGGGGGGACGCTCCATGCCCTGCGAAGATTAACACGACATTCATCAATTCGAGAAAGGTGCGACGTCTGGGGGGGCCAGCCCCCAACCATATACTTTGCCATCAGCGCTCGCGTGCGGCTTGTCGCAGCAGCCTCCGGATTTCCGTACGGTCCGACTCGCTCGTGTTCTGCGGGTTTTTCAAGTCGATCTTCAAGATCAAATGGCCAAGCTGGTCAGCCTCGGAACGATTTAAATTTAGACTTCCAACCAGGCACTGTTCGACGTCGTAAAGCAGTTGTGCGTCCGCCTTTAGGAATCGCGGATCCTGCACGAGTTTTCTCGACAGACCTGAAACTCTCACCACCAATCCCCGCGGCGGCGCCATAAGCTCGGGATGGGCATCTGGAGGCTGCGCGTAGATCCAGTCAATAAACAGAGAGTCGAAGTTCGCATGCCAATCGCGTGCGAGGGAGGCGAACCGGTACATCGCGGCACCATTGATGCTCAACCGCCGGTCACCGGTGAGGATTGATCGAACCAGCGGTTCGTAGGAACGGTTCGGGCGGGCGCGCTCGATCGCCAGCGCGAGGCTCTCCTGCGGCCCATATGTCCGATTTTTTCCTGAAGGCGACTGATAGAACCAGCGTAGGACGCCGGGCAGCGAGGCTGGACCCTGGACCCGCCAACGTGCCAGAGGAACATCCGGCGATTCTGGCCAACGCTTCTCCGCCTCGTCCAGGATCGCTGTGGAACTTTTCGGTCTAAGGCTCGCAGCCGCAATCAGCCACCGGGAGCCCGATCCTCCTGAATTCTTAGCTTCGCTTTCCGGGCTTGCGAGACGAAGAAGCAGCTCCGCGTCGGATGGCCCCAACAGGTCCCTCGCGTGCAAAAGCACAAAATTCTGCATCGCCTGCAACCACCCCCTATACGGCTCGTAACGGGCCGGATTCGTCCGTACGGCAAGAGCAGGATCGGAGGATTGAATTCGCCCCTTGAGCAAACCGACAAGCGCATCATGGTCCAGTTCGGATGCGGCGTGAAGCAGGTCGTCTTCTGAGTAGGGATAGGTTACGTTGTTGGGGCTGGAAATGGTGCCAAGACACAAGATGGTCCACTGCCTGTCAGGTGCCGGCAGTTGAGCGACTTGGCTGCGAATGGCCTCAAGCTCCGGACGGGCCAGGTCGAAAACATCCCAGGCTCGCTCCAACTCCAAAACGAACCAGGCGACTGAATACTTGCGCTCCCCGTAGTGGTTCCAATAGTCGCTGAAATTCGTGTAGCCACTTACGTCGAGGTAAGGATTGATCACTTCCCGGGCCACATCGCCGACGGTCTCAGCCACAGCCGGCCAGCTCTCAGGCTTGTTCGAAGGAAAATAATCAACCGGAAGCGGGCAGCGGTACGAAGGATTACGGTCCGATTGTAGCGGTGCAATCTCGGCAAGCAAATGCGGATCGTTCTTGCGGCCAAGAGCAAAGATGGCCAGCGAACGCATTTTCGGGTCCGGGCTTTTCAGAAGAGCGACAAGGTTAACCGAGTCGAGAGATGGGTCGCTAAGCTCAGCCAGATAGGACCGCATTTCCGGTGTCGCTTCAAATCGCGCGTACTCACACAGGAATACGACCTTAGGCTCCAGGGCAGCGAGCGTTTTAGCCTCGCGTGTTTCCTGAAGATCCGAGGAAGGTGCCGGCAGCCCGAAAAAACCCTGCGCGAAAGCAAGAAAAATGCTAATCACAATAAGAGGACGTACGAATCGCCGCCTGTGCAACCGGCAGACCCAGAGGCACATCGCAATCAAAATCCGTTGCCGCCCCGAAGACATATCGATCTCTCAAGCATTCCACAAAGGAACGCACACAGTAGAACTTCTTGTGCGCGGGCTGTGGGCGTGTGACAGTCCAACGCGAAGTTAACTCAAACTCCCCCGGGATCTATTCCATCCTGCCGGCGGCCGGACCCACCGCGGTCGCCTGCTCGGTCTTGGGGTCGATGCCGATCAGCGCCACTCCGCCCACTCCCTCGCGGCCGATCGTAACCACATGGCCGCGAGCCCTCAAGTCGGCCTGCACTGCCTCGGGCAGGGTGCTCGGCACAGACAGGCTGCCCAGGCGTGCACGGTCCTGACCGAAGGAGCTGATGAAATGCTCGGTAGAAAAGCGCGGCGCCTTAAACGCTTCTTCGGGACTCATCCCGAAATCCACATAGTTGAGGATCACCTGGATCGCCCCCTGATCCTGCATGTCGCCGCCCGCTACCGAGATCGCCATCACAGGTTGGTTGTCGTGAAACAGCAGCGTCGGGCTCAGCGTGATCCGCGGCCGCTTGCCAGCCTCGATAACATCCGGAGTTCCCGCAAACGTGTTCAGACTGCTGAGCCGGCTTCCGTGAATAATGCCAGTGCGTCCAGCCACGCCCGCGGTGCTCGACAGCCCGCTCGGAGTCGCCGCGATGACGTTTCCAAACTTATCCGTCACACACATCACGGTGGTTCCCCCATGCCATGGCCCGGTGATGGTCGGCGGCTTGGTAGGCTTCATATTGTACGGATCACCCGGCCGGAGCTCGAGAGATGCCTTTTTCGAATCGATCAGCTCCCGCCGCATTTCCGTGTACTGATCGGAAAGCAACTGCCGCATTGGCACTCTCGCAAAGTTTGGATCGCCGTAATACTCGTCGCGATCCGCCAGCGCCAGTTTCTCCGCTTCAATCACCGTGTGAATGTAATCCGCCGAATTGAAACCCATCTTCTTCAGGTCGAAGCCTTCCAGCAGACGCAGCGTCTGCAAAAGATAAGGCCCCTGCGTTAGCGGACCGGCCTTATAGACCATATATCCGCGGTACGTGGTCGTGAGCGGTTTCACCACGGGAGTTTTGTGCGCAGCGAGATCCGCCTTGCGAAGGAACCCTCCTTTTTCGATATACCAGGCTTCCAGAGCGTCGGCGATGTCGCCGCGATAGAAGCGGTCCGAGACAGCTTGCAGTTTCTGCTGCCGCGTACCTTTCGCGGCCTTCTCCGACTCCACCAATTTGCGAAAGGTCACCGCCATATCCGTCTGCCAGTTCACCCCGGTCTCGATCCTCGTCCCGCTGCCGGTATCGATATACCAACTCGGGCCGCCAGCGTCGAGAATGGCCAGCGTCGGCTGCACAACCTCCCCGAAACTTTTGGTTCCGTAAAGTTTCAGCAGGGTAACGATTGCATCGATGGTGCTCGGCACAGCGGCAGCCTTGACATCGCCGTCCGGGATTCCGTGCTCCATGTACCAGGCAATCGCTTTGGGATCGCGAGGTGCTTCCCCTTGTCCCTCAAGCAGCTTCACGTTTTTCTGGTCCGCGCTGTAAACCAGAATCGGAACCTCCCCACCCACGCAGAACGCGCCTACATAAGTTACGGAGAGTGCTAGCAGAGTCGCGGCCCCGGCATCGGCGGCGTTCCCGCCCTGTTCCAGAATCTTGATGCCGGCCGCAGTCGCGGCAGGTCGACCGGAAACAACCACCCCCTGGCTTCCGGCGGCGACACTCGGTCCCCGGCGGCCGACCGGCGTCTTGGCAGCCTGCGGCCAAGCCAAGGTCGCGAGTAAAAGCAGACAAACGGATGACATCGAAATGATCTTGCGCATAAGAGGTCGTCTCCGTAGGCAGACTCGTGTAACTAGCAAACTCATGTGGGGACAGCCGCCCTCGGCTGTCCAGCGGCCCGGAAATATCGGGCCGCAGCCGCTCCTCACTATAGTCCTGTCATCCTGAGCGAGGCCAAAGGGGATCCCACCAGGCAGAAATGGAGATTGGCGCACTCATGTTTCCTGCTCACGCACCACGAAGGAGGCTGTCCCGGTTTCGAGGTGCCCGCGAGGACGGGCCAGTCGCGTCCACTACCGTTTTACCGATCTGAATCATGAAGGCGTCATCATCACGAAGGTGTCATCCTGAGCGCAGCCGTTCTTCATGCGGAGCGAAGAGCCTGCCCTGAGCGAAGTCGAAGGGATCTCCTGCGCCTCAACGCTGTCCTTGGAGCTGGTTCACCCTTCATGTTTCTTGCCCACACCACCACGAAAGAGAGAGCGCCCGCGCGTATCTTCCCTAAGTCTATGTAATCGGCACTCGCCTCCTACGACTGCCAGCCTCGAGCGCCGATTTTCAACGCCTTCCCTTCGCCCCCACGTTTTTCGTGCCGATATTTCGGCACCCGTCCAACTCCATCCCCCTCAGCCGCTTGCCGCCAAGCAACTATAGCTTTAAGGTGGTTTTCCGAGTTTTCCGAAATTTCCACAATGTTCCGGTTGGAAACGACGTTATGTTCCGACTGGAACATTCAGCGCAATGTTCCAGCGGGAGATTAAACCGCTCTCACCACCGGTGACTCCCGCCAGAAAACTTTGGGCTGATCCCTCAAGTGTTCCGACGCCCCGCCGATGAAGCCTGAGGTGAAGTAACGCTCCAAACCGAGTAAAGACTCGCACTTCGCCTCGGAGGCTCAACAACAATGTCCCGCCTGTCATCAGCGTCACCGCAGCGTCGCGTCTTCCTATTTCTAACCCTGGCGATTTTCTTCTCGCTTCTTTCTCTCGACCTTCCCGCCGCAGTCCTCGCGAAAAAAGCCCAGCCCGCGGCCGATCCCACGAATCCTCCGCCCACCCAACCTCCGTTCATCCAGGTAAAGGACCGCATCACCTCCTACATTGATGACGATCAACGAGTCACGCTGCGCGGCAACGTCCATCCCTTGGCTCAGGCCCAATACGACGCCGGCGCAGTCGCGCCCGACTTCCCCATGGAGCACATGCTTCTCACGCTGCTGCCAGACTCGACGCAGCAGGACATCCTGAATCAGCTTGTCGAAGCGCAAAACAACCCCGAGTCTCCTTACTACCATCAGTGGCTCACACCCGAGCAGTACGGCGAGCGCTTCGGCGTCTCCGATTCCGACGCGGCCCAGGTCGTTGCCTGGCTACAGGAGCAGGGCATGCAAGTGGAAGAGTTCACGGCCGGCCGCCGCTCCATCATCTTCACCGGCACCGCCGCGCAGGTACAGGCCACGTTCCACACTCCGATTCACATATATAAGATTGGCGACGAAGTCCATCACGCCAACGTGAACGATCCTGAAATCCCCGCGGCTCTGGTTCAGGTCGTGGGAGGCGTGGTCTCGCTGCACGACTTTCACAGCGAACCAATGCACGGCATGGTCCGCAAGCCAGCCCCTGACCTCAGCAGCGGCGGCGCCTACTACCTTGCTCCTGCAGACTTCGCCACCATCTACGATCTGAATCCGCTGTATCAGCAATCGATCAACGGCAACGGCCAGTCCATAGCCATCGTTGCCCGTTCCAACATCAACATCGCCGACGTGCGCCAGTTCAGAACATTCTTCGGCCTGCCCGCCAACGACCCGCAGATCGTCGTCAACGGAACCGACCCGGGCATCTGGAGTGCAAATGAAGAAACCGAAGCCGATCTCGACGTGGAGTGGTCCGGCGCCGTGGCCAAGAACGCGACCATCAAATTCGTCGTGTCGAAGTCTACAAATTCAAGCGATGGTGTGGATTTGTCAGCGCAATACATCGTGAACCGAAACCTCGCGCCCGTGATGAGCACCAGCTTCGGCCTGTGTGAGGCGGCGCTCGGTTCTTCGGGAAACAGTTTTCTAAACAGCCTGTGGCAGCAAGCCGCGGCAGAGGGCATCACCGTATTCGTTTCCTCAGGAGACAGCGGCGCGGCCGGCTGCGATTCCGCTTCGGCATCAACCGCCACGCACGGACGCGCCGTCAACGGCCTATGCTCCACGCCTTACAGCGTTTGTGTCGGAGGCACCGAGTTCAATGACTTATCGAACCCGACGCTCTATTGGTCGCCCTCGAACACTTCTGGCACGCAGGAATCAGCGCTCAGCTACATCCCCGAAGTGGTCTGGAACGCAAGCGGTCCCGGCTACGGACTGTGGGCAAGCGGCGGCGGCGCGAGTATCGTCTATGCCAAACCTTCCTGGCAAGCCGGCACCGGCGTTCCGGCGGATGGGAAGCGCGACGTCCCAGACGTGGCGCTCAGTTCCGCGGGTCACGACGGCTACCTCATTTTCCAGAACGGCGAGCTCTATGTGGTCGGCGGCACCTCGGCGGCGGCGCCGTCATTTGCCGGCGTGATGGCGTTGGTGGTCGAGAACACAACTGCGCGGCAGGGCAACGCCAACGTTGTGTTTTATTCTCTGGCCAGCAAGCAGAGGGCAGGCGGAGCATCCGTTTTTCACGCCATCACCATTGGCAACAACAGCGTGCCGGGACAGGCTGGCTTCAACGCTACCGCGGGATACGATCAGGCCACCGGACTCGGCTCGATCGATGGCTCAGTTCTGGTCGATCACTGGGCCGGCGCTACAACTCCGCCCTCGTTTCACGCGACGGTTTCAGCGAGTTCGCTTTCCGTTAACGGCGGATCGAACAAGAGCGTCACTCTGAATGTTACGGTCAGCGGAGGCTTGAACGCCGCTGTGGCCTTCTCGATAACCGGATTGCCCAGTGGAGTCTCTGGCGCCTTCACGCCTTCCAAGCTGTCTGCTCCGGGATCAGGCAGCAGCATCCTCAAGCTCGCAGCGACGACTACCGCGAAGGCTGGCACTTATTCGGCTACGGTGTCGGCCACCAGTGGCGCAACGAAGCAGCAGATGCCGCTTTCGGTCATCGTTGTGCGCTAGGTCTCTCGTCCTGCCGGAGTACCGCAGTACTCATGTGATACAATAGTATTGCGTCACCGTAGTATTGAAGAACATTATCGTTCGGAGATGATCGCGAGTTTTCGGGACAAGGAAACGGAACGGCTGTGGCAGACGGGCAAGAGCCGCCGGCTTCCCGCCGATTTGCAACGAAGGGCGTTCAAGAAACTTGCGATTTTGAATGCCGCGCTAGCGCTAGACAACTTGAAGGTGCCTCCGGGAAATCAATTGGAAGCGCTTCGAGGGAACCGTGCCGGGCAGCACAGCGTCCGGGTTAACGATCAATATCGCGTACGTTTCGTGTGGCGGGGCGGGAACGCCTTTGAAGTAGAGATCACGGATTATCACTGAGTGCTGGAGCAGCTATGACAAAGGCGAGAAGAATCTTTGCGGTGCATCCGGGAGAGATTCTCAAGACCGAGTTCATGGAGCCGATGGGAGTGACGGCATATGCGCTGGCGAAAGCGCTGGAGTTTCCCGGCATCTATGAAGTGGTGCGGGGAGACCGGGCCATTAGCGCTGAGACTGCCATTCGCCTGGGAAAATATTTCGGCCTGCCAGCACAGTTCTGGCTGAATCTTCAGAACGACTACGACGTGAGAATTGCCGAAGGCAGCGGAGTCGGCAAACGGATCAGGCCTCACACTGGCTCTCGTTCAGAGCTCTCCGCTGCACGTTAAGGCTTGCTTGCCCACCTGTGGGCTTTTTCCTTGCTGACGCCGTCTCCGGTTGAGAGCTCCACTGCAACCCGCCGCCTGTGGTTGACGCATCTCAATTGACGCGCTTATCATTTTTGTTTGGCCCGAACCCCGCGTACGGCTTCGGGGAGCCGGCGCAGAATTATAGAAGTGAACTTATGGATAAGAAGAAATTAGAAGCATTCAAGAAGCGGCTGGAGACGCGGCAGCAGGATTTGCGCCGCACGGTGTCGCGCACGCAGGCCGACGGCCGCTCCGCCGACGAAGACACGGCGCAGGATATTGCCGACCGCGCCGCCAGTTCCTACACCAAAGAATTTCTGTTCAGCCAGAGCAACAACGAGCGGCAACTGCTGCAGATGGTCGAGAAGGCGCTGGCGCGGATTCGCGAAGGCAGCTTTGGCGAGTGCATCCACTGCGGGAAAGAGATCAACGCCAAGCGACTGGAAGCGGTGCCATGGACGCGGCACTGCATCGAATGCCAGGAGAAATTGGAGCAGGGTTTGCTGGAGGAGGCTCCGCGGTAGCGCAAGCCCTCCGGGGCTGAAGCCCGGATTGATTTGGGACGATTTACGCGGCGCTGAAGCGCCGCTCTTCCACGTCACTGCAGCTTTTGCGGATCCCGCGGAACGGCGGCGCTACCGCGGCTTTGACGGTGCTGTTTTCCGGCTGATAAACTGTTAGTTCGTCCCACCTTAAACAGTAGAGTCATTACAGAGACTCAGGAAATCGACTCCAGAGACTGAGATTGGAAGGTAGTCTTGCGCGCAGAAACCCGCCATCAACTTAAACAGGATGCGTTCAGCCGAGCCACCATTGGAGCCGCCGAAAAGACGGCTCACTGGAGCGTAGAGCACAGGAACACGCTATCAGTCGCTGTGGTCGCCGTCGTGGTGATTGCCGGCGTCGTGGCAGGCGGATGGTATTACCTGAGCGCGCAGGATGAGAAGGCGAGCTTCGATCTGGCGCAGGCGGTGCGGACGCTTGACACGCCGCTGCGTCCTGCCGGAACGCCGGAGCAGCCGGACTTTCCCAGCTTCACCTCGGGGAAAGATCGCTCGGATACGGCCCGGAAACAATTGCAGACGATCGTAGACAAGTATCCGCACACCCGCACCGGGGACATGGCGCGTTATTTGTTGGGAGTGACGGCCGCGACCGCGGGCGACAATGCTGTCGCTGAAAGCAATCTGAAGGCCGTGATTTCGAGCGGCAGCAAAGAGCTGGCGTCGGTAGCGAAGCTTGCGCTGGCCGGGCTCTACGGCAACACCAACCGCACCAAAGATGCCGCGGCTTTGTATCAGGAACTGATCAGCCAGCCCACGATTTCGGTGAGCAAAGTGACGGCACAGTTCCAACTGGCGGAACTTTACCAGTCGAGCAACCAGCCGCTCGACGCCAAGCGTCTCTACGAACAGATCAAGAAAGACAATCCCAGCGCGACAGCGGTGGAGATCGCGACCCAGAAATTGACGGAACTGAAGTAGGGTGTAGACGCGGATTTATGATCTCTGCCTGAAGTCTCATTCCACGCTGTGTCGGCCGTCGATGGCACCCATCGATGGCCTCTTTTCCCACGAAAATCTAAAGAGAGCAGCGGTGAAGACGCCCTGCGAAGCCGGCGGGAGCCGACGAGATGCAAGGGATCCTTCGACTGCGGCCGCTCAGGATGACAGATCGGGGTAGTGGTCCTCACCCACTTCCCAGATCGCCTGTTTACTTACTTTCGTAAGGCCAATCCGGACTTTTACGGTGAGTTGCGGCCGGGGCTCAGGGAGAATTGCCGGGAGTGCATTTTCTTCCCTGAGTGAGGGCTCATGAAGGCGTTTCGGTTACGGGATCGATTCTTTGCGGCCTGCTTTCTGACGTGGTTGGTGGTTCCCGCCTTTGGGCAGCAGACAGATTCCGGGCAGAGCCTGGGCGACGTGGCGCGAAAGCTGCGCAAAGACACGACCGACGAAGTGAAGATGACGGACGCGGACACGAAAAGACTGTTCGAGTCCGTGGATCGGATCTTTGCGTTTGCCGCCGAGGACACCGGCATGCCCCAGCACGCGGCTGTAAAGCGAAGGCTGGTGAGCAAGGCCGACGTGGAGAGCTACGCCGCCGGCCAAATGGCCAAAGAAGAATTTACGAAAAGATTTGCCCAGCAAGAGCTCAGCATGAAGAAGCTCGGGTTCCTGCCGCGGGATTTCAATCTGAAAGAATTTCTGGTGAAATCCACCGGTCAGGAAATTGCGGCTTATTACGACGACGAGACGAAGACGATCTCGATGCTGAACTGGGTGCCTCCCGACCGCCAGGAACCGATCCTGGCGCACGAACTGACGCATGCGCTGCAGGATCAGAATTACGATCTGGCGAAGTGGATGAAAGGCGGGAGCAAGGCGGAGAACGGAAGCGCAATGGGCGATAGCGCGATCGCACGCAAGGCCGTGGTCGAGGGTCAGGCGATGGTGGTATATGTGGATTACCTGCTCAAGCCGGCGGGGCGCAGCCTGGAAGACACTCCACAACTCGTCTATCAGATGGAAGAGCCGGCGGTGAAAGCGGTGATCGATTCCCAGCTCATGCACGATGCGCCGATGATTCTGCGCGAAGCCGGAACGTTCGCTTATAACCAAGGCTTGATTTTTGAAGGTGAGCTGCTGCATGCGGGTGGGAAGAAGATGGCGTTTGCCGGGGCGTTCGCCCGTCCGCCGCGGAACTCGCACGAAGTGTTGCAGCCTGAAATTTACATTCTGGGGGAGAAGCTGCCGCCGGTGCGCATCCCCGACCTGCAGGGAGTGCTGGGCAGCCAGTATGAGCTTTACGATTCGGGCGGAATCGGCGAACTGGATGTGCGCGCGCTGTTGAAGCAGTATAGCGGGCGGAGAATTGCGGACGATCTTTCGGCGGCGTGGCAGGGTGGGACGTTTGTGGCTTTCCGGCGGAAAGACACGGCGGCGGAAGTGTCACCTAGCACCGCAGATGTGGCATTGTTCTACGTTTCGCGATGGAAGACGCCGCAGGCGGCCGAGCGCTTTGCGCGCTTCTATACGGAAGCGGTGTCGCAGCGCTATCGCAGCGCGACGGCGGAGGCAGTGCCGGCTTGTTCGGGCGGGAATTGTCCGGTCTCGACGGCGCAAATGACTACGGAGGAAGGCCCAGTGATTGTGGAGCATTGGGACGATAACCGCGTGATCGTCTCGGAAAGCTTCGATACCGCGACGGCAGCCAAGCTGCGCACGGCTCTGCGGGATGAACGAGGCGCAACGCACGCTGAGAGTCTTCCGCAGGAAGAGGTTGGGTTGCGGCTATTTGAGATTCCGGCGTTTGAGGCGTTTGCTAAGGAGATTGGGAACCGGGTAGCAGATGAGATGAATCGGGAGACTGGGCGATAGGCTAAGAGTTCGAAATCGGGGCTGAGGAAGCCTAGTGTGACGGAGCCGCTGGATCGTGCAAAAGGGTTTGTTCAACAGCAAGCTGGCGGCATGTTGATCGAATAACGTCCTTCGCGGCGTCCGACCCAATGAACTGGAAGCCGTAGCGAAAAGCGTCTCTTTGGCGAACCATCGCAGGAATATTCACCCGGCCGATAGGAACCATGAAGCCCAGTTCCACGATCTCGGATAAGGGAACTTCAATTTTAAGAATGGCCGAGATGCCAGACTCGCTGATATCGACGGTATAGCCCGCCAGCACACCGTGGGTGCGGGTGCTGACACTGATCTCCACCTCAAGTTTGAAGCGGGGTTCGTGACGCGCGGCGACTACCCCAGGCACCGCGCTAGTTGCCGATTCATTCTGAGTTTTCAATATTGGCCTTCTCCACCAAGGGTCGCCAGGCCCAGGTGAGGAACGAGTTGGCGACAGATCCTCGGCCTTTTCCAAATCTGCGAGGGTCTCAATCTCTGATCGGCACGGTTGCTTGAAACTTTAATCGCTCGTGTGCTCGCGCGAGCACCATTCCACTTTTCCTGTTGGTTGAGTAGGATGATTGTCCAGGTTCTAATTGCTTCGGGGAGATCTATGGCCGACTTCACATTGCGGGTTAACGGAAACGAAAAGAAAGTAAGCGTCTCGCCGGAGACTCCGTTGCTCTGGGTGTTACGAGACACATTGGAGCTCACCGGGACGAAATTTGGTTGTGGCGCCGGGCTCTGCGGGGCCTGCACGGTGCACGTGGAGGGGTCGGCGATTCGGTCTTGTTCAACGCCGGTTTCGCAGGTTGCCGGGAAGAGCGTTACGACTATTGAGGGACTCGGAGCGAACGGGCTACACGTTTTGCAGCAGGCGTGGATTGCCGAAGAAGTTCCGCAATGCGGCTACTGCCAGACGGGGCAGATCATGACGGCGGCGGCGCTGCTGGCGAAGACGCCGAATCCGAGCGATGAGCAGATTACGCAAGCGATGAACGGTAACCTGTGCCGCTGCGGGACGTATGAACGAATTCGCAAGGCGATTCATCGCGCTGCCGGGGCGGGAGGTGCGCGATGAGTCCTTTAAGCCGGCGTGAGTTTGTTGCGGTTGGAGTGGCGGCAGGGGCGGGTCTGGTAGTTGGTTTCTACCTGCCGCATGCGGGACGTTCGGGCAAAGAAATGTTCTCGCCGAACGCTTATCTGCGGATCACGCCGGACAACAAGGTCACCATTGTATGCGCGCGTTCGGAAATGGGGCAGGGCGTGCGCACGGCGTTGCCCATGATTCTTGCGGAGGAACTGGAAGCGGACTGGAACCAGATTGCGATCGAGCAGGCGGGAGCAAGCACGCTCTACGGGGATCAGGGTACGGGCGGCAGCGCCAGCGTGAAGACGACGTGGGATCCGATGCGGAAGGCGGGAGCGGCGGCGCGCGAGATGCTGATTTCGGCGGCGGCGCTGACGTGGGGTGTTCCGCGATCAAGCTGCGCAGCGGAGAACGGTGCCGTTGTGCACGGCGCGTCTAAGCGGCGGCTGACTTACGGAGAACTCGTGGAGAAGGCGGCAACGCTGCCGATTCCGACGGACGTGCCGCTGAAGCAGAACAAGGATTACAAGATTGTTGGACAGCGCCTGGCGCGGGTGGATACGCCGTCGAAGGTAAGGGGCCACGCCGTGTTTGGGATCGACTTCCGCATGCCTGGCATGAAGTATGCGGTGTTGTCGCGGAGTCCCACGATCGGCGGAAAGGTGTTGAGCTTTGAGGATAAGGAGTCGCGAAAGATTGCCGGCGTGAGTTACGTCGGCAAGGTCAGCGACGCGGCTGTGGCGGTGGTCGCCGACAGTGTCTGGGGTGCGATGGAAGGGCGCCGGGTGCTGAACGTCAGTTGGGACGATGGTCCCAACAAAGATTTAAACACTGCGGCGGTGATGGAAGCATTGAAGCAGGCGGCAGCGAAGAAGGGCGCGAGTTTGTATTCAGTGGGCGACGTTTCGAAACTCACCGGTCGGCGAATTTCTGCGGAATATCATCTTCCCTTCATGGCACATGCGCCGATGGAACCGGGAAACTGCACGGCGCATTTTCAGGGAACGTCGTGCGAGTTGTGGGCTCCGACGCAGGTGCCGCAGGATTGCCGCGACCAGGTTGCGAAGGCGCTGGGCTTGGATCCCGACCGGGTGAAGGTGAACGTCACATTGATGGGCGGAGGCTTTGGCCGGCGGCTGGAATACGACTACGCCGTGGAAGCGGCTCTGGTATCGAAAGCGCTGGTCGATTCGAAGATGGGCGGTCCAGTGAAAGTGATTTGGACTCGAGAAGATGATATGAGGTTCTCGACGTACCGTCCGGCGAGTTTGCACCAGTTGAGCGCGGTGCTCGATGGAGGTGGATGGCCGGTGGCGTTTACCCATCGGATTGTTGCGCCGTCAATCAGCGGGCAGAAGGGACAGCCGGGGCCGAATGGTGTTGACCCTGATCTGCCGGATGAAGCGGCTTTCATCTACGCGCCGCCGAATGTTTTGCTGGAGTATGTGCCCGCGGAGACGCCGGTTCCTCTCGGCTGGATGCGGTCGGTGTATGCGCTGCAGGCGGCCTTCGCGAGCGAAGGCTTCATCGATGAGCTGGCTGCAGCGGCGGGGAAAGATCCGCTGGAGTACCGGCTGCACATGCTGGGGAAAGATCAGAACATTCAATACTTCGACACGACGTGGCGCACGGCGCGAATGCGCGGCGTGCTCCAACTGGCGGCCGACAAGGCTGGATGGAAGAACTCTTTGCCGGCGGGGCGCTTTCGCGGGATCGCCTGTTTCGGATGCTTTTCTTCTTACATGGCCGAGGTGGTTGAGATCAGCATGGAGAATAACGTGCCGCGTGTGCATCGCGTGGTGGCGGCGGTGGATTGCGGGCAGGTGGTGAATCCCAGCATTCTGGAACAACAGATTCAAGGCGGGATTGTTTATGGGCTGACGAATGCGCTGCGGGCGAAGATCACCATCGAGAAAGGGCGCGTGGTGCAGGGAAATTTCGATGATTACGTTCCGCTGCGCATGGACGAGACCCCTGTGGTGGAAGTGTTTGCGGTGCAAAACACAGAAGCGCCGAGTGGGATTGGAGAACCCTCGGTGCCACCGCTCGCGCCGGCTCTGTGCAGCGCGATTTATGCGGCGACGAAGAAGAGAATTCGGGCGCTGCCGATTCTGAGCTAGGGACCGCATGCAACGTCTGCGAATCATCCGCCGCGCCGCACTGCTGGCACTTCTGGGCGGTCTGAATCTCGTGCCGGCTCAGACTGCTGCACCCGGCTCTTCGATCCCGCCAGTTTCTTTATCTACCGTTCCTTCATCCGCCGTTTCTGCATCTCGGTTGTCGCATCTGCGGCGCGGCATCAACGTCAGCGGATGGTTCGCGCAGGTTTATGACAAGCGCGGGTATACCCGGGAACATTCCCAGAGCTGGACTACGACGGAAGACATCACGTTGATTCGAGCAATGGGCTTCGATCACGTGCGGTTAAGCGTTGATCCGCAGCCGATGATGGTGAACCACCGGCCTGAGGAGATTCCGGCGGAGTATCTGGGATATCTTGACGCGGCAGTCAAGATGATCCTGGGTCAAGGGCTGGCCGTCGTGATCGATTTGCATCCGGACAGCGAATTCAAAACACGGCTGGCGAAGGACGACAGCTTTGTGCAGGAGTTCGCCGATTTCTGGAGGACCATGGCGCGGCATTACTCGACATGGGATTCAGAACGGATATTTTTTGAGATTCTGAACGAACCGGAAATGTCCGACCGCTACCGTTGGTCCGGGGTACAGGGGAAGCTGGCAGCGGCGATCCGCGAAGGCGCACCGCAGCACGCGATGATCGCGGCCGGAGGACGCTGGTCGGACGACGACGATCTGGTCTTCCTCGAACCGCTGCGCGATCCCAACGTGATTTACAACTTCCATTTTTACGAGCCGCACATCTTCACCCACCAGGGAGCGAACTGGAGCTCGTATTCCTGGCATTGGGTGAAAGGACTACATTACCCGTCGTCGCCGGAATCGGCTGCGAAAGTTGCGTCAGGTGTGCCCGATGCCGTGGACCGTTTGGCAATCATCCGCTATGGTGCAGATCACTGGGACGGCGCGCGCATTGATGCTGAGATTACGCAAGTCGCGGAATGGGCGCGGCTGCGCGGAGTTCCGGTGGTATGCAATGAGTTCGGCGTTTACCGGGATTATGCTGATCCGCAAAACCGTGAGGCATGGATTCACGATGTGCGCACGGCGCTGGAGCGGCACGGCATGGGCTGGGCGATGTGGGATTATTCGGGGAGTTTTGGAGTGGTCACAAAGAAGGATGGGCGGAATGTTCAGGATGAAGGCACGCTACGGGCGCTGGGACTGAAGTAGCGCTCGGGGGGAATAGTTATTCTGCCGAATGTGGTGCCATATGTGAAGCGAAGAAGTCACTGCAGAATCATCGCTAAGGACCGGCCGTCGGCATGGGCTGGCCTATGGTCATTTTGAAGATTTTAGTGTTCTTGCCAAA
>Ga0210390_10000942_pt1 | contig 29345 bp, 21 predicted proteins | sample IncBWH11OmetaG_FD_161050 | JGI IMG/M metagenome (GOLD analysis project Ga0210390, IMG submission 161050) | Forest soil microbial communities from Barre Woods Harvard Forest LTER site, Petersham, Massachusetts, United States - Inc-BW-H-11-O ...
CTCGGCGATGCCGCGGCGGATCCGCTCCGGGTTGGTGACGAAGATGTCATCGCCCACGACCTGGACCAGGTCACCGACGGTCGCCGTGAGCTCGCGCCAGCCCGGCCAGTCTTCCTCGGCCAGCGGATCCTCGAGCGACACGATGGGGTAGGCGTCCAGCCAGTCGGCGTACAAGGCCGTCATCTCCGCGGACGTCCGCGGTTTCCCATCGAAGTTGTACGCGCCATCGGAGTAGAACTCCGACGCCGCCGCGTCCACCGCCAGCGCGACGTCCTGGCCGGGGTTGAACCCCGCCTTGCCGATCGCGTCGACGATGAGGTCCAGCGCGGCCCGGTTGTGCTCCAGGTCCGGGGCGAAGCCGCCCTCGTCGCCGACGCCGGTAGACAGCCCGCGCTGCTTGATCACCGACTTCAGCGCGTGGTAGACCTCGGCGCCCCAGCGCAGCGCCTCGCTGAACGTGGCCGCGCCGATGGGGGTGATCATGAACTCCTGGATGTCTACGTTATTGTCGGCGTGCGCGCCGCCGTTCAGGATGTTCATCAGCGGAACCGGCAGCACGTGCGCGTTCGGGCCGCCCAGGTAGCGGAACAAGGGCAAGCCGCTGGAGTCCGCGGCGGCCCGGGCGACGGCCATGCTGACCCCGACGATCGCGTTCGCGCCGAGCCGCGACTTGTCCGGCGTGCGGTCCAGGTCGATCAGCGCCTGGTCGATCAGGCGCTGGTCATCGGCCTCGTGCCCGAGCAGTTCCGGCTGGATCTCGTCGATGACGCCCTGAACCGCCCGGCTCACGGCCTTGCCGCCGTATTCGGAGCCGCCGTCCCTGAGCTCAACGGCCTCGAACGCGCCCGTGGAGGCCCCGGACGGCACCCCGGCACGGCCGACGGTCCCGTCGTCCAGCGCTACCTCGACCTCGAGGGTCGGGTTGCCCCGGGAATCCAGGATCTGCCTGGCATGGATCGCTTCAATGGAGGCCACCGCCGGCTCCTTGCCTGATGTTCGTATCGAGCGTTTATGTCGGGGCGAGACCTCGAGCTCACCCCCTACCGGAGCCTAACCGAGCCGCGGCGGGCGGCGTACGGACCACGCCGGTCCGGGACCCGAAGCACGCTCCGGCGGACGCCCGCAGGGCGACAATAGGTGACAGCAGGTAATAAGGGCAATACATACGGTAATCACAGCTCTTGGTCGTAAACCACCCAGATGATCTGCGCGTCCTACTTTTGTTCCATTAAGTAACTCACATTTCGCAACACGTTAAGCTCAACGTTACCTTCGGATCATCGGACTGGCGGTGGCCCGGCTCCATGTCTCGGAAGGGGGGGTTCCTTTGGCCATCGCGGTCGGCCAGGCGCCCGAGTCGGTCGAGTCCGGTCAGGCATCCGAGATGCTGCAGCAGTTGCGCGAGACGTGCCACGATATGCGGCAACCGATCGCGAGCATGCAGGCGCTCGTTGCGGCCGCGCTGAGCGAACCGGGTGTGCCCGCGGCGGCACGGGGCCGGCTGGAGCAGATCACCGAGCAGGCCGAGTGGCTGGCCGACATTATTCACGACTGCCTGATCTTCCAGGCCCAGGAGCCGGCCGAGGTCGAGAGCTGCGGCGATGGCCGCGCCGACGTCGTCCATGTGGTCAGCGAGGTCATCACCGCCGAATGCCTGACCTGGACCGGTGACGTGATGCTGACCTCGCCGGCCGGCTCGGTCTGGTGCGAGCTTCATCCCGTGCTGCTTCGCCGGGTCGTGTCGAACGTGCTCGGTAACGCCATCCGGGCCGCCGGGGGAAGCGGCACGGTGACCGTGGAGATACGGCGGCGTAAGGGTGGTGTCGTGCTTGCGGTGGAAGACGATGGTCCGGGGTTCGGGAACATACCGGCCGGCACGGGCCTGGGCCTGTCCGCCGTGGCCAGGAACGTGGTCAAGCATGGCGGAAGAATGGAATGCGGCAGCGGCGGGCGCGGCGGTGCGCGCGTCAGCCTTTGGCTGCCGTTAAGAATCGGCCGGAGGAGCGGGCCCATGAGGCTTGTAATTTGCGACGATAACCGGATTCTGTGCGAGGCACTCGCCATCGCACTCGAAGCACGCGGTCATCAGGTGCTGGCGACCGCGACGACCACGGTACTGGGGATTGCCGCGGTGGCCACGCACCGGCCCGAGGCGTGCCTGCTCGACCTGCGTTTCTCGGATTCCCCGGACGGCCTCGACGCCGCCCGGGTGATCCGCCAGCGTTATCCGGACACCGCGGTGCTCATGCTGTCCGGCATGGCCGACCGCTCCGTCGTGGCGGAGGCCACGCGGATCGGTGTGGCGGGGTTCCTGCGCAAGGACCGGAACGTCGATGAGATCGGCAAAGCGCTGGACGTGGTCGCGTCCGGCGGGGTGGTCTTCGGCCCGGTCAGGACGCGGCCGGCCCGGTCCCGGGCGATCGGTCCCGCCGGCCGGGCGCGTGACCTCACATCGCGGGAGAGGGAGGTGCTGCGCAGAATCGTGGCTGGCCAGGGTACCGGGCAGATGTCGCGCGAGATGAACGTGACGACAAGCACCCTGCGCACCTACATCAAGACCATGCTCGCGAAGCTGGGCGCGCACACCAGGCTCGAGGCCGCTGTGCTCGCTACCCGCGAGAACCTGCTCGGCGAGCAGACGGCTTAGCGACGGCGAGGGGAACCATGGGAATCACTGCCGTCGTCATCGACCAGGAACGTACGTTCGCCGACGCGCTGGCCATACGCCTCAATGCCGAGGCGGACCTTGAGGTCGTCGCGATGACGGCGCCCGCCGCGACGACCGCCTGCAGGCACGCGGACGTCATCCTGCTCGATGTCGACCTGGCCGGTTCCATCTCGTTCTGCCAGGCGACCTCGCATCCGCCGAGCGCGACCCGGGTGATCATGCTCAGCCACACTTCGGAGTCGGCGAGGATCATCGCCGCGATCGAGGCCGGCGCACGCGCCTGGGTCGGCAAGGACGAGTCGATCGAGCAGCTGCTGCGGGCGCTCCGGGGTGTGGTCCGCGGACAGACCCGGGTACCGCCCGCGGAGACGGGCAACGTGCTTTCGCTGCTGCTAAGGCAGCGGGAGAGGCGCAGGAGCAGAGAGCGGATGCTCGCCCTCCTCACGCCTCGGGAACGCCAGGTGCTGGCCTGCCTGGCTGAGGAGGCCGGCCGCAAGCAGGTAGCCGACCGGCTGAACCTGACGGCCAACACGGTACGGACGCACATGCAGAACATCATGGCCAAGCTCGGCGTCCACTCGGCTCTTGAGGCCGTCGCGCTGACCCGTGCCTGGCTGGGGCCGCCATATGGCCCGTGACCAGGTGCGGGCCCGTGCCAGACAAAATCGCACAGAGGTGGCGTAACGTAAGATCACTGAACCTGGTGGTGGAGATGACGGTGTGACGGAGGGGATCTGGTCGCACCCGGTAGTTGTTACCGCCAGGGAAAGCTGGAGGGGAGTGGGGAAGAAGTGGAAAGGGTGCATCAAGAGTGCCTGAGCATTCTTGACGATAGCTTTGCGGACTTGTCGATCGAGGCGGAGGTTTCCCTCACGACGGCGGCTACGCCGCTGCGTGAGCTGTGTCATGACCTGATAGAACCGGCGGCCACCATCAGGTGGCTGGCGCGCGTCGCCGCCATCGAGTCAGGGCAGGACCAGCGGAACCGGCTTGACGCCATCGCCGTCGCGGCCGCACAGATCGCGGCGATCTGCGAGAACGTCCTCGACTGGCCGCAGGGCGGCGCGGCGGTGCGCCTCGACGTGCTCGCCGGCGACGCGGCGGCGAGCGCTCACGTCCGGTACGCCGGGGTGATCGACGTCGTCTCCCAGCCCGTCACGGCGCTGGTACCAGCCGGCGACATCGTGAGGATCCTGGGTAACGTCCTGGCCAACGCGTGCCGGGCGGCCGGGCCGGCCGGCCGGGTTCGCGTGCTCGTCGACGAGGCCGACGGCCAGGCCCGGCTGGCGATCGCCGATTCGGGTAGCGGTCTCGGCGGGCCGGCGGCGGCCGGCCGGATGGGCCTCGGGCTCGGCATCGTCGGTGCGCTCGCGCTGAAGCATGGTGGCAGCGTTCACCTCGGCGTCAGCGATCTCGGCGGCCTCGCGGTCACCGTGCTGCTGCCCGCGCAGGGGGGGCCGTCGAATTGAGAATCGTGATCGCCGACGCACACCCTATCTTCGCTGGCGCCCTCGAGTCGCTCCTGCGCAGGTCGGGTCACGAGGTGGTCGGCTGCGTCGTCAGGCTCGACGACGCCACGGAGTTGAGCTTGCGTGAGCAGGCCGACGCCTGCCTGCTCGACCTCGGCCTGGCCGGAAGCTGCGAGCTGGGTGCGTTGCAGGAGGCCATGGCCAGCTCGCCGCGGACCGCCTTCGTGGTGCTCGCGGATTCGGCCGGGTCGGCCGGCTTCGCCGGCACGCTCGCCGCCGGCGTGCACGGGGCCGCGCTCAAGACCGACGACTTTGTCGAGGTCCAGCGGGTGCTGACCGCGGCTGTGAGCCGGCTGGCCCGCCGCAGCCCCGGAGGGGCGGTGCTCTCGCTGGCCGCCCAGGCCGCCCACCGGCCGGTCCGGCACAGCGCGCGCTACCCGGCCCTGGATCACTTGCTGACCCCCCGCGAGCGCGAGGTGCTGGCGCGTCTGGTCCGGGGCGAGAGCACGACGAGCATGGCCAGGGCGATGGGCGTGCGGCTGTCCACCACCCGCACTCACGTCGACTCCGTGCTCATCAAGCTCGGAGTGCATTCACGGCTAGAGGCCGTCGCTTATGCCGTCAGGGAGGGGATCATCGATCTACGTGGCGGCCTCGAACCGGCGGCCACGCCCGACGCCCTGAGCGGATTATGCAGACCAGCAACCTCCTCATCGTCGACGACCACCGGGTCTTCTGCCAGGGCCTCGAGGCCGTCTTCGCGGCAGAGCCGGACTTCGAGGCGATGGGGACCAGCAATCCTGATCAGGTCCTCGGCATCGTGGCGGCGTGGCGGCCGGACGTCGTGCTGATGGATCTGCGCCTGGGTGAGGTCAGCGGTGTCGACCTCACCCGGCAGATCACCGCCTTGCCGTCCTCGCCCGCGGTCGTGGTGCTGACCGCCTACGCCGACATTGCCGCGGCGTTCGACGCGATCCGGGCGGGCGCGGTGGGCTTCGTGACCAAGAACGCCTCGGTCGAGCAGGTCGTCAGCGCGGCGCGGGCCGCTGTGCTCGGCGGCAGCTGGCTGCCTCACGAGCTGCTCGGCAAGCTGGTCGCCGAGTACATCGAGCCGGTCGGCGCACCGCAGCTCATCGCGCAGCTCACGGCGCGGGAACATCAGGTGCTCAGCCTGATGGTCAGCGGCCTGGACCGCAGCGGAATAGCGGAGAAGCTGCACCAGTCGCCGAACACAGTCCGCACGCACATCCGGAACGTGATCGTGAAGCTCGACTGCCACAGCGCCATCGAGGCGGTCGCCGTCGGCCTCAAGGCGGGCCTTCGCCCCGAATAGCCTCGCGCACTCCTCACCGCAGCACGAAGACCAGGATGCCGCCGACCGACCCGGCGAGGACGACGACCGCGAGCAGCATCATGTAGAACCGGATCCTGCTCAGCTCAGCCGGCTCGCGGGTCGCCGCGATGGTGGCCGGGAGGGCCTCGGCCACGGTCAGGGACCGCCTCGCCGCGGCGGGACGGTCCTGGCGGGCGAGCTGAGTCCCCGGCTGCGGCGAAGCCTGGCCGGCGGGACCAGCCGAGGGCCGGACGGCCCCGGATGATGCGGGAAGGGCGGCCATCACGACCGTCGATTCCTCATCGTCCAGCCCCTGGCGCCGCCAGCGCGGCAGCGCCATCGTCGCGTCGTCCGCCACCGGAGCCTGGTAGCGGGCCATGATGATCGTCGCCCCTTCGTCACGTTCGCTGCCGGCCGGCGGGTGCGGAACCATCAGGATCGTCGGGGCGTCGTTGGGCCGCATCGGCGCGTAGGGGGCCAGTACTATCGTCGGCGCGTCGTCTTCCTCGAACGCAGGCCGGTAGCGAGGCGCCACGGCCGGCTGGTCGTCCGCCGGAGTCGCCGGCGCGGGAGCGGGCTTGGCCAGCCCGGCCAGCATCAGGGCGGTGCGGACCACGATCCACAGATCGTGCCCGAAACTGCGGCGCCGCAGGTAGTCCAGGTCGATGGCCAGCTTCGGATGCAGCTCGTACGTCGCGTAGTGCTGCTCCGGGTCCTCGCCGTCCAGGACCGTTGCCTGCTGGACCTGGGTGTAGAAGATCTGCCCGGGGCCGGTCAGGCCGGGCCGGACGTTCAGGATCTGGAGCTCTTCGTCGTCGTAGTAGGAGATGAACCGGGGCACCTCCGGCCGGGGGCCGATGAGCGTCATGTCGCCCTTCAGCACGTTGACCAACTGCGGAAGCTCATCGAGCTTGGCCGCCCGTAGCAGGGCGCCGAGCTTGGTGACGCGCGAGTCCTCGCGGCTGGTGACCAGCGGGCCGGCCTGGTCGGCGCCGGTCACCATCGAGCGGAGCTTGAGCATGGTGAACTGCTCGACCGCACGGCCCGCGCGGACCTGCCGGTAGAAGGCGGGTCCCCGGCTGGTCAGCCGGACCAGGCCGGCCAGCAGGACGATGAGCGGGCCGACGATCGCCAGCGCGATCCCGGACACCACGATGTCTACCGCCCGGCGCGCTATGGAGTCGGCGACGACCTTCGGCCTGGCCAGCGTGAAGTCGTCGGTCCGGTCGGCCAGGCGGAACTGGCGGCGGGACAGAATGACGAGCACGACGGTGGTGACCAGGTAGGTGACCGCGGACGTGATCGCGCCGCCTATCGCCCCGTAGCGCGGGATCAAGATGACGTCGAGGGTCACGGTGATGGTCGCGCCGACGCCCATGCCGACCGAGTTGAGCCCTGGCCGGCCCAGGCCGAGCAGGTACGCGGACGAGACCGCGGCGGCGCCCTCGATCGACAGGCCGATGATGATGATCTCGGCGGGCAGGATGGCCCCGTGATAGGCCTTCCCGTAGAGGATGGGTATGGCGATGTAGGTGAACACGGCCAGGAAGGGCGTCATGATCACGGTCAACCCGGTGACCAGCGGCAATACCTTGCGGGCCTCGGCGGTCGCCTTGGCCCGGCCGAGGCGCGCGAACGACGGGTACAGCACGTAGTTGACGGCCGTCGGCACGAGCCGCATCAGCTCGGCAAACTTCGACGCCACCGCGTAGACGCCGAGCACGGCGGGTCCGGCCAGCGCACCGAGGAGCACGAAGTCAAACCGCAGGTTCGTCAGCCACAGCATGTTGCCTAGCTGCCCGCGAGCCCCGAACGCCGTGACTCGCCCGGCCAGCCGGAACGACGGCTTCCCCCAGTGGGAGAAGAACCCGCGCGCCCACAGCCGCAGGACCGCGGTGGCGAAGTAGAGGCCGCTGGAAATGAGCATCGAGGCGACGACCAGGGTCGACCCGCCCTGCCCGGTGGCGATCCTGATGGCGATATAGACCGGGAGGAACCAGAACTCCTCGGCCACGATGAGCAGGTTGGCGCCGGGGATGTCGCCGGAACCCTGGCAGCAGGCCTTGGCCGTGACGTTCCACAGCGAGGTGATGACATAGATGGTCATGGCCACCACGAGGCTCAGCGGCATCTGCTTGAAGAACACGTGGTGGAACGGAACGGCGCAGACGAGCCAGGCCAGCGCGCTGAACCCGGCGCCGACCACGGCCAGGACGGCCAGGGTGGGCCGGACTCGCCGGTCCTTGCCGTGCTCGCCGGCCAGGAAGAAGGCCGCGGCCGTCGGCAGGCCGCAGGAGATCACGACGCCGAACAGCCAGGGCAGCACGCGCAGCAGCGACCAGTAGCCCAATACGGTCGGGCCGCCGATCCGGGCGACCAGCAGGCTGGCGATCGACGCGCAGGCCAACGCGCCGCCCTGCGCGCCCAGGTTCGTGATGACGTTCTTGGATGTCCCCTTCGAGCCGGAGTTCGCGGCCGGGGCGGGGATGAGCGCCCGGACCGGGGCGGGCAGGCGCGCCATGACAGCGGCCGCGATGCGCCGGGATGCGCCGCCCGCGGCCGGGCCGGCGAGGGCCGCGGGAAGCGGCGGAATGTACGGCGTAACGGGCCGGCGGACCCCCGCGCCCTGGCCGTTACCGTCCGCCACCTTGGCCGGCGGCCGGGTGATCACCCGGGTCAGGGCCGCCGGGCGCAGCCGGGCGAACCGGCGCTGCTGGCTGGCCTTGTGCGCCCGCAGCGCGTCGCGGCCCAGCACGGCGGTGATCCCGAACAGCATCCACAGCGGGCGGAAATGCAGGACCTCCTCGTAGAAGGAGTTGATGCTCACCGCGAGAATGGCGGCCACGATGCCCGCCGGGGCCGGCACGGCGGCGGCCATCGGCGCTGACAGCTTGCGCCGCACCGCCGGCCCGGCCCGCGCGGCGACGCAGCCGGCCAGGAGCAGCAGCGCGCCCAGGCCCACCACGCCGCGCTCGTCGAGCGCGGCGAGCCAGTCGTTGTGCGCCTCGTTGGCGTACGGGTAGAGCCCGGTGGTGAGCAGCGGCTTGGTGCTGGCCGGGCCGAGGCCGAGCACGCCGTGGCTCGTCTGGTACAGCTCGATGGTCTCCTGGATAAGCAGGGTCCGCTCGTTGCTGCTCTGCGCGCTGCGGCCGATCGAGTTGACCAGCAGCGGCTGGCCGCTGTCGAGCGCCCACTGCCTGATCGAGTTCAGCGGCAGGACGGTGAAGAACGCGCCCACGGCCAGGCCGATGACCAGGCCGGTCGCCAGTACCCCGGCCCAGCCGTGCCGCCGGTACATCTTGACCATCAGCAGGAACGAGATACCGAGGCCGAGCGCGAGGACGCCCCCGTTGGATTCGGTCAGCACCAGCGCCCACAGCAGCATGCCGTAGCCGAGGAACCGCATCCACCGCCTGGCGGGCGTGCGCGAAGCGAACAGGACGAAGATCGTGGAGTCGAAGTACCACGAGGCGTAGTTCGGGTCGCCGAAGGTGAACGCCAGCCGGTTCCCCTCGGCGGGGTTGAGCCCTTCCAGCGGCGTGATGTGGCCGAGCCAGGCGGCGATGAAGACCGCGGCCCAGACGATGCCGGACCAGCTCCAGGCCTTGAGCGCGATGCGCATGGCGCGCGGCCCGGTCAGCACGTTGGCGATCGTGGTGCACCACAGGAAGAGCAGGATGTCGATCAGCAGCGTCAGCAGTGCCGTGGTAGGCAGCGAGGAGACCAGGCCGGACGCCGCGCCCGCGGCGATGAACAGGGCGGCCGCGATGAAGTAGGGAGCGTGCAGCTTCTGATGAGTACCGGCCAGCCAGACCGCCGAGAGGACGATCGCGGCGACGATGAACAGGTCGACCGGCGAGCTGTTACCCGGGCCGGTCGGGTGCAGGAGCGGCTGGAAGATGACGGCTACGACCAGTGCGATCACGGCCGCGCGCTGGGCGCTGCCGCGGGCGGGCGCTCCCTCCGCCTGCCGCGGCGGGGCAGCCTCATGCGTCATCGTCATCGTCATCAATGGCGTCCTGTCATGCGGCGGAACAGCAACAGGTGGTGGCGGGCGAACTCGTCGTGGTCAGTGGTCGCGGCGGTGGCCGCGAGGTCGGCGAGCAGTACGTCTCGCCAGCAGGACGAGGGCACGCCGAGCCGCTCCAGCCCGCTCATGACGAACGAGCGGGCCAGGTCCGGGTACCAGCCGGTCCCGTCGATCGCGTACTGCACCCCGGCTCCCCAGCGGCCGGCGCGCAGTCCCGGGTGACCGGCCACCCGGCGCCCCGGCCGGGTGTGCCGGTCGAGGTAGAGCGAATACGAGGTCGCGAACCGGGCCAGGTCGCTGACCGGCGAGCCGGCCGGGCGCGCGGCTTCCCAGTCGATGACACCGAGCACCTGGCCCTGGTCGACCAGCAGGTTGCCCGGCCAGAAGTCACCGTGCACGACCGGCTGCGGCACCGGGTGGCCCGCCAGGCGGTCCGCCAGGCCGGCCAGCTCGGCCAGATCGTCCTCGGTTCCGGGCTGGCCGCCGAACCGGCGGCCGACCGACTCCGCCACTCCGTCCAGCATCCGCGCCAGGCTGGCCTGCCCGGTCCCGGCCGTGGAGCTCTGCAGCCCGGCCAGCCAGCCGCCGGCCGCGGCGAAGTCCGCGGCCACCGCCTCGCGCCGGGCCGTATGCCGCCAGGAGTGGTAGGCCGCGAGCATCGACTGCCCGGGCATCGCCGTCATGACCAGCACGGGCCGGCCCAGGTGCTCCACCGTGGCGACGACCTTCGGGATCGTGGTACCCACCGGCCCCAGCGGCCGGGCGCCGACCTCGGTCAGCTGTGCTGCCTCGCGCTCGACGCTGCGCGCCGCGACGTCGGTCGTCGGGACCTTGGCCACGTAGGCCGGCCGGGCTGCCCCGGGGGGGAAGAGCAGCACGGTCACCTTCGCGTTCGGGTCTCTCGACACCGCCAGGCACGCCGCCCGGCCTCCCACCTGATCGATGAAGGAGGCCAGCGTCCGCGGCGGGGCAATGGTCATTCGGGCCGTCCGACCAGCACCACGCCGCCGGCCCGGAGCGCGACGGCGAGCAGCCACGACCCGCGGTAGCGCAACATGCGGAGCCCCGCCGTCAGGGCCATGCTGCGGATCCGACCGCCGCCGGGCGGCACGGACAGCACCGAGTCGGCCAGGTACTGCAGTACTGCCCGGTCCCAGCTGGCCACGATCAGCGGGCGGCGCCGCGGCACCCCGATGTAGGCCCGGACACCGCTGCCGGGCCGTGAGCGGAGCGCCCACGGCGCGGTCCGGGACGTCGAGACGGTCCCGGCAGGCAGCAGGGCAGACCAGGCGGCGTCACCGGTCAGGTCGGCATCGGTCACGACAGTACCGCGAATGGCCGCATCCTGGCCACCGGCCGCACCAGGCCGTGCCCGGTGAGGATGCCGAGCGCCTCGTCGACGCCGCGGTCGTCCAGGTGCGGTACCTCGGCGGGCGCGGTGCCGTCGTAGCGGTGGCGGGCCGTCGTCCGGTTCAGCGGGTCGGGCCCCGAGCGACCGGACCGCTCGAAGGCGGAGATGATACTGCCGGTGCCGTGGCACGCGGTGTACAGGCTGCGGTGCGCGGTCTCCTGCGGCACGCACAGGTAGGACGAGGTGCGGTTGGTCCCGGGCAGCAGCAGCGGCTGGCCGGTCTTGGCGAAGAACGGGTGGTCGGTCATCTGCGCCGCCGGATAGGCGCGGCAGGCGTTGTGCCGGTGCACGAACGCGTGCGTGCCGTCCACCTCTTCCTCGTAGATCGAGTTGTGCGGCGAGTCGACCACCAGGCTCGCGGCCGCCCCGAACGCGGAGCGGGCCATCCGGCGCAGCTCGGCGTAGGTGGCCATGCGGTAGGCGAAGCCGTAGTTCATCGCGAGCCGGGTCGCCAGCAGGGCTCGGCGGCCGTCGTCGCCGTCGACCGGAACCGACGGGCAGCCCTCGGTGAAGTAGGCCGCCAGCCGCTGCTTCATCCCGGACCGCGGCGTGAGCAGGTGGGTGAGCGGCCGTTGCACCGCCATCTCCGTGCGCAGCATGCGGGACGCGCTCTTGCGCCGGGCGTACAGGGCGCCGAGCTGGCCGGTCAGGACCCCGCCGCCGTTGTGGAACTGCACGGTGACCTGCCCGGGGCGGATGCCGAGCTCGGCCGCCGCGGCCGGGTCGAGGATGTCCTCGACCTCCTGCAGCTCGAGGAAATGCGTGCTCGGGCCGATGCCGCCGAAGCGCAGGCGGCCCATCTGGACCACCAGCCACGGCAGCTCCTTAGCGGCCCGCTTGGCGCCGCCGTACGCGTCGATGTCGAGCCGGCCGCGCTCCTCGATGTGGTCGAGCTCGTCAGCGGACAGGCCGTAGCGTTCGGCGGCGAAGTCGGCCCCCTCGACAGCGGCCCGCAGCACCTCCTTGGAGGTCAGGTCCCGGCGCCAGTCCGGCGGGCTCGGGAACCGCTCGGCGACCTGGCGGTAGAAGTCGGTCACCGCGCCGGCCGACGGCCGCTCGATGTCGAGCGTCATCAGCGCCATTCCGCAGTTGAGCGCGGCGTCGGTCAGCGCCGGCCGGATCTCGCCCTTGGTGGCGACCGCGATGCTCGACGGCATCTCCGACTTGGCCTTGTGGCAGAAGTCGGGCAGGACCACGGGCGGCGCCGCGAGGCCCAGGCCGTCCGTCCCCTCGCCGAGGCGCTCGATCATGGCATGGTCGGCGGGGGCCGCCTCGCTGTCGAACACGGTGAACTGGCGATCCCCGGCGTCACGTGAGCCGGTAAGGACCTCTATTTCCATCTCGTCCCTTTCATGCCGCGAGACCGGCGAGCGCCTCGCACACACGGTCCACGTCGGAATCGGTCAGGCCCGGGAACATCGGCAGCGACAGCAGCCGCGGGAAGATCTGGTCCGCGGCCGACAGCTCGCCGCACGCCTCCAGGCCGAGCAGGTTGCGGAAGTACGGCAGGTGATGAACCGGGATGAAGTGCACCGAGGTGCCGATGCCGGCCTCGGCCAGCCGCTCGGCCGCCGTATCACGGTCTATTCCGAACGGCCGGTGGTGAATGCGCACGATGTACAGGTGCCAGGCGTGGGTATCCGCCGCCGGGCGCGGCGGAAGCTCGAGGCCCTCAAGGCCGGCCAGCTGCGCGTCGTACCGCGCGGCGATGGCCGCCCGGCGCTGCTGCCAGGCCGGCAGGCGGCGCAGCTGCTCCCGGCCGATGGCGGCCTGCAGGTCGGTGAAGTTCGCCTTCATCCCGGCTTCCTCGACCGTGTACCGCCAGGTGCCGGACCGGTGATACCGGCGCCAGGCGTCGCCGCTCATGCCGTGCAGCCGCATCCGGCGCCAGCGCTCGGCCAGGTCGCCGTCGGTCGTGGTGATCGCGCCGCCCTCGCCGATCGGGAGGTTCTTGGTAGCGTAGAAGCTGAAGCACCCGGCGCGCGAGAAGCTGCCCACCGGCCTGCCCCCCACGGTGGCGCCGAGACCGTGCGCGGCGTCTTCGACCACGTTCCCGTTCGGAATACCCGCCGCCTCAGCCAGCTCCGCGCCGTCCACCGGATAGCCGGCCATGTGCTGGATGACCATGGCCGCCGCGCCGTGCCTGGCCGCCTTGGCCACGCCCTCCGCGGACACGGTGAGGGTCGCCTCGTCCGTGTCTACCAGCACCGGCCGCAGGCCGGCGTGAACGATCGCCTGGACGGCGCCGCAGAAGGTGAGCGTCGGGGTCAGGACCGGCGCCCCGGGGGGCAGGCCGAGCCCGGCCAGGGCCAGCTCGATGGCCGCGGTGCACGAGCTGACCGCGACCGTATGCTGCGCCTTCACCGACGCGCCGAACTCCTGCTCGAATGCGATCGACTCGGCGCCCATCGTCACCCAGCCGCTGGCCAGCACCCGGACCGCGGCTTGCTGTGCCTCGGGCGTTATCTCGGTGCGGCAGAAGGGCACCTGCTGCGCCGTCATGACATGGCCAGTTCGGACTGCGCGGGCGGGGAGCCCACGCCGGGCCGCCGGTAGGCGTCGGCGAGCACGGTGCCGAGCGCGTCCGCCGACAGTTCCGTGCCCAGCCCGGCCCGGCCGGCCGCGCCGAGCCGAGCGGCCTCGTCCGGGTTGTCGAGCAGGAAGCCCAGGGCCCGGCTCAGCACCTCCGGCATTCCCGGCGGCACGATCAGGCCGGTCTCGCCGGGCACCACGACGTCGGGCACGGCGTTGACCGCGGTCGCGACGACCGGCAGGCCGGCGCCCATCGCCTCCACGATGGCGCACGGCAGCCCCTCGTACAGGCTGGCCATGGCGAAGATGTCCAGCCCGGGCAGCAGGGCTTCCACGTCGTTGCGCTCGCCGGTGAACAGGATGCGGCCGGACAGGCCGTGCTTGTCCGCGAGCCGTTCCATCTTGGCGCGCAGCGGGCCCGCGCCGATCCAGACGCCGAACACGTCGCGGCGGTCGAGCCCGGCCAGGGCGCGGATCCAGTCGTGCGGGGCCTTCTGGTACGCCAGTCGCCCGACCGTGCCCACCACCTGCATGCCGGGCGGCACGCCGAGAATCCGCCGGGCCTCGGCCCGGTCGTGCGCGCCGGGCGCCGTCAGCGCCTTCTCAAGGCCCACCCCGATGGTGCGGACCCGCTCCGGCGCGGCGATCCGGCGGGTGACGGCCTCGGCCGCGACCGCCGAACCCACGGCGAGGAAGACGTCGGTGTACCGGCCGACCCGCCGCTCGATCTCGATGTACGCGGTCCGGCGCGGCCAGGACTGGAACTGGTGGAACGGGAAACCGTGGAAGGTGTGCACGATCCGGCCGATCTCCAGCCGGTGCGCGGCCATCCGGCCGAGCGCGCCCGCCTTGGAGCTGTGCGTGTGCACCACGTCGAAGCCCCGCAGGCAGGCCCGCAGGTCGGCCAGGGCCCGGCGGTCGTCCAGTGGCGCGATCTCGCTGCGCAGATGCGGCAGCATCACCACCTCGTGGCCGGCCGCGCGCGCCTTCGTCACCAGGACCTCGTCGGCCTCGCCGGTGATGAACACGATCTCGTAGCGCTCGGGGTCGAGCGCCAGCGCGCCGCGCAGGGCCACCCCGCCCGCGCCGGCCATGAACCTGGTGACGACCTGCGCCACCCGCAGCCTGGTGCCGGTCATGCTGCCACCTCCGCGGCCGTCCCGAGCAATTCGCGCAGCGGAGCCCCCGGATGATCGCCGAGGGCCACCTGCAGGCACGGCAGGCTCCGGCTGAGCCGGGCCGCCACCTCCTCGACCGGGGGATGACTGCCGCCCAGGCCGGTGCCGAGGGCCAGCGTGGCCGCGAACGACCAGTAGCGGCGCAGTTCCCCGGCCATGTAGGTGCCGGCCACCAGGTAGCGGGCCGCGAGCTCCGGGTCGCAAATGGTCACGGCGGGGCCGCCGCGCGAGACCACGACCAGGAGGCCGGGCCGCATCCCGTCGGTGCGCCGCGGCCAGGTCACCTCGCGGCGCCCGTGCGGCATCCGCCGCCCGTGGCCCTGGTGGACCTCGACAGGGAGCCGAAGCGGCTCGAGGACGCCCCACGCGTCCTGCCCGTCGCTCACGCACAGGTTGTCGCAGGTGGAAGACGCTCCGGCCAGCAGCTCACCGTGAACGAGCGTGGACTTGCCCACGCCGCCCGGCCCGGCCAGCAGCACCGTCCGGTCATCGGCGCCGCCGAGGCCGCACACCGAGGCGTGCAGCGGGGCGCGGCCCCGCTGCTGGCTCCGCCACAGCGCCGGGTACTGCAGCAGGACGGCCCGCAGCAGCAGCCGGGCCCGCGAGCGCAGCAGGGTCGCCGCCACCCGTCCCTTTCCGGACGGCCGCCAGCGGGCCACCACGTCGAGGGCCGACTCGTCCGCTGTCACCTGGAGGTCCAGGCCGGACGAGCAGGCGTCCCTGAGGACCACCTGCCCCGGGCGGCACCAGGCGCCGCGGGTAAGCACTCGCCAGCCGGAAACGTCGAACGCCGCGGAGCCGCGTTCGACGCTGACCCGGACGCCCGCCGCCAAGCCGTCATCGGCCGCCAGCTGGCCTGCTGCGCCTTCGGTCAGCACGTCGGCGATCCAGGGGACCGCGCACGTCACGTCCACCCGCTCGCCGGCGGTATTCAGCATCGCCCGCATCAGAACTCATCCGCGTAGGGACTCGCCATGGCCATCGCCGTCGCCGCCGTCGCCGTCTCGGGCTCCGGGGCCGGGTGATACGCCGGCACCAGCTCGTCGAGCAGCGCCCGGACCTGGTCGTCATCGCCGTCCGTGGCCGCGGTGTACAGCAGCTGCAGCGTACTGGCGAAGCCGTCGGGCAGCCGCCGGTGCCGGGCGGCCGAAATGGCCGGGTTGACGGTGGGCAGCCGCTGCTCGAGCTCGTCGAACAGGGTCTCGTGCAGCTTCTCCCCCGGCCGCAGTCCGGTGAAGTGAATCTGCACGTCCGGCACCCGGAGCTGCTCGGCGTAGCGGCGGACCAGATCGACGATCCGTACCGGTTCGCCCATGTCCAGCACGAACGTCTCGCCGAACTCGCCCATCGGCGCGGCCGACAGGACCAGGCCCACGGCCTCCTCGACCGTCATGAAGAACCGCGTGACGTCGGGATCGGTCACCGTGACCGGCTCGCCGCGCTCGATCTGCGCGCGCACCACGGCCAGCAGCGAGCCGCGGCTGCCGAGCACATTGCCGAAGCGGACCGAGCAGACCCGCATCGCGGCATCGGCGTTGGCCTGCACGATCATCTCGGCCAGCCGCTTGGTCGCGCCCAGGATGGACACCGGCTCCGCGGCCTTGTCGGTGGAAATGAGCAGGAACCGCTTCGTCCCGGCCTCGGCCGCCGCCCGGACCACGTTCTGGGTGCCGAGCACGTTGGTCTTCACGCCCTCGCCGGGGTGCTGCTCGAGCAGCGGCAGGTGCTTGTGCGCGGCGGCGTGGAAGACGACATCCGGCCGGGCGGCGCGGAACACCTGCCGGATCCGGCCCTCGTCCCGGATGTCGGCGATGATGATCTCGTCGCTGTCGAGCAGCGCGCGCCCGTTCAGCTCGAGCTGGAGCGTGTGCATGTTCGACTCGTCGTGGTCGAGCATGTACAGGGCCGCAGGGTTGTGGCTCCTGATCTGCCGGCACAGTTCCGAGCCGATCGAGCCGCCGGCCCCGGTGACCAGGACCCGGGCCCCGGAGAGCATGGCCTCAACCGACGGCCCCAGGAACTGGCGCTCGGCCCGGCCGAGCAGGTCGGACAGGCTCACCGTGCGCATGTCCGCCGCGCGCGCCTCGCGTTCCAGGGCGGACAGGAACGACGGCAGGTAGCGCACGTGGGCGCCGGTGTCGGTGGCGGCCCGGATCAGGCGGCTGTGCGCGGCCGGCGGCAGCGACGGGATGGCGATGATGATCGCCTGGATCTGGTGCTCACGTACGACGCTGCGCAGGTCGGCGAGGGTCCCGAGGACAGGCGTCCCGAACACGGACCTGATCCCGGGATCGTCATCGAGGAGACCGACCGGCCGCAGCCCGTAATCAGGACAGGTCCGCAGGTCCCGCACGAGCGTGCGGGCCGCGGACCCGGCCCCGACGATCAGCGTCGCGAGTCCGCTGCCGTCCTGCCGTGCTCGTAGCCAGGCTCTCTTGCCGCCGTACCGGCCTCGGCCGGTACTCCTTGGATCAGTCATCGTCCCCCTCCTGGTGGATGCCGTCCGGTGTCTTCGCCTTCTCGGTCTTCGGCTTGTCGCCGTCAGCCGCCAGGCCGGCCGACGCGATGTCCTTAGCGGCCCCGTTCGCGGGCCCCGCGCCGGCGACCGGGAGGTCCGGGAACGTGTCCGCGGATCCGTTCGCGGCGAACCGCGTGTCCAGCACGTGCAGGTCGGGCGCCCCGGCAGATCGGGAGAAGAGGCTGGCCAGCAGGCCCCGGCGCCGGATGCCGATGACGCCGAGGATCGGCCAGTCCGCGGTGAGACCAAGGTCCGCGGCCTGGTCAAGCGCGCTGTGCGGCGCGAACCTGGGCAGCGCGACCACCAGCGCGGCGTCCGGCGGCGGATCGCCGAGCCGGATGTCATCCAGGGTGACCACGGTGGTGTACGGCTTGGCCCGGGGGATGGTGAAGTCGGCCGTCCGGTGCTCGCTGCCGACGATGGCCGGGCGGCGCCCGTCACCGTTGGTGCTCGTCTCATCATGGTCGAGGCGGCCGGCGACCCGGGCGCGGGCGCGGGCGTCGGCCCGCTCCGGCGTCGGCAGCGCGGCCCGCAGCTGGGCGGCCAGCGCCGCGAGCCGGGTCCGCGAGCCGGGCCCGGTCAGCACGATGGTGAGGACCCCGGCCCGGTGGGCGGCCAGGCTGAGACGCTCGGGCAGATCCGGGTCGAGCCTGACGATCTTGCCGCGCCGCTCGTCGGAGCTGCCCAGCAGGACCGCGCCGAGTTCCCTGGCCCCCGCGGCCGGCTGGGCCACGGACGGCCTCATCACCTCGTGCAGCGTGGCGAACAGCAGGCCGAGCACCAGGCCGAGCAGGGCGGCGAGGGCCGCGTCGACGGCCACGTGCCGGGATACCCCGCTCGCGTACGCCGGGACGCTGACCACCGACGCTCCGGTCTCGGTGGTGAGGGTGGCGAGCACCTGCTGCGACTGGGATTCATTGGTGGCCAGTTCCTGCTCGGTCGCACCAAGCTGCGACAGCAGGGACTGCACCGAGACGCTGGTGGAGGCGTTGGAGGCGTTGGCGTGGGCGAGCTCGGCGAGCAGCTGGTCGCGCCGGGCCGAGAGCTGCTCGTCCGTCTTGGCGAGCGCGGCGAGCTCGGGGTTGTCCTTGACGCCGAGCTCGTTCAGCTGGGTGACGACGGCGTTGGCCAGCAGCCCGGCCAGGTCGATGGCCACCTGGGGGTTCGGGTTGGTAACGGTGATGTCCATGATCGCCGAGCTGCTCAGCGGTGTCACCGTGATGTTGTGCCGGGCGACCTGGACCGCGCTGAGGTTGACCTTGGCCTGGCTCAGCACGCTCCCCACCAGGCCCGGGTCGGTGGCTACCGCGCTCACCCGGCTCTGGATAGCCGTCACCTGGGTGGTCGCGTCCGGCGTGGTGCCCTGGCCCTGGATGGTCGCCGTCGCCGCGTAGGTCACCGGCTGGCGTTCTTTCAGCGGCACTATAGCTAGCGCCGGCACGATCATCAGGATCAGCAGCAACCACCTGTGCCGCCAGAAGATTCGCCGCCCCGCCTCGCTGGCTTCCAAAATTCACACCTCGTTCATCTACGCGGTCAGACCTTCACGTTATGGTGGGACAAATGCCGACCACCTCGGCTAAGTGCGAGGTGGTTTCTACGTCGATTGCCGGAGTCGCCGGCGAGCGCCGGGTGTCATACTCGGCTGAGTGAATGACCAGGCACGGAAGCGCTCCGGTCCTGCCTCGCTGGCCAGCCCTCTCCGGGTCGGTACGCTCTTGGCAGGCACCGTGCTCACGGGCAGCTTCCTGCTAGCCGGCTGCTCCTCGGCACCGCGGGCGGTGACCCCCTCCACCGCCCCCGCCGTAACCAGCCCGGCGACGTCCCCGCCAGCGGCCAGTTCCGTCCTCCAGCTGGCCGGCGGCCTCGGCCGCGTGCACAAGATCCTGGTGATCATGGAGGAGAACCACAGCATCCAGCAGATCTTTCCCAGCGGCATGCCGTACCTGTGGAGCCTGGCCCAGCGGTACGCGTATGCGCCTGATTGGAGTGACGTGGGGCACCCCAGCCTGCCGAACTATCTGGCTATCTTTGCCGGATCGGCCTTCAATGAACCGCAGGACTGCGCGCCCGGTCCCGGCTGCACTTATCCGGGGCCGTCGGTATTCGGCCAGGCTCTTTCCCGGGGCAAGACGGCCAAGGCCTACGAGGAATCCATGCCGCAGCCCTGCGACCCGGGATTCGAAGGGGAATACGACGTGAACCACAACCCGTGGGCGTATTTCCCGAGCGAGGCCGCGAGCTGCCGGGCCCATGACGTGCCGTCCGGCACGGCGTCCGGCGGAGCGCTCTCCGCCGACGTAGGCGCGGGCACGCTGCCCGCCGTCGGCCTCCTTACCCCGAACCTGCTGCACGACGGCCACGACGGGACGCCCGCGCAGGCGGACTCCTGGCTGCGGGGCTGGATGCCGGTGCTCATGTCCGGTCCTGACTGGCGGTCGGGGCAGCTGGCCATCGTCGTGGTGTTCGACGAGGGCGAGACGACCGAGCAGGTGCCGTTCGTGTTCATGGCCCCGGGCCTGTCCGGGGTCAAGATCTCCGAGGCGGCCAACCAGTACGCGCTGACGCGGCTCATCGACAAGGTCATCGGCGCGCCGCCGCTCCGGCAGGCCGGCCGCGCCGCCGACGTGGCGCCGGCCCTGGCGGGTGCCCGATGACCGGCCAGCACGGCGCGGGGCGCGTGGCGTTCGTCGGCGCGGTGCACGAGGCGGTGCCCGCGCTCGGCGTCCTGATCGACAGCGGCGCCGAGGTCACCGAGGTGGTGACGCTGCCGGCCGAGCGCGCGGCCAGCACGTCCGGCTTCGTGAACCTGGAACCGCTGGCTCATGCGCGCGGCATTCCGCTGCGCCGCTGCGCGGACATCAACTCCGCCGAGTCGGTGCAGCGCGTCCGGGACCTGCGGCCGGACCTGATGGTCGTGTGCGGGTGGACCAGGCTGCTGTCCGCCGAGCTGCTCAGCGTGCCGCCCCGCGGCGTCATCGGGTTTCACGCCTCGCTGCTGCCGAAGTTCCGCGGCCGCGCCCCGGTGAACTGGGCCATCCTGCGCGGCGAGGCGGTCACCGGGAACACGATGATGATGCTCGACGCGGGCACCGACACCGGCGACATCGTCGACCAGCAGACCGTGCTCATCACCCCTGAGGACACGTGCGCGACCGTCTACGCGAAGGTGGGCGAGGCCGGGGCCGAGATGCTCCGGCGCCAGCTGCCGGCGCTGCTGGCGGGCACGCCGCCGCGGCGGCCGCAGGGTTCCGCGGACGGCCCGCCGCTGCCCAAGCGCACGCCCGGGATGGGGATCACCGACTGGAACCGGCCCGCGCGCGCGGTACACGACTGGATCCGCGCCCTCACCTGGCCCTACCCGGGCGCCTTCACGTTCCTGGGCGAGCGGAAGGTCATGCTGTGGGCCGCGACCCCGGACACCGCGGCTCCTCAGGGAGCGGCCCCGGGTGAGGTGCTCGGGTGCGACGAGGGCGGCGTGCGGGTGGCGACGGCGGACGGCACGATCCTGCTGACCAGCGTGTCGGACGCCGGCGACCCGCCCGGGCCGGCCGCCGCGTGGGCGGCCCGCGGCAGCCTGCGGCCGGGCGTCCGGTTCGAGCCGGTGCCGCCGGAGACCGCCGCGTGGGCGCTGGGCCTCGGGCCCAAGCCGGCCGAGCTGGCGAGGTAGCGCGGTGGAGGAGCGGACGCGGGTCGTGGTCATCGGGGCCCACCCCGATGACGAGCTGCTCGGCGCGGGCGGCACGCTCGCCCGGCACGTGCTGGCCGGTGACGAGGTGCACGCGGTCGTGGTCGCGGACGGCGCCGGCAGCCGCTATCCGGCCGAGCTGGTCTCCACCCTGGAAAAGCAGGCGCGGCGCGCGGCCGAGGTCATCGGCTTCGCCTCCCTGCAGTTTCTCTCGCTTCCCGACCAGCGGCTGGACACCATCCCGCTGATCGAGCTGACCCAGCGGCTCGAGGCCGTGCTCGACGAGATCGCCCCGGCCATCGTCTACACCCATTTCCCCGAGGACGTGAACGCCGACCACGGCCTGGTGGCCAGGTGCGCGTGGACGGCCTGCCGTCCTTATGGCCGCCCGCAGGTCCGCAAGTTCGCGGTCTTCGAGACGCCCTCGTCCACCGAGTGGGCCTGGCCGATGACCGGGACGGAGTTCCGGCCCGGCTTGTTCGTCGACGTGAGCGAGACCCTCGAGGCCAAGATCGCCGCCATGGAATGCTACGAGACCGAGCTGCGCGACTACCCGCACCCGCGGTCGAGCCGCGCGCTGCGGGAGCGCGCCGCCTACTGGGGCAGCCACATCGGCCGGCTCGCGGCCGAGCCGTTCGTCGTTCTCAGGGAAGTGATGTAGCCAGGCGGACTTATATGCCGGAAAGTGTCCATTTGCGACGGATCACGTAGACCCACTACGTCCATTGGGGGTTGACGCCCTCAGGGTCCTTCCGGTACCCCAGAACATGGGGGCCCTATCTGCTGTCCATGCATGGAAGCACACCCTGATGGGAGGACCCAGTGCACAAGATCACTGGGAAATACTCGTTCCGGATCGCCGCCGCGGGCGTCATCGTGGCCGGTGCCGCCGTTGGCGGGACGGTCGCCCTGAGCGGTGCCGCCGCCGCCGCGGTCGCCGTACCGTGTTCGTCCTCGAGCCTGATCTCGGCGATATCAACAGCGAACACCACGCCGGCCGACGATTCGCTCTCGCTTACGAGCGGGTGTGTTTACTCGTTCACGGCGGCCGACAACGCCACGGACGGCGGCAACGCCCTGCCGGTCATTACCGGGTCGGTGAGCATCGCGGGCAACGGCGCCACGATCACCAGGTCGGGCAGCACCGCGTTCCGCCTGTTCGACGTGGCCTCGGCCGGCAGCCTGTCCCTGAGTGACGTGACGCTCAGCAACGGCCTGGCGGCCGGCACCGCAGGGGGCGGCGCGGTCTTCAACCACGGCCCGCTGTCCGTGACGAGCACGACGTTCAGCGGCAACACCTCGACCGCGACCGCCACCTCGGGCGGCGCGATCAACAGCAGCGGCCCGCTGACCGTCTCGCTCAGTACGTTCACCGGTAACACCGCCGTGGAGGGCGGGGGCATCTTCAACGAGAGCACCGGCGCCGCCGCGACCATCACCGACACCACCTTCTCCGGTAACACGGCGACCACCTTCGGCGGCGGCGCCATCGTCAGCGCCGACGGGACCACGAACTTGGCCCGCGACACGTTCAGCGGGAACAACGCGACGGGCACCGCGGGCGGCGGCGCGATCGACAACGACGCGGCCGTCAACGTCACCAACAGCACGTTCAACGGCAACACCGCCGGGACGAACGGCGGCGGCGCGATCCAGAACTTCGGCACCATGGCCATCACGTGGTCTACGATCTCCGGCAACAACTCGGCGTTCGGCGCCGACCTGCACAACGACACCACCGGCTCCCTGACCGTGGCCGAGACCATCGTGGCCAACGGCGGCGGGGGCGGCAGCAACTGCAGCGGGACGCCGGCCGTCGTCGATGGCGGTTACAACATCGACACCGGCACCTCATGCGGCTTCTCGACGGCCAACCACTCCAAGCCCAGCACCAACCCCGCCCTGGGTCCGCTGGCCTCCAACGGCGGCCCGACCCAGACCATGGCGCTGGCGTCCGGGAGCCCCGCGGTCAACGCCGTCCCGGTCAGCGTGACCGGCTGCTCCGGGAGCACCGACCAGCGCGGCGTGTCGCGGCCGCAGGGCATAGCGTGCGACATCGGCGCCTACGAGCTCGCCATGGCGTCGCCGTCGCCGTCGCCGTCCCCGACCCCGACGACCTCGTCGCCGTCGCCGCCTCCGCCGGGCGGCCGGATCGTGGGCTACGCGGGCAAGTGCCTCGACAACTTCCGCAACAGCACCGCCGACCGGAACAAGATCGACATCTGGGACTGCAACGGAACCGCCGCGCAGCGCTTCGTGTATACGTCCAACGGTGAGCTGCAGGTCAACGGCAAGTGCATCGATGACAGGGCCTTCGGCCACAGCGGGACCGGGATCGTCCTGTTCACCTGCAACGGCGGCTCGAACCAGCGGTGGATACACACCGGCGGCGCCTACGTGCTGGTCTTCCGGCACCTGTGCCTGGACGACCCCGCGTTCAGCAAGAAGAACGGCACCCAGGTCATCGTCTATTACTGCAACAGCGGCGCGAACCAGAAGTGGTCGCTCCCGGCCTGATTCCCGGCGTTCTCCGGGTTACCGCGCCTGGGATGGGCCACGGGCCTTGCATCCGGCATCTGACGTAGACGAATCTACGTCAGATGCCGGATGCCGATTTGTCGCATTCCGTGAGAATGGATTCCTACCGCACGAAAACGCCCAGGAGGCGTACTTTTGTTCTGTCAGTTGCAGGATGATGCCGTCCCGTCGGCGTCTTAACGTGTGTAAGTCAACGCAAGTCTTAGAATGTCGTCGCCGCGAGCGATGACGTCGTGGGGGGACCGGTGAGAGACAGGTGTCTCAGACGTGGCCTGGCGCGTTTGCGCGCAGATTGAGCCGTTATGCGGATCCGGACGTAGCGAGGACTCCCGCCCGGCGCGCCGCGGCCCGGCACCGCGGCGCTCGCCGTCGGCTCCGCGCGACCTGGACGCGACGCCTGTCCGCCGGCGCCGCCGTGCTCATCGGCGGCATCACCGGCAGCGTGGTGATCTCGTCGCCGGCGCTCGCCCAGACGCCCTGCACGGCAGCGGCCCTCATCTCGGCGATCACGCTGGCCAATACTACGAACGGCACCGTCACCCTGACCAGCGGCTGCACCTACACGCTGACCGCGATCAACAACACCACTGACAACGGCGGCGTCGGCCTGCCCGTGATCAACGGGAGGGTGACGATCCAGGGCAGCGGGGCCACCATCACGCGGTCCACCGCGTCGGGCACGCCGGTCTTCCGCATCTTCGACGTGTCGTCCGCGGGCAGCCTGACGCTGAACTCGGTGACGATCAGCAACGGCCTGTCGAACAACGGCACCCAGGGCGGCGGCGGAATCTTCAACCACGGCACGCTCACGATCACCGGGAGCACGTTCTCCGGCAACGCCCAGACGGCCTCCACCGGAACCTCGGGCGGCGCCATCGACAACAGCGGCACGGTGAACGTCTCGACGAGCACGTTCACCGGCAACACGGCGCAGGAGGGCGGCGGGATCTTCAACCAGAAGACCGCGACCGTCACCAACAACACCTTCACCAACAACACGGCCACCGTCTTCGGCGGCGGCGCCCTGCTCAACGCGGCCGGGACGATGACGGTGACCGGGGACACGTTCACCGGGAACACCGGCCCGGGCGGCGGCGCGATCGACAACGACACGACGCTCAACATCAGCAACAGCACGTTCACCGGGAACACGGGCGGGACCAACGGCGGCGGCGCGATCGACAACTTCGGGACCACCACGATCACCCAGGCCACGTTCTCGGGTAACAGCTCCCCGTATGGCGCCAACATCTTGAACTACACCGGCTTCACGCTCAAGCTGAGCATGAGCATCGTGGCCAACGGCCAGGGCGGCGGCCCGAACTGCGGCGGCGCGCAGCCGGTCACCGACCTCGGCTACAACATCGACACCGGGTCGTCGTGCGGCTTCACCGCGGCCAACCACTCGATGAGCAACACCAACCCGCAGCTGGGCCCGCTGGCGAGCAACGGCGGCCCGACCCAGACGATGGCGCTGCCCCTCGGCAGCCCGGCCGTCGACGCCATCCCGCCGAGCACGTCCGGCTGCACCGGCAGCACCGACCAGCGCGGCACGACCAGGCCGCAGGGGGCCGGCTGTGACGTCGGCGCTTACGAGCTGGTCCAGAGCGGCTCGGGCACGCCGTCGGTGCCGACCGGGCTGAAGGTCACCGGCACGACGTCCACCTCGGTGTCGCTGTCCTGGAACCCGTCCACCGGCAACCCCACTGGCTACACCGTGTACCGCAACGGCAAGTCCGTCGGCACGACCGGCGGGCCCAACGCCACCACGTACACCGACCTGACGGTCTCCCCGTCCACGACGTACACCTACACCGTCGACGCCTTCAGCGGGAGCAACCACTCGGCGCAGTCATCGCCGGTGCAGGCGACCACGCCGGCGCCCAGTGGCGTCCAGGCGGTGCAAGGCGGCGCGGTGTCGACGGCCTCCCAGGTCACCAGCACCACGATCACCCTGTCCTCCCCGGTGCACGCCGGGGACCTGCTCGTCGGCTGGTTCGGGCAGTACAACTCGTCCGGTCATGTGACGGTCTCCGACAGCGTTAACGGGGCCTGGACCCGGTCCAGCGCCTCCACCACGTTCGGCAGCGGCAGCGGCGACATCACGCTGTACTACCTGCAGAACTCGGCGGCGGCCCCGAACGGCCTGACCATCACGATCACCGCCACCAACGCGACCTACCTGGAAGGAGCCGTCGGCGACTACAGCGGCGTGGCCACGGCCGGCGCCCTCGACCAGTTGGCGGTGGCCAAGGGGAACAGCACGACGGTCGACTCCGGGGCAACCGGATCGACGGGCGCGGGCGAGCTGGTCTTCGGCGGCATCATCACCGGCGGGTCGCCCGGGACCGTGACGCCGGGAGCCTCGCAGGGCCAGAACTTCAGCATGCTGGCGCAGACCAGCGGCCAATCGGCCGACGCGGAGGACATCTTGTCCAGCGCCGCCGGGGCGCAGGACGCGCGTGCCACGCTCAGCACCGCCACGGACTGGTACGCGGTGGTGGCCACGTTCCACACGTTCGGGTCCGGCAACACGTCGCCGCCCAGCGTCCCGACCGGTCTCACCGACCCCACGGACACGGCCAGCGCGGTCGGCCTGAGCTGGAACGCCTCGACCGACAGCACCGGGACGCTGGCGGGCTATACGGTCTACCGCAACGGCACGTCGATCGGCACCACGAACGCCAGCACCACCACGTTCACCGATTCGACCGTGCAGCCGTCCACCACCTACACCTACACGGTGGACGCCTTCGACACGGCGGGCAACCACTCCGCCCAGTCCTCGCCGGGGCTGCAGGTGACCACGCCGACGGCACCGCCGCCGAGCGCGAAGTGGGACCAGGGCGGCGCGGTTTCCACCGGCAGCCAGGTGACGAGCGTCACGATCACCCTGACGAGCCCGGTCAGCGCGGGTGACCTGCTGGTCGGCTGGTTCGGGCAGTACAACGCCACCGGACAGGTCACGGTGTCGGACAACGTCAACGGGGCCTGGACCCGGGCCAGCGCCGCCACCACGTTCGGCAGCGGCCACGGCGACATCGCCCTGTACTACCTGCAGAACTCGGCGGCGGCTCCGTCCGGCCTGACCATCACCATCACCGCCCCCAGCGCGACCTACCTCCAGGGCGCCGTGGCCGACTACTCGGGCGTGGCCACCACGGGCGCGCTGGACCAGACGGCGGTCGCGAAGGGCACCAGCACGACGGTCGACTCCGGGCCGACGGCCTCGGTGGCCGCGGGCGAGCTGATATTCGGCGCCATCATCACCGGCGGCCAGCCGGGGACGGTCACGCCGGGGTCCTCGCAGGGACTGACGTTCGTGATGCGCAGCCAGACCGGCTCCGGATCGGCTGACGTGGAGGACGTGCTGGCGGGCGCCGCGGGTGCCCAGGATGCCAGGGCGACCTTCGGGTCCTCCACCGACTGGTATGCCGTGGTCGCGACCTTCAAGCCCTGACCGGGACGAGGGACGTCAGCGCGGACCGGCGACCGGCGGGACGGGAGTGTGCGGCTCCCGTCCCGCGGTCGCTGACCGAATTCGATCACTGACACACCTGGACCAGGTGGTGGCTCCGCTCGGCGTCAGTAACCTGCATATGACGTAGAAGATCTACGTTCTCGCTGGTCAGCTGCAGTAGTCCGGAGCGCTGGATACGGGACGTCGCCACCACCGCAGCGGGTAGGATGCACGAGACAAGCCGGGCATTTCTGGCCCGCACGCGTCCTGCGGCCCAAGGGTGGCTGGGTGCGCGACTGAACCTGCAGCCGAAGGCAGCCCACCAACGGGGCCAACTGAATGACCAGAATCAGACCCAGCGTAGGACTCGTGCTGGCCGGCCTGGCCGCCCTGGCGGTGGTGGCCTGCTCGAGCGCACCGCCTCCCGCCCCCGCGCCATCGTGGCCAGACACCCATCTGCACTACGCGCCGAACAGCAACTTCGGCCCGTCGGGCCAGTTCCTGCCCGGGGCCGACGGTTTCAACCTGGCCGACGTCAAGACCTACGACAAGAGCGAACTGGACAGCCTGCCGGCCGGCGTACGCGGGCTGGTGTGGCTCGGGGACTGCAATGGGGCCACGGCCAGTTTCCGGTCGGCCGTGGATGCCTACCGGGGCGACCCCAAGCTGTTCGGCTTCTACGTCATGGATGAGCCGCTGCCGTCGAAGTGCTCGCCCGCGCACCTGCTCGCCGAGGACAACTGGATCCACAAGCACGTCCCGGGCGCCGTGACGTTCGCGATCCTGGAGAACCTCGGCAGCGAGAAGGACCCGAGGTTCACGGGCTCGTACACCCCGGCCGATTCCGGGCTGGACCTGGTCGGCCTGGACCCCTACCCGGTGCGGTCTGAGCTCCACTCTCCCGACTATGTCGAGATATCCCAGTACGTGAGGATGGCCCAGGCGCAGGGCTGGCCGCTGAGCTCCATCGTGCCGGTGTACCAGACGTTCGGCGGCGGCAACTACCCCGATGACGCCAACGGCCACTGGGTGATGCCGAGCGCGGCGCAGGAGCGTCAGCTCCTGGCCGAGTGGGCCGCGGTGGTCCCGAATCCGAAATTCGACTACGCGTACAGCTGGGGCCCGCAGGAGGGCGATAAGGCGCTGAGTCAATCCCCGCCCCTGCAGGCCGTGTTCACGACCAAGAACAAGTAAGTTGTTACGTCTGTCTCGAATGCGGGGGAATAGCCCGGTCCACGACGAGCGCGGTGGCCAGAGCCACCGCGGTGCCGACCGCGGCCCCCCCGACGGTATCGGTGAAGTAGTGCTGGTCCAGGCCCACCAGCGCGACGGCCACCGCGACCGCGACCAGCAGCACGGCCACGGCTAGGGCTAGGCGCACGGCCGCGGGTATCCGGGGGCGGACCGGGTCGGCCATCAGCACCGCGAAGACCGCGGCCACCGCGAACACCCGTGCCTCAGTCCCGCTGGGGAAACTCAGCGCGCCCATGAGGGTCCGGCCGACCAACGGCTTGAGGACGAGCTCGGCTACTCCCGCCGCCGCGGGCACGGCCACGGCCGCCAGCACGGCTCCGCGCCATCTGCGCGTGACCAGGCAAGCCAGCACCAGCACCGAGGTCATGACCGCCACCGGCAGCACGTCACCGATCCCGGCCAGGTCCTCCAGCCCTCTCCACTGCCCGCCGAGCCCGCCCCGGATCATGGCGTCCACCCACGAGTCGGCCGGTCCCGCCGAGGCCTGCCCGGCGACCAGCGCCCCCAGCAGCGCCGTGACCGTCGCGCATACGACCAGGATCACGACGGCTAGAGGGCGCATCGCCGCAGGCACCAGCGGCCGAGGCCCGGTGCGCTGCGGCTGCTCCAAGGGCTGCCTCCCCTCCAGGGCACACCCATCCCACCGTAACACGCGGATTTCCGCTGGCCACGGACCCGACCGTAAGGGGCGCGGCCACCGGCTCGCCGAACAAAGCTTTAGGGCGGAACCGGCGATTCAGCCGTCCGCGGCCGGGCCCGATCGCTCCCAGGCGTGCACCAGGTCGCGGTAGCGGCGGGCGGCGGCCCGCAGCTCCGTCTCCGGGTCGAGATCCAGTTCCCGCGCCCTGGCCACCAGCCGGAACAGCTCCCGACCCAGATCCGCCGCCCCCGCCGGCCCGGATGCGCCGGGCCCCGGTTCCCCGTTCAGCAAGGCCAGCTCCTCCGGAACCCCGGCCCGCGCCGCCCGCCGCTGCAGCTGCGCGGCCAGCGCCAGCGCCGGCTGGCCGAACGGCACGCCGTCCAGCGCGGACACCATTGCATCGCCGGCCGCGGGCACGCCGGTCCGTTCGGCCAGATCTGCCTTTTCTTTTCTCTTTATCTCGTCCCAGTTCGCCTTGACCTCGTCGGCCCCGGATACCGTCACGTCGCCGAACACGTGCGGATGCCGCCGGATCAGCTTGGCCGTGATCCCGTCCGCGACGTCATCGATCGTGTACCCGGTCCCGTCGCCGCGCTCGGCGGCGATCCGCGCGTGGAACACGGGCT
>Ga0210390_10000943_pt1 | contig 29312 bp, 27 predicted proteins | sample IncBWH11OmetaG_FD_161050 | JGI IMG/M metagenome (GOLD analysis project Ga0210390, IMG submission 161050) | Forest soil microbial communities from Barre Woods Harvard Forest LTER site, Petersham, Massachusetts, United States - Inc-BW-H-11-O ...
GCAAGCGTGGCCAGATCCCGGTCCGGCTCCTCGTCATCGATCACGAGTGGGGAACTTAACGGAGAACCCGGAACATGTCTCTGAAATGGGAAAACTCTCCCGGTAGTTCAGTTAACTAGTAGTGGGCCTGGAGCTTGTCGATCATGACTGTTGTTCCTTGCGGTTGCGGGGTGTGCCGTTGATGAGGGCGAGCTGCTGCCAGGCGGCGTCCAGGTCGCCGGCCAGGGCGGCGGCGCTGGTGCGGGCGCCGCCGAGGAAGACCGCGGCGGCGTCAATGGCCTCGGCGGGGTCTTCGCCGAGGTCGTGGCCGAGCCGCCCGGCGGCCAGAGCCTGATCGAGCCACCGTTCGATCTGGATGAGCAGCTGTCCCAGGCGGGAGGCGGCCAGGGCCAGGGCGCCGGTGATGTCGCAGGCGGCCGACGGCTGGGCCAGGCCGGCGTCATGGCCGGTGAGGTGGTTCAGGCCGCGGACTGCCTCGGCGGCGGTGCGGGCCAGGCGCACCGTGTCGTCGCTGGTGGCGTGGTCCAGGTCGATGACCTGACGGAAGTCATCCACGGCCGTCTTCCCCGTCGTGCTCCTGGCCCTGCTCCGCGGAGCCGGGCGAGGCGTCGTGGCTGCCTGCGCCGGGCATGAGGGCGTGGTAGTTGACCGCCCGCTCCCTTTGCCGGTCGTGCTGCTCGCCGAGCAGCGCGATGTAGTCGACGCCGGTGGCGCGGGGGGCGTCGTCGCCGCTGCCGGGGTCTTCCGGGCGGGCCTTGGGGTGGGAGTGCCGGGTGATGTGATGCGGGGTCGCGGTCCCGGCGTCCTTGCCGCCGCACCGGATGAACAGCACGGTCAGGTCGAACGGGTCGAAGACCAGCTCCACGCGCCGGCGGGCCAGCGCCGGGTCGACCTGGTACTGGTTCCCGTGCAGGGACACCAGGGCCGTCTTGGACACTGTCCGCCATTCGGACCAGCGGAACGCCTCAGCCAGGTCCGCGTCTGCCGGACGCGGGAACGGGCCGCCTGCCTCCCACCGGGCCAGCGGCGGCTGTCCGGTCTCCGAATGCTCCCGCATGTGGTAAACCGTCTCCACCCACGCGGTGAACAGCTTGTTCAGCTCGGCCAGGTCCGGGATCCGGGCGGCCCGCTCCTCGGTAAGCTCGACCAGGAACTGATCCCGCACAGTCCTGAAAAATCTTTCTATTTTGCCTTTTCCTTCTGGCCTTCTGGGCTGGCTGTGGACCAGCTTGATGCCCAGCTTGGCACAGGCGCGCAGCAGCCACGCATCGACGAACGCGCTGCCGTTATCGACGTAGGCGTGCGACGGGATACCCCTGGAGGTCAGGGCGGGGCGCAGCGCGGCGGCCAGCCGGATGGTGTCCTCGGCGAACCCGAACCGGGCGGCCATCACCGCGCGGGAATGATCGTCGATGAACGCGAAAAGATAGGTCTTGCGGCCACCCAGCCGGATGGCGTGCATCGCATCCCCGGTCCAGATCTCATTGGGCCGCGACGCCTCCCACCGCCCGAACGCGGGCGCGTCCGCGGCCGGGGTCAGCGCGGTCAGCCCGGTCCGGGTGAACATCCGCCGGATCGTCGTCTCATCCGGCGCCCACCCGGCCTGCGCTTTCAGGATCCGCTGCACCTGCGCGGCAGTCCGCGCCGGGTTCTCCTTCTTCAGCGCCGCCGCCAGCTCCATCACCTCCGGCGGGGTCCGCGGCTGGCACTGGCGCGGCGCCGGGACCAGCGCGTCGAACCCGCCCTGGCGCCACCGGCGGATCCAGACATCCAGCGTCCACCGGGTCACCCGCACCGGCCGTCCCGACGGGCCGGTGTGCTCACGCGCGGCGACCTCCCGCACCATCTTCCCCCGCTGCCGCGTGGACAGCGCCGGGTCCGCGGCTTCACGGATCAGCATGTACCGGAACAGCCCCACTGCCCGGGCCCGTTCCAGCCGTGCCTGTTCTTCTTCTTCGGCCTTGCCCATGCCCATGCGGGCACCTCCTCGGTCATGCCGGTTATGACCGGGACACCATCGCGCGCCCGCCCCGCGGCGCGTAACGGGTCAGCTCGTGTTGCGCCCGGCCAGCGGCCAGCCCGGCGCGAGCAGCAGCCCCCCGCTGGCCGCCGACGCCGCAGCCCACAACGGCACCACGCCGACCGCGGGCCAGCGCTGCGCCACCGCAGCCGCCGCGCCCGCGACCGCCGATACCGCCGCGGCCACCGGCCCGGCCGCCCCGGCCGGCATCACCGGATCCGGGCTGGTCCGTGCCAGCAGCACCGTGAAGAACACCCGCACCTGCTCGGCCCGGCCCGCGAACCGGCGCAGCCACCCCCGCACCGTCGATACCGGGCGGGCCAGCCTCGCCGCGATCTTGCGGTGCCCGGCCCCCGCCGCAGCTGCCTCCAGCGCCGCGCCGATCACCGCGCCCGCATCCGCCCGCCGCGACAACAGCTGCGCCGGCAACAGCACATGCGTGCCCCCGCACCCCTGACGGCACCGCGACCTGCGCGGTACCAGCACCTCATCCGGCCCGGCCAGCATCCGCACCGGCCGCGGCCGCGCATGCCCCCACCCGCTCAGCACCCCACCGCACAACGGGCACTCCAGCTCTCCCTCTGCCAGCTGCCGTTCGACTACACCCCGGTCACCGTTTACCGTGAGCACGACGCCTCCAAGCGTCAACCCAGCGGCCCTCCCCAGAGCTTCGGCAAAAAGATCACGGGGAGGGCCGCGCCTCATCCGACTCGCTCACCATGCCGGCACACAGCCGCCCGTGCCGTACCCGCAACACCAGTGACGCGGATCCGCTACGGCATCGTCATCGGCCAGGTGCCGCCGCCCACGAAGACACCCCAGCCGGCTCGGCCACCAACCCCCATCGGCATCCCCAATGCCGCTACAACCCCCGGATCATCGGAATCCCGAGCGCCGCCTAACACCAGCCTCGACCGGCACGCCACCTACATCGTCGCCGCGTTCATTGCCGGGGCAGCCCGATAGCCGTACCCCTCGGTCTGCCTTGCGAAGAATGGCCGGGTGGATGGGCGCTCATCAACTGGCCACGCTGGACGTTCGTGGACGCGGCATCGCTGGGCCCGGTGGACACGGCCGGACCGTCTGCCGCGGAGCGCGGCCCGGGCTCCCAAGCCGCTGGCGGGCATCGGGCGCGCCGGTTCATCTCGTTGAAGAGTTCTTCTGTGAAGCGGGCACGCGTGTGGGGACTCGCTTGCGGCGGTGCCGACGGATCCCGGGTTTGTCCCGGTGGGTGCGGCGGCGATAGTTTGGACTGGATAGTTCAAAAATGGAGGATGTCGTGGACAGGCAGCTCACGGCGAAGGGCGAGGCGACCCGTAGCCGAATCATTAAAGCCGCAGCCGAAGTGCTGCGGGAGAAGGGCGTGGTGCTGACTACACTCGACGATGTCATGGCCCGTTCCCGGACCAGCAAGAGCCAGCTGTTCCACTACTTCCCGCAGGGCAAGGACGAACTGCTGCTGGCGACCGCGCGGTTCGAGGCCGACCAGGTCATCGCCGACCAGCAACCCTACCTGGGGTGTCTGGACTCCTGGGAGGCCTGGCAGCAGTGGCGTGACGTGGTTATCAAGCGATACTCGGAGCAGGGCGACCAGTGCCCGCTGGGCCAGCTGACGCTGCACCTGGGCAGGACTACGCCCGGGACGCGAGCGCTTGTCGCGCAGCTGATGGAGCGCTGGCAGGAGTATCTGGCGGTCGGGATGCGTTCGCTGCAGGCGGCGGGGCGCCTCCCGTCTGACCTGGACGTGGAGGAGCGCTCGGCCTCGCTGCTGGCGGCCATCCAAGGCGGCGTGGCGATCCTTCAGGCCACCGGCCGGATCTACCATCTGCGGGCCGCCCTGGATATCTGGATTGCCGACCTGCGCCGTGTCGGCGCCATGGACGACGAGGCGGCGGAGAGCGCCGCGGGCCGCGCCTAGCCTCACCGGCCCTCGCCGGTGAGGGGGGTCAGCGCAGCAGCAGCTTGCCGGTGATTCGGCGCGAGGCGAGATCGCGCATGTACGGGTGTATCCTCAAGCCCCGATCCGGACGTAAACGTGCTGATGAATGGGACCGGAAGTCACGAAGAGCGCCAGGCGCAGCTGTTCACCGAGCTGTTCGCCGCCAACTACGGCCTTGTTCTGGCTTACGCGCGGCGCCGCGTCGGTGCCGACATCGCGCCAGACGTGGTAGCCGACACGTTCCTGGCCGCGTGGCGCAACATTGACGAGCTGCCCGCTGACCCGCTGCCCTGGCTGTATCGCACCGCCCACTTCGCGGTAGCCAACCAGCGCAGGACCCTGGCCCGGCGCGGCAGGCTGGATGACCGCGCACGGCTTCAGGCCGCGAGCGATATCGCCATCGACCACTCCGACCAAGTTGCCGCCGACATGGAACTCACCGCGGCATTCCGGGCGCTGAGCGAGGCCGATAGGGAAGTGCTGCGACTCGCGGCCTGGGAGGGCCTGAGGGCGGGAGAGATCGGCATGGTGGTCGGATGCTCGGCCGTCGCGGCCAAGGCTCGCCTGCGCCGCGCCCGCCAGCGACTGTCCAGAAGACTCGCGACCGCCATGTCGGAGCAGGAAACTCCTTCACTGGTCCGGCGGACCACGGCCAAGGGAACTGGGATATGAACGATCTTGATTGCCGCCTGGCGGCATGGAACCCCGTCCGGGCCGAGGACATGCTCCAGGCCTCCTCCAGCGCTGACGCCACCCGGCTGCTGCACCGCATCCTGAGCCAGCCAACGGCGAACCCGCCCGGGAGGCGCGCGCTTTGGTCGAGCTGGCAGGCTAAGGCATGGGTCGCGGGCGTGGCGGCCACGGCCGCCGCCATCGCCGTGGTCGTGGCTACGGTCCCCAGCGCGCACCACCAGCCTGCGGTTGTCGGCTTCCAGCACGGGCCCAGCCTGGGCGTCGCCAGCAATGCCGCAGAACTCGTGGACTACGCCACCCGGTCTGCCGCGTCGACGTCGGCGTTCGTGCCGGGCCCGCGAGACTGGGCGTATTTCGAGAAGTTCTACGGACTCAGCAGCTCGGGCGGGCTCGAAGGGACTGGGGAGGCGCAGACCTGGCAGCAGGTTGGAACCTCGAGCTATGCCGCGTCGTGGCATCACGGCCAGCTCACCCGTGGTTCCAGCGGGGGTCCCGGAGCCCGGCTTACAGGCTGGCCGGGCCCCAGCTGGACCGGCATGTACCCGTACCTGGCCTCGCTCCCCGCTCAGCCGACCGCGCTGCGGAAGATCATCCTGGGCAACAACGACGTCGATCCAGGCGCGGCCTTCGCGGCCATCGAGAACCTCTTCGGAAACTTCCCCGTGTCGGCGCAACTCCAGGCCGAGCTGTACGCGGTGCTGGTCAGCCTGCCGGGCGTCGGCTTCACCGGGCATGCCGTCGACGCCGCTGGCCGGCCAGGCATCGGCCTGTACATGGTTCACGACGGCCACCTCGATGCGGTCATCGTCAACCCGCGCACCTACGTCTACATGGGAGGACTGTCGATCGCGGTCCGGGGGCATCCCTCGTACGCCGCACTGCTCGCCCACCCAAGCACTGAGACGGTCCTGGAGAGCACCGCGATCTTGAACTCCGGGATCGTGAGCCGACCAGGCCAGGTGCCCTGATGCTTACGGCTGGAGCAGCGATGGGACGTCGTGGAGCATTTGCTCAGGGAGGAGCCGCATCGATGGCCCAGGGTCAATACCTGAGAAACTGCACGGGCTGCGGCACCCCGTAGGACTGAGATCTCATATGAAGAAACTCACCTGTCCGGTAAGACCTCCTTTGGGCGGATAACGCGCTAAGCCAGCACCACTCCTAGCGTCGAGGCGGCAGGTCGCGAACCGCGATCCTGCTGGTTGCTGGCGACAAAGCGGGAAGCTGGAACAAGTGGTATGCGCGGATGATCCCCCGTGCCGAGCAGCTCTATGAGATCTACCTGAAGGAACGGGCGGAGGAGGAAGACAGCCAGTGACCAGCTACACCAAGTGGGACCGCGACGCCTACATCGAGCGCGTCGGCGGGCCCGAGGAAGCCGAGCGTCGACGCAAGGCCCTGATGGCCCGGCAGAGCGGCCAGCGACTCGCTGACGAACGCAAGCAGCGCGGACTCACCCAGGCCCAGCTCGCCGAGACCATGGGCGTCACCCCGGGCAGGGTCTCCCAGATTGAACGCGGCGAGCTGTCAACCATCGAGGCCATCGCCCGCTACGTCCAGGCACTCGGCGGGCGCCTGGCCAGGCCTCCCTCGACGGAGAGGTCCGGGCAAATGCAGAAGGTCAGGGATTCGGATCTCGCCCAGGAAGCGGTTCCCAAGCGATGTGCTAGAAGCTGGCGGGCGCTCAGGCCAGGGCGCGGCCGATGATGTGACTGTTCTTCGCCACGGACCTGGGCAGCACGGCGAAATGGACTTGTCCGTCGTCATCGACAGCCACCACCCGGACGGCCGCTTGGAACTTGTGATTCCCGGCCACCACCATCACCCCGGGGACCGATGCCGACGGGGTCACTGGCCTAGCTCAGCGTGGACCAGCCGAGTCCCTCATCGTCCTCGTCGTTGAGGTCGGCTACCAAGTAGATATGCGCGTCCATCAACGTTCCTCTGCAAACCAGGTTACGCGTCGTGGTAGACGTTCGGCACGACGCCAAACTCGCGGGCATCTGGAATGCAATAAGCGCCGGGCCCGTCGGGTAACGGCACGCTACCGCGTGAAATCGACGCGCATCACCACGCGCCGCGGGCTGGGACGGCTCACCTCGGTGAAGCCGGCTTCGGCGAAGACCTGGCGGCTGCCAACGTACAGCTCGCCCCAGGTGATCTCCTTGCCGGGCTGGGTGATCATCGGATACGCCTCGAGGGCCCGGGCACCATTTCCCCTGGCGTAGTCGACCGTCGCGGCGGCCAGTGCGTAGGTGATGCCTCGCCTGCGGTACCCCTTGCGCGTCACGAAGCAGGTGACGGCCCAGACGCTGTCGTCGGCCTTGTCTTCCTGGCGGCCGCTCCAGACGGTCCGGACCCGTGCTAGCCGCGGATATGCGGTACGCGGCTCGACCGCCACCCAGCCGACCGGCTCTCCCCCGGGTCGTTCCCCGGCCAGGTAGGCCACGAGGCCGGTGGTGGTACGCGCCGACGGATCATCGCAGCGTGTCTGCTCGCGCAGGCTCTCCCGGCGCTCCAGGATGCTCCGCGCGGCCCAGTCGCAGTCTCGCGTCTTGAAGTGCTGGCAGTTGCACTTGCCGGGATAGTCGGCGGTGCCGAAGATGGCCTGCAGATCGGCCCACGACGCCTGGTTCGCCGGGACGATGGTGAGTTGCGCGGCCGTGATCGGCTCTGCCGCCGCGGCCGTCACGCGGGCGATGGTCATTCGGGGGGATCCTCTCCAGCGAGCCCGTTGACTAGGTCAAGGGCGAGGCTATGCGCGGAGCTGAGGGTGTCAGGGTGATCCTGGCCGAGGACGCGGCGGCGCCGCGCCAGGGTGTCCTCGTCCAGGTCGCGGGCGGCCCGCGCCTCGCCAAGCGCGCGCAAGTCGGCGGCCAGGTTGCTCGCGGATTTGAGGGTGTCGGGGTGATCGTGGCCGAGGACGCGGCGGCGGCACTCCAGCGTGTCCTGGTCCAGGTCGCGGGCGGCCCGGGCGTCGCCCAGCAGTCGCAGGTCCATGGCCAGGTTGTGGGCGGAGTTCAGCGTGTCGGGGTAATCGTGGCCGAGGACGCGGCGGCGGCGCGCTAGCGTGTCCTGGTCCAGATCGCGGGCGGCCCGCGGCTGGCCCAGCGCCCGCAAGTCCGCGGCCAGGTTGCTCGCGGAGCGCAGAGTGCTGAGGTGATCCTCGCCCTGCGAACGGCGATAACGGTCCAGCGTGTCCTGGTCCAGATCGCGGGCCGCCCGCGCGTCGCCCAGCAGCCGCAGGTCCATCGCTAGGTTGTGGGCGGAGTTCAACGTGTCGGGGTGATCTTCACCGAGGACCCGGCGATGGCGCGCCAGCGTGTCATGGTTCAGGTCGCGGGACTCGGCGTAGCGGCCCAGCTCCCAGAGCGCCCAGGCGAGGTAGTGCGCGGCCATCAGCGTGTGCGGATGATCTGCACCAAGCCGGTCGCGCCACTGCCGGCGAAGAGTGCTGATGAGGTCCCGCGCGGTACGGGCATCGCCGCGCTCGATCAGGTACCAGCACACGCGGCGAACTAGCTCGCGCAGTGCGGGGCTATCGGTGGCGCCGAGGTCGGCGGCTAGCACGTGCGGCATCAGCTGCGCCCACCGCGCCCAGGTGCCGGGATCGGGCGGGGTGCCGGGATCGCAAGCGGCCAGGATCGCCTCGGTGCACTCGCGCGCGGCGGCGGCGCGGGCCGGGGTGAGCCGGTCGCGAAGGATTGCCTGCGTGAGCCGGTGCATCTGCAGTCCGCGGTGATCGACGCGGGCCAGCGACTGTCTCGACACGTGGGCGAGGGTCTGCCGCCAGGCCAACGGGTCGGCCGCGCGCGCTGCTAGTTCGCCGGGCAACAGGCCAACGGCGCCGGTGAACAGGTACTCGGGAATCAGCTCGGGTGCCAGGAATGCGCACAGGCTTGCCAGCTCCGCGGCGGCCGGGTCGCTGTCCGCTAGCCGGTCCGCTATCAAAGCGGTAGCGGCCGCCAGCGAGCGCGGATAAGAACCCGGGGCGCCCCGGTCCAGCAGCTGCCTGGCCCGGGTCCGTAGCAGGTCCAGGTACAGACTCGCCGGCGTGCCGGTGTCGGCGATGAACCCGGCGGCTTGGGCGATGGCCAGCGGCAGGTCGCCTAGCTCGGCGGCGAGCCGGTCCGCGTCGGTATGGGTAAGTCGGGGAACCCGGCGTCGGAACATCTCGATCGATTCGGCCCGGGTCAGCACGTCTATCTCGACCGGCGTGGCGACCTCGTCCCAGCCATGCTCGCGGGAGGTGATCAGCACGTGCCCGCCGCCCCCTGGCAGCCATGGCGTCACATCAGCCGGTGCCTCGGCATTGTCAAAGATCAGCAGCCATCGACCGCGCTGCCGCAGCTCGGCCAGTACCGCCGCCCGCACCGCCTCGTTCCCTGTACCGGCCGGAACGCATCCCAGCGCCAGCCCGAGGCTCGCGACCTGGTCCCCGATTAGCGCGTCCTGGTCGGCGTTGATCCACCAGGCCAGGTCGTAGCTTCCAGCGAAACGGTGAGCATACTCGGCCGCCAGCTGGGTCTTGCCCACCCCGCCCATGCCGTACAGCGCCTGCACCACCGCCGCGTGCCCGGCCAGCAGCCGCTCCCGCACCGCGGTCAGCAGCTCGCCGCGGCCGGTGAAGGCAGGATTACGAGCCGGGAGGTTCCATACCCGCGGCATCGTCTCGGCCAGTCGCCGCCCGGAACCGCGCAGGGCAGTCAGCACGTCCACGGCCGGGGTGCGCCCCCGGGCGGCTGCCGCGAACAACACGGCTACCTGCTCCGTGATACCCAGCGCGCCGGCCAGCAGCAAGGCGGTGTCCTTGCGGGCGGTGCGGTTGATACCGCGTTCCAGGTCACTGACCGCCCGCGAGGAAAGGCCCGCCGCCGCTGCCAATTCCTCTTGGGTCAGCTTCGCCTCGCCCCGAAGCTGCCGCAACAGTCCGGCGAACGAAAGTGAACCCCGCTCCTGCTCCGTCAAGGCCCACGCCCTCCGCAAGCCGACAGACTGCGCCTCGCCACCACCGGAGAGCGCTGCGCCAACAATACGTCGGGCCCGCGCTGTGCGTCATCCTGTGTGCGTTTATGTGGGCGGCTACGTATGGTGCGCGATCCGGCCTGCCGTGAGCCTGGGACCAAAAGCCGGGGAAGGGACAACTATGCGTCGCATCATGATCGCCGCGGTCGCGGCCGTGATCACCGTTTCAACAGGATCGATGACAGCGGCTATGGCCGCATCCCAGCCAGCTATGCTCACCGATGGCAACAATGTCAACATCACAGGCCATGGGGCGAACAATTCGCTGCGGTTCTTCTGGGTGGTGAACGGGTCGAACACCTGGCATCCCGAGCCGATCGCGGGAAAGAACACGACCTACTCGGCGCCGTCCATGACCAACGACGACAACGACGTCAACATCACGGTCGCGGGCGCGGGCAATAGCCTCCGCTTCTACTGGGCGGTGAACGGCCAGCGGATCTGGCACCCGGAGACAATCGCCGGCCGGAACACGACCTACTCGGCGCCGTCGATGACCACCGACGGCCACGACGTCAACATCGCGGTCGAGGGCCCGAACCACACCCTGCTCTTCTACTGGGCGGTGAACGGGTCGAACACCTGGCACCGGGAGCAGATCGCGGGCAGGAACACAACGTACTCCGCGCCGTCGATGACCAACGACGGCAATAGCGTCAACATCGCCACCGAAGGCGCCAACCACCGACTGCGGTTCTACTGGGCGGTGAACGGGTCGAACACCTGGCATCCCGAAACGGTCGCCGGACAAAACACGACCTACTCCGCCCCCTCCATGATCACCGACGGCAATAACGTCAACATCGCGGCCGTGGGCGCCGGCAACAGCCTGCGCTTCTACTGGGCGGTAAACGGAACGAACACCTGGCATCCGGAGACGGTCGCGGACAGGAACACGACCTACTCCGCGCCGTCGATGACCAACGACGGCAATAGCGTCAACATCGCCACCGAAGGCGCCAACCACCGACTGCGGTTCTACTGGGCGGTGAACGGGTCTCGCACCTGGCATCCGGAGACGGTCGCCGGAGAAAACACGACCTACTCGGCGCCCTCCATGATCACCGACGGCAATAGCGTCAACATCACGGCCGTCGGCGCCGGCAACAGCCTGCGGTTCTACTGGGCGGTAAACGGGACGAACACCTGGCATCCGGAGACGGTCGCCCCCCCGGGGCAGCATGGCATAGCAGCCTCCATTTCCGGCCGCGGTATCGGAAGAGGACCTAGGCTAGGAGAAGAAGACGGGCTGGGCCGTCTACCAGGATCGGCTGGCGGGCCCCGGCGGTCGGGGCCCAGTCGGCCAGCAGGTTCAGGATCTCGCCGGTGTCGCGCTGACCGTCGGGCAGGTGCGCCCGGTCCGATTCCCCCGGCCGAAATCGAGATGCACCCCGGTGACGGTTGACGAAGGATTGTCTCGTGGACAGGGACACGATCACCGCCGACGTCGCTGCCCGGCTGGTTGCCGAGCAGTTCCCCCAGTGGTCGGGTCTGCCTGTCGTGCCAGTCAAGCTCAACGGCTGGGACAACACGACGTTCCGGCTCGGCGACGACCTGTCGGTACGCCTTCCGAGCGCCGACCGGCACACCGCACAGATCGCTAAACAGATCGCTAAGGAGCATCGCTGGCTGCCGATCCTTGCCCCCAGCCTGCCGTTGCCGATCCCGGTGCCCGTAGCCTTGGGACGGCCCAGCGACGAGTTCCCTAGGCCGTGGTCGGTCTACCGGTGGATAGCAGGCGAGCCCGCGAGCCCCGACCAGGTCGCGGACCCAGCCACGTTCGCTTCCAGGCTGGCGGAATTCCTGGCCGCGCTGCAGGCCATCGATGCCAGCGACGGGCCACCGGCGGGGGAACACAACTTCTTCCGGGGAGCGCCGCTCACCACCTATGACCAGCAGACCAGGCAGCTGATCCGCCTGACGGCAAGGGACATCGACACCAGCGCGGCCACCAAGGTGTGGGATGCGGCCCTGGCCAGCACCTGGGAGCGGCCGCCGGTGTGGGTACACGGCGACGTGACCGGGTCGAACCTTCTCGCAGCGAAGGGGGCGCTGCACGCGGTCATCGACTTCGGGGGCCTAGCCGTCGGCGACCCGGCCTGCGACCTTGTCATGGAATGGACGTTCTTCACTGGTGCCAGCGCAGCGGCATTCCGCCGCGGAGTGCACCTCGACGAGGCGACCTGGGCGCGAGGGCGCGGCTGGGCGCTGTGGAAAGCGCTCCTCATGATCGCCGATGAAAGGGAAGGGCGCCGCGGGGGCCACGACGCGGCGCGCCGGTTCGGATGGCAACACAGCCCCCGCCAGATCGTCGATCTGGTCATCGCCGACCACGCCGGGCGGGACCGGGAGCGGCACATTGGGGGTCGGATCCACCCGTGACAACCAAATCGAACAGATGTACGATTGAAGTATGACTCGGTCCTGGGAACGGTACCTCCGGGAGAGCGCTGTTCCGCGCGAGGTGATCGACGCCTTTCTTCAGCGCCCGCATTGGGCCACGTTCGATCCAGAGCTCGGCTATACCCTGCACAACTCCTTTGTTCAGGCCGGAGCAGATGAGAGCCGGACGATCGAGACGTTCCGACCAGACGGCGCGCGCTCGCGGTTCCTCTATGCTGGCCGGAAGCCGCGGATCAACACCTACGGCAACAGCTTCACCGAGGGCAATCAGGTCAGCGACGGCGAGACGTGGCAGGAATACCTCGCCGGCCATTTCGGCGAGCCAGTCGGGAACTTTGGCGTCGGTAACTATGGCGTGTACCAGGCCTATCGCCGGATGCTGCGGGTGGAGCGGACCGTCGACGGGGCAGAGTACGTGCTCCTCTACGTGTGGGGCGACGATCCGGCGCGCAGCGTCATGCGCTGCCGGTGGGGCCAGATCTACCCCTGGCACACGCAAGCTTCGCTGGAGCAGGGTCTTTTCAACGGCAACCCCTGGGCGCACGTCGAGATCGATCTGCAGACCGGTTCGTTCGTCGAGCTGGAGAACCCGCTGTCCACGCCCGAGTCGCTGTACGCGATGTGCGACCCGGAGTGGATGCTGGAGCATCTCCGCGACGATCTCGCGACGCAGCTCGCGGTTTACGCGGGCGATCCCGATTACGAGCAGCCCGGGCAGATCGACGAGCTCGACCGCGCGAAGATCGAGCGGCTCGCCGAGGTGCTGGGCTTCCCCTTCGGCTGGGGCGCCGACTCAGACCAGCGGCGGCAGGCGGCGATGCTGCTCAACCGGTACGGCCAGCGCGCGACAATCTTCATCCTCGACCAGGCTCGCGCTTTCACGCGAAGCGCGGGAAAGACACTGATCATCGTCTTGAACTACACGGCACGAACAGATCATTACCGTGGCTCAGTTATCGCGTGGGACGGCATCCGACGCGACCAGGAGATCCTCGATCACCTTTCCGCCAGCAGCGTTCCTTTCTTCGACATGAACGCTGTTCACGAGCGGGAGTACCAGCGGGTCGGCGGGTCCTACCACGAGTACTTGAGCCGGTACATGGTCGGCGGGGACGGTCATTACAACCCGGGCGGGAACCACTTCTTCGCTTACGCGCTCAAAGACAGGCTGCTCGAAGTGCTCGATCCGAAGCCGCTGCCCTACCAGGATCGAGGCCCTGACACAGTCGACTTCAGCGAATACCTGCCGGGCGCTAGACCCGTCACGCTGCCTTGAGCCGTTTGCGTTCCGCTGCCACGATCGCGTGGCGGAGTTCGGTCTCGGAGTGGGTGCCTACCGCGTCCGGCGTCGCGTTCGCCATATCGCTACGGCGCGCGTACTCGTCGAATGCCTCGCGCTTGTCCGCCAGCAGTTCGAGGACCCGCTGGTCGACGCTGTCCTCACACAGCAGCCGGTGCACGTCCACCGGGCGCACCTGGCCCATCCGGTGCGCGCGCGCGACCGCCTGCTCCTCCATCGACGGGGTCAGTTGCGGCTCGGCGATGATGACCACCGACGCGGCCTGGATGTTCAGGCCCACGCCGCCCGCCTGGATCTGGGAGACCAGCACCGCGGGCCCCCTGGCGTTCGTCAGCTCGTCCACCATCGCCTGGCGGTCGGCCGACGGGATGTCCCCGGTCAGCGGCCCGATGACGGGTATGCCGGGCACGCCGTCACGCCCGGCCAGCACCTCGACCGCCGTCTCCAGCACGTCGCGGAAGTACGAGAACACGATGACCTTGCGCCCGCCGTCGGCTGCCTCGCTGACTATCTCCACCAGCCGTCGGAGCTTCTGCGATCCCTTCACCGTCCCCGGGTCGAACGCGGCCCGGCGCATCGCCATGAAGTTCCCTTCCAGGACCGCCTTCCGGTACGCGCGCAGCACCGCTCCCTCGAGCGCCACCCATTCCTGCGTCTCCAGCCGGGCCGGCAGCTCGCTAAGCACGTCTTCCTGGTTGCGCCGCAGGTAGACCGGCGCCACCCGTTCCCGGAACCTGGTGCCGTCCAGCGCCTCATCCGTGATGTCCAGGTTCTCGGCGACCTCTGGGCGCAGGTGCCCGACCAGCACCCGGAACTCCGCCACCTTGTTCTCCATCGGCGTCCCCGTCAGGAACAGCACCCGCCTGCTCCGCCCCGCCCACTCGCTGACCGCCTGAGTACGGAGCGCGTTCGGGTTCTTCGCGTAGTGCGCCTCATCAACGACAATCATCGCCACCGAGACGTCCAGGTCCCCCGGCATGGCGCGCAGCGCCTCGAACGTCGTGACCGCTACGCCGCCCCTGGCCAGCCACTCCCGCGTCGCGGCCTCGCGCTTCGTGCCTGGCAGGTGGAGGCGGCGGACCTCCAGCAGCGTGTGCCGCTCCACCTCGCGCGTCCAGTTGATGACCACGCTCGCCGGGCAGACGACCAGGAAGTGCGTCGCGCCCCTGGCCGCCAGGTGGCACATCGCGGCGAGCGCCTGGATCGTCTTGCCCAGGCCCATCTCGTCCCCAAGGATCACCCGCTCCTGAACCAGGGCGAACTTCGCGCCGAAGGCCTGGTAGCCGCGCAGCGATGTCTTGAGGAGGCGCTGGTCAAGGGGAAACACACGGACTTGCTCGGCGATGTCGGCGGGGAGAAACCCCTGACTGGCCTCCCGCTCGGGATCGAGTTCCGCGACATCGATCAGCAGGCCGTTGTAGGTGACGGGGCGGGCGAGGTAATCGTTCCACAGCCGGGTGACCCGCTGTTCCTTATCGGCCTTCTCCAGCTCGGCTTCGGCCCTGGACAGCCGCTTGCGTGCCGTGGTGACCGGCTTGGAGCTAAGGATGGCGTCCAGCTCGGTGAGGGCATCCCTGGCTTCCTGCTTCTTCCGCCCGGAGAACGTGAAGAGCATTCTCGGCCGGCTCGCGCCGCGAGCAGCCGGGTCAAGGCGGCGCCCGATCTCGCTCGCCAGCGGACCCAGGTCCGGGCCCTTCAGCGCGGACCTGGCCCGCTCGTAACGGCGCAGCGCGGCGATGAGCGCGCTCTGCTCCGCGGTCCGGGCGTCCGGGTCGATGCGAACGCGGGCGCTATCCTCGACGGACTGCCGCATCTGCGATGCGGCGGCCATAATGCGCTTGGCCGTCCGGCGGCGAACCCCCGGGATTCGTCCGAGCGCTTTCGCGCCGGCCGCGAGGACGTTGCCGACCGTCTCGATCTCCGCGTCTATGAGCGGGGCCAACGTGACCTTTCCCCGGATGAGGTCCCGGAGTCGGTCCACTGGCATCGCGTCCAGCGCGTCGGCGACAATCTTTTCCCGCACCACCTCGTACGCTTGTCGCGCGACTTCGCGGGCCTCCCCGGGCGCGGCTAGGACCGCATCGACGGCGTCGCGGAGGGCGCGGCCGTCGGAGACGACGGCGCGGGCCGCCTTCCCCGGACGGAGGGGCTTGGCCTCGCTGGGCTTGTCCTCAGCTGCCGCCGACTCCGAGTCCCTCGTCAGTTCTGCCGCGCGCGCCACCGTGGGGAGCCTCCGTATTAGAACTGACGATCGGAGCAATTACTTCGATAGAGGATTATCGCCGACGCACAGGGAATCTCGCCACCACTTTCTCTCCGATGACCGGGGCCCCAAACATAACGGAGTCCTGTCAGACGTGCGGCCCGCGAGTGCTCACGTGGTGGCGTGCACGGCGTCGAGGATGACCCGGGTGACCACCGGACCTTCGATCTGTTCGATCACGCACCTGGTGTAGTCAGCGTCGCCGACGGTGAACGCTCCGTGCACGAGAACGATGGCTGGGTCAGCCATGATCAGGATCCGCCTTTGTGGTCGATTCGTCACGGCGACCGCACGTGCGGTGGCATCTGGGTCGCATCTGTCAAACGACGTGACGACATGACCAGTCGGATCAGAGCCCTCGCCGAAGGGTGAAACCACTATTCGTTCCGTATAAAGATTTGAATTTAAGGAACGAACCGTGGTTTCCCGTCTCAGTGGGAAATGACAGATCGAAAGGAGCAGGCCCGCGCCGGCTAACGTCGTTGGCGGGATGACATGAGGCGGACGGAGCGACGAGCCAATGAGCGACATGACGGCCGGCACTGCCGAGCGGGTGACTGTGACCCTCACCGGCGCGGTAGCCGACGTCCGGTTGAACCGGCCGCAGAAGCGCAACGCGCTCGATCCCGCGATGTTCGAGGCGCTCGTGGCGGTCGGCGAGCACCTGAAGTCCGAGCGGGGAGTGCGCGCGATCGTGTTGTCAGGTGCGGGACCCGACTTCTGCGCTGGGCTGGACTTCGGCTCGTTCCAGGCGATGCGCGCGGGCGAACGGGTTTCCGCGACAACACAGCTCCCGCCTGCCAACGGGCCGGCGAACGCGACGGGCCAGCGCGCGGCCTACGTGTGGGCCGAGCTTCCTGTTCCGGTGATCGCGGCGGTGCGCGGCAACGCACTAGGCGGCGGCCTGCAGATCGCGCTCGGGGCCGACATCCGGATCGTCGCACCCGACGCCCGGCTGTCGGCGTTCGAGGTGGCGTGGGGTCTCATCCCCGACATGACCGGCACCCAGTTGCTGCCCGAGCTTGTCGGCCGCGACGTCGCCAAGGAGCTCACCTTTACCGCGCGGATCGTCAGCGGCGAGGAGGCCGTGCGGATCGGGCTCGCGACGCGGACCGACCCCGATCCGCTCGCCGCGGCTCTGGCGCTGGCGAAGGAGATCGCCGGGCGCAGCCCGCACGCGGTCCGGGCATCGAAGCGGCTGCTCAACCTGGCCGGGCGGACCGATCTGGCGTCCGGTTTCGCGGCCGAGCAGGAGGAAATCCGCGCGCTGATCGGGAGCCCGAACCAGGTGGAAGCCGTCACGGCGCGGTTCGAAAAGCGCGACCCGAACTTCAATGAGGTCTGACCATCGGGCGGCACGCACGATGGCCCGGCGAGTGACCTCGGACTGCGGCCCGTCTCAGTGCCCGTCGATCAGATGGCCACAGCGGGGACCGGGCGGGCCGGGGCTGGGCGGGCCGACTTCTTCGGATCGGCGGCAAGCGCGCCAGACAGGTCCGGATAGATGGCGAAGCTACGATCAAGGCCGGTCGAGCGCAGGAGCTTCGCGACCGGGGGGCTGGGGGCGGCCAGGCGTACAGCGCTGCCGAGAAGTCTGGCCCGTCGTTGCGTACCGATCAGCACGGCCAGCCCTGACGCGTCACAGGACAGAACGCCTGACAGATCGAGAATCAGCAGGCTCGTGCCGCGATGAAGCACGCCGATCAGGCGTTCTCGCAGCGCCGGCGCGGCGGCTACGTCGAGGGCGCCGCCCAGCCTGATGATGGTGCGGTCAGCGGGCGGAGCTGGCGCCGGGTGGCGGAAGGTGGCGCCGACGCTGGTCATCACGATCTCGCTCCGACCGCGCGCAGGTACGGTGGGCGCTCCCCCGGTACCGCCCGCGAGCGATCAGGTGCCGCCAGGTGGTCGTCCGCGGAAATGACGGCCAGGATCGCGGGGGCGTGGTCTCGGTTGGCGGGCTTGGCGGCCCGTTCCATGGCCGCGACGGCGTCCTGCTCGCTGGTGTGCGAGGGGATGGTGACCAGGTCGGTTCGCCGGCCGTTGGCGGAGAACGCGGTGAGCAGCCCGGCCGGCATGGTGGCGAACCAGCCAAGCCGTACGACGCGGCCGCCAGCCGCGCTGTCCACCTGCAGGCCGCGGGGCCTGGGGGCATTCCAGTCGGCCGAGCCCAGCATGAGGCGCATGGTGCGGCCGAGCCGTTCATCCAGGGCGAGGATGAGCCCGGGCAGCTCCGCGGCCGGGTCAGCCGACCTGGGCCACCAGCCGCCGTCCAGCAGGGTGAGGATGGATTGATCCGGTTGCAGGAGCAGCCGTGGCGCCACCGGGCTGATCGCCGCCTGCGGGATTTCGTCCCGCCCGGCACGCGAGGCCTCGGACACTTTCCGGCCCGTGATAGGTGTCATGTCGTTCTCCCTCGCATCTGGCCGGCCCAGCGGCCCGGCGACCCGGAAGAACATCGCTCAAGTGAACACCATTCAGTTCCGAGCTTCCATGTGCACACTATAGTGAACGATGTTCACAGTCAACCGCCGCCAGCGGCCGAGCCTCCGCCGGAGGCAGGGAAACCCGCCTTGCCGGTGCACTGGCAAGGCGGGTTTCCGGGCCGATGACCAGGAAACTGTCAGCTCCCGTCGCCCTTGCCAGCCACCCTGACCGCGGCTCCCGACTGGCCGACCCGCACCGGGATGCGCTTGGCCTGTACGTCCGGTGCCTTGGGCACCAAGATCTGGAGCACGCCGTCTTGTGTCGTGGCCTCGATCTTTCCCGCCTGAACGTGGCTGGGCAGCGTGATCGAGCGGCGGAATGCGCCGTAACAGCGCTCGGACCGGTGCACCCTCTCCCCGCTCGCGTCGCGGGCGGCATGCCGCTCGCCCTGGATCGTCAGCAGGCCGTCTCCGAAAGTGATCTCCACCTCGTCGGCGCTGACGCCGGGCAACTCCGCGGACACCAGGTAGGCGTCACTGCGCTCTGATATCTCGACCGGCGGAGCCCACGTCTCGGTGCCGGCATCGGTGTCATATTGCTGGCCGTGCCACCGGGCACGCCTCCAGCCTGCCCGCAACATCTCATCCTGGGCGGCACGAAGGTCCTCGAACAAGTCCAAGCCTGTCATGACTGTCATACCGTTCTCCCTCGCATCTGGCCTGGCCAGCGGCCCGGCGACCCGGAAGAACACTGCTCACGTGAACATCATTCAGTTCCGAGCTACAATGTTCACATTAGCGTGAACACTGTTCACTGTCAATCACGGCTCGGCACGGAGTCAGGCACGGCAGGACAGCGGCCGGCGAACGCTGGCCGAACTGTGGAATCGTGATTCCGGAAGAAATTTGCTAGTTTTGGAGTGCCGGTATAGCGTGAAGACAAGACCAGGAGCGTCCGCGGGGCGCTCGGGTCAGTCCTGAGGAGTCGGCATGACCTTCGCCATCATCGTCATCATCGCGCTGTTCGCGGGTTACCTGGTTATGCGCAGGCGCGGACGGCGCTAGCCGCTCGGGCGGGCATCAGCCACTGACCCGCGCCGCGACGATTACGCTTCAGCTGGTCAGCTCGGCTAGCAGCTCCGCGACGTCGACAGTCGCGATCCGCACCGAGGAATCGCTGCAGCCGTATGGCAGCACGACCGTCCCGCCGTGCAGCAGGGAGCCGCAGGAGTAGACCACGTTCGGGACGTAGCCGTCGCGCTCGGACTCGTCGGCCACGAGGAGCGGTTCCGGCAGCGCGCCGATCAGGCGCTCGGGGTCGTCCAGGTCGAGGAGGATGGCGCCGATGGCGTACTCCCGCATCGGGCCGACACCATGGGTGAGAACCAGCCATCCGGCCGGAGTCTCGATGGGCGAGCCGCAGTTGCCCAACTGGATCAGCTCCCACGGGCGCTCGGGGATATGGAGTGTGACGGCGGCGCCCCAGCTTTGGCGATCAGCTGAGTAGGCGATCGCGTTGCTCTCCCTGTCCCAGCGGGACAGCGCGACGTAGCGTCCGCCGATCCGCCGGGGAAACAGCGCCATGCCCTTGTTCCTGGTAGCGGGGCCCGCGAGCGGGCAGGCGGTAAACGTCAGGAAGTCGGTGGTTTCCAGCAGGTGCGATGCGACCCCGCTGCCGTCGAACGCGGTGTACGTCGCGTAGTAGGTCAGGTCTTCGCCATCGGCGAAGCGCACGAACCGAGCATCTTCCATGCCGTGGCTCTCGGCCGGGCCGCCGGGCCACAGGACCCGCTCGGAGAGTGCGTGCTCCTCATCGAACTCGACCTGGTAGCTCGACGCGGCCACCCAGCGCACCCGGTCGACCAGCGCCGTGAGGTCTCCGCGTGTCGCCTGCTGCCGGGATAGCTCGCCGATGGCGGAATCGAGTTCAGCCATGCTGAAGCGCCGCGGCAGCAGACTCCACAGAAACTGCGCGTCCTCGCCTGCATGGCCGAACTCGGCAAGCTTCTCCTCGAAGACACCACGATCGCCGCCGCCAGGGCGGGAGTGCCCGGTGTCGGGGAATGGTCCCGGCTCATCGATGCTGATCGCGGACTCCCCGCTGATCGTCCCGGTCCTGAACTCGATGCTGGACAGATGGCCTTCGCCGACCGCACGCAGGCTCATGACGAACCGGAGTTCTCCAGGGTTGCACCCGGCCTGGTCCGGATGCGGCACGATCGACGGGTTGAACAGCGCGGCGGCCTCCAGCGCGTACAACTGGGTGAAGTACGCGCCGATCAAGAGCTGCCGGGCGGCGCTCACCTTGATCTGGCCGCCGAGTCGGTGCGCGACTTGCCCGAAGGCGCCTTCCAGGGTGCCGTCCAGGTCGCGAAACCGGCTGGCGAATCTGCCCCTCGTCCGGGCGAGCGTCCTGTCTACCTCGTCTTCTGTCATCCCCAGTACGCGATCGATGACCACCTTGGCCCGCGAGTCGCCTCGGATCAGAGTTTCCTGGCCGGGAACGAACAGCCGGCTCACCGTACGAGAGGCGTCGGGCCTCAGCCGGTGATGCGTCCTGGTCAGCATGGCGCGCTTGGTGGCGGTCACCGCTGCGCGGCGCTCACGCGGCAGCCTTGCTGCATCACGGAGATCATCGCCAGTGTCGATTCCGCGCCCTGGTTGCGATTACGGCTGGTACGGCTCAGGCCGTCGCAGCCGCCGCCGGTCCGCGAGTCGAGCATGGGGATCATTGCGTCGTTGTCGCCAAGGAACCACGCCACGCACATGCCGGCGCCGCCCAGCCAGCCTGGGTCGCCGGTCACCTCCACCGCGCGTACGCACGCATCCGCCAGCGCGGCAACCTCGATCGGCTGCTGGTCGAAGCCGGGACGCTGCTCGCCCGGACCCCAGCCTCCGACCGGAACCACCGACAAGTGACCGCTCCTGGTCTCGCCCGCCAGCAGCCATTCCAGCATCCTCAGGCCATTGCGGAGAACGGTGTCGTCGCCGAGTTTCCAGCCGGACACGATGACGGCCTCGGCGATCGCGCCGTTCGCGTAGCTGAGTCTCGGCGCCGGCCATGGCCACGCGGCGTTCGCGGGCGGCTTGCCGATGACTTCGACGGCGTCGGCGAGGAGGCTGAGCGCGGCGGGATGGCCAGGCGAGTTACCGAGAACCTCGGCGGCGCCGAGAGCCGCGAACGCCATGGCGTGCGGCCACTCGGAGCGGACCCGAGCGCTGGAATCGAACCGGGCGAGGGACTCTTCACGGATGCCCGCGGTGGGACCCCGGGAAGCGGCGGTGCCGAGCCCCCACACGGCACGGCCCCAGCAATCCCGGGTACTTGGCGTGTCTTGCCAACGTCGGTCGAAACTCAGACGGTTGCGGAACTGGCCGTCGGGCGCTTGCGCCTTCGCGAGGAAATAGAGATAGCGCCGTGCCAGTGTCACGAGCTCATCGCTCGGCAAGGGCTCCCGGCAGACCGCGACCAGGCCGCGGGCAACGTCGTCGACGCAGTAACCATGCTCACGCCGTGGCACGATGCCCTCGGCATGCTCCAGCAGGCCAACTTGGTCGGTGAGCCGGAGCAGATGCCGGAACGGCGGACTCGGGCAGTTCATGCCAGGGCTCCAGCGCGGGAGTGGCTGAGCGCGGTCGCGAGTTCCCGGTAGGATCTCGCGACCGCCGGCCACAGCAGCCGCGGCGCGAGGTCCGCCGCGTGGCGGCTCATCCGCGCGGACAGGCCCGGCTCCGTGAACACCCGGTGCAGCGCACTGGCGACGGCGGCCGGGTTCTGCCGCTCGACCAGGAGCCCCGCGCCGCCGCTGAGCATCTCGGTGGCATGCGGGAAAGTGGTCGAAATCACCGGCTTTCCCGCGGTGACCGCCTCGATCAGGACACCGGAGGTCACCTGCTCCAGTGAGTCGTAGGGCAGCACCACGACGTCCGCGGCGCCGATGAGATCGCCGAGAGCACCGGCGGGCAGGAACCGGGGGTCGAAGCGCACGAGATCCTCTACTCCGTGAGCGTTCGCCCGCGCCTGCAGTGATCGGCGGTAGGCTTCGCCGTCGCGGGCCAGCACGCGGGGATGCGTCTGGCCGGCGACCGTGTAGCCGACGCGCAGCCCTCGGTCCCTGAGCAGCGCGATCGCGTCGATCGCATGCTCAATTCCCTTACCAGGCCCGAGCAGTCCCCAGGTCAGGGCCATGGGCGGATCGTTCGCCTGGCGTGGTGCCGCAGCGACCCGGTTGTCTGCCGACCCGTGAGGTATCACAAAGACTTTCGCGGGACTCGTGCCGTAAATGTCCAGCAACCGCGAGCGTGCCGTCTCTGTCATCGTGACGACCGCACTGGCCGCGCCGATGACGTCCTCAAGGATCGTGCGCTGTCGCGTCGTGGGCCGCGCCAGGACGGTATGCAGGACCACGATGGTCGGAACGCGCAAAGCGTAAAGCAGCGGAACAAGGTCCTGGCCGTCGGGGCCGCCATAGATGCCGTACTCGTGCTGCACGATCGCCACATCGAAGCAGTTGATCACGTCGACAGCGGCTGCCGCGCTTCGGGCGGAACCGTTCACAAGGTCGTGCACGATCTCGGCCGCGGCCCACGGCACTGATCCCTCCGGCGCGGGCTGGTCGAGGACGCGCACGATGCTCGCGTGGTCACCTGGTCCCCGAAGGTGCGCGAACAGGGCGGCGCTGAATGTAGCGAGCCCGCATTGGGTGGGCGGGTACGTACTAAGTAGCGCGTACGCCTTGGGCATATTGCTCCTTCTTGTTGGCGCTCGCAGCAACGCATGCGGCGTCGTGCCAGCGCATCTTCTCCCGGTCGCGGGACCGCCGTGCGGTGTGAGCGAGGTTAGAGACCTGCGACGTACGGCAGGCTGACCGACGGCCTGAAGAGTCCCGATCCGGGAGCGGAGCCGCTTGACAAAATACGCATAACGCCACCGAGGCTGGCTAGAAAGGCCTCGCCTGCCCGCCGGATATCCGGGCAGCAGCTGGGCGTCCTCCGCGGCCTCGCGTAGCGGACGCAACTTGAGCCTAGCCGATCCGCACCGACCGCGACGACCGCGGATGACTTCGGTCGCTGGCGGTGGGTCACCGGGCGTGGATCCCTCCCTGTCCGATTTGCCGCGGCTGGCAGGCAGGCTGCACCCCGGCCCCGGCTGACTGTGCGTGCGCTGAGACGGCGGCAATCGTGCCCGGGCACACCTGCTGGCTGGGCAAAGCCTGACTGAGTATGAACGCGCTCGTGACCATGGCCAGCCCGACGACGGTCACCACTGCCGACCGCATCGGCCGCCGCGGCCGGCCAGGGATCGGCTCAGTGACGGGCATAGCCTCGTGGGCGGCAAGCCTGGTAAAGGCAGAGAACAGCAGCCCGAGACGGAGATCGTCGTCCACCAGCGCTTTCTCGATCTGGCTCAGTGCCCGCCGCTGGCCGGCCGCCAAGCTCATTACTCGGCCATCGCCGCGTTTTGCGAAACACCGGGTTCCTGCAATTGCTTTGCGCCTTTCCGCCGTTTCCAGACCGCCATACCGTCATCGGGGGCGCGGCACGGATACCGGGACGCATATGCAGCGTCTGTGCATGCCGCCCTGGGCAGTCGCCTGGCAGTAGCGGGCAGCGACGGCATCATGCTCGTCGGCGGTGTGCCCGCACGGGCACGGTGTGTCCGGCGGCGGCTCGCCGCGTGATGGTGTCGTCATAAGGTTGCCTTCCCATAAAGTCCAGGGGTCCGGTCATCGAGCAGGCAGGAATGGGCGCCCACGTCGCCCCGCTTGTGCACCCCCAAGTCAACTGCGCCTCGGCCGCACGCGAAATGACCAATCCCGCATGAGCCCATCACCGCAACCGATCGCCAGGCGCGCTAACCCGTTTCCTGGATCGCTGTCATCGTCAGGGCGAGCGGCGTATCGGCCGGTTCGTGGTCCGTGGTCGCGGGTGCCCCGACGATGGCCGCGAGGTCCGACCCGTCGATCGTTTCGCGCTCGAGCAGCAGGCCGATGACCCGGTCGAGAGTCTGACGATGCCCGCGGAGCAGCGTGGTGGCCGTGTCTTCGGCCTCCCGGAGCAACCGGGCTACTTCCTGGTCGATGGAACGCTGCGTTTCCTCGGCATAAGGTCGGCCCGCGAAGGGATTGTCGCGACTCGGTCCCTCCGGCCCGTAGCTGATGGGCCCGACCGTCGCGGAGAACCCCCACTCTCGCACCATGTGCGTCGCGAGCTCGGTCGCACCCACGAGGTCGCTCGCTGAGCCGGTCGACGGTTCGGCCAGCACGACAATCTCCGCGGCGCGACCGCCAAGACGCACGGCGAGCGATGCGGTCAGGTGGCTCTCCGGATACAGATGGCGCTCGAACTCAGGCAGTTGCTCGGTCACGCCGAGAGCGGCGCCCCGGGACAGGATCGTGACCTTCGCGACGGGGTCGGCGTGCTCCGAGAGCGCGGCCACGAGCGCGTGCCCGGCTTCGTGGACCGCCACGGCATATTTCTCCTCAGGCAGCAGCGCGTTCGACGCGTCACGGCGGCCGAGCAGGAGACGGTCCCTGGCGGCGTCGAAGTCGCCAGCACTGAGAACGCCGCGATCGGCGCGCACGGCATTGATCGCCGCTTCATTCACTAGGTTGGCGAGATCAGCGCCAGAGAATCCGGGCGTGCCCCGCGACACGACGTCGAAATCTACGTCCGGTGCTAGCGTCTTGCCCCGCCCGTGGATAGCCAGGATCTCGGTCCGCTCCACGTAGCTGGGAAGCGGAATCTCCACCGTCCGGTCAAAGCGCCCTGGCCGTAGCAGCGCCGCGTCGAGGATCTCCGCCCTGTTGGTCGCGGCCATGACGACCACTCTGGCGCCTGGCTCGAACCCGTCCATCTCCGACAGCAGCTGGTTCAGTGTCTGCTCGCGCTCGTCATTCGAGCCGAACCCGCCGGGACCGCGTCGACCACCGATGGCATCGATCTCGTCGATGAAGATGATCGACGGGGCACGCTTGCGGGCGTCGGCGAACAGATCCCGGACCCTCGAAGCACCGATGCCGACGAACATTTCGACGAAACTCGAGCCGCTCAGGGCGAAGAACGGTACCTCGGCCTCACCGGCGACAGCCCTGGCCAGCAGGGTCTTGCCGGTCCCCGGTGGCCCCACCATCAGCACTCCCTTCGGGCCGACCGCGCCTGCGCGGTCGTATCGGGCCGGATGCCTCAGGAAGTCCACTACTTCCATGACCTCAGCCTTGGAACCCTCGTAGCCGGCGATGTCCGCGAAGCGCGTGCGGGGCCTGTCCTCGTCGTAGACCCTAGCCTTCGACTTGCCGAAGCCCATGATCCCGCCCATCCGTCCGGTGAGCTGCTTGCTGCTGCGGCGGCTAATCCAGAGGAAGAGCCAGACGATGATGACAAGCGGCAAGATCCACTCAAGTAGCAGTCCCAGCACCGAGGTCGTGCTCGGGCCGATTCCTGTCACTTGAACCTTGTGCCCGAGCAGGAGGGCGGAAAGAGCGTTGTCGTTCAGCGCGACCGGGATCTGGGAAGTGTAGGCGTCGCCGTCGCGGAGCTTCCCGCTTACCGAGCCCCCCACGGTGATCGCCGCGGTCGAAACCTTGTTCGCGGTCACTTCGCTGACGAAGCCTGAGTAGCTCAACGGCTGAGCCGGTGTCCCGCCAGCGCCTGGGTGGTAGAGCAGAAGCGCTATGAACGCGATCGCGATGCCGGCTGGCAGCAGCCATATCCGCCGGGACGGCGACGAGGTCGGGGACGGGGACGAGGGCGGGGACGGGGTCGGGGACGGCGGCCGGGATGGCGGCCGAGACCGCGGCCGGGACGGCGGGACAGATTTCTGCCGTGGACCCGGACGGGCCGGGGTCGTGCGGTGCCAGGTGCTCACGAGCGGGATCCGCTTGCTGGTGTCCTCGGTTGGTGATCCGCAGGCCACACCGTCATCGGGGACGCGGCACGGATGCCGGGACGCATATGCAGCCTCGGCGCATGCCCCCCTGCGCAGTCGCCTGGCAATACCGGGCAGCGATGGGATCATGCTCCTCAGCGGCGTGCCCGCACGGGCACCCCCGGTCCGGCATTTCCGGCGGCGGCTCGCCACGCGATGTTGTCGTCATAAGGTTGCCCTTCCCTCAGAGTCCAGGAGTCCAGTCGTCGAGCTGGTCGGCCGTAGGCCTCGCCGGGGGCACATGCATCTGCCACGGGCCGGAACGAGCGCCGCCGTCACCACGCTCGTTCACCTCCCCAAGTCAACCGCGCCCCGGCCGCAGGCGAAATGACCAATCCCGCATGAGCCCATCACCGCAACCGATGGCCAGCCTGACCCGGGCCGGCGGCCCAGCCCGGTCAGCCCGTCAGGTCAGCTGCGGATCATCCACTCGTGCTGGCCGGGATCAGCCCGGCTGGTTACCGGCGCGGAACTTGCGCCGGTCGCGGCGCATGGTCTGCCGCAGCTGGGTGATCCGCGCGGTTCCCACGGCGGCCATGATCAGCGCGCCGGCGACGGCGGCGAGCAGCAGCGCCACGGCCAGCGACAGCTGCAGGTGCGCGCCCAGGAAACTGACGGTGACGGCGTGCGCGTTCTGGATGACGAAGATCAGCACCAGGATGAGGACGGCGATGCCCGTGATCAGCGCGGTGTGCGCACTGCTGATCCTGGTACGCAGCGGGCGGCGCCGGGCCGCCGCCGGCGCCGGCGGGGGCGCCGGGGCGGAGCCATTGGCTGAGGGAGGCGGCAGGGTGGTGGTGGCACGTGGTGCGGCTGGTTCGGTCATAACGCTTCTTCCGTTGTGCACGGGGAGCTGGTCACAAGGGACCTGATTGCCCGTTGCTGACCCAGGTGCCCGGCCGGACCGGCCTGGTGTCTCCCGATGTCCTAAGATCGACTCTACATTGGAAATGTGAAACTAGCAATATATTTCTAGAAACTGTGATCTGCTGACGGAACGGAGTGATCGGCCCTGGTGATGAGCCTTGCCCGGATTGCCCATATCCCCATGGCCGCGGATGGCGTTTGCTGAGTATGTGGATCAGCGCTCCCGGGGGGGACGGAGGACCAACTTATGCTGAACACCGCTGCCGTCTGGAGTCCGAGGGCGGCCGGCTCGCGAGCCACATGGACGACCTGATGACCGCCGTTGAATCCGTCAGGGGACCCGCCCAGTTCCGGGCGGGAGCGAGCCTGTCTGTCCTTAGCCTGCCCGCCTGCACCATCGCCAGGCTGGAGGGCGAGCTTGACATCGCCACCGTCCCTGAGCTCCGAGAGCGTCTGCTCGGTCTGCTCAGCCCTGGGGTTCGGCTGCTCATCATCGACCTGTCAGGGGTGTCATTCTGCGACGTCGCGGGGCTGGCCGTGCTGATCGGCACGCAACGCCGCGCCACAGCCCACGGCATCGTCGTCCGGCTGGCCGCTCCCCGCCCCCAGGTCGTCAAGCTGCTGCGCATCACCGGCCTGGACCGCAGGTTCACGATCTGCGCCACGCTGGCAGACGCGCTCCCTACGGAGCGGCGCGGGCCAGCGACTGGGTCCGCCGGGCACGCCGCGCCGCTGGGGTCAGGATGAGGTTGCCTGAGGGAGATGGTCCCGCCCTCGCTGGCGTTAGCCCCAGCAGATGAATGGCCCGTTCAGCTTGCTATTGGCAGCTGAACGGGCCATTCATCCGGTTCCCCGACACGATAATCAGTCAGGACGATAGCTGGCGGCTGCTCCGGCGTCGCTCAGGTGATGGATTATCAGGCGGAATGACTCGACGAAGCTTTCTTCGTTGTAGCTGAGATCGGTCGCTGCGCAAAAGTCCCTAACCAGGCCCTGGACTAGTCGCAGATTGGGCCGGGGCATCGACGGGAACAGGTGATGCTCGATCTGGTAGTTAAGGCCACCGAGCATGAAGGTGGTGAACCGACCGCCCGTGATATTTCGGGCAGTTACCACCTGGCGGCGGGCGAAGCCGGCCGTCGTCGCGGATTCGATGAGCGGCATCCCCTTATGGTTGGGCGCGAAACTGATGCCCAGGTACAGCGAGAAGACCGCCTGCTGGACGGCGATGAAAGCGAGCGCCTTGAGTGGGGAGAGCACCAACAGCACCACCGTCAGGTACAGCGCGGCATGCAGCATGATGAGAGAGGCTTCTACCGCCGAGGCGCGGTCTCGCCGCCCGACAAGCCGCTTGATCCCGAGTACGTGCATACCGCTGCTTCGCAACAACATGAGGGGGAAGAAGAGCGGCGCCTGCCAGCGTGCCAGCCACGATGCGAGAGTACCGTGGCCTTCTCCCGGCGCGTCAGATGCGGGCAAGGCGGATCCTTCGCCGATATCGGGGTCACGGCCGATCTCGTTAGGATGCGCATGGTGGGCGTTGTGCTTGGGAACCCACCAGCCAAAGCTCAGCCCGATGAGGGCGTTCCCCACGGCGAGGCCGAGCATGCGATTGCGCCGGCGCGAACCGAAAACCTGCTTGTGCCCCGCATCATGGCCGATGAAGCCCAGCTGGGTGAACATCATCCCCACCAATGGGGCGACGGCGAGGGTCGCCCACGAATTGCCGACGGCGACAAATAGGGCCCATGCAGCGAAGAAGGCGAAGATCGTCAGGGTGATCTTCACCCAGTAGTAGCCGGGCCTGCGGTCGAGGAGACCCACCGCCCGCACCTGCAGCGCCAGTGCACGGAAGCTGGCCGTCGAAGGATCGACGGCGATAGGCAACCCATGTGCGGCCGGGGCTACGGACGGCAGGGTAATAAGGCCTGGTGCTGTGGTCTTCGTCGCTCGCTCCTGGGGGATCTGCCGGGCAACCGCCCGCTGCTTACGCCGCCAGGGTCTGGAGCAACGTGGGCGCGGCCAGCGCCAACCCAGCGCGACCGCACCTGCTCTGAGACTACCTCGGCCAGACGGCCCCGCGACCCGAAGTCTGCTGTAGCAGTGCCGCTGCCCACGGGCGATGGCGTGATATGAGCAATCCGAGCAAGGCCCATCACCAGGGCTGATCACACCGTGGGCCACCCACCGCGCTGCCATGGCCGCCGCAGAAGGCACGCGCCCGTTCGGAATATCCGAACGGGCGCTCGTGGGTGGGCGGCTGGCCTTACTCCGGAGACTGGTCCTGGTAGACGCGCTCGTCGTCGGCGGCTGGCGGCTGGTCCTGGTAGACGCGCCGCCGGATAAACGTCGCTCTGCCGTCGTAGCCGACGGGGCGGTTACGGCGGCGGTTCAGCCGGCCCCATACCAGCAGCGACAGCAGCAGGCCCAAGACGCCGGCCAGAATGAGGAT
>Ga0210390_10000944_pt1 | contig 29306 bp, 22 predicted proteins | sample IncBWH11OmetaG_FD_161050 | JGI IMG/M metagenome (GOLD analysis project Ga0210390, IMG submission 161050) | Forest soil microbial communities from Barre Woods Harvard Forest LTER site, Petersham, Massachusetts, United States - Inc-BW-H-11-O ...
GCCCGACGGTAAGGAGATCGTCTTCACTACGAACCTCACCGGGCGCAACAATCTATGGAAAGTGAGCGCTTCCGGCGGCTGGCCCATTCAATTGAGCCAGTCCGATGACCGGCAGTCCGGCGCTACTTGGTCGCCGGATGGCAACTGGATCGTCTTCCAGTCAGATCTGGGCGGCGGCGAAATATACGACCTCTTCGCGATTCCCAGCAATGGCGGCGCGGTAGTGAATCTGACGAACACGCCGGAAATTTCCGAAACGAGCGCGGAATGGTCGCCCAACGGAAAATTCCTCGCGATCCAATACAAGCCGAAGACCTCGCCCTCAACCGACGTCGCCATTATGGACTGGGCCACGCGCGCCGTGCGCAATGTGACCAACGAAAATACCCAAGATCATTTGTGGAATGCCGGCATGTGGAGCCCCGACGGGAAATACATCTACTCAACGCGCTTCAGCGCCGGGTTCACTGATGCGGATGTCTATCGCATAAACGCCGCGACCGGCGAGAAGGAAAATTTAACGCCGCACGGGGGCGAGCACCGAACCATATCGTCGTCGATCTCGCCCGACGGCCGCACGTTGCTGGTAACTGCGGACCGGCCCGGCGGCTACCTCAACGTGGCCGAGATCGACGTCGCCACCAAGAAAATCACCTGGGTAACCGACCTGAAATGGGAAGTGAATGCCGGAGACTTTTCGCCGGACGGCAAGCAGTTCACATATACGGTGAACGAAGACGGTCGCGTGGACACCTACCTCGCGGACAGCGCGACGCGCCGCGGAAGCAAAATCAATCTCGCGCCTGGGTTGAACAGCTATTCCGGCAATCCTTCGCCCTTCGCCCACCTAGGTGCGCGCCTGCTTGTCGAGCACCAGAGTTCCACGCAGCCCGGCGACTTATGGGTTTACGACATCTCCAAGCGTGAACCCAGACAGCTGACGTTTTCCGCGATTGCCAGTCTGACCGCTGCAAAAATTCCTGCTTCGCAGTTGGTGCACTATCGCAGCTTCGATGGAAAAATCATGAGCGCGTTCGTGTGGGTGCCGTTCAATTTGAAGCGCGACGGATCGAATCCCGCGATCGTGCTGCCGCACGGCGGTCCCACCGGCCAGACCACGGACTATTTCAATCGTACGGTGATTGCGCTAGTGACGCGGGGCTACATTTGCATCGCGCCGAACGTTCGCGGCTCGACTGGTTATGGCATGGAATTTCAGAAAGCCAACGTGAAAGACTTGGGCGGCGGCGACTTACAGGATGAAGTCTACGGCGCGAAATTCCTGGGAGCCACCGGCTACGTGAACGCGAAGAAAATCGGAATCACCGGCGGCTCCTACGGCGGCTACATGACACTCATGGCCGTCGGCAAAGCCCCAGATGTTTGGGCCGCCGCAGTCGAGGAATACGGCATTATCAACTGGCTCACGATGCTTCAGCACGAAGATCCCTTCCTGCAGCAATACGAAAAATCCCTGCTCGGGGATCCGGAAAAAGACCGCGCCATTTACGATGCCGATTCCCCGCTCACGTATATCAACAATGCCAAAGCGCCGCTGCTAGTGTTGCAGGGTGATAACGATATCCGCGTGCCTAAAGAGGAGGCCGAGCAGGTGGTGAAAACGCTGCAAGACGCGGGCAAGACAGTGGACGCACATTACTATTCGAACGAAGGCCACGGCTTCGCGAAACGCGAAAATCAAATTGACGCGATTCGCCGCACGATCGACTGGTTCGATCAGTACCTGAAAGGCGGCGCGAAGTGATTTTGGCGACTAGAGTAACTAAACGCGAACGGACTGGGCCCCGCTTATCGTTGCGCCGCAAAACGGTGGATCGCTTAGGCGACAACCAGCCGAAGAACTATTACCTGGGTTGTACGATAACATTTGCGGAGCAGTTAGATGTTTTGCCCGCACCATCATCGACGCGCAAAGTGAGGGTGTAGCTCCCGGCGGCGACTCCGGTGGAATCCCATCGAACGTAAGGTCCGGCACCATTGATCTGGCCGGCCGTGGCCGTCCACATGTAGGTCAGAGGATGACCATTCGTATCGGTGGCGGTTGCGGATGCGATGACGTAATCGCCAGAACCCTCGATGACGGAAGGCTTATTAACTGAGCAGGAGGAAGTCAGGCTGTCAGGGGGCAGCGGCTTTGTGGGCCAGTGCGCTGCCGCGACTTTGATAACGAAGCCATTGCGGTCGCGATGATTGGTAAGGTCGAGGGAGTAACGGTAACCCATGTCCATCGCAGCGCCCTTCCAGGCATAGATCCGAAACCCGGTGATGTTATCCACTGGATCGCGTGCGCCAAACGTGGTGTTCTGAATTCCCTTCCCGACATAAATCGTGCCGCTATATTCCGTCATGATTTGGAAACGGCCCTGCGGAAAGATCAGGAAACCGCCACCCACTTGCATCTGGTCCGCGAGATTCAATACCACAGTCTCCGGGGTGCCACCGACAATGACGTTGTAACTGGAATTTCTCGTGAAACGGTACGACCAGTTCGCGGTGGCAGTCATGCTGTGATGCAAAATCGTCTTGCTGGCTTCGACGCCGATTCCGTAATTGAACTTACCGTATTGGACCTGGTTCGAGAGCAGATCGCTTAAACCGGTTTTCGTGGGTATGTAGAAATCGTTGCGAATGGAGAGGCTAATGGGTTTATGGCGTCTTTCCGAGAACAACCCGATTTTGAAACCGAGGTCGAGCTCACCAATGCCGTGACCATTGTGCGACGCGAATGGCGCGTCCTCGACATACGCCGGCGGAAAGCCCGTGGACGGAATGATCGAATTGTAAATGGTGTTCCGATATTGCGGGTTGGAGGAGTTCACGGGCGCGAGGCTCAAGAGGCTCGGCGTTCCCACGTGAATGTAATCCTGCGCGTTGATCTGGAAAAACAGCGAAAACCAGTTGGTGATGCCGTAGGCAGCGGACGGAATCAACTGTATCGAGGTGATGTCCCCGGGCATGCGCGAAAATTTATTCAACGCCACGCCACCCGAAATGGCGTGTTTGGCGAGCGTCTCGCCCGTTTCCAGAGTGAAGAGACCGGGATTGCCGTCGATCGCAGGCATAGGAAGCCACTTGGGCTCACTCGTCTCATCCGGCGAGTCAAAAGATTGAGGAGGAGGCGCTGGAACGGCGGCCGACGACGGCGTGACGGTGGCGCTTATGGAAGCATTCGCGGGTTGGGAATCGGGCGACGCTGCTGCGGCTTTCGAGTCGGAATCGCTCGGTGGGGCACTCGCGGAGGAATGGGCGGATTCATTGCGGGGCTGCGGATTCTTGTCGTCGGCGAAGCTGGGCAGTGCCAACAAAAATATCGCCGCGGAGAGAATGGCTGCCCGCTCTAGTGATCGCATGTCTGTCTCCTAAGAAATGCTTCCGCCGAATGCGGTCCCGCAGCGCGCTCAAATGCGTCGTCACTATCCCGCGGCAGGCGGGTAGATTGCCGAGCACAGAACTCGAAAGAAACCGAAAAGGGAGTTGGGAGCGTGTCCCAAAGAAATCTGGCGGATTATAGTGCAGGCTTGGCTATTCCAGAACAGTTTTTTAAGGGTGTGCGCTCTTCGGGGGTACCACACAAACTCAAATGCTAAGTTCCAGCGAGAATCTAGATCACGAGAGGCTTTAGTGGGGGATTACTGGTCACGATCCCGTATCCGAAATCGTGACTGATCTGTTCGGCGGTTTGCGTTGAGACGCGCCCTACGACGATAACCGCTGGGGCAGCGAGCGTGGTTTCGGCAGGCAAGTCCTTAAGATGCGTCGAGCGAATCGCCTGGTTCGGACCGCTGGCGTTCGAGATGATGGCACAAGGCATATCGAGCGGCCAACCAGCATCGCGCAACTGCTCCGCTGCATAGCCGTAGTCGGGCCCGGGCATATAGATCACTAGTGTGGTGGTGCTGGAAATTCCTGCCCATTGGATGGCACGGTTGGGAGTGTCGCGCTGCATCGTGGTCAACAGCACTTGCGATGCGAAGCGGCGATCAGTAAGAGAGATTCCCGCTGCAGCTGCGGCGGCGATGCCCGCCGTAATGCCCGGAACGATTTCAAATTCGACGCCCGCTTCGCGCAAGGCTGAGATTTCCTCGCCTACCCGGCCAAAAATGACTGGGTCGCCGCCCTTTAGTCGCACGACGACTGCTTGCGATTGCGCGTAGGAAACCAGCAGCGCATTGATTTCATCCTGGGTGAGCAATTTCCGGCCAGCCCGCTTACCGACGTCAATGCGCTCGGAGGTTGAAGCAATGAGCGCAAGTACTTCGCGGCTGACTAGCGCATCGTGCAGTACGATATTCGCGCGACCGAGGATCTTCGTCGCCTTCACGGTGAGTAATTCGGGATCGCCCGGCCCGCCACCGACGAGATAGACTTTGCCCTTCATCGGGAACCCCCGTTGCCGTTCGCGCGCACTGTTTCGTGTAGATATTTGTCGAACATTTCGCGGCTGGCAAGCTGATGCAAGAGTTGCCGCGTTTCTTCCGGGTCGTCATTCTTGGCGCGGAGGAACCGTCGCGCCGCGCCCAGCCAATTGACCCAGGGTTCGTATTCGGGTCCGAACTGGATTTCGAGTTCACGGCGCAAGCGCTGCGCGAGCGCGGGGCTTAATCCTTCGGTTGAAATCGCGATCTGCAACGCGCCACGGCGCACCACCGATGGATAATAAAAGTGGCAGTAATCGGGATCGTCCACCGCGTTGCAAAGAATTCCGCGCGCTTCGGCTTCACGGAAAATTTCGTGATTCACTTCGATCGCGGAAGTTGCTGCAACGACCAGATAAGCGCCGCTCAAGTCTTGAGTCTCGAAAGTCTTGCCCACCCATTCGATTTGCCCTTCGCGCGCCTGCGTTGCGAGAGATTCGGCAACCTCGGGCGCGATCACGCGAACCCTAGCCTCCGCAGCGAGCAGGCCCGGGATCTTTGATTCCGCGATTTGGCCGCCGCCCACGACGACGCAGAGCCGGTCACGAAGCTTCACGAACATGGGAAACAAGGACATGCGCTAGCCCTCGACTCCATGAGGCACCGGACCCGCAATCGCATCGCGATCGACGGGTTCGGCCCAATCGCCGGCCAGCACGGTACGGATCTCGTCGTTGTTGTGGCGCGCAAAGAATTGCCGCAAGTTCTCTCCGGGATTGCGATCGCTGTCGAAAGCCTTCAGCAGGCGCTCGATGGCATCGGGCACTTCGACGGCGGCGCAACGGTAACCGATTGGCCGGGCGATCGCTGCGAACTTGCCGACTGCGCCGCCGACGCAAAAGTAATAAGCATCCACCATGCGGCCATCCACTTTGACTTTCTTGCCTTCGAGGCCGATGTCCGCGATCCAGTGCTGCCCGCAGCTGTTAGGGCATCCGGCGATGTGCAACTTCAACTGTTGATCGAAACCGGGGATGCGATCTTCGAGAGCCTCGACGAGCCAACGCGCGAAACCTTTCGTCTCGGTAAGAGCCAGTTTGCAAAATTCCGAACCGGTGCAAGCGATCGTTCCGCGTGCGAATACGGACGCAGCGACAGGCAGGCCGGAAGCCTCCAGCCCCTTCGCGACGGTAGCGGCGTCTTCGTTGCGCACGTTGACCAAAACCAGGTTCTGCATGATGGTGGCGCGAACTTCGCCGCCGGCGAAATGATCGGCAATTTCCGCGGCGGATTTCAATTGTTCGGCAGTAATTCGCCCACGCAGTACGGACGCTCCGACGTAGGAATATCCAGGCTGCTTCTGGGCGTGTACTCCCACATGGTCGCGATAGGCGTCTTCGGGAATCTGTTCGGGCTCCGCCGGATCCAGCTCAAATCCGATACGCTGGTGCAGCTCGGTGAGGAAGGAATCCGCCGTCCAGCCGTGATTCAGAAAAAGAAATTTCAAGCGCGCTCGCTCACGACTTTGGCGGAGCACTTCGCTCTCGCGAAAAATCTCAGCGACGCCGCGGACGACTTGTACCGCTTGATGCGGGGCGACGAACGCGTTCAAGCGAACAGCCAGATGAGGTTCGGTCGAAAGTCCGCCAGCCACGCGTAGGGAGAAGCCGGTCTCGATCACGCCCTTTCGGCGACGAGTGGTGGCCGTCAGTGCGACATCATTGATTTCAGGATACGAGCACCACAGGTGGCAACCCGTGACCGAAACCTTGAATTTTCGCGGCAGATTGTAGAACTCGGAATTGCCGGCAAGCTGGCGCGTCAGCTCAAGCGCGATCGGCGACGCATCGCAGATTTCGTCGGCATCGAGACCTGCCAGCGGGCATCCCGTGATGTTGCGCACCACGTCGCCGCAGGCACCCGTGGTGGTGAGTCCGACGGAGTGAAGACGATCGAGAATTTCCCCCAGCGATTCGATCGTCACCCAATGCAATTGAATGTTCTGGCGGACGGTAATATCGGCCACGCCGCGGGCGTGCTGTTCGGCAATATTCGCAACAGCGCGCAATTGTTGGCTGCGCAAGATGCCGTTCGGAATCCGGATACGCACCATGAAATACGGCGTCGCTTTTCCTTCTCCGCCGACGCCGCCGGTTACGCCGTTGCCGTCACCCTGCGTGTAGATTCCCCAGGAGCGAAAATACGTTCCGAGCCACTCAGGTGGAATGGAATTATGGCCCTGCCGCGCAAAACCCCGAATCTCGTCAATGCAGTCCCAAGCGTTCTTGGCCCGTTTGAGCCGTTCGACGCGTTGTGCTTTGGTTTCTTTGATCTCGGTCATGATATTTGAGCCCTAAAAACAAAAAACCCACCAACCAGGTCATCTGGCGGTGGGCTGAGAACTTGAAGTTGGATTGCGACTTAAGTCCTAAATCTCCTCTCGCCAGAAATGCGCGCCATACAACACGCGCAACATGCACAGCATGCGCATCGACAGCACTTCATCTGGCAAGCAGTTAACATTACAACTCCACAGTACCGGACTTGATTTGATGCGTCAATCCAAAAAAAGAATGTGTCTCATTTGGCGCGTTAATGCGACTGGTCGCTGTGACCGTAAGTTCCGATGAGCCTCGCGTTGGGCACTGGTTGGGCAAAGTGCCTCTATTCACGGCACTTGTCCGCCGAAGCGACGCCAACAAATAGTTGTCACATCACCCTCCGGGAGTTATGCTTCTGCCGTGATTACCCGGGTTACTTACCGGGCTTGGAACCAACCCAGTCCCAGACTAACAATCCAACCCGTTCCCAATCCAATACCCGCGGGGCAGGCGTAGTAGAAGAAGGTGCGGTTGAAGTCCAAATCCTATAGGAGGTAATTCGGGATATGACCAAGTCAAAGAAGGCTCTCGTCGCTGGTGCAGCGCTCGCAGGATTGCTGGCCGGAACCGGCACAACGATCCAGGCGTCCAATCTCCTGTCCGGCACGCACTTTGCTGCGCAGTCGGACCAGAAGCCAGCTGATAGCAAGGTGAAGGAAAAGCATGCTTGCAAGGGTCAGAACTCCTGCAAGGGCAAGGGTGGATGTAAATCGAGCGACAACGGCTGCAAAGGCAAGAACTCTTGCAAGGGCAAGGGCGGCTGCGCGACCGACGGCTCGAAGATGCCTGAAGAACCGAAGAGCTAATCGTTTCAACCTCGCAGTGTCTGGTGGGGAGGGCCGGACTGCAAACACCGGCCCTCAACACCGTTCAGCCTCAAGCGGAGCCAGGAATGCCAGCCAACCGGTTTAACGGCCACACCGATTACGGGATTGGGATCGGCTTACGAGCCCCTCATTACCATCACATCCTGACTCGCAAGCCCGTAGTGGATTGGTTCGAAATCATATCCGAGAATTTCATGATTGACGGCGGACGTCCGCTGCGCATTCTGGATCAAATTCTGGACCAATACAAAGTGGTGCAGCACGGCGTCTCCATGTACTTTGGCTCGGCGGAAAAGCCGAATCGCGAGCATCTGCGGCGACTGAAGGATTTGGTGCAACGTACGAAGACTCCCTGGCTTTCGGACCATTTGTGCTGGGGCAGTGTTGATGGACGCTACACTCACGATCTGCTTCCGATGCCTTATACTTTCGAAGCGGCCCGGATTACAGCGCAGAAGATCCGCGAAGTGCGCGACTTCCTGGAAGTACCCGTAGTCGTGGAGAACGTGAGCAGCTACGCGGAATTCCACGTTTCGGAAATGACGGAATGGGAATTTCTGAACGAAGTGGTGGAACGCGCGGACTGCGGCGTGTTGCTGGACGTCAATAATATTTACGTTTCGTCACAGAACCACCGTTTTGACCCTTTCACCTACGTCAACAGCGTCCCCGCCGAACGTGTCGCGCAGATTCACATCGCTGGACATTCGAAATACCGCAAATACATTTTGGACACGCACGACCATCCGGTGATTGATCCGGTGTGGAAGTTGTACGCGCGCGCCATCGAACGCATCGGCCACACTGCGACGCTGCTGGAATGGGACGACAGCATTCCCTCGTTTGAGGAAGTACATGGCGAAGCGCTAAAGGCCAATCGGTTCTTGGCGACTGCGTCGCTGGCGGCTGCGGTATGAAGCTGCTGAGCCTGCAACGCCGCATGGCCCGCGCCGTGATGACTCCGCTGACGAATTCGGAGCGCATGCGAACGGTAGCGCCGGATGGCCGTTCGATGCGCGCCGTCGCTTCCCAGATCCTCAAGCCTAATGACCGGCTCACTTCCTTCGAGCGCCTTGAAATTTACAACCGGCAATATTGGTTTCGCGTGCTTTCCGGTTTCGCCGAGGATTTTCCAGGATTGCGAGCTGTGCTTGGCGGACGCCGGTTCGACGCGATGGCGAAAGCGTATTTGACCGATTGCCCTTCGCAGTCGTTCACGCTGCGCAATCTTGGTTCGCGGCTGGAAGGCTGGCTGCGGAAGCATTCCAGTTGGGCGGGCTCGCGGCAACACCTGGCTGTGGATATGGCGCGCTTGGAATGGGCGGATATCGAAGCGTTTGACGGCAAAATGGAAACGCCTCTGAAGCCGGAAGACTTGGCTGGGGCTAATCCCGCGAAGTTGCGTTTACGATTACAGCCTTACGTGAGCCTGCTCGACTTGCGTTACCCGGTCGATGATCTGCTGCTGGAAGTGCGAAAGGATGCCGACGATCTGGATGTTGCGAGCAACGCGTTCAACGAGAGGCGCAAGACCAAGCGCGTCAGCGCGGTGGCCAAACTTAAGCCTAGCCCACTTTATTTGACCGTGTATCGCCTGGATGAAGATGTTTACTTCCACCGGCTGGAGCGCGAGGAGTTCTTGATTTTGTCAGCCCTTCAGGCAGGGAAATCTTTGAATGCTGCGATTGATGTTGGACTGCGGAAGAGCCCACTAGCCCCGGAAGAGCGGGCGGCCCAGGTGGAAAAGTGGTTTCACACGTGGTCGGCGCTCGGTTGGTTCTGCCGGCTGGAAAAAAATCCTCCAAAATAAAGAAGCCCTTCGCGCTGGAGACCGGCGGAAAAAGAGCGCTGTCACTATGAGCACTATCCAAAATCACATTCTGCGTCTTTACGATGGGTTCTTGCGAGCGGTGTCGAGCCTGCAGTCTCCATTTTTGCTGGCAGTGCGCGTGTATTGGGGCTGGCAACTCTCGCAGAACGGATGGGGCAAGCTCCACAATCTGCAGCACGTCACTGAATTTTTTGGGAGCCTCGGATTACCCGCGCCGGGTTTCACCGCCGCGTTTGTCTCCACGTTTGAATTCGTTGGAGGAATTTTGCTGGCGCTGGGATTGCTATCGCGGATCGCGGCACTGGGGATTTTCATTGATATGACTACGGCCTATTGGACCGCGGATCGGGAGTCCTTCTTGGCGTTCTTCTCCAACCCCGGCAAGTTCGCTAATGCCGATCCGTTCCTATTCTGGTTTGTGGCCCTGCTGATTTTGATTGTTGGCCCCGGCAAGCTCTCGTTGGACACCTTACTGCGGCGAATGCTTCGGAAGGATGCTCCGGTTGGAGTAGGTTCGCCCGCAGCGTGATTGTCTGTTTTGTCCGACACGGCAGTGGACAACGGCACGGAAAAACGGATCTACCGCGGAGGCGCAGAGAGACCAGAACCAAGCAACGCAAGGCTGGGCCGCGCATCATAACTTTTGGGTCCAATGCGATTTCTTCCGAGCAGGCTCCCATCTACGGGTGAATTTGGCTGGGCCGCTCTCGCAATTCTCCTTGCAGTCCTTACTGGCATACAGTTTATTGGCCCACGCGCTCGCGCGAATGACGAAATGACTTCCACGATACTGGTCGGAAACTCGCGAATTGATGTCGCGGTTGAAAAAGGCGATCTGCAGGCTTCCAAGGAAGACTTGATGAAGTGGGTCCGCTGGGCCGCCGAATCGGTCAGCGCATACTACGGCCGGTTTCCTGTTCCACACTTGCTGATTCGCATCATCCCGACCGATGGAAGAGGCGTGCGCGGAGGCCGAACATTTGACCGAGGGGACGGCGGGTTTGTCTCGATTCATGTGGGGAGCCAGACAGATTTTGCATATCTAGCCAACGATTGGATGTTGACGCACGAAATGACCCATTTGTCGTTTCCTTCGATGGCGGACAACCATCACTGGATCGAAGAAGGAATTGCGACGTATGTGGAACCCATTGCGCGAGTGCGGGCGAAACACATGGACGCGAACGAAATGTGGTTTGAAGTGGTACGTGACATGCATCAGGGCTTGCCGGCTACCGGAGACGAGGGCCTGGACCACACCCATACCTGGGGACGTACCTACTGGGGCGGAGCGCTTTTCTGTCTTCTGGCGGACGTCGAGATTCATCGCGAAACAGGGAACAAAAAGGGATTGGAAGATGCGCTACGCGGAATTTTGGACGCAGGCGGAGACATACGAAGCGATTGGGAATTGGAAAAGGCGCTGAAGATCGGCGACCAGACGACTGGCGTTCCGGTGTTGGAAAACCTGTACGGTAAAATGAAGGACCAGCCCTACAACGTCGATCTTCCTGCCCTGTGGCAGCAGTTAGGGATTGAACGAGAAGGCGACAAGGTAATTTTCATAGATACCGCGCCGCTGGCGAAAGTGCGCGAGGCGATTACGTATGGGACGGCTGGCGCGTCGCTGAAGCCTGCGGCTGTGGATTCGAAAAGTGCGATGATTTTTGCGGGACGCACCGCGGCGATTCTTCCACCCGACAGATCCCACGATTAATTTAGCCAGTGACCTGGTGCGGAATTAATTCAGACATCGCCCCGAGATGGTGCACAGCTAGCAGTGCCCTCAGAACCCGTCCCTTAGAGTCGATCAATCTTGCGTCGCGCGGGCTCCGTTGCGAAATTCTGCGAGGGCTTCGAGAATTTGCGCGCCGTATCGCTCTGCCTTACGTTCGCCGAAGCCGGATACCGTGCGGAGCTGGGCGAGAGTGCGTGGATGGACGCGGCAGAGCGAATCGAGCGACGTGTCGTGCATGATGATGAACGCGGCGATGTTCATTTCCTTCGAAATTCTGCGCCGCCATTCGCGCATGTACGCGCGTAGTTCGGGATCGACGCCATTCGCCGTGTGTTGACTGGCGCTGATTGCGAGTTGAGAGCCAGAAGCGTGATCATCGGCGCCTGTGTTAGCGGGCTTGGGGTTGGCTTTTGCTCCCCACCAGCCGGATCCGTAGATTCCTTCGTTTTGCGACCCTGTGAAATTAGCTTCCCTTTCCGCCTCCGATCGAGGGCCCCGCGTAAACGTGATTGAGGCCGCTGCCGTCGCAGCTGCTGCTCTCGCCGTTGCGGTAAGCTTCGCGCGGCGCTGCGTCGATCGGGGCGCGGCGACCGGCTCGGTCAGCCACTGGATCTTGCAGCCACATACGTCGCAGGCGCCGCAAGATTGCCATTTTGGGCTCTCACCGAAATGCACGCAGATTTGACGGTGACGGCAGCCCTTTGATTCGACGAAGCTGCGAACGATGCGATAGCGCTGCCAACCTCGTTCACGCTCGGCCGGGTCAGTGACTTGCTCGATGAAATGCGCGAGCAAGCCCGCATCTTTCTTGCGCCACAGCAGCACGCAATCCGCGGGAAGGCCGTCCCGTCCTGCGCGGCCCGCCTCCTGGTAATACTGCTCGATGGATTTTGGCAGCGAGAGGTGGATGACGGCGCGGACGGCGGCTTTGTTGATGCCCAGGCCGAACGCGATCGTGCCCACCAGCACCGGAACTTCGTCGGACATCCACTTTTCCTGATTACGCCTTCGGGTGGCGTTGTCCATCTTGCCGTGATACGCGGTGGCGGCAATTCCCTGCTCCGCCAGAATCGCGACCGTTTCCTCGACGCGGGCAATGGTGGGCGCGTAAACAATTACGTTTTCACCTGCGTAAGTTCGCAGCGCCCTGACAAGCAGAGTGGCCTGGGAGCGCCTGTCACATTCCCTCACGACGTAACGCAGATTGGGACGGTGAAAACTTGCGATGTATTTGTGGGGCTCGCGCAGCGCGAGCTGCTCGACGATGTCATGCCGTACTTGCCGCGTGGCGCTGGCCGTGAAAGCTGCGATAGTGTGGTCGGGAAAATGCCGACGTAGGGAGCTGAGCTGCCTGTACTCGGGCCTGAATTCGTGACCCCATTCCGAAATGCAGTGGGCTTCATCAATGGCGAAGAAAGAAATCGGCATCCGCTGCAGCCATTCGATGGTGTCCGGGCGCGCAATACGTTCTGGGGAGAGATACAGCAGGCGGTAATGGCCTTTGATGGCTTGACTCATGATCGCGAACTGCTCGGCGGCTGTGAGCGTACTATTCAAGAGCGCGGCGGGAATGCCCATTTGAGTCAATTGCGCGACTTGGTCCTGCATCAGCGCAATCAGTGGTGAGACCACGATGACGGTGCGATCGTCAAGCAGAGCCGCGGGCAACTGATAGCACAGCGATTTGCCACCGCCGGTGGGCATCACGACGCAAGTATCTTGGCCATCGAGCAGGCTGCGCACGATGCGCTCCTGCATTGGACGAAACGAATGGTAACCCCAGTAGCGTTGCAGCGCAGGCAGCAGATCCATTTCCACGTTCACGCGAGCAGTATAGTCCATTCGCTGTCGCGACGACCGAGGCCGATACGTGTACAATACCTCGCTCAAGCGACCGCTATTGTTTGCCGCCTAGAAGGAGGCCTTCCCATGGATGCAAAGAGCACGAAAACCCCTGCCGACGCCAGCCGCCAGTTTCTGCGCCACATTCTCGCGACCGTAGCCTATCGTGGTGCCAAAGCATTACGCGGAGCCCCCAGCACTTTTGCCGATTTTCATGCGAACGAATCCTGCCGGACACCGGGCCAGATATTGGCGCACATCGGAGATGAGTATGATTGGGCGCTTTCGCAAGCGAAAGGTCAGGAGAAATGGAGCGTCTCCAAACCGCTGCCCTGGGACAACGAAGTAGAACGTTTCTTCACCACGCTGCAAGCGCTGGACGATTACCTCGCCTCAGATTCCGCTCTCGATGCCACCTCCGAAAAGCTCTTTCAAGGAGCGATTGCGGACTCGCTAACTCACATCGGTCAAATCTCAATCCTTCGGCGACTGGCGGGATCCCCGGTGCGCGCTGAAAATTATTCGCGTGCGGAAATCGTCGCCGGCCGTGTGGGCCCCCAACAGACTCGGCCGTCTCGCGAGTTCGATTGATCGCAACTTCAGCGAGCGAATTAGCAAATAATCTTCTTGGATTTCGGATTGGAACGCGCTTCCCCGTAGAGCGTAACCTTGCCATCGCAAACCACCGCTAGATAGCCTGATTCGCCCAGGAATTGCATCACGCGTTTACCGGAGCGCGCTAGTTGGGCCCATCGCGACTTCGTATGGGGGTTCTGCTCGAGCCCGCGCAGCGGGCGGCCCTCGAAGGTAAAATCCACTTGCCACAAACGGCTTGTTGCCGTGCGCTTGGCGGAGGACTTGACGCCGTCAATTTCCGCGGCCCCGGCGCGATCCACCAAAATCTGGCGCCACACGGAGACGAGGGTTTCTTCGAACGTCATGCTGCGACGATTGTAATCCAGGCGAACGGCAACAGCATACCCAGAGCGACCGGGGCATTTCGCGTTGCTACAAACGCGGCGATGATTCGCAAATAGAAAAACTGCCGGGAAGCTAGGCTGAGGGACCCGAGCCTCCCGGCATTCTCACCCATCTCCGCAGGGTCTGGGTAAGAAACTTTTACGCGGCTGATTCGCCGCTGCGCATGAACTCGTAGCGCTCGATGGCTGCTGCTACTCCCACTTCACCCGAATTTTCGGGACTGGTCCGCAGCACGCGTCCTAGACATCGGACGCGTACGGGGCCTGCTTGAGTAAGCTCGTGCGGCAAGGTCATGACGATTTCAACCGGTGCACCGCTCCTCAGCCCTTTGGGCAAGTGAAAATAAAGGCCACGGGAACTGACTTCCCGCGATTCTGTTGCAGCTTCACCAACGACGCTCTCGTCTGTCCAGCGAACGGTCAGCGGAAGTCGCATGAGGAAACGCCGGGTTGCACGCCGCTCTTTTAGAGCCACAGGACACTACCTCCCTAAGTACGCGCTTAGAGTAGGGTGGCTGCGCTGCAGAACCAATAGAGCTAAAGCCTCAATTCCGTACGTCCATTTTGGTACACGAGTACTATACGTAGCCCCCGCAAACCATCAGAAAGCATGGGGTTTGCGGGAAACACACAAAAGTCACTGTTCGACGTGGGTCTTGCGGAACGCGCGAAGCGTATCGGCCAAAGTGAGTATGCTCTCGAGCTCGGCCAAGTTCGCGCGGCTGGCCACCGGAAGCAGAGGCCAATCACCGATCACCTGCAGCGCTTCCGCGAGGGTTTGATCGCGGAAAAGATACGGTAGGGGACCTTTGGACTTGACGTAAATCGCAGTAGTTTTGGGTGAAGCGTCGGGCGCGCGGCGCATCAGGTCGTCGCGATCGAGCAGCCACCACTCTCCGGGACGAATCCGCAGCAGCAGTGCTTCTTCTGGATGCGTTTCAGCACGCCGCGCTAGGTCAGCGAGCTGTTCGCCCGGCTCGCACATCAGGAAGCCATCCGAACGCATGGCGTCCTCGACCGTGACGGACATCATTTCGCGGCGCTCTTCAATCGAAGGCAGGTACTGCCCATCCTGGCGAGCCAACAGATCGAACAGAGGAACCTTCTGGTAAGTGCGCGAGATTACGTAAGCCACCATCGTGGAAATGATCACCGGAAGGATCGCCGTGTAGTTTCCGGAAAGTTCGATGACCATAAAGACGGAAGTGATGGGCGTACGTAGAAAGCCAGCGAAAAGCGTGCCGATTCCGACGAGTGCGAAGGTGCCGACCGTGCCCGTAAGGCTGGGGAAAAAATGATGCTCGATGGCCCCGACTGCTCCGCCCAACATCGCCCCGATGAATAGAGTTGGCGCGAAAGTGCCTCCCGGTGTGCCGCTCAGGAACGAGAAGCCAGTCGCTAGCATTTTCAGAGCGGCCAGAAGCAACAACAACTTCCACGTAAATTGTCCGTGCATGGCTTGGTCGACGATGGCATAACCCGCGCCCATCACCTGCGGCAAACGGATGCCGATGAGGCCAATCAGCAGCCCAGCGGCAGCGGGTTGGAAATACAGCGTCCAATTGGGTAGTGCCTGAAGCTTGGGACGCGCATAGGCGATCCATTTGAGCAGCAGCAGCGATGCTCCGCCGCCCACGACTCCGAGGACAACGTAAGCGAGCATTTCCGCCGGACTCGCGACTCGAAATGGCGGCACGCGAAACAGCGACTCCGGCCCGAGAAACGCGCGCATGGTCACGACACTGGAAACCGCCGCCAGTACGATTGCTCCCAGCGCGCCTGCGCTCCATGTCCCGATCACTTCCTCGATGACAAACAGCACAGCCGAAATTGGCGCATTAAACGCCGCAGCGAGACCGGCAGCCGCTCCCACTGGCGCGATCAGACGTAGTTTTTCCGTGGATAACTGAAGGCTACGTCCGATCAACGAAGCGATGCCCGCACCCATTTGCAGGGACGGGTCCTCGGGTCCCAAGGATTGCCCGCTGCCGATGGCGATTGCGCAAGTTACGAATTTTCCAATGACCGTGAGGAACGGCACGTAACCATTGGAAATGTAGACGGCGACTTTGGTGTGATTTACTCCGCTGCCGCGCACGCCGGGAAACACATGGATCGCCAGCACCGCGACTACAATGCCAGCCAGCGTCGGCGAAAGAACCACTCGCGGAAACGATGGGTACAGGGTGGGGCCCAGCAGCGCGATCTGTGTCCAATCGATTGCCAATCGGAAGCAGACTACGGCGAGAGCCGAGAAAATCCCGATGAGTACGGCGAGCAGGAGGAACAAGCGGTCCTCCCGCATGATGAATACCGTGCTGGTCCAGGCTTCCCAGCGCCTGCGGAAATTCCTTAGAGCCTGTGTTGGGCCTGTCCCTGGCGAGGTTTGCTGAGGCGTTGCGGGAGGCGCAACGACCGATGGTGGTGTGGGGACTTGGCTCACCGGTTCACCACGGATCCGCTGCGTCCGAGCAGCCAGAGCGCGCGATCGTCGCCCTGCGGGTCGCCGCAGGAGGCGGCACCCGCGTTTTCCAAACGAAATACAAACTCCATCGCTGCGTCCAAGCGTTCCGGATAACGCTCGAGGTTGGACTGACTCCAATCCGTTTGCATACGCTGCAGCTGGGCCCAGAAAACCTGGAGATCGGTGCGTGGCGGAGTCTCCTGCAACGACTGGCCATTCTGGCGCGCGCAATTCTGGAGACGAGCCTGCGCGGTAACGAGATCATCCGCAGCGCGCTGCGCTTTCGCTTTCGCAGGAAGTCCCGACAAGAACGGATCCACGGCCAGAATGCGCCGCGCGATATCGTAGGAACCAGCGATGTCCGGAGCGTCGCGCCGTGTGGGAGGTAGCCGGTTGAAATAATCCATCGCCTCGGAATACTGTCCGAGTTCAAACGCAGCTTTGGCAGCGCCCGCCAGCGCTTCTTCATCGTAACGATCGGCGGCGAGCAGGTCGCGGTAGACCTCCTGGGCGCGCGTCCACTGCCTAGTGCGAAGCAGGAACTCGCCGACGATCTTCAGGCGTTGCGAATCCGCAGGAGGGCTATTTTCTGCGAGCGCAATCACTTCGGGAGTGGCTTGCTTCACTAAACCGTGATCCAGCAAGAATTCGCAAAGCTCGCGGCGGATTTGCCAGCGCGTCTCAATGGGATCAGCGTCCCACTCGCCATAAATCGCACCCTGGTAGTAGCGCACCGCGTCCGGAATTGAGCCATTGTGCGCAGCGATGCGCGCCAGTTCCAGATTCACCTCTCCCTTGCCGGGTGATTCAGATAAGAGATTCAGCAGGTAGGCGCGTGCTTCGTCGCCATGACCGGCAGCGGCCAGGGCTTTGGCCAAAAAAAATTGGAATCGGGTGTTGTATGGATTGTAGGCGAGAGCGTTGCGATAGTCGGTGAGCGCGGCGCTGATATCACCCGCCTGCATGTCCCGCTCACCCTGCGCAAACCATCCATCGGCGAGCGTGTGGACCTGCTTGTGATACAAGCGCGAGAAAAACGCGGTGAGAGCGACCATCACGATGAGCGCGACGACGGAAAGAACAAAGATCAGTTCGCGCGAATAAATTCGCGGAGCGCGCTCCGTCAAACTGGCATTCCTAGTTGCGCTCATGCCGAAACTCACAAACTACAGAATACTCTAGAAGGTTTCAGCGCGGAAAGAAGCCGATGCAAAAATTTCAGGAAAATTCTTGAAAAGGTCGGGCTGAGGGAGTTAGTGCTTTAACAGATCTATGGCGGTGAGCGCATAGACTGCTGCGGTTTCGATCACTTTTCGCAGGTCAACGTATTCGTTTGGTCCATGGGCTACGGACAGCAATCCAGGACCGTATGCGTAAGCCGGTATGCCTTGCGCTGCATAGAAGCGGGTCTCCAGTAGCCCGGGACACATTTCGAAGTTAGGCACTTCGCCCGTGACAGCTTGCACGCTGTCGGAAAGCGCCTTGGCCGCCGGTTCGTCATCGCCGCTCGCGGCGGAACGGCCCTCTTGCAGAAGCTCCCATTCCAGCGGAATCCCCTCCTGTCGGCATTGCTCTAAGACTTCCCGCAGCTTTGCTTTCTCCTCATCGAGGTTCTCCTCCGGATTGATTCGGCGGTCGATGGTGAACCAGGACTGCTCCGGCACTACATTGAAGTTGGCGCCGCCGCCGCTCTGTCCGCCAAGCATCAAAATCGAGTTGCACCTCTGTTCTGTGCCAACATTGCATCGCGTTTTGTGCTGTTCGACTTCATGCTTGAATCGTTCGAGCCGCTTGACGACGCGGTGCATGCGTTCAAATGCGTTTTCTCCTTGATGCTGTAAGCCGACATGCGCAGATTTTCCGCGGACGCGAACGCGCAGGGAAATTGCTCCACGATTCGCGTTCCAGACTACCCCGCTGGTCGGCTCCGGCAGGAACATCGCGATTCCGTTCTGCCCAAGCAGGCCTTCGTGCGCCAACCAAGCTGAGCCGCGACTTCCTCCGGTTTCTTCGTCAGGAACCAGCGTGAGGACGATCCTACCGTTTGGCTGTAGGCCAGATTCCCTTATGGCGAGGATGGCGTACAGCATGGCGACGATTCCGCCCTTCATGTCGCATGAGCCGCGTCCAAACAAGAAATGCTCTTTGCGATATGGCTGAAATTGTTCCGCAGACTGCGCCGGAACCACGTCGTAGTGTCCGTGGAAATAAACCGACCGCTGTCCATTTCCGAAGCTGGCAAGCAGGCAGGCCGGATCATCGGCGTTTTCTTTTTTTGCTTCGGCAGGTTCGTATCGCTCGCAGCCCAGAACGAATTGCCGGATGCGTCTCTCTAGCAAATCCGCGCAAATTCGATAGTTCTTTCCTGGCGGATTCTCGGTGGGAATAGCGACAAGCTCCGCGAGGAATCCGGACATCTCCTCCTTACGCTCCTGCAGCCAGGATAGAATCGTGTCGACTTGTGGCGAACGGTTCCCCGATCGTTTGCTCATCAAGCGTCATAGTAGGAGCCCATAGCTGCGGAGCAAGCACCATATTGGCACATGCACGCCAGGGTCAATCAAGCGAGGGCGAGTGGGAACGGATGCCGAACTAGCGAGAGCATGAACTACGTCTGATCGATAAGGCGATGATGGATGGCGTAAAGAGCGAGTTCGAGACGGTCGGAAACTCCGAGTTTATCAAAGATATTGTGCAGGTGATTCTTCACGGTTTGTTCGCTGATAAAAAGCTTTTCGCCGATTTCACGATTGCGAAAACCCTGCGCGACGAGCTGGACGATCTCCTTTTCGCGGTCGCTCAACAGGGGCTTTTCACGGCGCTGGCCGGATTCCGCAGATTTTTTGAACGCGTCAATCACTTCCGCAGTCATGCGGTTGTCGAGCCAGATTTCACCGTCGGACACTTTGCGAATGCTTTTCACCAGCAGGTCGCTGGCGGATTGCTTCAGCACCACGCCTCGTGCGCCTAGGCGCATTGCGCGCACCACGTCGCGGTCATCTTCGGCGGCGGTTAGCACGATCACGCGGGTGGGCAATGAATCGAAATTGACCTCCTCGAGCACTCCCAAGCCGTCCTTCTCCGGCATGCGCAAATCCAGCAAAAGGATGTCTGGCTTCAGCTTCGAAAGCATTTTTACGCATTCGGTACCGTTGGAAGCTTCGCCGACAATCTGAATTTCGTCAGCGGACTCCAGTAGCTTGCGGAGACCATCACGGAAAATGGCATGGTCGTCCGCGACCAGGATGCGAATCACCTGTTTAGCTTTCGTCATTTCAATTCAGTGGGATTTCTACCGTCAGACGCGCCCCGTGCCCTGGATTCGACTCCACCGTTAGCGTCCCGCCCACGCCCCGTGTTCTTTCTTTGATCGAAATTGGCCCGAGTCGTAGCCGATCCAACTCTTCGCTACTGTATCGCCCTGAGAAGCTGAATCCACGCCCGTTATCGTCAACGACGAGCGATACTTTCGCCTCATCTTGCCCTAGTTTTACCACGACGTGACTGGCCTTCGCATGTTTTTTTATGTTGTTGAGTGATTCACGATATATCTGGAACAGTTCCCTGCACAGACGATCCGGCAAACGCAAATTCCGGTCCTCGATGAACAAATCCACCGCCAGGCCGGAATCGTTGCGGAAGCGCTCGGCGAAACCCAGCATCAGTTCGCGCATGTCCGCGCTCTCAACCCGCAATGGCCGAAGGTCTGTAACCATCCTACGCAATTCTTCGCTTTCCTGCTGAATCGTTTTTTGCAAAGTTTCCAATTCTTGACCTGCCTGCTCCGGCGCCCAGGGAAACTTGTGGCGCAGCACGTCCAACTGGATATTGAGGCTCAGAAGGGTTTGCAGGATGCCGTCGTGCAGATCTCGGGAGATACGGCTGCGCTCGGATTCGACGGCACGGGCACGCAAGTGGCGCATCAGGAAGACGTTCTCAAGCGGCGGGCCCACGTGCCGGACAATCTGCTCCAGCCAGCGCAGATCGCCGGTGCTAAAGCGCCTGTGCGGTTCCTGTGGGTTGATCAGCAGGACGCGGCCCGCGGGGCGTCCACCAGCTTCGATCGTCACGGCTAGCATCGTCCGCGCGCCGAACTCGTCGCGCGTGGAACTGGGCGGAGCCTGGAGCTCGCGGAGGGGCTGACCACTGCGCCGGTCCCAACCGAAACCGTTTCCAATGGCATTATCGTTACCGTCGCCGTTCCTGAATTCCCAACACAACGACACGTCGAAGCCGTCGGTCAGAAACGTGTCGGAACGTGAAAGCGGAAGTGTTTCTGGTCCGCCGGGTTCGTGTTGATTGGGATGAATCTTCCAGACGAAGAGCCGCTCAAGTTCCTCGTCGCGAATTGCCAGACAAGCTTGTTCGCATTGGAATGCCAGGGCAATTTCGCCGAGCGCCTGGCGAACCGATTCGGTCAATCCCCTGTCAAATTGCAGAAGTCGCGTGATTTTTTCAAGGAACTGCCGGCGTTCCAGATGCTCGCGCTCTCTGGCGCCCAGGAAGCCCATGCCCAGACCCGAAATTACCGTGCCCAGACCGATCGAGAGCCAGTGCCACAGGCCGTGCCAGCCGAACGAGTCAGTGGCCGCCAGCCGCAGGATGATTCCGGCCGTGGCCGCGCTCACAAGTCCGAACATTGCGCGCGAACTGCTCTGTGTGGCCAGCGCAAAAACCACGAACAGGAAGAGGAACCACCACGCTGAAATTGATGGAGTGAGAAAGAGGAACACGGCGAGCGCCACGAAGTCTGCTACCAGAGGAATGCTGAAATTCATCTCGCTGGAGAGGCGCTCGTAGAGCCAGATCGCCAACGCGACTAGAAGATAAACCGAAAGAAATATCGCCGCGGCCGGGCGCGAACCGGAGCCGGAACCGGACATTTCGAGCAAATCCGCCAGCGCAAGAGCCACGAGAATGACTCGGGCCAGGGTGACCTGGCGGTCCAGATACAGACGTTCGGCGCTATCGAGAGGCATTGTGGCGGGGGCGAGTACCTATAAAAGTCTAGCAAGCTATGCCTGCGGTGCAACCGCGTGTCCTCTTCTGGTTATCGGCATTGCCGCAACGGACTGGAGATTATCCACAGGGGCAGAGTTATTCACAGGCCGGTACCATGGTGCGGGATTGACAGCAGGTGCATAATCGCTTGTATCGAATAGTAGGGGCGGGGGTTCTTCGGCTTGGCTCAGCGTTATACACGAGGTGAAGTTGGGCGCATTTTGGGGCTGGAGCCGAGCCGTCTTCGTTACTGGGAACGATTGCGGTTGGTACGGCCGGAAACGCGCTGGGGCGAGCGTTTTTACAGTTTCGGCGACCTGGTTGCTGTGCGATCCATCCAGAATCTGACGCAAAATCGTGTCCCGGCGCGCCGGGTGCGGCGCGCCATCGCATTGATCGAAAAACAATTTGGGGACAAGCCCTTGCCAATTCAAGAACTGCGCGTGGTCAAGCTGGGCAGCGACGTACATGTGGTACCTCCAGGATCGGAAACCCCCTTCAATCCTTTTCTGCGCCAATGGGCGTTCCCGTACGATGTGCCGCCGCAGCCCGCGAAACTGCACGCGATGACCGGACCTACGCCCGAGGATTTTTTTCAATCCGCGCTGGATTGCGAAGCTCGCAGCGAGACACTGCCTGAAGCGATCGAAAATTACCAGCGCGTCGTGGAACTGGCGCCGGGTTGGATCGAAGCGCACATAAATCTGGGCGTTGCTTACTATCAATTGGGACAACTCTCCGACGCACGAGACGCTTTTCTGACTGCGGTGCAGATTGATCCCTTGAACGGAATCTCGCGCTATAACCTGGGTTGCACCCTCGAGGAGCTTGGCGAGCTCGATGAGGCCATCGATCACCTGCGCCGTGCGGCAAGAGCCATGCCCGCTCATCCCGACGTGCATTTCAATCTCGCGCTCGCTTATGAAAAGCGCGGCGAAAACCGCGCCGCCCACGAGCACTGGGTGCTTTACCTGCGTTACGCGCCAAGCGGTCCGTGGGCCGATCAGGCTCGCGCGCGCCTTCAGCAGCCCTCGGGCAGGCGCAAACGAACCGAGCCGATTCCCTTTCGCCGGCCGAGTTGAACTCCGCTCCTTTCTTGAAAGGATTTCCCATGTCTTCGCGATGGCTGACTTGTGCCTGCGTTATTCTGTGGGTGCTCATCATGGCGCTACCTTCGAAGTCTCAGCAAACCAACCAGTCGCCGGATGCGGTGCGCGTCGCTGCAGCGCAGAAATTCGCCGCGCTGAGCGACCAATTCATGAAGGAATCGCTGGCACTTTCTCCCTCGAGCGCCTCGGCTGCTGGATATCACCATCACGATCCAAAGACGGGCAAGACCATCGAGCTGGACGCGCTCTTGGACGATCTGAGCCTGGAATCTATCGCCCAGCAGCGCGCCTTCTACGCGAATTGGCGCGAGCGTTTCCGCGAGGAAACCCCTTGGACGGAGCTCGACCCTGAAGACACCGCGGATTGGCAACTCGTTGACGATCAGATTGGGCTCAGTCTGCTGGAATTCGACAAGATTCAAAGTTACCGGCACAACCCGACAGTTGTGGTGGAGTTGATCGGCAACGCACTGTTTCTTCCGCTCACTCAGACCTACGCGCCGCACGACGTCCGCGTCGGCCACGTGCTCTCGCGCGTGCAGCAGATTCCGCGCCTTTTGGATCAAGTGCGGCCGTATTTGACTGACGCCGATCCCGTTTGGGTAAGCACTGCGGTGGAAGAAAACGCCGGCAATATCGATTTGATTGAAAATACGCTGGCGCAGGAGATACCCGTCGGCTCGCCGCTGAAAGCGCAATACGACGAAGCTGCGCCTCCCGCGATTGCCGCGCTGAATGATTTTTCGCGTTGGCTGCAAAACGATTTGGGGAAACGTCCATCGAAGCTGACCTGGCGTTTAGGCAAAGAACTCTACGATCAGAAATTCAAACTAGTGATGGAAACGCCGGTGACACCGGCACAAGTCCTGGCCGACGCGGAACAGGACATGAAATCGGTGCGCGCCGAAATGCTGCAGATCGCGCTTCCGCTGCACGCGCAAATGTACCCGGAGCATAACGACCATGCGGAGCTTCGTGTTAACGATCGCGAGAATCTGATTATCGGAGAAGTCTTGCAGAAAATATCGGATGAGCATCCGCGCCGCGATCAGCTGCAGCAGACCATCGAAACCGATCTCGCCGGGATCACGCAATTCATTCGCGAGAAGAAGATCGTCTCGCTTAGCGCGCGCGACAACCTGAAAGTGATACCGACGCCGCCCTTTGAGCGCGGCATCTATTCCGTGGCTGGATTCCACAGCGCGCCGCCGCTGGAGCCGCAGGCCGAAGCGGAATACTGGGTCACGCCGATCGATCCCAAAACGCCGGAAGCAAAGGCCGAATCGAAGCTGCTCGAATACAACAATTTCACTTTGCAGTGGCTCAGCATTCACGAAGCGCTTCCCGGGCATTACGTTCAGTTCGAACATCTCAACAACATTCAGCCAGAGCGGCGGCGTTTGCTGCGATCGCTCTACGCCAACGGCGCCTACGTCGAGGGTTGGGCCGAGTACATCGCGCAGGTGATGATGGATGAAGGTTTTTTGAACAACGATCCGCGGTTCCGCATGGTGATGCGCAAGATTCGCCTGCGAGTGATTTCCAACGCAATTCTCGACATCAAGATGCACACGACGGAAATGAGCGACCAGCAGGCCCTCGATCTGATGACCAAGGAATCGTTTCAAACGCAGGCGGAAGCAGAAGGGAAATTGCGGCGCGTGAAGCTGAGTTCGACGCAGTTGCCAACGTACTATGTCGGGATTCGCGAATGGTTCGCGCTGCGCCAGAAATATCAGACGGCTGCCGGAAAGAATTTCAACCTGCTTAAATTTCACGATCTCGCGCTGGACGAAGGCCCCTTGCCCGTGCCGGTCGTCGAGAAACTCCTGATGCCCACGGCAAAGCCCTAAGCCGCTCGAACCGAAACGCCTCAGAACGAAAAAGACGCCTGCAGGTAGACCTGGCGGTTGGCTGCGCCGGATGAAAACGGTCCTCCCGCTAGTTGGTTGGATACCCCGAAAAACCTGGTGTTGAATGACGCCTCTCCGGTTGCAGTTTGCGGCGGATTCAGGACTGCGCTTGGATTCAGCAAGTTCACGTCGTTGAAAACGTTCCGAGCGTTGACGCTCAACGTGACGCCGTAGCGCTTCGACGAACCGCTCCCGCCAAGAGACACTCCGCCACCGAACGGGTTCATTCCACCACCACCGCCTCGTCCACCACCACCGCCTCCCCGGCCGCCACCGCCCGGGCCTCCGCCTCCGGGACCTCCGCCCGGACCGCCCGCATTTGCGCCTTTCGTTTCCGGCCCGAAACTAAATGTCTTCGCGAGGCGAAGGTTGAGCGCGAAACGGCTCGGCCCGGTGTTGTCGTTGATCGGAATCGGCGTGACGTTCACACCGGGCACCGTGTTGTAGGTGGCAAATCCAGGAACTGTCACAATCGGACCGCCCGCGGAAGCCGAAGAAAAAGAGGGACGCTGATTCAATTGCGAGCTGCCAATCAAGTCCTGGCTCAATGTGATGTTGTACGGCGAGCCGGAACTGGCAATCATAAACGGGCTGAGGCGCAATCCCCACGGCAGCCCGATGGACCCTCCCAGGAAGAAACGATTGCGCGCGTCGAACGAAGCTCGGCCATAGTCCTGCATGATGTTGAACGGATTCGAGGGGAAACTGTTCGCGCCGGACGTATCGCTGTTCGCGTAATTCAAGACGTAGTAAGCAAACAGGGTGAGCCGCGAACCCGCCATGATGCGGCTTTGGACGAACAACTGATTTTGGCGGAAGATGGCGTTTGATTGATACTGATAAATATTCTCGTTCGCAATGGGACGAACCGCTGCTGCTGGATTCAAATAATAGGGGGCAAAATCGTTCGGGTTCGTGGGCGCGTTGACGTTGTTGGTGAGAAACTGATCGTTGCCAACGGAGTTCAAATACGAAACACTCAAATTCGTGACCTTGTTGATTTGCCTTTCGAGGCTGACGGCAGTCTGCGCGATGTAGGGCGCGTGAAGATTTGAATTGGGCCTATACATCGTAAGCAAGGATGTCGGGGTTGGCGTAAGGAGCGGGGGCGTCGAGGGATTGGGATTGAAAAAGTCCGGGTTGGGAACCACGTACTCGGCCAGGTTCACGCCGCTCAAGCGGTCCTGCTGCAGGACGTAGGAAGTCTGGAAGCGATCATAGAAGATGCCGAAACCAGCTCGTACGACTGTCTTCGGCGCGGCTTTTCCTCCGCCGCCGAGTCCCCAGGCAAATCCCAGGCGCGGGGCCCAATCGGCGTGATTGCTGATATTGTTTTGCGATTCAAAACGCATCCCGTAGCTCAGGGAAATGTTGGGCCGGATGCGCCAGTCGTCCTCCACATATAATCCCACATCAACTTGCGACACATGCACAAACGGATTAGCCGCCAGAGTCGTGTTCGCGGGATTTGCCGTCACGGTGAATTGGTTGGCTGAAGGCACGCCTTGCAAAGTACTAATGTAGGCGTCGATGGACGGAAACTCGTATGTTCCATTGAATCCCCCGGTCGAACGATTCCCGTCGGTGTAGCCGCGCAGGCGCGCGCCAAATTTCAGGAAATGTTTTGTGAATTGGATGGAAGTGTAATTCTGAAACTCGTACTGGCTGGTGTTGTCGCGGACAAGGCCTTGCGGTGATCCACCTCCATCGAATGCCAAGGGTACCATCACGCTCGGCGCCGTGCTCTGCGGCGTCTGCGTGCTTTCGTCGCGGAGATACTGAAAGCGCGTTTCGTTGACCACTCTGGTTCCGTAGATCTGCGTGTCACCCACCTGCAGCGTCTGCTCGGTGCTCAACGAATTGTAGCCTTGCGATGGCAGTGTGAACCCACTGATCCCATCGTTGGTCTCATCGTTCCGGTAGTATTGATAGCGCACGGTCAGCGTGTTGTTTTTCGTGAGAGCGTAATCAAGACGCGGCCCGATGTTGTAGCGCGTTCTGGGGTTGGGGACCGCGGCGCTGAAAGGAGTGATCGCAAATGTCGTTGGGTCAACCGTCTCGGCGTTTACGATACCTAAGTCGTGAATGTCACGGATGTCCTCGGTGAAAAAGAATGAGGCTTTCTTGCTGAGTGGCCCGCCAATGTTGCCGCTGTATTGCGTCGAATAGTAGCCGGGATATGGCGTGCCGGCCGCTTCGTGCGAATTAAAGAACGGGTTCTTCGAGTTGAAGGCCGAATCGTTGGCGTTCACTGAAAAGCTGCCGTGCCATTTGTCGGTGCCAGGCTTGGTGAAGACTTCGATGCGACCGTAACCGACCTTGTCGTACTGCGCTGAAAACGGATTTTGATTGATGCGGATTTCGCGAATGGCGGATTTCGGCGGAAGCTGGCCCGCGGTAAACCCATCAATGTAGAACTGGCCGCCATTCGGCCCCGCGGACGGTCCCGCCAATGCCGTTAGGTCCGTCTGCAATTCATCGGGGTCATCCGGCAACGCATCGAGCGCCGCACCATTGATCACAATCGCGCCGGCGTTATTTGTTGGGGCGACGTCCACTGCGCCGGGCTGTTCGCTCACCGTCACTTGCTGCTGCTCCGTTTCGATGATCAACGACGCGTTGAGTTGTTGAACTTGGCCGGCGGCGACCTGCACAGCATCGTTCTTGTACAGGGCGAAACCTTTTGCGATCACTTCCACCGTGTACTTTCCCGGCGCAAGGCCTTTCAAATCGAAGACGCCGTCGCGATTGGTCGCTGCGGCCAAGGATTTTCCGTCCGGCGTGGTCACAATGATCGACGCGCCAACCACAGCCGCAGCCGAAGGATCGGTCACTTGCCCATGGATCGCCCCCGTACCGGTGATCTGCGCAAAGGAAACTCCCGCGAGGCCGAAAACCGGAAAAATGGCTATGGCTGCGCGTATAGCGATTAATAAGACCCGGGTTCTCATCCAATCTCCTGAGAGAGATACAAGTCGGCTTGTTAAGCGCGAACTATTGAGTGCCACCTGCGGCATCGCCCGCTGGCGCGCCTAGACTCCACGGCGGGAGGAGCATCGCTTGACTGGCGTTGCCAGCAGGCGCGGCTGCCAGAATCGCTTCGACGCCCCCGAGCAAGGTGATGGCGGTGACGCCGCCTGAATCTGTGCCTTGCGTAGAAACAACCATAACGGCATCGCCCTTCTGAAAATCGCTGAGTGTGGCTGTAGGCAGCCGGTTCACAAGCTGTTGAAGGTCACCCCGCCCGCCGCCCATTCCGCCCGGCCGCTGGCCGCCATTCGGAGGCCCACCGCCTGGGCTAACTGCGCCTCCCTGCGGTTGCGTACCGGACGAACCTTGCGGACCACCTTGCGCACCCGCATCTCCACCTTTTAGCCGGAACGCAATCATCTGCGCCATCTGGGCGGGGATTTTTCGTACCTGCGATTGATCCGTAACTTTCACGACTACTAGCTTCTTCGTGATCAAGTCATTCAAAGTGATCGTGTGGGCGCCAGAATCCACTGAAGTAATAATTCCGGCAATATTTCGAAAAGTTCCCCAAACAATTTCATCCGCCTGGAATTCGCTGCCATCTTCGTTCTTGGTGCCGCGCGCACGAAGTTGATCTCCCTGCTTGACTTGATCGAGCGGCGCGGGCTTGGCATCGTCAAATTTCACGGAGTCCGGAGCGTAGCGTCGCAAGATGGCATTTTTCGTCGTATGGATCGCGATCGTTTTTACGCTCGAGCCAGAGCCGGTTGAAATCGTGATCGTGCCGCCGGCAGGATCAACTGCGCTCACCAGTCCGCCGATGCCGCGCTTCTGCCAGTCGTCGCGATCCTTCGCTTTTTTTGCTTCCACATCCGTGGACTTCATGGCGATGATTCCCACGGCAGCGGATTTCCCGTCAGACCCTGGCCTGCTGCGCACGAGGATGCGATCCCCTGGTTGCAAATCCTCCAGATGAATCGCAACGGCTGATTTCAAATCCTTTTGCCCCGGAGCGACTTGAACGATTTTCGTCGTGTCTTGTACCGTCACGGTCACTTCGGAACCCGAATCCGGCGTGAGAACGAGCGTGCTGCCGTTGATGGCTTTCACCGTGCCCACTTGCTGCGTCGGCGGGCTCTGGCTTTGCGCCGGGGCCTGTTGCGCCGGCGATTCGGTTGCCGCGAATACCATTGTGGCGGCTTCGTGCGGAACCGCTTGCGTGGGAATCGCAAGCAGCCCAAGCGCGATAGCTGAAATGCCCACAAAGCAAGATTTGATGCGACGCATTAAACTCTCTCCAAATCCTACGTTTCGTATCATTCGCCAACAACATCGCACTAGTATTGTACATATCCCGGGCGAAGAAGCTTCAAGGCGCATTTGCCTATTTGACCTTAGACGTTCCTATGCCTCTAATACGTTTCCTCGTATTTTGTCGAGCGGGGCATCTTTGCCTGCGGGTGTAGCATTCGGAGGTATTCAGCTTAAGAGACGGGGATGCGGTTGCGAGCCGCACCAGATGGTGTAAACTACTCAAACCCAACAGTGGTGAGCGTAGCTCAGCTGGTAGAGCATCGGTCTGTGGCACCGAGGGTCGTGGGTTCAAATCCCATCGCTCACCCCATCTAACATTTGTATGGTCCGAAGACATCCTTTACAGAACGTTCCGAAGACATAGTTTACACATTAGGGGCCAAAAGGGTTGTTTAAGGGCTGCAGGGTTTTTTCCTCCAGATCGATGTATCCGAGATCGTAGTGCATGAAAGTCACCAGCCAGATGCCATCATCAACCTCCTTGATGCCGACGGCTTGACCCGCCAGAGAAGTGCTGAGATTTATTTTCTTTTTGAAAATGCAAATCCTCCCGCAGT
>Ga0210390_10000945_pt1 | contig 29294 bp, 24 predicted proteins | sample IncBWH11OmetaG_FD_161050 | JGI IMG/M metagenome (GOLD analysis project Ga0210390, IMG submission 161050) | Forest soil microbial communities from Barre Woods Harvard Forest LTER site, Petersham, Massachusetts, United States - Inc-BW-H-11-O ...
CGGGAGTCGCGGCCGTGGGGCTGGTGAGCGCGCTGCTCGCCTGGGAGCTCGAGCGGCTGCGCGAGCTGGCGCTGCTGCGCGCGCTCGGCCTGACCCCGGCGGCGGCGGCGCTGCTGGTGCTGGCGCAGACCGCGTTCATGGGGGTGGCGGCCTTTCTCGCGGCGCTACCGGCAGGTCTGCTCACCGCGCTCACGCTCATCGACGTCATCAACCGCCGCGCCTTCGGCTGGCAGATCGATCTGCACCTCGAGGCCGCGCAGTTCGCTAACGCGCTGTGGCTCGCACTCGCCGCGGCAGCCGCCGCGGCGCTGTACCCGGCGTGGCGCAGTGCGCGCATGCCTCTGGTTGGCGGTCTGCGGGAGGAGTGATGCCGCGACTGCCCACCGCCTTGCCCGCGTGCGCCGTGATCCTGTCTGGCGCTGTGGCGCTCGCCGCTGTTGCGGCGGTGGCGCTCGCCGCACCCGTAGCGCTGCCTGGAATTCTGCCCGGCGGCCCGGCTGCCGCCGGCTTTGCACAGGCGCAGCAGGTGCGGCCGTTCGTCTTTCCCCGCGACCACGGACCGCACCAGGAGTTTCGCCAGGAATGGTGGTACTGCACCGCCAACCTCGATGCCGCGGGCGGTGAGCGTTTCGGCTTCGAACTGACGTTCTTCCGCTTCGCGCTCCAGCCGGCGGACGCCGCGACCGGGGCCGCGGCGGCCGGCGCCGCCGGGTCCGCCTGGCGTTCGCGCGAGATCTACATGGCGCACTTCGCGGTCACCGACGTTGCAGGGCGGCGCTTCCGCTTCGCGCAGAAGCTGTCGCGCGCGGCGCTGGGGCTCGCCGGCGCACGCGCCGCGCCGCTCGAGGTCTGGATCGACGACTGGACGCTCGCAGGCGATGCGACTGCCTGGCACCTGCACGCCGCACAGGCCGGCTACCAGATCGAGCTCACCCTCGAGCCACAGGGACCGCCGGTGTTGAATGGCGAGGCCGGGCTGTCAGTCAAGGCCGACGAGGCCACGGCCGCGAGCTACTACTACTCGATCCCGCGCCTTCGGGTGAGCGGCCGCCTGAGCCGCGACGGACGGGCGCGCGACGTGCAGGGATTGGCGTGGGTCGATCATGAGTGGGGCAGCGGCGGCCTGGGAGCCGGAGAGTCCGGCTGGGACTGGTTCTCGCTGCAGCTTGCCGACGGCAGCGCGCTCATGTTCTATGCGTTGCGCGACCGTGGCGGTGGGCGCGATCCGCACAGTGCCGGCACCTGGATCGGGCCGGACGGCGCGGTGCGCTCGCTACCGGACAGCGCGGTCGGCATCGAGGTCAGCGGTGAATGGCGCAACGCCGAGGGCGCGCGCTACCCGGCCGGCTGGCGCATTCGCGTGCCGTCCCTGCAGCTTGATCTCACCGTGCGCCCGGTGCTCGCCGACCAGGAGCTTGCGACGACGCCGCGCTACTGGGAAGGGGCGGTGGACGCGCGCGGGCAGCGCGCCGGGCGCGAGCTCGCCGGCCGCGGCTACGTCGAGTTGGTCGGCTACGCTCGAGAACGCTGAGGTAAGCGCACCACGCTGCGGAACGCCGATGCTGCGCCGCCACTGGCGCGGGGCGGTGAGTTGTCAGATGATGCCCGCCCCTGGCCCCTTGACCTCGTAACGGAGAGACCCACATGCGACGCTTACCCGTGGCCGCTGCGGCCGCGCTCCTGTGCACGATCCCGGTCTTCGCCGCACTGCCCGACGGCAGCCGCGCGCCCGACATCAACACGCAGGCAACGCTCGCCGGCAAGGAGTTCCAGTTCTCGCTCGGCGAGGCGCTGAAGAAGGGGCCGGTGGTGTTGTATTTCTATCCGGCGGCCTTCACCCCGGGCTGCACGGTCGAGGCGCACGAGTTCGCCGAGGCGACTGACAAGTTCCGCGAGCTCGGTGCCACCGTCATCGGCGTCTCGCACGACCCGATCGACAAGCTCGACAAGTTCTCGGTGAGCGAGTGCCGCAACAAGTTCGCGGTGGCCTCCGATGCGGACGGCAGCATCATGAAGGCGTACGACGCGGTGCTGCCCACCCACCCGGAATATGCCAACCGTACTTCCTACGTTATCGCGCCGACCGGCGTGATCATCTACTCCTACACCGCCATGAAACCCGACCAGCACGTGGAGAACACCATGGCGGCGGTGAAGAAGTGGCAGGACGAGCACAAGAAGAGCTGACCGGGGCGGTCGCGGCGCGGACACGCCGGCGGCAGCGCGGACGTCCACATTAAGTAACAACGGCGCCATTTTTTGGCGTCAGGCCAGGTGTTTTGCCGACTGAAGCGTTGGGGAAATACGGCGTGCGGCAGTAAACTCACCGCCACACGGACGCGACCGTGAAGGAGTGCGCACATGCAAAGGAAGCTTTGGATTTCAGGTGCTTTGGCACTGGCCGCCCTGCCGGCCGCGAGCCTCGCCGGCACCACGCTGCTCAATGAGAATTTCGACGAGCTCACGCCGATGCTGACCGCAACGTCCGTGGGTGAATTTTCCGCCATCGGCGGCACCAACGTCGACATCGTGGGCGGCGCGCTGTTTGGCTCGCTGTGCGTCGCACCGGAGTCGGGCAACTGCATCGACCTCGACGGCAGCAACGGCAACAACCCGCAGGGCATCCTGCGCTCCAACAGCGCCTTTTCGCTGGTGCCGGGCGTCAACTACTACCTGAGCTTCGATCTGATCGGCTCGCAGCGCGGTCTCACCACCTCGGCGACGGTGACGTTCGGCTCCTACGACAAGGTGTTCACGCTCGTTTCGGGCGACGTCACGAGCGGCGTGGTGTCGGATCAGCTGATCACAGTAAGCGCGCCAACCACCGCTTATCTCACCTTCGCCAGCAATACGCCCGGCAATGTCGGCACGCTGCTCGACAACGTGGTGCTCAGCAGCGCGCCTTCGACTTCCGTGCCTGAGCCGGCCACGCTCGGGCTGCTCGGACTTGGATTTGCCGGCCTGGGCTTCAGGCGGCGCAGGCGCGCTTAGCTAACTGAGCTCCGCGAGCAGCGCCGGTACGTGGCGCCGCAGCAGCAGGTTGCGCGCCTCCCACTGCCCGGCTGCGGGCAGATCGACCAGGAACGTCACGTCGCCCGCGGCGAACAGCGCGACCGGCACACCGTCGCGGTATAGCAGGCGGTTGCCGCTCAGCGAGGGCAGGCGCTGCCCCGGGGTGATGATGCCGACGAGATTGAGAGGATCGGCTCCCGACAGCGACACGTAGTGCCCTTCCTGCGGTCTGCGCCGCGCCTCGCGCAGCAGCGTGATCGCCTCGGGCAGCGCGTACTGCTCGCCGCTGAAGCCCTCGACGAAGCGTCCGCCGCGCAGCTCCCCGCGCGCCTCCAGGCGCCGGCAGCACATCAGCAGGTCGCGCCAGGGCGGCAGCCAGTCGGCTTCGCGCGCCAGCAGCCGCCAGAACAGCACGCCCCAGCGGCGCAGCAGCGTGCGCACCACGTGCTCGATCGCCTCCTCGGGCGATGCACCCTCGGACACCGCCCGGGCGATGCGTGACCAGCGGCCGGCCGCGTCCATGCCGAACAGCGCGAGCCGCCGGCGGCGGCGCCCGCCGAGCGCCGGCTTGCGGCGCTCGGCCGGCACGAGCAGCGCACGCAGTCCCGCGAAGCTGTCGGAGTTGACCGAGCCGAGCGCCACGAGCTCCGCGAGTGCATCCTCGGTCTGTGCGGGTAACAGCCCGGTGCTGCCCGCGATCTCATCGAAGAAGGAGGCGCCGTAGCTGACCAGGTGATCGGCGACGCGCTGCGCCACGACCGACAGGTGCAGCGGCTCGGGCGCACCCGCCAGCGAGGACCACAGCCGCAGGTTGCGCCGTGCCAGCAGCACGATGGGCGTCGCCCGCACCGGCGCGGCGCCGTGCTCGGCACGCTCGCGCCGCGGGGCGAGGCGCGTCCACACGAAGCGCCCGGCGAGACACTGCTCATCGAGCCAGGCCGGTTCGTACTCGCTGATGCGGCTCGGCAGGATCTCAGTCTCCCAGGCGCTCGCCGCGCCCTCGAATCCTTCGAGCTGTGCGAGGATCGCGGCCACCGCGTCCGGTCCCTCCATGCGACCGGTGGGCGTCACGCGCTGCCACTCGAACAGGAAGCGCAGGAAGTCGCGCGCGGCGATCGGCTCAACTTCCGCGCGCAGCCGCTTCACCGTATAGCGGTGGATGCGCGCCAGCAGGCGCCGCTCGCACCATTCGTTCGCCGCCGTGGCCAGCGGCGTGAAAGCGCCGCGCATGGCGAAGCCTTCCGCCTGCAATGCAGCGAATGCCGCCTCGATGTGCGCCGGCGGCACGCCGAGCGCTGCGGCGAGCGCTGCCGCCGTGACGGGCCCGCTGCCTTCGAGCCGACCGCGCACCACCTCGACGAGCGCGGCCTCGGAGGACAGTGCTTGTTGGTGGCCCGACGGCGTCACGACCGGCGGCGTCACGACCGGCGGCGTGCAGCGCACCCCGGGGAATAGTGCGCTGAACAGCGGCAGCCGCTCCGCGCTCACCCACAGCGCGGATGGGTGCTCGAGCTGCGTCACGCGCCGCGCGGCGGCCAGTTGCGCGAGCCACTCCCCCCAGCCGCTGTGCGCGGCCTCGGCCGCCGTGCAGCAGGTCAGCCACAGCAGGGCATCGTGCAGCTCGTCCGCGTTGCTCGCGTCCGGCCAGGCCTCCGCGCGCACGCGCGCGATCGCCTCCGCGTCGAGCTTGCCGATGTCGGCGGCGCTCTGCGGGTCGAGCCAGCGGCGGCTCATCACCGCCTGGGTACGCCGCTCCTCGAGCGGCGCGTCGTCGAGATAGGCGTACGGCCTTGCCGATAGCACCTCGAGCGCGAGCGGCGAGGGCTCGGTTACGTCGCGCGCGATGACCTGAATGCTGCCGGACTCCAGCCCGCGCAGCAGCTGCTCGAGTCCGTCGACGTCCATCGCGTCCTCGAGGCAGTCGCGGATCGCCTGGCGCACCAGCGGGTGGTCGGGGATCTCGATCTCCCCCGGCAGATTTTCCGCGCAGGCCACCTGGTCGGGAAACACCGCCGTGAGCAGGTCCTCCGCCGCCATGCGCGCCAGCGGCGCCGGCACCTTCTTGCCACCGCGAAAGCGCGGCAGCGCGAGCGCGATCGCCGCGCTCCAGCGCCAGCGCACCGGAAACATCGGCGCCGCGCACAACGCCTGTACCAGCAGCGGCCGCACGCTGTTGGCATGCAGGTAGCGGGCGACGTCGGCGAGCTCGAAGCTGTGCGCGGTGGTGAGCGACAACACGATGGTGTCCTCGGTCGCGGCCGCCTGCAGCTCGAAGTTGAACGCGCGACAGAAGCGCTTGCGCAGCGCGAGACCCCAGGCGCGATTGATGCGGCTGCCGAAGGGGGAATGGATGACCAGCTGCATGCCGCCCGCCTCGTCGAAGAAGCGCTCGAAGACGACCGTCTGCTGCGTGGGCAACACCCCGAGTGCCGCGCGGGCCGCGGCCAGGTAAGTAACCAGCTGCAGCGCGGCGGGAGCGGCGATGTCCGCCTGCGTGAGCCAGGCGACGGCGGCTTCGAGACCTGAGTCGAGCTGCGTTGCGAGCTGCGCCCGCAGCCGCGAGACCTCGAGCGACAGCTCCGGGGTGCGCCCGGGGGCCTCACCGAGCCAGAACGGAATGGACGGCGGCTCGCCGTGCGCGTCCTCCACGCGCAGTCGTCCCTGCTCGACGCGCAGGATGCGGTAGGAGACGTTGCCGAGCTGGAAGATGTCGCCCTGCAGGCTCTCGACGGCGAAGTCCTCATTCACCGTGCCGACGAACTGCGCCTGCGGCTCGAGGATCACCTGGTAGTCGGCGGTGTCGGGAATGGTGCCGCCGGAGGTGATGGCGGTGAGCCGCGCGCCGCGCCGCCCTTTGACGGTGCCGTTGACGCCGTCGTGGTGCAGCAGCGCACCGTGGCGTCCGCGGCGCGTGCTGTAGCCTGCCGCGAGCATCTGCACGATCTCGTCGAACTCGGCGCGCGTCAGCTCGCGGTACGGATAAGCCCCGCGCAGCAGCGCATACAAGCCGTCCACGTGCCACTCGCGCGCCGCCGCCTCGGCGACGATCTGCTGCGCGAGCACGTCGAGGGGCTTGGCGGGCATGCGCAGCCGGTCGAGCTCGCCGCGGCGCACCGCGAGCAGCAGCGCGGTGCACTCCACCAGGTCATCGCGCGACAGCGGGAACAGCCGGCCCTTAGGTCGGCCGCCGAGCGAGTGGCCCGAGCGCCCCACCCGCTGCAGGAATGCCGCGATCGAGCGCGGCGAGGCGAGCTGGCACACCAGGTCGACCTCGCCGATGTCGATACCGAGCTCGAGCGAGGCGGTCGCGACCAGCGCGCGCAGCTCGCCGCGCTTCAGCCGTGCCTCCGCGGCCAGCCGTGACTCCTTCGCCATGCTGCCGTGGTGCGCGGTCACGTACTGTGCGCCCACCCGTTCGGACAGGTGGCGCGCCACGCGCTCCGCCTGGCGGCGGGTGTTGACGAACACCAGCGTGGTGCGATGCTCGCCCACGAGCTCCGCGAGCCGATCGTAGACCTGAGTCCAGACATCGCCGGACATCACCGCTTCCAGCGGTGCGGCCGGTATCTCGAGCTGCAGATCGCGCTCGCGCACGTGCCCGGCGTCGATGATGGTGCAGTCGGCGCCGCCGTCCGTGCGCAGGTTGTGCGCGCCGACCAGGAAGCGCGCCACCTCCCCGATGGGCTTCTGCGTGGCAGACAGGCCGACGCGCGTCAGCTTCCGGCCGGCGTGCGCTTCCAGCCGCTCGAGCGTGAGCGCGAGGTGCACGCCGCGTTTGCTGCCGACCATGGCGTGGATCTCGTCGACGATCACGGTACGGGTGGTCGCGAGCATGCGCCGCCCGGACTGCGAGCCCATGAGGATGTAGAGCGATTCGGGCGTCGTCACCACGATGTGCGGCGGCCGCCGCGCGCTCAGCGTGCGCTCGTGCTGCGGGGTGTCGCCAGTGCGCACGAAGGCGCGGATCTCGGTGGCGGGCAAGCCGAGCGTGGCCAGCTCGGCGCGGATGCCGGCGAGCGGCGCTTCGAGATTGCGGTGGATGTCGTTGGAGAGTGCCTTGAGCGGGGAGACGTACACCACCCGCGTCTCATCGGGCAGGCCCGCGCCCTCCTGACCGTCGCGCACCAGCTCGTCGATCGCGGCGAGAAAGGCGGCCAGTGTCTTGCCGGACCCGGTGGGGGCAGCGATCAGTACGTGCTGGCGGGCGGCGATCGCCGGCCAGGCCGCGCGCTGCACTTCGGTCGGCGCTGCGAAAGTGCGGGCGAACCAGGCCGCTACGGCCGGATGGAAGGAGGCGGGCATGCGCGAATTGAAGCACAACCGCGGCTTAGTGCGCAGTCGGCGGCGCGAGAATTCATACAATGTACAGCGCCGCCAACGGTGGTGTGCTGGATACGACGCAACCCATAGCGGCCGGCGCCGTCAAACGGGAGTAGAGTTAGGCCATTTGCCGAAGGTTGTCTGGAGGTAACTGCCCGATGTGGGACGACAATCAGGAAGACCTGGCGCGGCGCAAGGTCGTATGGCTGATCGGCATCATCGCCGCGATCGCGGTCGCCCTGGGAGGTTGGTACTGGTACGCATCGCGCCGGGCGCCCGCCGCGCCTGCGGCAACCGCGACAGCGCCGGCGCCAGCCGCCAGCAGCGAGCCGCAGATCGCGAACCCGATCCCCGCAGGGGAGACCGCGGCACTGCCGGCCCTGAACGACAGCGATGCGGTAGTGCACGACTCGCTTGCCGGCGTCATCGGCCGTGCTCCCGTCGAGCAGTTTCTCGTGCCGCAGAACATCGTGCGGCACATCGTCGCGACGGTCGACAATCTGTCGCAGCGCAAGGTGGCCGTCGAGCTGCGTCCGGTGAAACCGACTGCCGGCCAGACCGTGACCGCCACCCAGGGCGACGTCATCACCCTGTCGGACACCAACTTCGCGCGCTATGCGCCGCTGGTGCACGCGGTGCAGGCCACCGACGTCAAGTCGCTCGCGCTGGTCTACCAGCGTCTGTACCCGCTGTTCCAGCAGTCGTACGAGGATCTCGGCTATCCGGGCAAGTACTTCAACGACCGCCTCGTGCAGGTGATCGATCATCTGCTGCAGGCGCCGGAAGTGGCCGGTCCGATCCGGCTGGTGCAGCCGAAAGTGATGTTCCAGTATGCGGATCCGAATCTCGAGAGCAGCTCGGCGGGACAGAAACTGCTGATCCGCATGGGACCGGCGAACGAGCGCATCATCAAGCAGAAGCTGCGCGAGTTCCGCGCCGAGATCGTCAAGAAGAACTAACACTGCTTTGAAGGACTGCGGACATGGGCGACGCCACGGGGACGGACGAGGCAGATCTCGGCAAGGCGCTCGCGCAGCTGCGCTCGGTGCTGATCGCGGGCGAGACGCTTGACGCCTGGGCCATCCAGCGACGGCTGTTCGCCCTCACTCACCGGCGGCAGCTGATCGCCGCTACCAGCGGGCGGCTCATCGTGCTGATGCGCCGGCTGCTCGGCGGCTTCGACGTCACCACCATCCGCTGGCAGGACCTCGAGGAGGTCACGCTACGCGTCGGCATGCTGAGCGCGGATCTGGCGCTGCGTGCCGGCAAATCCACCGACCTCGCCTCGCTCGGTGCGCAGGGTGCGCAGCTCGTCGAGTTCCGCGGCCTGCGCCGCAACCAGGCGCAGGCGGTGTATCGCATCTGCCAGGGACAGGACCAGGCGTGGCGCGAGAAGCGCCGCGTGCGCGAGCTCGAGGAGCTGCGCGCCCGCTCCGGCGGCATCCAGGTGACCTCGGGCCCGATGGCGCAGCCGGGTGGCAACGGCGACGCCGTACGGCGCCTGCAGGAAGCCAAGCAGCTGCTCGATGCCAGGCTCATCACCGACGCGGAGTACGAGGCGATCAAGGCGAAGATCGTCTCATCCTAGGCTACGGGGGCCGCTGCTGGCGCAGCTCGCGCACCGCCGCACTGCACCAACGGTGACGCCGGCCGCTGGTGTGGATCCTGCTGCGCCGCCAACTTTGTCGCCTATGCACAAGTAATCCACAAGCAATCCACAGCACAGGTGTTATAGGCTTTTTGCATGGCCATCCGCTTTCGCCGCCGCCGCCCGGTACAGAACGAGATTCTCGGGACCTACAGCTTCCCGAGCCGCACGGTGCAGGTGCTGCGGACGCAGGACGATCGCATCCTGTGGACCTGCGACTGCGAGCGCTTCCGCCGCCAGGGCGAGCAGCGCGAGCCGTTGTGGTGCAAGCACATCGCCAAGGCCGCCGCGCGCCGCTCGCTCGAGCGCCTCACGCGCCGCGTGGCTATGCCGCGCGGCACGGAAACAGAGAGCCTCACGCTTCGATCAGGCCGTGACGTATCGCGATCAGGGTGAGCTCGGCCTGGTTCTGCACACCGAGCTTCTGCTTGATGTTGTAAAGATGCGTACCGACGGTGGAGCCGGATAGCTTCAGATCGTCGGCGATGCGCTGCACCGTGGCGCCCCCGGCCAGGCGCACGAACACCTCGAATTCCCGCTCCGAAAGCCGTTCGACCGAGGACTTGCCCGCGCCCTCCATCTCATCGAGCGCCAGCTTCTGCGCGAGCGCCGGATCGAGGTAACGCTGACCTGCGGCCACCGCGCTGACCGCTTCCAGCAGCGCCTCGGGGGCGCTGCGCTTGGACAGAAAGCCGCGGGCGCCTTCGCGCAGCGCGCGCCGCGCGTGCAGCGGATCATCGTGCGCGGAGAGCGCGAGGATGCGCGCCTGCGGATGGCGCGCGCGAATGCGCCTGAGCGCTTCCAGTCCGCCCATGCCCGGCATGGCAAGGTCCATGACCACTACGTCAGGGGCGACCTCGAGGTAGTGCTGCAGGGCGGCCTCGCCGCAGTCCGCTTCTCCGACCACGGTGATTTCGGCGTGGGCCTGCAGCAGCAGGCGGAAACCGGTGCGCACCACTGCATGGTCGTCGACCAGCAACACGCGGATCATGTGCCCGCCGCGAGCGGGATCTCCGCGGTCAGACATACGCCATGCGGCTCGCTGTTACGCACCTGGAAGGTTCCTCCGAGATGCTCCACGCGCTCGGCCAGGCCGCGCAGCCCGAAGTGGCCGGGCCGCGACCAGTTCTCCGGCAGACCCACGCCGTCGTCGCTGACCGCGACGACCATGCGCGCAGCCGTGGAGCTCACCTCGATCATAACGCGCGTGGCGCGCGCGTGGCGCAGCGCATTGACCAGCCCTTCCTGCACCACGCGGTAGGCGGCGAGCGACACGCTGGCGCCCAGATCGGCGGGCAACTCGTGCCGCAGCGACAACTGCAGCGCGGGGTGGCGGCGCTGCCAGTCGCGCACCAGGCTCTCGAGCGACTCGGCGAGCCCGAGCGTATCGAGCGACAGCGGCGCGAGGCGCGGGATCAGCCCGTGCATGGCGTCGTAGAGCCGCCCCGCCTCCTCGCTGATCAGCCGCGCCGCCTCGCTCATCGGGGCCTGGGTCGACTGCGTGGCGATGGCCATGGCGAGACTGCGGATGGCGGTGACCGACTGGCCGAATTCGTCGTGCAGCTCGTGGGCGATCAGCCGCCGCTCCTCCTCGATGCTCTGTCCGACCAGCAGCGCCAGTTCGCGGCGCTCCTCGAGCCGCGTGCGCGCCTCGCGCGCCTCGCTCTCGGCCTGCAGCTTGTCCTCCACCGCCTGCGCCATGCGATTGAAGGCGGCACCGATCGCGTGCGCTTCCGCTCCGGGAAGCGCGGGCAGCCGGCAGGTGAGCTCCCCGCGCTGCAGCCGCTCGAGCCCCTCGACGATGACGGGAAACGGCGCGAGCGCGCGGTCCACCAGCCAGAAGGCGAGTGCACCCAGCGCGATCAGCATGCCCGCGGCGATGGCGAGCAGCCGCGTGAGGTCATCCCAGGCGTCGAGGATGGCGCGCGAGGGCTGCGCCTCGATCACCACTTCCGCACCGTCACCCAGGGTGAAGGTCTGCCGCTGCGGCTGCGGCGCTAGCAGGTGCGCATACCAGCCGGGCGCTTCGCGCCCGGCCTTGTACACCGGCGGCGGGGAGTGATAGAGGAGCCTGCCGGCCGGATCGCGCAGCGTGATGTCGTTGGCGCGCACGTGGCCCAGGCGCTGCAGCATCTGCTGCACCTCGGCCGTGCCCCCGGCCGCCGAATAGGTGAGGATCAGGCTGCCGATCACCTGGGCGGCCACCCGGTTGGCCGCCTCGATCTCTTCCCGGACCGAGGAGCGGGCATCGCGGACCTCGTCCGCCACCAGCACCGCGAGGAAGATCGCCGTGACCCCGGTCAGCACCAGGTTGAGCCGCGTGCGCAGCTTCATGGAGGGGTGTGACGTGTCCTCAAGAAAATCATGAGGCCACTTTCATGATGATCCCCTTTCGCCTCCGCGCTGGCGGGGCAAGGATACACGGGTAGCGGCGCGGGCCGCCTTTACTGACCAACCAGGAACATAGACTATGCGCTGGGAAAAGCCACAAGCTCGTGATTTCCGCTTCGGCATGGAAATCACGATGTACATTGCGAACCGCTGAAGACTGAACAGGGCTTCGGAGCCTGGCCGCCGGGCTCCGCCAGCTCTTTGGTTTGAAGATCCGGGTGCTGGGGTCGGCCGCCGGCGGCGGTTTCCCCCAGTGGAATTGCAACTGCCATAACTGCTCGGGCGTGCGCAACGGCACGCTGCGGGCGCTCTCCCGTACCCAATCCTCGATCGTCGTGCGCGGCAGTGATGCGGCGGCCTGGGCGCTCGTCAACGCCTCACCGGACGTCCTCGAGCAGCTGCGCGCCAACGCCGACCTGCAGCCGGCACGTGCGCCGCGCGACACCGGGATCGTCGCTATCGTGCTGGTGGACGGACAGATCGATCACACGACCGGTCTGTTCATGTTGCGTGAGTCCACCCGGCCGCTGCGGGTATGGTGCACGGACCAGGCGTGTGCCGACCTGACGCACGGCAACCCTATCTTCGGCGTGCTGGGGCACTACTGCGGTGTCGAGCGGCGTGCGCTGCGGGCCGATGGCAGCGAGTTCACCGTCGATGGCGTGCCGGGAATCCTGTGGCGCGCGCTGGCCGTACCGAGCAAGCCCGCGCCCTTCTCGCCGCACCGCGAGGCGCCGGTCGCCGGCGACAACGTCGCGCTGGTGATGACCGCCGCCGGCAGCGGGCGCAGCTGCGTGTACGCTCCCGGGCTCGGCTCGATGGAGGAGAGCGTGTGGCAGGCGATGCGCGCGGCCGCATGCGTGCTGGTCGATGGGACCTTCTGGCACGATGAGGAGATGATTACGCTCGGACTATCGAGAAAACGCGCCCGCGACATCGGCCACCTGCCGCAGCAGGGGCCGGGCGGCATGCTCGAGTGGCTCGCGCAGCTTCCCGCCGGCACGCGCCGCATCCTGATCCATGTGAACAACACCAATCCCATTCTCGACGAGGACTCGCGCGAGCGCGCCGAGCTCACGCGCCGCGGCGTCGAGGTGGCTCACGACGGCATGGAGATCGAGCTGTGAGCGCGCCCGCCTGGACGCGTGAGGAATTCGAGCAGCGGCTGCGCGAGCGCGGCCGCGCCTACCACATCCACCATCCGTTCAACGTCATGCTGAACACCGGCAAGGCGACGCCGGAGCAGATCCGCGGCTGGGTGGCCAATCGCTTCTACTACCAGATCAACATACCGGTGAAGGATGCCGCTATCCTCGCCAACTGCGACGAGCGCGCGGTGCGCCGCAACTGGGTGCAGCGCATCCTCGATCATGACGGTTACGGCGACGACCCCGGCGGCATCGAATCCTGGCTGCGCCTGGCGGAAGCGGTCGGACTGGAGCGCGCGGCAGTGGAGAGCCTCGGGCAGGTGCTGCCGGGCGTGCGCTTCGCGGTCGATGCGTACGTGAACTTCGCGCGCCGCGCTCCCTGGCCGGAAGGAGTGTGCGCATCCCTCACCGAGCTGTTTGCACCGCAGATCCACCAGCAGCGGCTCGCAAGCTGGCCGGAGCACTACCCGTGGATCGATCCGGCGGGCCTGCGCTACTTTCAGAGCCGCGTGAGCCTGGCGCGCCGCGACGTCGAGTTCGGGCTTGCCACGACGCTCGAGCGCTTCGGCACGCGCGCCGCGCAGGAGCGCGCGCTCGGGATCCTGCAGTTCAAGCTCGATATCCTGTGGCAGATGAGCGATGCCATGGCGCTCGCCCTCGGGGTGACGCTGTGAGCGAGGTCGCGGGCAGTGCGCGGCCAGTCATCGCCAAGGGCCTGCGCCTGCAGTGGGAAGCGGCGCAGGAGGCGCACGTGCTGCTGTATCCGGAGGGCATGGTGAAGCTGAACAGCAGCGCCGGGGCGATCCTCAGCCGCTGCGACGGCGTGCGCACGGTGGCGGACATCATCGCGGACCTGGAGCGCAGCTACGGCATGACGGGACTAACGGAGGACGTGCAGGCGTTCGTGGTGCTGGCGCTGGAGAAGCGCTGGCTGGAGCTGGTGGCATGAGCAGCACCCAACCCGCAAGCGGCGTGGGTCCGCCGCTGCAGACATCACCTGGTGTTGGGCCGCCGCTGAAGACATCGCCAGGTGTTGGCCCACCGCTGTGGCTCCTCCTCGAGCTGACCTACCGCTGCCCGCTGCACTGCGTGTTCTGCTACAACCCGACCGAATTTGCGCGTACCGGCGCGGAGCTCGGGACCAATGACTGGCTGCGCGTGCTGCGCGAGGCGCGCGCGCTCGGCGCGGTGCAGCTCGGGTTGTCGGGCGGTGAGCCGCTGGTGCGCGATGACCTGGAGACGATCGTCGCCGAAGCCCATACCCTCGGCTTCTACAGCAACCTCATCACCTCCGGCATCGGCATGACGGAGGCGCGCATCGGCGCGCTCAAGCAGGCCGGGCTCGATCACATCCAGCTCTCGTTCCAGGACAGCACGCGCGAGATGAACGATTTCCTGAGCAGCACGCGCACCTTCGAGCTGAAATCGAAAGTCGCCGCGCTCATCCGCGCGCACGACTACCCGATGGTGCTCAACGTCGTGCTGCATCGCCTGAACATCGATCACGTGGGCGAAATCCTCGAGATGGCGGAGACCATGGGGGCGCAGTACGTCGAGCTCGCCAACACGCAGTATTACGGCTGGGCGTGGCTCAACCGCGCGCAGCTGCTGCCGAGCCGCGCACAGCTCGAGCGCGCGGAAAGCATCACGCAGCGCTTCCGCGAGCGCGTCGCCGGAAAGATGCGGATCTATTTCGTGGTGCCCGACTACTTCGAGACGCGCCCCAAGCCGTGCATGAGCGGGCTGGGATCGGTGTTCCTCGCCGTGGCGCCCGACGGCACCGCCATGCCCTGTCACGCCGCGCGCATGCTGCCTGGGCTCGAGCTGCCGAACGTGCGCAACGCGGACGTGCGCAGCATCTGGTACGACTCGAGCGCGTTCAACCGCTTCCGCGGCGATGCGTGGATGAAGGAGCCGTGCCGCAGCTGCCCCGAGAAGCACAAGGACTTCGGCGGCTGCCGCTGCCAGGCGTACCTGCTGACGGGGGATATGGACAACGCCGACCCGGTCTGCGACCTGTCGCCGCACCACCAGCTGGTGACGGAAGCGGTGGCGCGCGCCGCGGCCGGCGCTGCCGCCGGCCCGCTGCGCGAGCAGCCGCTGGTATTTCGCGACCACCGCACCTCGATCCCGGTAGTGCCTGGCGCCGCCGGCCGCACCTAGAGCGCGTCAGCCGCCATGCCCGTGCGCCAGGTACTGAAGATGGGCGAGCCGCTGCTGCGGCAGGTGGCCGCCCCGGTCACGCGCTTCGATGCGCAGCTCGCCGCGCTGGTCGCCGACCTGGACGACACCATGCGCGAGCTGAACGGCGCCGGCATCGCCGCTCCGCAGATCGGCGTGAGCGCCCGCGTGGTCATCTTTGAGCTCAAGGACAATCCACGCTACCCCCATCTCGCCCCGGTTCCGTATACGGTGCTCGTCAATCCGCTTGTCACGCCGCTCGGGGCCGAGGAGGATGAAGGTTGGGAGGGCTGCCTGTCGGTGCCCGGGTTGCGCGGCCTGGTGCCGCGCTTTCGCCGCTTGCGCTACCAGGGCTTCGACGTGCAGGGTGCGCCCATCGACCGGACCGTGGAGGGTTTCCATGCCCGCGTGGTGCAACACGAAGTGGATCACCTGGACGGCATCCTGTTTCCGCAGCGCGTGCGCGACCTGCGCAACTTCGGCTTCGAGGACGCGCTCGCCGCCCAGCTCACACCGATGCCGGACTGAGCTCGCATGAAGGAGCGCGACACCAGCCAGCGCGCCGCCGGGACGTTCGACGTGAAGGTCACGCCGCAGAAGCCCGACACGCAGATCGCGCGCGCGGCCAACCTTGGCCGCCTCACCATCGACAAGCGCTTCCACGGCGACCTCGAAGGAATCAGCAAGGGTGAGATGCTGGCGACCCAGACCGAGGTGCCGGGCTCGGCGAGCTATGTCGCGCTCGAGCGCGTGACCGGCAAGCTCAACGGCCACAGCGGCAGCTTCGTGCTGCAGCACAGCGCGACCATGACCCGGGGCACGCCGGTGTCATCGATCAGCGTCGTGCCGGACTCCGGCACCGGCGAGCTCAGAGGGCTGAGCGGCAGGATGACCATCACGGTCGCCGCCGACGGCGGCCATTCCTACGACTTCGAATTCCGGCTCGAGTCCTAGCGCGGCGGCAGCGGCGCGGCGCCGCCGCGCACGTCGCGCGTCATGCGTAGCGCCGACTCCACGCCCTGGTAGTAGCCGGGTATCTCGCCGATCTCGCGGTAGCCGAGCGAGCGGTAGAAGGCGCACGCGCCCTCGTTGCTGGCGCGCAGCTCCAGCCCGATGACGAACGTGCCGGCGGTGAGCGCCGTCTCCTCGAGCCAGCGCACCAGGCGCCGCGCGACACCGCGCCGGCGGTGGGCGGGAGCGACTGCCAGCAGGTTCAGGTGCGCGACGTCCTCGGCGTACCGCATGATGGCGAAGCCGGCGAGCTCGAGTCCGGAGCGTGCGGTGAGCACCACGCTGTCAGCATTGCGCACGTGCCAGCTGATGCGTGCGGCACCCCACGCCGGACGCAGACCCTCCTCCACCAGCTGCCGCGACATCGCAGCGAGCTGCGCGGCGTCGGTGACGCGCGCCGGTTCGAGCCGATAGACATGCAGGCCACCGAGCATAGCCTTGTGCGCTACACGCACCCCGCCACCTGAAGACCTGCGCCAGCATGTCGCGCCCACGGCAGCGGCGCAAGCGTGCTTTCAGGCGAGGGTATGGAACACCTTTTGCACGTCCTCGTCCTGCTCGAGCCGGTCGATTACGGTGAGTGCCTCGGTCGCCTGGTTTTCCGGCAGCTCGGTGGGGACGGTGCAGATGTACTCGTGCTCGGCCGAGAGCGGCGTCAGGCCGCGCGCCTCCAGTGCCCCCTGCAGGCGGCCGAAGTCGGCAAAGGCGCAGCGAATTACCAGCTGCGGTTCGCCCTTCTCGCCGGTGCTCTCACCCATCTCCTCGAGGCCGTGATCGATCAGGTACAGCTCCAGGTCGTCCTGGTCCAGCCCTTCCGGGCTCAGGCGGAACACGCCCATCTTGCGGAACAGGAAGCTGACGCTGCCACTGGTGGCGAGGTTGCCGCCACCATTGGTGATGATGTTGCGCACCGCCGCCACGGTGCGTGTCGGGTTGTCGGTCGCCGTCTCCACCAGCAGCGCCACCCCGTGGGGCGCGTAGCCTTCGTACAGCACCTGCTGGTAGTTGGCCGCGTCGCGGCCGGAGGCGCGCTTGATGGCGGCCTCGATCTTGTCCTTCGGCATGTTGACCGCGCGCGCGTTCTGGATGGTTCGCCGCAGCGTCGGGTTGGAAGAGGGGTCGGAGCCGCCCGACTTCACCGCCATGGTGATGTCCTTGGCGATGCGCGCGAACTGCTTCGCCATGCGGTTCCAGCGCGCGAACATCGTGTGCTTGCGGACTTCAAAGATGCGCCCCACGCAGGCATGGTGCCCGAACGGCAGGGGGGTGCGCCAGCGGCGCGCGGGGCGGGGTGCGGTGAGCGCCGCGTCGCCCTCAGTGGCGAGGGTGCGCGATCCGTCGCCGTCAGTGGCGACGGTGCGGGATGTTTACGCGAGCTGTGCCTGCAGCAGGCGCATGCGGCGCAGCTGCAGCGAGAGGCTGCGCTCGATGTCGCGCAGGCGGCCCTGCAGGTCAGCCTTCTTCTCGACCAGCCACTGCTCCTTGAGGCGCGCCCAGTCGGCGAGCGCCGCGAGGAAATTCTCGTACTCCTGCGCGAGGCGCGCCCGCAGCTGCTCGATGTGCGAGTGGCCCGGTAAGCCGGCGAGACGCAGCTGCACGCGCGTGAACTGCATGGCGAGCAGCGCGCGCTGGATCTGGAACGTCGGCGTGCGCTTCAGGCGGCGCGTCAGGCCGAACGGGTGCAGCATGGCGATCAGCCACTTGGTGGGATCCCACTGCCACCAGCGCACGCCGTTACGGTAATCGTGGGCGAACATGTGGTGGAAGTTGTGATAGCCCTCGCCGTAAGTGAGCACGGCGATCACCGGGTTGTCGCGCGCGGTGTTGTCTTCGGTGTAAGGGCGGATGCCCCACATGTGGGCCAGCGAGTTGATGAAGAAGGTGATGTGGTGGCTCCACACCAGGCGCAGCACGCCGGCGAGGATCAGCATGCCCCACAGGTCGTGGAACAGCAGCCCCGCGAGCAGCGGCAGCCCGAGGTTGGTGGCCAGTGCGAGCGGCAGGTAGTAGCGGTGCTGGAACACCAGCATCGGGTCCTTCCTGAGGTCGGGGATGTTGCTGAAGTCGACCTTGCCGCTCGGGTACTCGCGCAGCATCCAGCCGATGTGCGAGAACCAGAAGCCGCGCCGGGCCGAGTAGGGGTCAAGGTCGACATCGTCGACGTGCACGTGATGCCTGCGGTGCCCGCTGCACCAGATCAATGCGCTGTTCTGCAGCGCCATGGTGCCGAACAGCAGGTAGCACAGCCGCAGCGACCAGTGCGCCTCGTAGGTGCGGTGCGCCCACAGACGGTGGTAGCCGGCGGTGACGGCCATGCCGTTCGCGCCCACGAACAGCACGCAGACCACCCAGTCCGCGGTCGTGAATCCGTGCGTGAGCCCGTACCACGGCACCAGGATCAGCGCGGCGAGCGAGGTGAGCGTGAACATCAGTACGTTCACCCAGATGAGCGGGGCTTGCTCGGTACGGGGCTGCTGGTCGTTCATGCGGGTATTGCGGCTCTATATCGCGTCAGGGCGCGGTAACTTAGCACGCCTTAAGGGCCGAAGTGGGACTTGCGTCGTCTTTGCGCGCCCCGCAGCCCCTGCGGGGCGTTTAACGCGCACGCGCACGCGCCGCTGCGCCGATTTCAGAACTTGACCATGACCCCGGCGCCCCACACGACCTCGCGTGTGCGCAGATCCGGGTACCAGACCCCGCCCTCGTTCGCGCACACGTCGGCAGCGGCGGCGCTGCCGTTGTTGCACACCAGGCTCGCCGGGGCGCCGTTGTTGCCGGTCGGTGGCGTCACGCCGCCGGCTCCCGACCAGTAGGGAACGCTCGAGTGGCGGAACGTGGCCTCCGTCCACCAGGTGAGCCAGGTCTTGGGCATGTACTGAAAATTGAGCTGCGTGTCCCACTGGTAGAGCTTCTGCCCGGGGTTCTCGGTGAAATACGGCGTGCCGCTCACCGCGGTGGCGCCGTTGATGGGCGGCACCAGCGCCAGGTAGCGTCCGGGGTTGTTCATGAAGCCGCCGCCGAGCGTTACTGCATACAGATCGTGATCGAACCAGGTGCGGTCGTAGAGCATCAGCCCGAAGAAGCTCTCCTTGTTGGGTCCGTGCGAGCAGTGCACGCCGCCGCCGTATTCGCACCCCAGGTCCCAGGTGAAGGACGTCGCCATCTTCGATATACCTGCGCCCGTGCCGGCGCCGTCCTTCGCGTCGTAGTATTTCCACTCGATGCTGTCGTCCTCGTGCACGCGCGTGACGTTGGCGTAATTGACGTACGTGCCGTTGGGATTGGGTAGGCCGATGGCGGCGTTGGGATTGCCGCCGTTGGCGGGGAAGCCGCTGCCGCTGGCGAGGTTGTCCTGACCGATGCTGTAGCTGTTGAGCACCAGCCGGAACCAGTCGTTCGGGATCCACAGGATCTGTCCGCCGACGCCCGGGTGACTGTTGTATTTGGCGTAGGACTGCCAGCCGTTGATCAGCCAGGGTTCGATCTTCAGGGTCTGGGTCGGAAACCATTGCACGCGCAGCCCGTTGAAGAACCACGGCGTGTTGGACGAGACGAACGAGGGCTGATAGGTCCAGTTGTCGAAGTTGTAGTAGCTGAACAGGCCGATGTACGAGAGGAAGATGCCGGCGTCGACGTTCAGCCCGTGATTCACGTCCCAGTGATAGCCGGCGTTGGCCTCGGAGAGGTACTTGTAAGCACCCTGCAGATCCCACTCACCGACGCCGAGGCTCGCGTCGTTGCGCGGCGTGGTGACCGCATACAGGCCCATCATCGACAGAAAGCGCGCCTGCACGCCGTCCCAGTGGAAGTTGCCGCCGAAGCTCACCTGCTCGATCTGGAACTCGCCCGAGCGAAACTCCTCGGTCGAGCCGACGATGGTGTGATCGACCGGGTGATTGAAGTCCTGCAGGTAGTTCACGTCGAAGCGGATCTCCGGCGTGAAGAATTTCGTGTCGAATATCGGCGTGGTGGCGCGACCGGCGCCGTTCGCCCAGCCGAGATCACCGACCGCGAACGGCGTCTGGGTATCGACGGCCGGAGCGGGCGCGGGCGCCTGCAGCGCTTCGGGCACGATCCTGGCGACCTCCTGTGCGACCAGCTGCGCAAGCGTCGCGGGCGCGGCTGCGGGAGCGGCGGCTGGCGCCGGCGTGGCAGCTGCGGCCACCGCCGGCCCTGCCGGAGCCGTAACGCTCATCACCAGGTCGTGACGCGTGGCCTTGCCGGAAGTCACCACCAATGACTGCGCGGTGACGGCCGGGGCGCCCGCGAGCTCCGCGGTCACGGACCACGCTCCCGGCGGCAGGTCGGCGAACGAATAGACGCCATCGCTGCCGGAGACGGTGGCGCGAATGCCGTTGCCGTCGGCGCGCACTGCGGTGACGGTGGCACGCGCGACCGGCGCGCCGGCGGCATCGGTCACGAGGCCGACGATGGCGCCGAGCTCCGCCGCGAAAGCCGCCGGCAGCAGCAGCGCGCCGGCGAGTGCAACGAGCAGCAGTTTCTGCAGGTATCGCGGCATTCGCATGGAGTCGTTCCTCTCAACACACGCAGCGCCAGCCCAGCTCCGGCGGACCCCCCATCGTACGCAGGGGCAGCGGAGCTGCCAGACCAAATGGCGTTAAGAAATTCCACGCGGCCGCGCGGGCCGACAGCGGCAGCTGTGCTAAGTTTGCCGACCGTCCGGGAGTGCGGGAGTGTCCATGGATGCAATTCGCAGAGCGGCGCGCTGCTGTGCTTTGGCTGGTGCGCTGGCCTCAGGTCCGGCGAGTCTCGCTGGCGCGCAAAGCGCACCCATGCCGCCGGCAGTCGGGAAGGCCGCACACGGCTACATCACCCGTGCGGCGCTCGAAGCGCCGATCCGCTTTCTCTCCGCGGATCTGCTCGAGGGACGCGGCCCGGCCACGCGCGCTGATCAGCTGGCGCGGCTGTACCTGCAGACCCGGCTCGAGGGCATGGGACTGCAGCCCGCATTCGCCGGCGGCGAGTGGCAACAGCCCTTCGACATCGTCGGCATCAAGTCGGTATTTCCTGCGAGCTGGAGCTTCGAGGGCAAGAGCGGGCACGTCGATCTTGCCTGGCGCGCGGACTACATCGCCGCCAGCGGTCTGCAGACCGATAAGGTCGCGCTGAGCGATGCCGAGCTGGTATTCGTCGGTTACGGCATCCAGGCGCCGGAGTACCAGTGGGACGACTTCAAGGGCGCCGATCTCGCCGGCAAGATCCTGGTGGTGATGAACAACGACCCGGACTGGGATCCGCAGCTGTTCGCCGGCAAGCGCCGCCTGTACTACGGGCGCTGGGATTACAAGTACGAGAGCGCGGCGCGCCAGGGCGCCGCCGGCGCCATCATCATCCATACCACGCCCTCGGCCGGCTACCCCTGGCAGGTGGTACAGAGCTCCTGGGGCGGCGAGCAGTTCGCGCTGCCCGCAGGCGACGAGCCGAGCCTGCGCGTCAGGGCCTGGGCCACCGAGGATGCGGTGCGGCGCCTGGCGCAGGCCGGCGGTTACGACCTCGAGCAGCTGCGCGCCGCCGCGCGTTCGCGCGACTTCAAGCCGGTGCCGCTCGGGGTGCGTACCTCGCTCAGCTTCACCAACACGCTCTCGCGCGTGCAGACCGCCAATGTCGGCGGTGTGCTGCCGGGGAGCGATCCGCGGCTGGCGGCGCAACTCGTGGTGCTCTCGGCCCACCACGATCACTTCGGCATCGGCGAGCCGGACGCCAGCGGCGATCGCATCTATCACGGTGCCGTCGACAACGCTTCCGGCTGCGCGCAGGTGCTCGCCATCGCGCGCGCGCTCGCGGCGCTGCCGCAGCGGCCGCGCCGCTCGGTACTGGCGCTGTTCGTCGCCGGCGAGGAGCGCGGGCTGCTGGGCTCGATGTACTACGCCGAGCACCCGTCGGTGCCCGCCGGGCGAATTGCGGCGGACATCAACATCGACGGCGGCAACATCTTCGGCCGCACCCACGATGCGACGCTGATCAGCATGGGCAAGTCCTCGCTCGATGAGATCGCGGCGCGCGTCGCGCACTCGCAGGGGCGGGCGCTCAAGCCCGACCAGTTCCCCGACCGCGGCTACTACTACCGCTCGGATCAGTTCTCGTTCGCCAAGGTGGGCGTGCCGGCGCTGTTCTTCAGCGACGGCACGGACTTCATCGGCCGGCCCGCCGGGTGGGGCCGCCAGCAGATCGAGGAGTGGGAGCTGAAGAAGTACCATCAGCCCGCCGACAAGCTCGACGGCAGCTGGAATTTCGACGGCATGATTGAGGACGCGCAGCTCGATATGCTCTCGGCCTGGCTCATCGCGCAGGCGGACGCCCTGCCGACGTGGAAGCCCGGCGATGAGTTCGAGGCGGCGCGCAAGCGCGCGCTGGCCGCGCTGAGCCACTAGTCCCTGGCGGGAGTGCAGCCCATGTTCGAGCATCTCGAGCCGGTGATCCAGGATACGATTCTCGGCCTGATGGCCGCGTTTCGTGCCGATCCCGATCCACACAAGGTGGATCTGGGCGTCGGCGTGTACCGCGACGAGCGCGGCGAAACGCCGGTGCTGCCCGCAGTACGCCTGGCCGAGAGCGCACTGCTCGCGCAGCAGAGCACCAAGACTTACGTGGGTCCGGCCGGCAATGCGGGATTCAACCAGGCGATGGAGCGCCTGGTGCTGGGTGCCACACATCCGGCGCTCGCCGCCGGCAGGGTGCGCACCGTGCAGACTCCCGGGGGTTGCGGCGCGCTGCGGCTCGGCGCCGAGCTGATCCGCGTCGCCGCGCCGGATGCCACGGTGCACGTGAGCACGCCCACCTGGGCGAATCACGTCCCGCTGCTCGCCGGCGCGGGCGTGAAGCTTGCGACCTATCCGTACTTCGACACCGCGAGCGGCGGGGTGCAGTTCGCGGCCATGCTCGCGGCGCTCGAGCGGCTGCCGCCGCGCGCCGTGGTGCTGCTGCACGCCTCGTGTCACAACCCGACTGGCGCGGATCTGTCGTCGCAGCAATGGCGCGAGGTGCTCGCGGTGCTGAAGCGCCGGCAGCTCATGCCGTTCATCGACATGGCGTACCAGGGGCTCGGCGAGGGCCTGGAGGGCGACGCCTTTGCATTGCGGCTGCTGTGCGCCGAGCTGCCGGAGGTGTTGTGCGCGGTGTCATGCTCGAAGAACTTCGGCCTGTACCGCGAGCGCACCGGTGCGCTGCATGTGCTGAGCGAGTCGCCCGCCGCAGCGGATGCGGCGTTCAGCCAGCTGGTGCGCATCGCGCGCGGTATCTGGTCGATGCCGCCGGACCACGGCGCGGCCATCGTGCACGGCATCCTCGCTGATGAGACGCTGCGCCTGCAGTGGGTCGGGGAAGTGGACGCCATGCGCCGCCGCATCGAGGGCCTGCGGCGCGAGCTGCTGCAGCAGCTGCGTGAGCATTGCCCGCAGCGCGATTTCGGCTTCATCACGCGCCAGCGCGGCATGTTCTCCTACTTCGGCATCAGCACCGCGCAGGTGCACGCGCTGCGCGAGCGCCATCACGTCTATATGACCGACGACAGCCGCATGAACATCGCCGGGCTGCGTCGTGAGAACCTCGGCTACTTCGTGCGCGCGGTGGCGCAGGTGCTCGAGGCGGCACGCTGATGCAGATAGCGGCGCAACCGGGCGGCGGGGAGCGGCAGCTGCAGGAGCTGCGGACGCAGCTGCGCGCGGCGACGCTGCGCCCCGAGGACGAGGCTGCCGGCGAGGCGCTCGCCGATCTCGCGGCGACGTCCGGCTTGCTGGCGGCGGCGAGCGCGCGCGCCGCGCGCTGGGTGGAGGCGGCGCGTGCGGACCAGCGCTCCCGGCCGCTGGTCGAGCGCATGCTCGAGCAGTTCCCGCTCGACAGCGCCCAGGGCAAGGCGCTCATGAGCCTGGCGGAGGCGCTGTTGCGTACCCCCGACCCCAAGCGCGCCGACCAGCTCATCGCCGAGCGCCTCGCTACGGTGCGCAGCGCGGGCGTGCCGGGTGACACCGACCTGCTGCTGCGGACCGGTTTCACGCTGCTCGGCGCGGCGGGCCGCCTGCTGCCCGACGTGCTGGGCGAGCTGGCGGGCGGCTTCTCGGCGGCGCAGCTCACCGCGCCGCTGATCGCCCCGGTGGTGCGCGCGGCGCTGCGCCAGTCGATGCAGCTGCTCGGCGACGCCTTCATCGTCGGCGAGACCATCGACGCGGCGCTCGCGCGCGGCTGCGAGGATCCCGAGCTTGCACTGTGCTCGTTCGACGTATTGGGCGAGGGGGCACGCACCGCCGCCGACGCGCAGCGCTACTTCGAAGCCTATGCCCACGCGATCGAGGCGCTCTCCGCCCAGGCGCGCGGCACGACCCACGCACGCTCGGGCATTTCGGTGAAGCTCTCCGCGCTCGAGCCGCGCTACAACCTGTTGCAGAGCGCGCGCGTCACCGAGCAGCTCGGTCCGCGCATGCTGCAGCTGGCGCGCGCCGCCGCCGCGGCCGCCATCGGCTTCACCATCGACGCCGAGGAAGCCGATCGTCTCGACCTGTCGCTCGACATCGTCGAGATCCTGGCGCGCGATGAGCTCACCCGCGACTGGGACGGGCTGGGGCTCGCGGTGCAGGCCTACGGGCGGCGCGCGCCGCTGGTGCTCGGGTGGGTCGCGGAACTCGCGCGCGCCACCGGCCGCCGCATGGGCGTGCGGCTGGTGAAGGGGGCGTACTGGGACAGCGAGATCAAGCGCGCCCAGGAGCGCGGCCTGGCGAGTTTCCCGGTGTACACCTCCAAGGCCGCCACCGACGCGAGCTTTCTCGAATGCGCCGGGCACCTGTTCGCCGCGCGCGCGGTGCTCTACCCGCAGTTCGCCACACACAATGCTTTCACGGTCGCCGCGGTGCTGGCGTTGGCGCCTCCGGGCACCGCGTACGAGTTCCAGCGCCTGCACGGCATGGGCGAAGCGCTCTACGCGGCCGCGCGCGCCGAGGTTGCCGCCCTGCCGCCGGTGCGTGTGTACGCGCCGGTCGGCACGCACGAGGAGCTGCTGCCGTACCTGGTGCGGCGGCTGCTCGAGAACGGCGCCAACAGCTCCTTCGTCCACCAGTTCCTGAATCCGCAGATTCCGGTGGAGCAGGTGGTGCGCGACCCGCTCACCGCGCTGACTTCCGCGGACGCGACGCCGCGCGTGCGCGAGCCGGGCGCGCTGTTCGGCGCGGAGCGCGCCAACTCCACGGGCGAGGATTTCGGCGACCCGGCGGCGCTCGCAGCACTCGAGGCCGAGGTGGGCGCGTACGCGCGCACGCGTCACAACGGCGGCCCGATACTCGACGGGGCGACGGCCCGCGACCTCGACGTTCCGGTCAGCTCGCCGGCCGATACCCGCGAGATCGTCGGCTTCACCCGTGACGCGAGCGCGGCGGAGATCGACCGCGCCATGACGGCGGCGGCGGCGGCGCAGGCGGAGTGGGACGCCGCGCCGGTGGTGGTGCGCGCCGCCTGCCTGGAGAAGGCCGCGGAGCTGCTGCAGCAGCGGCGCGGGTTGTTTCTCAGCCTGCTGGTGCGCGAGGCGGGCAAGACGCTTCCCGACGCGGTGGCGGAGCTGCGCGAGGCGGTGGACTTCTGCCGTTACTATGCGGCCCGCGGTCGCGAGTCGTTCGGCGCGCCACTCGAGCTGCCCGGCCCCACCGGTGAGCGCAACACGCTCATCCTGCAGGGGCGCGGCGTGTTCGTGTGCATCAGCCCGTGGAACTTCCCGCTGGCGATCTTCAGCGGGCAGATCACCGCGGCGCTGGTCGCGGGCAACGCCGTGATCGCCAAGCCCGCGCCGGCGACGCCGCTGATCGCGCACGCCATGACGCGTCTGCTGCACGAGGCGGGCGTGCCGCCGAAGGTGCTGCAGCTCACACCGGCCGACGGCCCGGCCTTCGGCGAGGTCGCCCTCGCGCACCCGGCGCTCGCCGGCGTCGCCTTCACCGGCTCCACTGCCACCGCCGCGACCATCAACCGCGCGCTCGCCGCGCGTTCGGGCGCCATCGTGCCGCTGATCGCCGAGACCGGCGGCGTCAACGCCATGGTGGTCGATTCCACGGCGCTGCCCGAGCAGGTGGTCGACGATGCAATCGCCTCCGCGTTCACCAGTGCCGGGCAGCGCTGCTCGGCGCTGCGGGTGCTGTACCTGCAGGAGGAGATCGCCGATCGCGTGATCGCCATGCTGATCGGCGCGATGCGCTGCCTCGCCATCGGGCCGCCGGGCGAGATCGCCACCGACGTCGGGCCGGTGATCAGCGCCGCGGCCCGCGCGCGCCTCGCCCAGCACGCCGCGCGCATGCGCAGCGAGGCGAAACTGCTGTATGCCTGCGAGCTCGATCCGCGCCGCACCGCGCACGGGCACTTCTTCCCGCCGCAGCTCATCGAGCTGCGCCGTCTCGATCAGCTGCGCACCGAGGAGTTCGGCCCGATCCTGCACGTGGCGCGTTATCGCAGCGGCGAGCTGCCGCAGGTGCTGGCCGCGATCCGCAGCACCGGCTACGGCCTGACCCTCGGCGTGCACAGCCGCCTGGAGAGCGTGGCGCAACACCTGTTCCGCTCGCTCGCCGTCGGCAACACCTATGTGAACCGCAACATGATCGGCGCGGTGGTGGGCGTGCAGCCGTTCGGCGGCCAGGGCCTGTCGGGTACCGGACCCAAGGCGGGCGGACCGCACTACCTGCTGCGCTTCGCCACCGAGCGCACGCTCACGGTCAATACCGCCGCCATCGGCGGCAACGTCGAGCTGCTGGCCTAGAGAGTCACGCCCCGATGCGCCTTTCGCGCGAGAGCTAAGCGATGGGCTACCGGGTGCGGGTGGCGCTGCTGGACGATGTGCCGGGTCTGCACGCACTGATCGCGCGCTCGATCCGCGAGCTGGGAGCTGCCGACTACACGGCCCCGCAGATCGAGGCGGCGCTGCAGGGAGCGTTCGGTGTCGATACCGGGCTGATCCGTGACGGCACGTACTTCGTGGCGGTGACGGAGGCGGACGAGATCGTCGCCTGCGGCGGCTGGAGTCGCCGGCGGACGCTGTTCGGCAGCGATGCGCGCAGCGAGCGCGACGAGTCGTGGCTCGATCCGCGCACCGAGGCGGCGAGGATCCGCGCGTTCTTCGTCGATCCGGCGCACGTGCGCCGCGGGCTCGGCCGGGCGATTCTCGAGCGCAGCGAGGCAGAGGCGCGCCACCACGGATTCCGCGCGTTCGCGCTGATGGCGACGCTGCCCGGTGTCAGGCTGTACGAAAGCTGCGGCTACCGCGGCGGCGAGCCAGTCGATCATCCGCTGCCCGGCGGACTCACCATCCGCTTCCTGCCGATGACCAAGCGCTGAAGACGCAGCGCGGATCGACGGTTACTTCAGGCCGCCGCAGCCGGCTCGAGGGTCGCGAGCAGCGCGTCCTGTGAATCGAGCGGCGCCGAGCAGCTGCTGCCCCGGCATACGTAGGCCACGGGCGCAGCGCGCGAGGTCTTGTCCGCGAGCGCCGCCGGCAGACCTTCAGTCTGTGAGGGGATCGCCAGCGTGAGGCGCCGCGGCGCGTAGCGGCGCGCGAGCTCGAGCCGCCATCCCTCGATGGTGCGCGCTTCGCCGCGCAGGATGACGATCTCGGGCGGATCGAGCAGATCCTCCAGTGCCAGCAGCAGGCTCACGTGTCCCTGCGGGTAGCGCTCGAGCGCCCCCCACGCGGCGCGCAGCGTGCCCTCGGCGGCGGCCAGGTAGCGCGGCTCGCCCAGCAGGTGTCCGAGCCGCAGCAGCACGCTCGCGGCGATGCCGTTGCCGGCCGGGGTCGCGTCATCGGCGAATAGCTTCGGCCGGTGAATCAGCGTCTCATGGTCGTCGGAGGTGAAATAGAAGCCGCCCGCGGGGTCGGAAAAATGCGCGAGCACCACGTCCATGAGCTGCTGCGCGAAGGCGAGCTCCTCGCTCGCGAAGCGCAGCTGCTGCAGCTCGAGTACGGCATCCGCCAGACACACGTAATCGTCCAGGTAGGCGTTGAGATGCGCGCGGCCGTCCATAAAGGTGGCCAGCAGCCGCCCGTCGCGCCACAGCATCCCGCGGACGAATTCGAGCGCGCGCGTGGCGGAGGCCGCGAGCTCGTCGGAGGCCAGCGCGCGGGCGGCGATCGCCATGCCGCGGATCATGAGCCCGTTCCAAGAGGTGATGATCTTCTCGTCGCGCGCCGGCCGCACGCGCGTGGCCCGTATCGTGAGCAGCCGCGCACGCGCGCTGTCGATGAGCCCCTCCACCGCCTGCGGCGTGAGGCCCAGCCGCGAGGCGAGGTCCGCGCTCGGGACCGCCACACGCAGGTGCCAGCGGCCCTCGAAGTTCGGCGGCAGATCGAGCCCGAAGTGCGGCGCGAACACGCGAAACTCCTCGCTGCTGAGCGCCGCGTGGACCTCCTCGCGATCCCACACGTAGTACTTGCCTTCGTGGCCCTCCGAGTCCGCGTCGAGGCTCGAGTAATATCCGCCCTGCGCCGACTGCATCTCGCTCAGCACCCAGCCGGCGGTCTCGCGCGCCACGCGCGCGTACAGTGCATCGCCGCGGGCGAGCGCGGCCTGTGCGTAGACGGCGAGCAGCTCGGCGTTGTCGTACAGCATTTTCTCGAAGTGCGGGATCATCCAGTACTCGTCCACCGCGTAGCGGCAGAAACCCCCGCCGAGTTGATCGTTGATGCCGCCCTCGGCCATGCGGCGCAGGGTGAGCGTCGCCATGTGCAGCGCCTGCAGATCGGGCTGCGGCGATGCCGCACTCGTCTGCCAGCGGCGCAGCAGCCAGGCGAGCGTCTGTGGGTGCGGGAACTTCGGCGCACCGCCGAAGCCGCCGTGCTGCGGATCGAAGCTGCGCGCGAGTTGCACGCGGCAGGTTTCGAGCGGTGCGGCGGTGAGCTCGCTGTCGGCGCCGGCGGGAGGCGGATTGAGCTCGGCGAATGCGGCGAGCAGCGCGTCACTCTGCGGCCCGAGCTCGCCGGCATGCTCGCGGTACCAGGCGGCGACGCGCAGCAGTATGTCGCTGAACGCCGGCAGCCCGAAGCGGGCTTCCTTCGGAAAGTACGTCCCGCCGAAGAACGGCCGCTGCCCGTCGTGTGTCAGGAACATGGTGAGCGGCCAGCCGCCGCCGCGCTGCGTGAGCATCTGCTGCGCGATCTGGTAGATGCGGTCGATGTCGGGACGCTCCTCGCGATCAACTTTGATGTTGACGAAGTTGTCGTTGAGGATGCGCGCGGTGGCTTCGTCTTCGAAGCTCTCTTCGTGCAAAACGTTGCACCAATGACAGGCGGTGTAGCCCACGCTCAGATGGATCGGTTTGTTCTCCCTGCGTGCGCGCTCGAGCGCCTCGGCTCCCCACGGGTACCACTCGACGGGATCGTGAGTGTGCTTGCGTAGGTAAGGGCTCGTCTCATTGGCGAGATGGTTCGTGTACTTCGGCGTGCCGTCGCTGTTCAAATGCGCGCTCTGCGTCATGCTTGGCTGCCCGACTGCTGATGACTGGCACGCTTTCCAGCCGGTTCGGATGATACGCCTTCGCTACATGCGGCCGTCACCGCGGGACCGGCGGGCCAGGGCGAGGCGGACGCCGCGATTGCCGTATAC
>Ga0210390_10000946_pt1 | contig 29244 bp, 21 predicted proteins | sample IncBWH11OmetaG_FD_161050 | JGI IMG/M metagenome (GOLD analysis project Ga0210390, IMG submission 161050) | Forest soil microbial communities from Barre Woods Harvard Forest LTER site, Petersham, Massachusetts, United States - Inc-BW-H-11-O ...
ACCTGAGGGCGGACGATCTACCGCCGGCCGCTGTGGGAAACCTTGCTTCGCTACGCTTCGCAAGCCTTCCCACAGCTGTCACCATCAAATGCGCAGATTGATCTTTTTTCAACATACAAGGGCCGGGCTCAGGGTCGATTTCTCTGGGCTTTTCCCAAGTGAAACAACGTGTCCCGTCCCGCCGCCACGATTCCTGCCCCGTCGGTCAGACTTTTGGTCGTTCGAATTTGCGCCCAAACGGACGTGTCCCGCCCCGGTCCCGGTGTCCCGGGGGCCGGATCAAATTCCTCGGGCTTTTCTTGGTGAAACAACGAGTCCCGTCCCAGTCCCGATTCCCATCCCAGCCGCCCGTGCGCTGCGGTCAAGAGCTGACCGGTGGCCAAATTCTTCGGGTTTCGCTTGGGTAAAACAAACTTGTCCCGTCGCGGTGTCCCAACCGAATCGCACCGCCAAGTCGCCGGTCCGTGGCGGTCAGGAGCTAGCCAAAGGCGATTGTGAAATACGCCGGGTTTCGCTCGATGAAACAACGTGTCCCGTCCCGGTGTCCCGTCCCAGTCCCCCATCCGAATCCCGGTCCCAGTCCCGAGCCCCTCACCCGTCGGTTGCGGTCAGGATCTGACCAGGGGCGAGGCAAAGTTCGCCGGGCTTGCCCGATGAAGCCACGAGTCCCGTCCCGGCACGCCTTCTCTTTGCTCCGGGCGCACGCCGACCGGGCTCCGCTCCCGTCCCAAGAGGGATACCGTTTAGCCTACCGGTAGCAACGCGGGCCGCAAGACGGCGTTTCTAGGAGCGTAGAAACAAGTCGCGAAACTCTAAGTGGCGGCTCACTTCTTGGCGATTGCCTTTTCGCGCTCCGCCAACAGGCGTTCGACGGTCTTGGCCAGCAACTTTTCGTCGCCGGCGTCGAAGCCCAGGTGGTAATCGGCAATCGCACCCGTGTGGTCGACGAAGAACGTCACGGGATACGACCAGACGGTGTACTGGCCCAGCGCGACTTTGCGACCTTGGAGGGCGATGAAATGCTTGAGTCCCTTCGCGCGCACGAACTTCTCCACGACGGGCCGGCTTTCGTTGTAGCCATTGATCCCGATGACGACCAAGCCTTGGTTCGCGTGGCGACTTGAGAGTTCGCTCAGGTAAGGCGCTTCCTCGCAGCAGGCGCCGCAGCCGACTCCCCAAAATGCGATGATCCCGACGCGGCCGCGCATCATTTCCCGCAAGTGGATCGGGCCGCCGTCCAACGCCTCGAGCGTGAAGTCCGGAGCCGGCTTGCCGAGCAGCTTCTCGGGCTTCACCCCCATCGGCGTCCAGCCCCAGCCGCTCGTCTGGAAACCCAGCTCCTTGACGAAAGGGGCGGCCGGTGACGAGCGACCGTCGTTCTGGGTAAAGCGCCTCAAGACCTGCTCGCCGGCTGTCGTCGCGTCGCAATTGAATGTGACGCGACGCCGGTGCCCCAGGCCAAGTTTCGCCACCGATTCGGCAAGCTCCCGCCGCACCTCAGGCGAGAAGTCTTGGAAACGGCCGTCAATCGGCTGCCGCAGGACGATAAAGCAATCGGTCTGGTTGCCGAGGAGAAATCGCGAAAGCCGGGTGCGCACGGGATAGACCCGCGCGACGTCGCTTTCCAGCGGCGACTCGCTTGTGTCTGCGTCGTCGGCCAGCGTTTCGAGCATTGCCATTTTTTCAGTCCACATGCCTCCCTCGCCGGTCATCATCGTACGGACGCGAGGGAAACCGGCTTTCCGGCAGATGTCACTCACCGACTTCTCCATGGAACGCGTCTCCTTCCGATCGAGCGAAGCACCGGCGTAGCGGAAACAGAGTTGCAATTGAGGCTTGGTCTTTCTTGACTGCCGCGCCAGTTCCGTCAGGTCCTTTGCAAAGCTCTCGCTGCCGAGTCGCGCGACGTCGAATTTGCCATTGTGCAAGCACGATTCGACGTCGATCTGCACGTAGGCATCCGAGTTTGACGCAAAGATCAACCGGTGCTGAAGGCGAGTTGTGACCGGGAAGGCGACCCAAGGCTTGGACTCGCGCTCGCTCGCCGATGCTGGCGGAGCGGTAACAAGGAGAAAAACGACGACCAGCGCGGAATGACGCAGTTTCATCTTTGTCTCCCTTCGGCGCGATGCTTCATGAATGGAGTGTGCGCCTGATTCTATCGTTCTCTCCCACGCGTCAGCAAAAAAACGGCCGAGGATCGTGCCTCGGCGCGGCGGTTGAAAATCAGAGAGCGTGACATCGAGCCGTTGCAGGAGGTCGGACCATAGGTCCGCTTTGAAATCGCTTGGCCGGCCGGAAACAGACCTGAAGACTTGACGGCCTACGGCTCGATGCAAATCATCCGCTCACCGAACTCCGATTGGCCTGGCATTCCCACGCAGATCGCGCGCCGTCGAATCTTGGATTCAAAGTAGCCAAGAGGCAGGTACGCGAATGCGATCCGAGTTGAGTTGAACGTTCGGACCGTTCGTCCGGGACTGGTCGTGGAATGGCTGAGCGCGAAGTACCCGCAGACGTAAGCGATGAGCGGGAGTGCGGCAGCTACGCCAATCCTCACTATGCGTTGTCTCGTCATGCCGCGATTGTAACGGAAACGGGGGCGCACGTTCGGGGCTGGGGAACTCCAGGGGCGCCCGCGGAGACTTGGCTGACAGGACCGGCTCGCGACGTCGGCCGCCTACCAGCGGAAGACGGCCGTGCCCCAGGTTAGGCCGGCGCCGAAGCCGCTCAGGAGGAGCGTGTCGCCCGGGTGGATGCGGCCGGCGCGAAAAGCTTCGTCGAGGGCGATCGGGACTGATGCGCCCGACGTGTTGCCGTAGCGTTGAATGTTGTTGAAGACCCGCTCGCGCGGAATCTTGAGGGCATCAACGGCTGCGTCGATGATTCGCTGATTGGCCTGGTGGAGGATGTACTGTGAGACGTCGTTGACGCCGAGATTGGATTGTTCCAGCACGAGTTGGATCGTGTCGGTCAGCGCGCGGACGGCCCACTTGAAGACGCTGCGGCCGTCCATGTGGACGTATTGCCGGCCGGCCTGCACGCTCGCCGGACTGGTCGGCTCGCGCGTGCCGCCCGCGGGAATCACCAACAGCGGCCCGCCGCCGCCGTCGGCGCCAAGCTGATAGCACAAGAGCCCCTGCTTGGGAGTGCCGCGGGTGATGACGGCCGCACCCGCGCCGTCGCCGAACAGAGGATAGGTACGCTGGTCGGTCGGATTCATGAAGCGGGTGTTGGTGTCGGCTCCCAGGGCCAACGCCGTCGTCGCATTGCCTGTGGCAACGTACTGGGCCGCGGTCGAGAGCGAGTACATGAATCCCGAGCAGGCGGCCGACAGATCGAAGGCCGGGCAAGCGAGTCCCAACCGATCCTGCACGAGGCAGGCAGTCGAGGGGCAAAAGTGGTCGGGCGTGAACGTGCCGATGATCAGCAGGTCGACGTCTTTCGGCCCCAGGCCGGCTGCGGCGAGCGCCCGCTTTGCCGCCTCGACACACAAGTCGCTGGTCGCCTGATTGGCCGACGCACGGCGGCGTTCGACAATGCCCGAACGCTGCTCGATCCATTCGGGATCGAAGCCGTTTTCGCGAAGGAGGTCGGCGTTCGTGATGACGTTGTCGGGCACGTAGGAGCCGGTGCCGACGATCTGCACGCCCATCAGCGAATTGGTCTTTCGCCGCAGGACGAAGGTGCCGGCCTTGGCCGTCTCGCCCGGCGGGGGCGTCGGATTCGCGGGCGTCGGCGCGGACGGATTGCGCAATTGAGAAATCTCTTGAGCGGTCGGGCCGGCAGCGGGCGTGCCTTCGACGCGGACCGTGGATTGATGCATCACTCGACAACCCCGTAAGAAGTCCGACGACGCGCTCTCGCGCGGGCAGCTCGGCGGACGCCCCGTCAAGGAACCGAATCGAGATTCGTGTTCAGTCGGCGACCCACTGCTGAAAAAATCACGCGGCTCGGAATGGCACGCCCTTCCACCCAGGTGGCTTGCGCGAGCGTGTCCTGGCCGGCCGCCGGACTGTCCCGGGTCCGGGTTGGGGCTGGGAGTATAGTCGCTCTCATCTTAAGACGCTAGCGCGACTTCGGCGCCCCTGAATGTGAAGAATCCGGGTGCGGCGGCCCTGCGGCCGCGAATTTTGCCCGCCAAATTCAGCCCCGCGACGAACCGGCCAGGGCGACACTTGGATGCCCCACCGCCCGTCCCGTATTATCGCCCCTGCTACATCGACTAGCCGGGAACGGGCCGCGCCGCAACCGGCACGCCGGGGAACTGCTCGTGTCGAACATGACGATACATCGGATTCGGCTTCGCGGCCCCTGGCTCCTGGAACCCGAAACTCGTACCGAGACTGAAATCGGCACTGAGGCTGGGCCCGGCACCACGACTCCTGCCCGCACGGTGCGACTGCCGGCCCTGCGAGACGAGCTGGTTGACGCCGGTGCAGGTCGCGTTCGGCTGAGTCGGCGATTTCACTGCCCGACCAATCTTGGCCCGGACGACCGGGTGTCGGTCGTCGTCCAAGATTTGCCCACTGGGGCAGACGTTTGCCTCAACGGCACTCGCCTGAGCCGGCAAGTATCCGACAGCGCCGAACATGCGGTCTTTGCCACGTCCCGCCTGGAACCCACCAACTTGCTCAGCGTCGAGTTCGACCCGGGCACCATCCCCGCGACCAGCGACGAGCCTTGGGGCAACGTCGCCCTGCTGATTTCCAGTCCTCGAATTTGAGAACACCACCGATGACACGCATCAGCTCGCGTCTGAGATTCCGCACGGCGCTATTCGCCTGCAACAGCCGGCTCCATGGCCTTGTCGCCGTCGTCGCGTGTTCGCTCCTGATCGCGGTCGCTGCGATTCCAGTGGCCGCCGCCCCCCCAACGCCGGCGCCCGCGCCCAAGGGGCCGAAGCGGATTCCGCCTGCCGGAATCGCCGTGCCACCCGAAAAGAAAGAGACGCTCGAAAAGGACCTGAACGCGCTCGGCGAAGAGATCAGCGAGCTGACCAAACACTCGTCGGCGCGAGTCCGTTCACTCCTGCCCGACGTGCAGATCTTCTGGCAGGCCGTGCATAACGCGCTGTCCGACGGAGAATTTTTCGATCCGCGGGAATTCGATTGGGCCGCCGACCAGCTCCGCGAAGGGAGAGCCCGCGCCGCCGCGCTCAAAGAGAACAAAGCACCGTGGACCGAGGCCCACGGCCTGGTGGTCCGCGGCTATCGGTCCAAGCTCGACGACTCGATTCAGCCCTACGGCCTCGTCGTGCCCGCGTCCTACACATCGGCCGGAAACGACAAGTTCCGCCTCGACTTCTGGTTTCACGGGCGGGGCGAGAACTTGAGCGAGGTCAATTTCCTCCGCGATCGGCAGAAGAATGTCGGCACTTTTTCTCCGCCCGACACGATCGTGCTGCACCCGTACGGGCGGTACTGCAACGCCAACAAGTTCGCCGGCGAGGTCGACGTCTTTGAGGCGCTGGCTTCGGCGAAGGAACGCTATCGCATCGATGACGACCGGATCGTGGTCCGCGGCTTCTCGATGGGGGGCGCTTCGACCTGGCACCTAGCCGTCCACTATCCCAGCCTTTGGGCGGCCGCCAATCCGGGGGCCGGCTTCGCCGAAACGCCGGTCTTTGCCAACGTGTTTCATCACGAGCCTCTGACACCCACGTGGTGGGAAACCAAGCTGTTTCATTGGTACGACGCCACCGATTGGGCCGAGAACCTCTGGCATTGCCCGACCGTCGCCTATTCCGGTGAGATCGATTCGCAGAAGCAAGCCGCCGACATCATGGCCGAGGCGATGAAGCCGTACGGGCTCGAGCTGGTCCACGTGATCGGCCCGAAGACCAAGCATCAATACCATCCGCAGGCCCGCCTGGAAGTCGACCGGCGGATCGCGCAGCTCGCCGAGCACGGGCGCGAGACGCTGCCGGAAGGGGTCCGCTTCACGACCTACACACTGCGATACAATCGCTGCGCTTGGATCACCGTCGACTCGCTCGACCATCATTGGGAGCGGGCGCGGGTCGAAGGGCACGCCGACGAGAGCGGGAACATTGTGTTCGCGACCGAGAACGTGCAGGCATTCACGGTCAGTATTCCGCCCGGCTACGCACCGATTCGGCCGTCGGTGCAGAAGGAAGTGTCGCTGCAATTTCTGCCGCCGCTTGTCGACAGCAACGCCCGTGAGCCGCAAGTGCTGCAGGTCCCCTCGCTCACCCACAGCGACCGCAGCTGGACCGTCACCGTCCATCGGGAGGGAAGGCAGTGGAAAACCGGACCGCTGCCCGCGGCCGGCCTGCGGAAGCGGCACGGTTTGCAGGGGCCAATCGACGATGCGTTTCTCGAGCCGTTCCTATTCGTGCGTCCGACCGGAAAATCGAGCCACCCGGAAGTCGAGACGTGGGTGCAGCACGAACTCGATCGGGCCGTCGTCCGCTGGCGCCGGCAGTTTCGCGGTTCACCGCGGGTGGTCGACGACCGCGACGTGACCGAGGCCGACATCGCCTCCAAAAACCTGATCCTGTGGGGCGATGCGTCCAGCAACTCAGTGATCGCGCGGATTGCCGACAAGCTGCCGATTCGCGAAGAAGGCGGCCAAATCACGGCCGGCGCCCGCCGATACGACGCGGCCCATGACGTGCCGATCTTGATTTACCCTAACCCGCTCAACCCGGATCGTTACGTGGTGATCAACAGCGGCTTCACGTTCCGGGAACACGCCGACATGAGCAACGCGCTGCAAATCCCGATGCTGCCCGACTGGGCCATCGTCGACATCCGCACGCCACCGGGCGACGACTGGCCCGGCAAGATGGCCGCGGCCGACTTCTTCGACGAAGAATGGAAGCTCGGCCCGCCGCACGCGGAGTGAATCAGCAGTCACCTACTGACCGCGTTCCGCGTGTTCCCAATCGTCGTTCAATCGACGTGATTCGTCGCGACGAGCCAGGATCGCCGCCCGCAACTTCTCGGGGTCGAACGAAGCGTGCTCTCCGTTGATCGGAATCACACGCGCCAAGGGTTTGCCGTCGAGCTCGAGGACCGAGCCTTCTGAGTCGCGCGGCAACGACAGCACGAACTGCTTCACGTGATCGTCTTCGGATTCCAACGCGATGTGTTTCACGTGCGGGCATTCACGCTAAGGCAGGGATTTTACTTGTTCCGTGCATTGGAACAAAGGCTACTTCCTTATCGTAACGCGCTTGCAGAACTCAGGATAGAGCGATGAGCGTCACGCTTCACCAGACGGTGACTCGCCGCCGTCGGGATCATCGACGTCGACTTGCGACCAGTCGATCCCCGCTCCATGCGCCTTCAAGTCGGCGAAGACTTGCTTCGCTCGCGGCAGATCGTCTTCGAGGACGACCACCGAGACGCCGCCCGGCACTTCCGCGCGGAAACCGGCGATAAATCCGCCAACCGTTTGGGATTTGATACCTTCGGCTTCGAGCGCGCTCACGATGGCGGTGGCTTCGAATTCGCCGGGGACGGTCGTCAGCTTGACCAGTTTTTCGTCGTCGAGATTCATGCACGTCTTCCTGGAGCGGCGCGTGTCCTGGAACTGCGTCTGTCCTGGAACGCTCAGGCGTGTGCCTTCTTCAAAGCCCGCAGCTCGCGCGGCAGCGGGAAGTTGACATTTTCGGACCGGAAGGTCAGTTCGCGGACCTCGGCCCGGAAGCGATCGACCAGATAGTCGATACACTCCTGCACAACTTGTTCCGGAGCGCTCGCTCCCGCCGTGATCGCCACGATTTCGCAGTTGTCGAACCACTCCGGCCGCAGTTCGTGCGGACCGTCGATCAGGTAAGCCGGCTTGCCGCACGACTGGCCGATCTCCATCAACCGGCGGCTGTTGGAGCTGTTCTGACTGCCGAGCACGATCAGTACGTCGGCTTGCGGAATCAACTCGGAAACGGCTTGCTGACGGTTCGTAGTCGCGTAGCAGATGTCTTCTTTGGGGGGCGACGCGATCTGCGGATAACGCAGCCGCAACCGCTCGATCACCGCATTCGCCTCGTCGATGCTCAGTGTGGTCTGCGTGAGGTAGGCGATCTTGGCGTCCGGCGAAAACGGTAACGCGTCAACTTCGGCCGGACTCTCCACGAGCGTGATGCTTCGCGGAGCCTCACCCATCGTGCCGATGACCTCGTCGTGCCCCTCGTGCCCGATCAGCACGATGTGATAACCCTCGCGGGCGAACTTGAGGGCCTCGAGATGGACCTTGGTCACCAGCGGACAGGTGGCGTCAATCGTCTGCAGGCGGCGGGCACGGGCCTCGGCACGCACCTGCGGGGAGACGCCGTGGGCGCTATAGAGCAGCAGCGATCCCTCGGGGACCTGCGAAATCTCCTCGACGAACGTAACTCCTTGTCGGGCAAAGCGATCCACCACGTACTTGTTATGCACAATCTCGTGGTAGACGTAGATGTTCGGCCCGAACATCCGGATTGCCTCGTCGAGGCAATCGATGGCCATGTTGACGCCGGCACAAAAGCCGCGCGGGTTGGCCAACAGAATTTGCATGGGCATGAACGGAGACCTGGAGCGCGCCGTGTTTTCGACGAATTGTAGACGCTCCGCGACGAGATGCCCACCGTGGACATCGCCGCCCGTCCGAAATCCCGTTTATCGCGCCAAACGTCACTCCACCGTCACGCTCTTGGCCAGATTGCGGGGCCGGTCGACGTTGCAGCCGCGGAGGAGTGCGATGTGATAAGCCAAAAGCTGCAGGGGGACCACCGTAACCAGCGGCTGCAAAAACTCGTCCACGTCCGGCACGTAGATCACGTCATCGGCTCGTTCGGCGATGCAGTCGTCGCCTTCGCAGGCGATGGCGATCACCGGGCCTTTGCGGGCCTTGATCTCTTCCAGGTTGCTGATGATCTTCGGATAGATCTGGCCCCGCGGGATCACGAAGACGCTGGGCGTCTCTTCGTCCACCAGGGCGATCGGGCCGTGCTTCATTTCGGCGGCCGGGTAACCCTCGGCATGGATGTAGCTGATTTCTTTGAGCTTGAGTGCTCCCTCGAGCGCCACCGGGAAGTTGTGCAGCCGGCCGAGGTACAGGAAGTTGTTCGCGCGGTGATATTTCTCCGCGACTTCGCGGACCGCGTCGTGGCATCGCAGGGTGCGCTCGACGATCTCGGGCATCGCCTTCAGCCGGTCGATCATCCGCTTGCCGGCGGGAAACGACAGGTGACGCATGCGGCCCAGGTAGAGCGATAAAAGCATCAGTGAGGTGATCTGGGCGGTGAACGCCTTGGTGGAGGCGACGCCGATCTCCGGTCCCGCGTGCAGGTAGATGCCGCCGTCAGCTTCGCGGGCAATCGTGGAACCGACGACATTGCAGATCGCCAGCGTGGGGTGCCCCTTCCGCTTGCACTCGCGCATGGCGGCCAGTGTGTCGGCTGTCTCGCCGCTTTGGGTGATGGCGAAGACCATGGTGGCGTCGGTCATCGGCGGATTGCGATAGCGCAACTCGCTGGCATATTCGACTTCGGTCGGAATGCGGGTGAATTCTTCGAGCAGGTATTCGCCCACCAGTCCCGCGTGCCAACTGGTGCCGCACGCGGTGAGCACGATGCGATCGATGCGTCGCAGTTGTTGCGGGTCGACATTCAGGCCGCCGAACTTGGCCGTCGCCTCGTCTTCGTCGAGCCGGCCGCGGAGGACGTTCTCGACCGTCTGCGGCTGCTCGAAAATCTCCTTGAGCATGTAGTGCTCGTAACCGCCGCGATCCGCGTCGCCGAGCGTCTTTTCGATCGTGTGGACGGCCGGTGAGAAAGGTCCCGAGTCGCGATGGATCAGTTGCATCCCCTCGGGCCGCAGGATCACGATTTCATGGTCGGCCAGGTACACGACCTCTTCGGTGTAGCCGATCAGCGGACTGGAGTCGCTCGCCAAGAAGAACTCTTCGTGACCGACGCCGACGACGAGCGGGCTGCCGAGCCGCGCGCCGAAAATCGTGTTGGGCAAATCGCGAAAGAGGATGGCCAGTCCGTAAGTCCCGTTGAGGCGGAGCAGCGAATGCTCGAGCGCGGTCTGGCATTTGTGTTCGTCGACGGGCCCGCCTTCGAGACGGAGCAGCTCGTCGAGATGGTGGGCGATCAGATGGGCGATGACCTCTGTATCGGTCCCGGTGCGGAAGACGTACCCCAGCTCCTGCAGCTGGCTCCGCAAAACGCTGTGATTTTCGATCACGCCGTTATGAACCAGCACGACTTCGCCGTTGCCGCCCACGTGGGGGTGCGAATTGACGTCCGTGGTGGCGCCGTGCGTCGCCCAGCGGGTGTGCCCGATCCCGATGGTGCCGGGAAGCGGGTCGGCTTCGAGTTGCGCGGCGACGGCCTGCACGCGTCCCGCCTTCTTGCGGACGCTGATGCGGCCATCCCGCGAGATGGCGACGCCCGCGCTATCGTAGCCGCGATATTCCAGGCGATGCAGCCCCTCGAGGATGATGTCCTGGGCCGACCGATAGCCGACGTATCCGACGATGCCGCACATGGGGTTCCATTCCTTGGCTGCGTGATCTTGTCACCGATAGGTCGCGGATGGGCGACGCCGATCGGCTTTGTCGATTCAACGATGGGTGATCAGGAATTCTATCCCGCGCGCCGTTCCTGGTGCGGCAGATTCTGTGCGGGAAGCCAGACCGGCGCGACGCCCCGCGCCTCGAACATGTGGGCCAGGTGCAGGTGGCACGTGAAGAACAGCACCTGCTGATTCTGCTCCGCGAACTCCAGCAGCGTTTCTACGGCCGCTTCCGTCCGCAGCTGGTCGAAGTTGACCAGCACGTCGTCGAAGACCATTGGCAGCTCGACACCCTGCTGGGCCAGCTGCCGCACGGCCGCCATCCGCACCGCCAGGAAGAGCTGTTCCCGCGTGCCGCCGCTGAGCTTGTCGACCGTGAGTGTATGCCCGCACTCGTCGTCGATCCGCAGCTCGCGCTGTCCCAGCGGCGTCCAGATATTTCGGTAACGGCCCCGCGTCAGTCGCTCGAGATAACGCGAGGCCGAGGCCAAAGTGGCCGGCTGGCAAGTGCGCTCGAAGTTCGAGCGAACGCGGTCGAGCGCCTGCCGAGCCAGCGCCAGCCCCAGCCACTGCTCGACCGTCCGCTTCAATTCGTGCCGCGCCTGCGACGCCTCAAAACGCAGCCGGCTGGCCTCGACGTTCGCCTCGAGCGATTTCAGCGACTGCTTGACGCTGCCCAACTCTTCAAAAGCCGCGTGCAAGTCCCGCTCGATCTGCTCCAGCTCCGCGGCCAAAGACTCGATCTTCTCGCGGTTTTCTTCGGCGTTGAACTGCACCAGATCGTCCTCGACGATCGCCAGGTCCGGCTCACTCTCGCCGGCCGCCCGCAGCTCATCCTGGGCAGCGGCCAGCAGCTCTTGGCACTCGGCCTGTCGCTGCACCCAACCCGCCCGCTCGAGGAACTCGGCACGGCTGCCGGCCCCTCCTTTGGCGAAGAGCGCCACGCGGCGCAACCGCAACAGTTGCACGCGTCGCCCGGCCTGCCGTCGTTTCCGGCGATGCTGCCACAGCTCTCGATGCGACCGCCGCGCCTCCTCGGTCACGCTGCCCAGCGACTCCAGTTCGCGGCTCCAGGCCGACAGCGTCTCGAGCGACGGGATCTGCTCGTCCGGATTTTTGCCGGCCTTGCGAGCGGCGTCCCGCATCCGCTCTTGAAACGAATCGAGCTGCCGTTGCAGCTGGTCGGCTTCGTCGGACGCGGCCTTCGTGTCTCGCAAGTGCTCGCGGGCGTCGGCGATGCGATGCCAGGTCTCCAGGGCCTCGGCGATCTTCACTGTTTCCGGCAGGCCGTTTTCCTTCACCGAAAGGCACCAGCTCTGTCGTTCGGCACTGAGCGACCGTTGGACCGATTGGAAGCGCGAACGCAATTCGGTCATGCGTTTGCGACGCATCTGAATCGCCCGCCGAGCACGATCGCAGGAATGCAAGTCGGCCAGGCGATCGGTCGCGTGTTTGACGTGCCGTTCGTGCTCTGCTTCGGGGGAAAGTGTCGCTGCGCCCGCATCGCCGACAGTTCCGCTCGCTGGCGGCTGGATCGCCGGAGTATTTTCCGCGGAGCCTTCAGCTACCGAGGTTGTTGGTGGAATTGGGACAGCCGGTGGCACCACGGCATCCATCCGGGCGATGGCCACCGTTGTCTCGCGGATCTGGGCGGCGATCTTGTCGCGCTCTTTGACGCGTTCGGCGTCGCCAATCGTTTGCGCGTCGTGATGGCGTTTGAAGCCCCAGGCGAGGCCCAGGCCGGTGCAGCCGATGAACGTCAGGCCGAGTCCGGCGACGACGTCGACGGCGGCCGTCGCCTGATAGGCGCCGACCAGCGTGACCAGCAGGCCGCTTCCAGCCAGCAGCATCAGAAACTTCGTGATCCAGGGCGGCATCTCGGCTCCGTCCGCCGCCGCATGTTCGGCCAGCGCGCGTTGCCGGGCATCGAGATCCGCGGCCCGCTCGCGCAGCCGCTTTAGCTCGTTTAAGTGCTGCAGCCGCGTCGCGTGTTCGACGATCGCCTGTTCGATCGAGCAATTTCCCAGCGGCTTCAGTCGCTCATCAAGCAGCGCGGCCTGTTTGCGGACGGACCGATTCAGAAGCTTCTGGCGGCGGGCCAGCCGATGACGTCGACGCAGCGCTGAGCGAAAACGGTCCGCCGCCGCGAGCAGCCGGCGGTGCGCGGCCGGGCTCGTGTCGATCCGCTCCAATCGAGCGGCCGACCATCCCTCGCCCAAATCCTGGACGACGCTGTCGAGCCGCTCTCGGCATTCGCCCGCTTTGGTGCGGGCGGCCGCCGCTTGTTGGGACGCGTCGCGATACCAGCCGGCGTGCTCGACGAAGCCGGCCAGCCCCGCCGCATGCAGATTGAGCTTTCGTGCCGCCGCCAGGCCGCGGTGGCGATCACGCATCGCGGCCACTTCCTGCGACAGCTGATCGCGACCCTGCGTGAAGGACTCGAGTTCCGTATCCAGCCGTTCGAGCCGCTCGAAGGCGCGTGCCGGAAAATTCGTGAGGACGGGGATTTCGGCCAGCTCCTGCTCGATCTCGCGGACCTGGTGCCAATAGGGCCAGATGCGGTCGAGCAGCCGGTGACCGGAATGTTGCCGCTCGAGCTGTGAGCGCCGTCGCTTGAGAGTTTCGATCCGCGCTTCGATGCGGGCCCGGCGGGCGCAGGCGTCCGCGTGCTCCTCGCGCAGTCCGAGATGCGCGTCCTGCTCCTCGTGGAGCGACTGATCGTGCTCCAGCACGTCGGCCAGTCGGCCCGAACGGGTGGCCCCGTCGAAGACCGCGGCGGATTGAGCGCCGAGCGCCCGCGTGGCATCGAGGAGTTTTTGACCGGTCGGCCCGAGGGTCAAGCCGTAGATATGGTGAGCGACCTCATCATCCTCGAGCGTGGCCAGTTCCTGCAACTCGTTCAGCCCGACGGCAAACACGTTCTCGAAGAGCGATTCGTTCGTCCGGAAGAGCAGCTCCGCCAACAGGGCCTCGGCCGGTTCCTGCCGATCGGTCCCGACGACCGAGACGAGCCCGCGCGTGCCGCGGTCGGAAATGCGATGAATCGAATACGGGGCCGCGGCGGAGGCGACTTGCAGGGCCCCTTCCCAGCGCACCGGTTGCGGCGTGCCCGTTTCCAGATCGACCTCGAACGGCTCGAACCCGTAGAGGACGCTGCGAATGAATCGCCAGAGGGTCGTCTTGCCGGCTTCGTTCGGTCCGTAGAAGACAGTCAGGCCGCGGCCCGAGACCAGCAGGTTCAACTGCCGCCAGACGCCAAAGCGATCGACCTCGATCTTCGTGATCTTCATCGGGCGGCTCCTGACGCCGCGACGCGAAAGAGCTGCTGGCCAATCTGTTCGGCCTGCGTCGTGATCGCCGGCAGGTTCACGTCGTCCAACAGGCCCGCAAGTCGGTCGGCCCACTGGGCGTCGGTGACGCGGAGCTCCTCGACGCACGCACGGAACAAGTCGGGCGACCCGCGGCGGCACGAAACCAGGGCCTCGACGAAGTCGGCCTGCAACGGATCGACGGTATCGGACCGGTCGTTCGCTTCGACAATCGCCTCGACGGTGAGATGGTGGGCGGAGTCGGCGGCACTTGGCACGGCCGTCGCGTCGGCCAGTTCTTGCCGTAGTTGCCGCAGGACCGACTCGTCTTCGAGCGCGTCGATCGCCGGGTGGCTGCCGCGGAGGATCCAATGAAAGATCCAGGCGTTTTCGCAGGCTTCCGGCCGCAGTCCGTCGAGGTGCGGCCGGCAACGCGCCAACAGGGCGGCTCGATCGAAGGGGGACGGCACTTCGACGACAAACTGCTCCCAGCGGACCGAAGCGGCCGGCAGAAAGTCGCAGCGGAGCGTGCCGTCCGCTTCGACCGTGACCAGCGTGCAGCCGCGCGGCCCCGACTGCTGGGTACCACGACCTTGCAGCGGTCCGGGATCGTGGGCGATGCCGCGTCGTCGGGCCAACGTGCGCCGCGCCGAGCCGCCGCCGAGCGCGACGTAGTCGACGGCGACCACCCGACCGCCCTCGCCGGCAGCGTCTGAATTCGCGGAGCTGGCGTCGTGATCTGTGCCGAACGCGGCGACGTTGGGCTGCCCTTCGGGATACCAGTCTTGCAGAGTCGCGTCGTCGAGCTCGCCGCCGGACGCGAGGACGCCGATCTTGAAGGGGACGGCGCGTTGGCTGGCCGAACGCAGCTCGTCGCGGAGCGTGCGGGCCTTCTTGCGGGCCGGCATTACCAGCTCGGTACCGACGCGGGCGACGACTTTATCGTCGCGTTTGACGGCCACCACGCCCCTGGGCCCGCCCTCCAGCAGCGTGACATTTTCAGGCAAATCGGGGATTTGTCGCCAGGCGTCGAGCGGGTCGAGCGGCCCCGGCAGCACGAGCGCCCGGATGTCGCTGCGGTTGAGCTGCTCGAACGCATCGTGCAAGGCCAGGCGAGCGGCGAGGCTTTTGTCGGCCTCGACGAACGTGTTACCCGCCAGCAGCACAAAATCGACCTCGTGTTCGGTGGCCAAACCGATGAGACGGTCGAAGGCGGCCCGCGTCGCGTCTTGGACGATTGAGGCCAGCCGAGACGGCAACTTGGGGATTTCCCCAATCGCCTGATCGAGGCGCGCATCGGCCGCGTGAAGAAAGCGCAGAGGCGCAAAAGCCATACCGGGGAACCTCCCTTTTCCCGCTATCCCAGGCGCGGGAAGTGTAGTTCGCGCCCGAATTTAAGAGAAGAGCGCTTGGCGATCCGCTGAATTTGGGCAAGCCGCGTCGCCGCGGCCGCGCAGACTCACAACCGGTCGCGCTCTCTCCTGTCGATCGACGTCGGTCGATTGGCCGAGCCGGCCGGGCCCGCAATAATCCAGACTATGGACAACTCAGACGCGGCCATGCGGCGGTTGCTCGTTGGGCTGGTCGCCGTGGGCCTGCTGACGGCGGCGTTCTTGCTTTGGATTCTGCCGGGCGTGTCGACCAGCCAATCGACCGTGATGTGGCGAGGCGCCTGCGGGCGAGTCGGCGCCGTGATGGCGGCCCTCTGGCTGGCCCTGCCGACCGGCACCCGGACGTCGGCCTGGGCTAACCTCAACCCCCGCTCGGTGGCCGCCGTCATGATCGTGGGCCTGGCCATCCGCTTTCCGCTGCGATTCTTGCTGCCGGCGGCCGTGGTGCTGATGATCGCGGGCGCCTTCCTGCGGCCGACGCCGCGACCTCGGCCACCCCGCGAGATCGACGTCGACCGCAACTGATCGCCGCTCACAAAAACGCCGGGGCCCAGCGAACACCCCGGCCGCTCTGGCACCCTTGCCGTATCCGCCTAAAATTCGGGAAGCGGCCGCGGGTGCCGCGAAGGGATGTGCGGAGTTGTCTCAAGAACCAGCCGAACCGGCCGACGACCAGTTGCCGATCGATCCGTCACCGATCGACCAGCTGCCGATTGACGAGGTACCGAGCGACCCGGTACCGACCGAAGGCGGCGGGACGGAGCTGCGCGAGCGGATTCGGTCCTTGCCGACCGGCTCGGGCGTCTACCTGATGAAGGACGTGCTCGGCCGCGTGATTTACGTCGGCAAGGCGGTCAACCTCCGCAGTCGCGTCTCCAGCTATTTCAACTCGGCGGCGGCAGAGGACATCCGAACCGCGAACCTGGTCCCGGAAATCCGGGCCGTCGACTTCATCGAGACGGAGAGCGAAGTCGACGCGCTCTTGCTCGAAGCCCGGCTGATCAAGGACGTGCAGCCCCGCTTCAACCAGGAGTTGAAGGACGACAAAACCTTCCCGTACCTAGAGATTCGAGTGCGGGAGGAGTATCCGCGGGTCGAATTCACGCGGAAGCCCCGGCCACGCGGCACAAAACTCTACGGCCCGTTCACGAATGCCAAGAAGCTGCGGGCGGCCATCGCCGTTTTGCAGAAAATTTTTCGCTTTCGCACCTGCTCGCTCGACATCGCCGACGAGGACGAACGCTGGCGCTGGTTTCGACCGTGCCTGCTCTACAACATCAACCAGTGCACGGCCCCCTGCAACTTCCGCATCAGCCGCGAAGAGTATCGGCGGAACATCCGCCGCCTGCTGTTGTTCCTCGATGGCAAGAAGAAGCGGCTGCTAAAGGAAATGAAGGCCGAGATGGAGCTGGCCTCCAAGGAGCTGAAATTCGAGAAGGCGGCCCGCATCCGCGATGAAATCCAGGCGCTCGACAACCTCAGTCTGCGCGGCAAGCTCAACGAAGACGTGCAGCCGGAAGTCTTTTACATCGATCCCAAGAAGGGGATGGCCGGGCTGAAAAAGATTTTCGACCTGCAACAGCTCCCCCGCCGCATCGAGGGAGTCGATATCGCCCATCTGCAGGGGGGCGAGACCGTGGCCAGCCTGGTGCAGTTCATCGACGGGCTGCCCTTCAAGCACGGCTACAAACGCTACAAGATCCGCAGCGTGCAGGGGGTCGACGACTTTGCCTCGATCCGGGAAGTGGTCAGCCGGCGATTCCTCCGCCTGTCCAAAGAGGGCGAATCGCTGCCCGACATCCTGCTGGTCGACGGCGGCAAGGGGCAGCTCAGCTCCGCGATGGCCGCGCTCGAGGCGATCGGCGTCAAGCCTCCGCTCGTCGTCTCGCTGGCCAAGCAGGAGGAGGAAATCTTCGTGCCCGGGGAGGCCGAGCCGCGACGCCTCTCGCGTCATTCGTACGCCCTGCGGCTGTTGCAGTACGTCCGCGACGAAGCCCACCGCTTTGCCCAGCACTACCATCACATCCTGCGGCGCAAATCGACGCTGGGGGACTGAGGGGCTTTGCCTCAAGACCGCTGCGCCGGTGTGCGGGAGGCATACCAAGTTCGCGCTGCCCGTTCGGTGTCCGCCCGTAGGACAAGCTGCCAGCTTGCCCCATGTCTCGGGATTCATAGGGCTTTGGAAATCGGGGACTGGTGATCAGCGGGCAAGCTGGCAGCTTGCCCTACGGCGCATTGGCGCAGCACTAGATCGGATCAGGCTGACGGAACGACCGGCTCGCGCGCTCGCCGCAGGGCGTCGACCCACGTTCGCGTCTCCGTCGGCGAGCGGTGAATCACCACGGTCTTTCCCTGATCGGCACACTGCCGCAGCAGTTCCGGATACTCGCGGCGTCGGCGGCCGTGCGTCGTGAGCGCCCAGAGAATGATCGAATCGCGGGACAGGAGCAGCCGCAGGTTTTCGCGATTGCCGTTGCAGCAGTGCTCCCGGTAAACAATTCGCCGGGCCGTTCGCCGGATCAGCCGAGTCAGGATGAGCGGCAAGCGATAGTCCAGCCAGACTATGCAGTCTGCCCGTTCCCACACGAGATCGCGAACGGAATGATAGTTGCCGTCATTCACCCATTGGGGGGCGGCGAGAGCGGTCTCGACGTCCCGCCGAAAGACGTCGGCCGGAATGGCCTGCCAGCCGGGACGCCAATTGAACGCATCCAGCTCAATATGGACGATCCCCAAAATTCGCGCAAGCTCAGCCGCGAGCGTGGTTTTTCCCGAGCCGGTCGTGCCGATGATCGAAATTCGTTGCATATCACGCGGGCGTCGCGCAGTTTCCTTTTGACTTGCTCAACGGGGCGGTGTTTACTGAATCCGGCTGTCCTGAGTCCGGCCGCGGTCGCGTGGCGGGACGAGCCTGATTGTAGCTGCGGGTCGTTCGCTGAAAAGGAGAGTCGTCGATGTGTACCGTTCGCGAAATCCTTTCGCACAAGAATCCCGGAGTGGCGACGATTGGGCCGCGCGAGAGCGCACTGGATGCCGCCGTGGCGATGAACCAACAGAAAGTGGGCTCGCTGATGGTGCTGGACGGCGACCGCGTCGTCGGCATCATCACCGAACGCGACCTGCTGCAGCGGGTGCTGGCCGAACAGCGTGACGCCGCAAAAACATCCGTCGAAGACGTGATGACCACCGAAATCCTCTGCTGCCAGCTGCACACGACGATCGACGAGGCGCGCTCGGTGATGAAGAACCGCCGCGTCCGCCACTTGCCCGTGGTCGACGACGAAGGCCTGCATGGCGTGATTTCGATCGGCGACCTGAACGCCTACGAGGCTCACAGCCAGGAAGTCACGATCCACGTGATGACCGAGTACATCCACGGCCGCGCCTGATCGGCCGGGCAACCGGATAGCCGCACTCTCGCCGAGTATCGTCGCGCCCCCATGACGGGCGCTTGCGCGAGCGGGCGGCTCGCACGCGACGCCGAGCTCCGCTGGACTTTCGCTTGACCGTCCGCGACATTCCGATCAGCGGACGTGCCGGCGGTGGATCTTTCCGCATCCGGTTGCTGGGACCGGGCGCGTTGCGCGCGATGCCGGCACATTCATTCGGGAAGTCGCCTTTCGGGACCGAGGGGTAAGCGATGAGACGGGTGGGGCTGTTCGTCCTGTTGATCCTGGTCATCGGCGCCGCGGCCGGCGCGACCTGGTGGCTCAATCAGCGCGAAAGCTCCGCCACCGAGCTCAAGCTCTTCGGAAATCTCGACCTCCGCCAGGTGCAGTTGGCGTTCAACAACAACGAGCGGATCACCGAGGTTCTCGTCCAAGAGGGGGACCGCGTGAAGAAGGGGCAGCTGCTGGCCCGCGTCGATACCCGGCGGATTCAGCCGCAAGTCGCCCAGGTCGAGGCCACCGTCAACGCGCAGCGAGCCGTGGTCGATCGACTCCATCACGGCAGTCGGCCGGAAGAAATCGCGCAGGCCAAGGCCAACATGGAGGCGACCAAGGCCGACGCGGCAAACGCCCACATCCAATACAACCGGATGACGAATCTCTCGAAGCAGTCGAAGGGGGAGGCGATCAGCCAGCAGGACGTCGACAACGCGAAGGCGGCCGCCGAAACCGCCGACGCGCGGCTCGACGCACTCAACAAAGCGCTCGAGCTATCGGTCCTGGGCCCGCGCAAAGAAGAAGTCGCAGAGAACGAGGCGCGTCTCAAAGCCGACGAGGCGCAGTTGGCCTACCTGCGGCAGCAGCTCGTTGACGCGCAGCTCCTCGCTCCGGCCGATTCAATCGTCCGCACGCGGCTCATGGAGCCCGGCGACATGGCCTCTCCCACCAAGCCCGTCTTCTCGCTGGCCGTCATCGATCCGAAGTGGGTGCGGGCCTACGTGTCGGAGATCAACCTGGGCAAGGTCCGCGAAGGCATGCCGGCCACGATCGAGGTCGATAGTTTCCCCAACCGCAAGTTCGAGGGCTGGATCGGCTTCATCTCGCCGATCGCCGAGTTCACGCCGAAATCGGTGCAGACCGAAGAGCTTCGCACGAGCCTGGTTTACGAAGTGCGGGCCTTCGTGAAAGACCCCAAGAACGAGCTGCCGCTGGGGATGCCGGCCACCGTGCACTTGCCGCTCGCGGGCAAAGACGCGCCGTCAGCTTCTTCGTCGACAGATGGCGCGGCCGAGCCCAAGCCCCAGCCGAAGTCTGGGACGGCGAAGGACGCTCCGTGAGCGATGCGCCGCAAAATTCGTCGCAAGAAAACTCACCGGTGCACGATTCACCCGTGCTCGTCGCCCGCGGCATCTCGAAGTCGTTTCGCCGCGAGACGGGCGAGCCGGTGCAGGCCCTCGAGGGTTTCGATTTCGAGCTCGCGCCGGGCATGCTGGCCGCGCTCGTCGGGCCCGACGGCGCCGGCAAGACGACCTTCATGCGGCTGGCCGCAGGCCTGATGTTCGCGGAGTCGGGCCAGCTCGAGGTGCTCGGCTTCGACGTCAGCACGCATCCGCAAGACGTGCAGGACCGCATCGGCTACATGCCGCAGCGCTTCGGCCTCTACGAAGATTTGACGGTTCAGGAAAACCTCGATCTCTACGCCGACCTGCACGGCGTCACCCGCGACGAGCGGCGGACGCGTTACGCCCAACTGATGGAGATGACCAACCTGGGCCGCTTCACCAAGCGGTTGGCAGGCCAGTTGTCGGGGGGCATGAAGCAAAAGCTGGGGCTAGCTTGCACGTTGATTCGCGAGCCGGCCCTGCTGCTCTTGGACGAGCCAACCGTGGGCGTCGATCCGCTGTCGCGACGCGAATTGTGGGAGATCATTCTGCAACTCGTTCAAGAGAATGGGCAAACGGTCCTCACCAGCACGACCTACCTGGACGAAGCGGAACGCTGCCAAAAGGTTGTCGTGATGCATCAGGGAAAGGTGCTGGCCCAAGGAGCACCGGCCGAAATCAGTCGTATCGCGGCCGGCCGCACGTTCCTCGCCGAGCCACCTGCGGGCGAGCCGGCGCGCGAGCTGCAGGCCGCGCTCCTGGGCGATGCCCGCGTGGTCGACGCACTACCCGAAGGAGGGGAAGTGCGGTTGGTCGTGGCCGAAGCGAGCGCCCCGTCCGACGAAGGCGAAACGCTCCGCCGCGCGCACGTTCGCGCCGTCGAGCCGCGCTTCGAGGACGCTTTTATGATCCTCTTGCGGCAGGCCGTGCCGGCGCACAGTTTCGCCGCGGGGGCGATGACTCTGGCCCACGCCATTCCGCGGGACAGCCACGAAGCGGTCGTCGAAGTTCACGATCTGGTCCGTCGTTTCGGCACGTTTACGGCCGTCGATCACGTCAGCTTCGAGGTGCATCGGGGTGAGATCTTCGGCTTGCTCGGCCCGAACGGGGCGGGCAAGACCACCACCTTTCGCATGCTCTGCGGCTTGTTACCGGCGAGCGGCGGCACGCTCCGCGTGGCGGGGGTCGATTTGCGACACGCCCGCGCCTCGGCTCGCGAGCGGATCGGCTACGTCGCCCAAAAATTCTCGCTCTATGGCCAGTTGACCGTCATCCAGAACCTCGACTTTTACGGCAGCGCCTACGGCCTGCGTGGACGGCGTAAACGCGAGCGAATCGAATGGGCCCTCGATCAGTTCGAGCTCAAGTCACTCTCGCGCTTGACCAGCGGCCAACTGCCCGGCGGCTTCAAGCAACGGCTCTCGATGGCGGCCGCGCTCTTGCACGAGCCCGATACGCTGTTCCTTGACGAGCCGACCAGCGGCGTCGATCCACTCGCCCGCCGCGAATTCTGGCAACGCATCACGGCGCTCGCCCGCCAGGGCGTGACCGTCATCATCACCACGCACTTTATGGAAGAGGCCGAGTACTGCGACCGGATTGCCATTCTCGATGCTGGCCAGGTGCTCGCGCAGGGAACGCCGGCCGAAGTCCGCCGTCACGCCCATCCCGAACCGGGTCGTCCGGCGAACATGGAAGACGCCTTCATTGCCATCGTCGAAGAGGCCCGCTCGGGCAACTACAACGGTAAGCAGAACGGCAATACGGCAGAACGGCAGGGAGGGGCCGCATGAACAACGACGCCGTGCCGGCAGACCGCTCCCGATCGACGCAACAAGCGAGGGGCAGCGCGCCTCACCGTGGCGGCAAGCTGCGCCGCATCGCGTCGCTCGTTCGCAAAGAGGGACGCCAGGTCGTCCGCGATCCGAGCAGCATCGCCATCGGCGTCGTTCTGCCCGTGATTTTGATTTTGCTCTTCGGCTACGGCCTGTCGCTCGACGTGAAAGATGTGCGGGTGGCCCTCGTCATCGACGATCGCTCGGCCGACGCCACGGAGATGGCCGCCAGCTTCCAACTGTCGCGATACTTCATCGCCCGCTACGTCAATTCGATGGTCGAGGCCCGCGAGCTGATGCTCAACCGCAAGGTCGACGGCATCTTGCACGTGCAGTCGGATTTCTCGCGGCGGCTCGCGCTGGGAGATGCTGAATGCCAAATCCTTGTCCACGGCACCGACGCCAATCGGGCCCGCATCATGCAGGGCTACGCCGAGGCAGCCATCGGCGAATACCTGGCACGGCGGGCGGCGGCCGGTGAACCGGTCGTCGCCGGGCCGATCAACATTCAAAGCCAACTCTGGTTTAACTCGGCCAACGAGAGCCGTTGGTTCCTCGTGCCCGGACTGATCGTGCTGGTGATGACCTTAATCGGCGCCATGCTCACGGCGCTCGTGATGGCCCGCGAATGGGAGCACGGCACGCTCGAGGCCCTGTTCGTCACCCCGGTTCGCTCCGACGAAATTTTGCTCGGCAAGACGATCCCGTATTTTCTGCTCGGGCTGGTCGGCTTCGTGCTGTGCGTGCTGGCAGCCAAGTTCCTGTTCCACGTGCCGATCCGCGGTTCGCTCTGGGTACTCACCGGTGCGTCAATGTTGTATCTCCTCGTCTCGCTGGGCATCGGCCTGTTGATCTCTTCGCTGGTGAAAAGCCAGTTCGTGGCGAGCCAGCTGGCCCTGCTCGTCACGTTCCTGCCGGCCATGATGCTGTCGGGCTTTCTGTTCGACATTCGCAGCATGCCGGCGGCCCTGCGCTTAGTCACGTACGCGCTGCCGGCCCGGTACTACGTGGCGCTCTTGCAAACAGTGTTTTTGGCGGGCGACGTGTGGCCGGTGATCCTGCCCAACGCGGCGATGCTCGTCGCCATGACGGCCGTTTTGGCAATTTTGACACGGGGAGTGACGCGAAAGCGTCTCGCCTGATCGGTTTTCGGAGAGATTGTCGACCATGTTTGCTTCGCTCTTGCGAATTCTGGCTCTGACGCGGAAAGAGCTGATCGCCGTTCTCAAGGATCCGCGCGGCCGCTTCACGCTGATCGCGCCGCCGATGATTCAATGCTTCGTCTTCGGCTACGCGGCCACCTACGACCTGTTCGACGTTCCGTACGTCGTCCTCGATCAGGATCGCAGCCACACGTCGCGCGATTTTCTGGCGGCCATCGACGGCACGGGCATCTTTCACCGTGTCGCCAACCTCACCCGCCAGGAAGACCTCAAGGCGGCCATCGACGAGCGGCAGGCACTCCTGGCCATTCAATTCGAGCAGGATTTCGAGCGGCGACTGGAAACAGGGCTGGGGGCCGACGTGCAGGTCATTGCCGACGGCCGCAACTCGAACACGGCCGCCACCGCGACCGGTTATCTCACAGTGATCCTCGACGGCTTCAATTCCGACTGGCGCAAGGCCCACGGCCAGGGCAACCCGCCGCTGACCGTCTCCACCCGCGCCTGGTACAACCCGAATCTCGAAACTCGCTGGAACATGATTCCCGCCCTCGTCGGCACGCTCACCATGCTGCAGACGCTGGTGCTCACCGCCATGTCGGTGGCGCGGGAGCGGGAGCAGGGAACGTTCGATCAATTGCTCGTCACGCCGTTTCGCCCGGCGGAGATCATGGTCGGCAAAGCCCTGCCGTCGATTCTGATCGGCATGGTGCAGGCGACGAACGTGCTGTTGGTGGCCCAGCTCTGGTTTCGCATCCCGTTCTCGGGTTCGTTCATCACCCTCTACTCCGGGCTGATTGTGTTTCTGATGGCGGCCGTCGGGATGGGGCTGTTGGTCTCGTCAATCGCCCGCACGATGCAGCAGGCCATGCTCTACTCGTTCGTGGTGACGCTTCCCTTCACGCTGCTCTCCGGCCTGTCGACGCCCATCAGCAGCATGCCGAAGGTGCTGCAGTACGCGACGCTGGCCAACCCGCTGCGCTACGCCATCGACATGGCCCAGCGCGTGTATCTGGAGGGGGCGACGCTCGACCGGCTGGTGGGCGATCTCTGGCCGTTGGCCCTGATCGCCGCGCTCACGCTACCGACTGCCGCGTGGCTCTTCCGGAACCGACTTACGTAGTCGTTGGTCCAGCACAAATGCTGAGTCGTGGGTGGCACTGGCGGCTTGTCCGCCAGTGTGCATTTCTTGAGCGTACCAGACACTGGCGGACGAGCCGCCAGTGCCACCCAATGCCCACTCCCACCGTTCATTGATTGGATGGGGCGGGCGCCGATTTGGGCGGCTCAGGCAAACTCGGCACGGGTAAGCTCGGGGCTGGAGTATTCTGCATCGGCTGACTCGGCGCCGGCGCTAGCGAACTCGAAGACGCCTGACTCGGAGGCGGCGCACTCGTCGACGCAGCAGATGCAGCCGGCGCCGGCGTCTCGAGCCCCGGCGGACCGAACGATGCTTGAACTCCCGGCGGGCCGGGCATTCCCTGGCTGTCGCAGAAGCAGAGCCATCCGCCGCCGAGGGCCTTGTAGAGCTGAATCAGGTTGAGCGCGATGTTGCCCCGCGTTGTCGCCAACTGGTCCTGGAGATTGACGAGCGTCGTTTGCGTTTGGAAGACGCGGTTGAAGTCGGTGACGCCCGCCTCGAATTGCAGCGTGACGAGCTCGACGGAGCGCTGCGCGTCGCGGACGGCGTTCTCGAGTTGGGCGGCCTGCTGCTGGGCCTGCAGGAAGCCGACGAGTGCATCCTCGACCTCGCGGCCCGCCGTGAGCACGCTTTGCTGGTACTGATCCACGGCCTCGTCGAGCTTGGCGTCCTGCTGCTTGATGTTGTTCGTGATCCGCCCGTAGTTGAGGATCTTCCAGGTGAGCGATGGAAAGAAAAGTCCTGTGTAGCTCTTTGACTCGAACAGCTCGCGGAAGTCGTTGCCGATGAAGCCGACAAAACCATTAATGGCCAGCTGCGGATAGAGATCAGACTCCGCCACGCCGATCCGCGCCGACTGAGCGGCCACTTGCTGCTCCGCCCGGCGGACGTCGGGACGCCGACGCACGAGATCGGCCGGCGCGCCAACGGCCACGTCGGACGCGGCACTCGGAATCGGCGCGGAGACCATGCCCGCGGCCAGGTCGCTCACGGGCATGCCCAACAGCGTGCACAACTGGTTGTTGGCCTGCCGCCTCCCGGCGACGAGCGGAGGAATGAGCGCTTCGGTCTGCGAGAGGCTCGTGCGGGCCTGCCGCACGTCGAGCTCGGTCGAGCGGCCCGTCCGCCAGCGGGCCTCGGCCAGCGACAGCGTGCGTTTTTGAATCTCCACGTTCTGCCGGGCGAAAGTGAGCCGCTGCTCGTACGTCCGCAGCTGGACGTAGTTGGTGGCCACTTCGGAAAGCAGCATCACCAGCGTGTCGCCATAACTTTCGGTCGTCGAGTTCAAGTCGGCCTCGGCCGCTTCGACCGAACGGCGATACTGGCCCCAAAAATCGATTTCCCACGACAGATTGAAGCCGTCGGCCCAGACGTTGAACGGGCTGGGAATCGGCAGCCCCAGGTTCTGGCTGATCTGTGCATGCACGTAGTTAGCCTGGGCGGTCTGCGTCTGCGGAAAGAGATTGCCGACGGCGATGTTCCGCTGCGCGCGGCTCTGCAGGATTCGGGCGCCTGCCGCCCGAAGATCGAGATTCTGCCGGTACGCCGTCTCCACCAGGCTATTGAGCGTGGAGTCGTTGAAGACCGTCCACCAGGCGCAGTCCTGCGCCGGATCGACGTGCACGCGGCCGTCGCCCGCATCGATCCAGCCCGACGAGACGGGCGCCGCCGGCGGACAATAATTCGGCCCGACCTTGAAGCCGTTGTGCACCCAGTCGACCAGATTGGTGTGCGGAGCGGGGCTGCAGCCAGAGGCGGTCAGCCACGCGGCCAAGAGCACGCCGGCTATGCGACGCGAGCAAGTCAACCGTCGCGGCCCGCGTTCACTCGATCGTCGCGGCATCGATCTCACTTCGATCGAGCGCTGCCCAGAGACGAACAGACCCACGGCGTTCCCTGCCTCCAGCCAGACGCATTCCCGGCGCAATCCGCGCGCCGCGTCTAACCGTTATCGACGGCAAGTCCGGCCTGACTCGGAAATCTTTCCAAGCGCCGTTCAAGTCCCCACGGCATGGCGGTTAGATCCAATGCGCACACACGATTGGCCAGCGACTTTGACGGTGGCGGGGCTTTTGACGACCGGCGACCATAGGGGCAGCGACCGGCCGGATTGAATCGCGCGCGAACCTTCTTCACGTTCGGATCAGCGCGCGCTCGGCGGCACTATCGAGCAGGGTCGAGAGGCTCTCGTCCGATGGCATGACCAGAATCTCGATCGGGTCTCCCTTTTGCTTGTGGTTGGCCAGCGTCAAATCGCGCGAGCGCGAGACGCCGAGCCGCTCACGCCCGGTCGAGTCCACATACGTGTAGCTCACGCGGAACCAGCCGCTCGGAAATGACGACGTGAACATGGTCCACGTCTCAAAGGAAAGCAATTTCCCCTCGCGGAGCACGCCGTGCCGCAGGACGAGATACTTCCGCCGCGCCCCGGCCAATCCGTAAGCGAGAACCGCAACGACAGCGAGCGACCAACAGACGATCGACGCGATAATCAAACCCGGCGGGATTGGAAACTCGGCGGGGTGTATGTCAGCCAAGATCGCCTCGCCGTTCAAATAGACGACTGCGACGGGTCTCCCACTCTTCCACCCGGACACTTCGGGGGCGTTGACGGTCACCGACTTCTCATGTTCGACGCCGTCAGCCTTGTAGCGGAAGGTGACCTTTTTCGGCGGCACGTTGTTCAGGGTCGGACCGAAGGCATCCTCCTCAACACGCAGGACTTCTCCCTGGGCGGCCTTGCCGGCGGCCCGAATCCTGGCGTCATCCGCGTTGTGAGCGAGGGTCGAGAATAGCCAGAGCACGAGTGCCTGGGCGACGGGAATCAAGATCCCAAGCGCACCGAACATCAGCGTTCGTGGCCGCTCGCGAACGGCGAGTTGAAGAGCTTCGAGGCCCAGTTTTCGCGGCGGGTTGGGAATCACGAACCGTCATTCCCGCGTCCGGGACCGCGTTACCGGTCGATCTCGCCCATCACGATGTCGAGGGAGCCGACGATGGCCGGGATGTCGCCGAGCAGAAAGTCTTTGCAGATGGGGGCGGTGATCGACAGGTTGCAGAAGCACGAGCTCTTGGCGCGAGCCCGCAGCGGGTTGGCGTCGCCGTTGCCGACGATGTAGAAGCCCATCTGTCCGCGGGGACATTCAGTCTCGAGATAGACTTCGTCCTTGGGCAGCTTGGTGCTCATCTTGAAGGGAACGCGGTAGGTGCCCTGAGCCGTCGGATACTTGGCCATCGCCTGTCGCACGAGGCGAATCGACTGGACCACCTCCAGCATCCGCACATAGAAGCGGCACCAGTTGTCGCCGAGCACGACCTCCGGGGGCGCATCCTGGAACGGAGCGACGACGACGTTGTAGTCGTAGCCCTGGTACATGCGGGTGTAGATCGGATCGCCGTCGCGGCGGAGGTCAAAATCGACGCCGCTGGCCCGCAGCACGGGGCCCGTGCAGCCGTAACTGATCGCCATTTCGGGCGAAAGAATGCCCAGGCCGGCCGTCCGCTTGATGAAGATCTGATTGCGCGTCAGGAGCTTGTGGTACTCGCTGATCCGCGGTTCGAGCCAATCGAGAAACAGGCCGCACGCCTCGAGCCACGATAGCTGTAGCTTGGGCGACTTGCCGGTGAGCGCGGCCAGGCCCGGCGGAATGGTGATCGATTCGGGAAAATCGTGCGTGGCGCCGCCCATGGTCAGGTAGCTGTAGGTAAGCCGCGCCCCGCAGACTTCCTCGAACAAGTCGAGAACGATTTCCCGCTCGCGAAAGGCGTACAAAAACGGGCTGAAACTGCCGAGATCGAGCCCGTACGCCCCCATCCCCACGAGGTGACTGGCGATGCGGCCCATCTCGGCGATGAGCACGCGAAGGACCATCGCCTTTTCGGGCACCTCCATCTTCACGAGCTTTTCGACCGCCAGCGCCCAGCCGAGATTCATGTTCATCCCGGCCAGGTAATCCATCCGGTCGGTGTAGGGGATCCATTGCGGCGGCGCGAGATTCTCGCCGATCTTTTCGGCACAGCGGTGCAGGTAGCCGATGTGCGGCGTCACCTCGTGGACGACTTCGCCGTCGGTCCGCAACAAGAGCCTGAGCACGCCGTGAGTGCTGGGATGCTGCGGCCCCATGTTGACCAGCATCTCGTCGGTCCGCACGTCGAACTCGACGATGCGGGGATCTTCCAATTGCATGCTCATCTGCGGCTCACAAATGTCGAATGACGAAATCCGAATGACGAAAGAATTTCCGAATGACCGAAGCACGAACGAGGGGAATCATTCGTGCTTAGCGCTTCATTCGTCATTCGAGCTTCGTGCTTGTCGGCAACCGGCGAAACGCTCGTCAGCCCGAGCGCTCCTTACCGTCCCCGGATTTCGTGGTATTCCAGCGGCATCTCGTAGTCTTTGCGGAGCGGATAGCCCACCCAGTCTTCCGGGCAGAGGATCCGCCGCAGGTTGGGATGTCCCAAGAAGCGAATGCCCATCAGGTCGTAGGTTTCCCGTTCGTGCCAGTCGGCGATGCCCCAAATGTCGGCCACCGAGTCGACCTCGGGGATTTCGCCCGTCTTGCCGTCTTTCCAGCGGGGCAGCATCACCTTGAGCGTGATTTTGTGCTTCCGCGGCAAGCTCGACACGTGATACACGACCTCGATGTGCGGCTCGTGCCCGTACTTGGCCGCCTTCTTTGGATCGGGCTCGCAATAGTCGACGCCACACAGGTTGTTGAGGTGGTTGAGCCGTAGCCGATCGTCGTCGCGGCAGAAGAGGCTCACCTCGTGGATGGCGGCGGGAGCGACCTCGACCCAGGGGTCCGTGGCGGTCAGGTTGACGCCGGTGATTCTCGACGCCCCGAACCGTTCGAGCAGCAACTGGTGAATTTCTTGAGCGTTCATGGATCCAGCGTTCGTTGGTGCGCCGCCCGAGCCGAAAGGGAGATTCCGCCGACGGCGCCGCCTCAGCTCACAGTTTGCGGCACCCGGACAGGTTCGGGCGCAGGGACGCGCGGAGTTCCGGCTTGGGCGGGGAACGTCGACCTTCGTGAGACGGCACGCACCCAATCGAGGTCGCCCCGCTTCCACACGTAGGCGAAGCCGACGAGCAACACCGCGAAA